>JAABUX010007151.1_pt1 | contig 13164 bp, 13 predicted proteins | sample 5561851 | NCBI WGS metagenome assembly JAABUX01 (sample SAMN10711883, study PRJNA513361) | rock metagenome | isolation source: Antarctica rocks | place: Antarctica: Victoria Land, Richard Nunatak red sandstone | collected 2016-01-03 | reverse complement strand
CGCCAAGGCCGACTGGCAGTTCACCACCGCCGACGCCCGCGTCAAACTGAAGCGCCTCTACCCGACGTTGTGAATGACTCGGGGTACTAGAGGCGGGTCAGCTCAAATGAGGGGATTCGTGAGACCTGCGTGAGGTGGGTGGCAACGAATACTTCGAGAAACTCATGGCCACTTTCGAGGCCTCTACGGAGGAGCATATCGCCGTCTACGGTCCGGACAACCATCTCCGCCTGACCGGCCACCACGAAACCCAGTCGATCCACAGCTTCAGCTATGGTGTCGCCGATCGTGGTGCGTCGATCCGCGTTCCGCACAGCTTCGTCAACAACGACTATCGTGGGTATCTGGAGGACCGCCGTCCCAATTCGCAGGGCGACCCGTACCAGATCGCTTCGCGTATCCTCAAGACGATCGCCACGGTTCCGACGGACTAGGAACGCCTCACGCCGCCGTGCTGCACATTTAGTGGGCACGGCGGCACATAAGCGCCACTCGCCGCAGCAGCAACCGCCTGTCAGGATTGATAAGAGGTAGCCCCGGCGGCGTTCATATGAAAGCTGCCAAGACCAGAGAGCCGGTTAGTGACTAACGATCGTCACCAGCATCAAGTGTTCATGATCCAGTTGACCCGATCGGCGGTGCTGCAGGATCCGATGACCTGCTCCTCGGTACGATAGCCTCTACCGACGATGTCGAAATGCCTCTATCAAGACCGGCCTACTCGGCCTTGCGGATCGCGGCGTCGGCGGTATCTTGCCGGATGTGAATGGCAATGGCTTCCCATCAAGCGACCGGCGTAATCGACGAACCGCTTGATCTGCCGCCGCATGCCGCCTTCGCTGGGCGAGCAAGGTTGGGCCATCACGCATCGAGATCGTGCAGCGCCCTGAAGGCCTTGTAGAGGATGCGTGGATCGAGCTTGCCCTCGTAGACGGCGGGCGGCCGGCCCTTCAGGCCGAGCAATCCTTGAACGGCCGCCTGTGCCGATCGGATCGAGTATTCGACGGTGAACACCACATCCTCCGGCAACTCGCAGAACTGGCCGATGAACGCTAGATTCCGCGACCGCGGCGGCACGACCTGCGGGCGGTCTCCCGGTTCGCGTCGGAGGAACTGGCTCGTGATGAACGGCATCATGCAGGGAATGCAGATGGAGGCCTGCAGGATCCTGCAGGCCTGAGTCTCGATGTGCAGGTGCCCGAGTAGCTCAGTCATGATCTGGCGGCCGCCGCAGGCCGACATCGACTTGTCGACGAAGTTGCCGGACGTGTCGACGGACAAGCCGTAGCCCCAGAACACGGTGACATCGTCGGGCTGACCGATGAAGTGCGGCTGGTGCGGAAGCACGATGGAGAGCAGCCAGTTGGACTCCGGAAAGGTGATCAGGCCGCCTTCTCCGGGCACGTTGCCGGTCAACTCCAGGACGACGCGGAACAACGCCGGGTCGTGCAAGGTGACCGTGAACGACACCCATTTGGACAAGTCGACGTGCTCGGCGAACGCGGCGGGACGCCCGAACTCGGGGCGACCGGTCGCGATCCTTTCCCAGAGTGCCCAGGCGCCTCCGTCCTCCTTGCCATTGAGCACCGGCGCCGCGTCCATGTTGCCGAGGCTGGACGCCTCGGTCATCGAACCCAGGGTGACCAGGACATAGTCGTCGGCCCGTATCGCGATAACACCGGCCCTCCCGTCGCGCTCATACGCGATATGGCTTACGGTCGTCTCTCCGCCTCGTTCGCCGATGCCGAGATCGATGACCCGGGTGTTCAACTCGACCGTAACGCCGCGCTTGGCGAGCCACTTCTGCAGCGGCCGCACCATCGAGTCGTACTGGTTGTGGACGGTCCGCATGATCCCCTCCAGCCGGTCGAAGCCGGCGACCATGTGGACGAAGCGCACCAGGTAGCGCTTGAACTCGACCGCGCTGTGCCACGGCTGGAAGGCGAACGTGGTGCACCACATGAACCAGAAGTCGGTCTCGAAGAACGCGGGGTCGAACTGGTCGGCGATGCTGGCTTGATGGAGCATGGACTCCGGCTCGAGCGCCAGACGCTCGATGGTCAGGATGTGCCTCTCGCTGAGCCCGAACGCGGGCGCGGTCTGCCTGCGGCCATCGCGCACGAGCCGCGACTTGGACGAAGTCTTCATCGTCTCGTTCCAGGCGAGGATCTCCTGGGTGACCGTCATGCTGCCATCGAGGGTGGGGATGGAGGAGAACAGCTCGTAGGTGCATACATACTTGCTCTCGAGCATCCGGCCGCCGCGCATCACGTAGCCTTCTCCAGGCGTGCCGGAGGCGTCCAGGCTTCCTCCGATCCTGTCGAGCTTCTCCAGGATGGTGATGTCGTGACCGAGCACGTCCCCGTCACGGATCATGAAAGCCGCAGCAGCCAGAGCAGCGATACCGCCACCGACCAGATAAACCTTGGGTGCGACAGGAGCCACATCCCCACGTCGCGCGGCTGCACCGGAGGCGTGACCTGTATCCACCCTCATGAAGCTCCCTGTCGTGCCGCTGCGCGAGTGTATGACCCGTAGCCGCCGATGCTCGGCCGCAGGATTACGCAGTCCCGATATGGTCGGAACAGGATCGGAAACTACCTACCTGCTGATCACGCCCGACCTTGATCAGCGATCATGGCAGCACCGGTTTACAAGGAGACGGCAAGCGATCACGTTGGTTGTTGTGCATCCGGTACACTGGTTCTATTTGATGATGAGCCGGCTGTATTCCTCTATGACCGCGTTCATCCGGTCTGATCTTCGTAAGATCCCGAACGCGGAGAAGGTCTGCGGCATTCGGTAAGGCAGGATGGACCAAACCGATATCAATCCACACAGGCAGGGACATCTACGATGCTGTTGGCCGTATCGGAACTGAAAGGCTATTCCATCGAGGCAAGCGACGGTAGGTTAGGCATCGTATACGACTGTCTGTTCGACGGCCACGACTGGAGGGTACGATGGCTGGTTGTCGATACCGGAACATGGTTGATTGGGCGCAAGGTTCTGATCCCTCCCTCGGCAATCAAGTCTGCCATCCACGAATGGAAAGCACTTCCCGTGGGACTGACCAAGGCAAAGGTCGAGAGCAGCCCGGAAATCGAGCAGCACGAACCTGTATCACGGCAGATGGAGACGCTTCTGTACGACTATTACGGCTGCTATCCTAACTGGAACCCCGGTGGCCTTGCCGCAAGTGGAGCAACTTTGCCATCGTCCGTAACACCTCGCCCCGGCGATGCTGGCGTCGATGGTGTCGATGGCGTCGATGGCGTCGATGGCGATCCTCGCCCATGCAGCGCGGCGGCGATCAAGGGATGTCATATCCTTGCTACCGATGGCGAACTCGGTCATGTCGAGGACGTCCTTCTCGATGACGTAAGTTGGGATATTCGCTACCTCGCCATCGATACCGGGAGTTGGTGGCCGGGGAAGCAGGTGCTTGTATCTCCGCATGCGGTAGAACAAGTCGACTGGCTGGATCGTCAGATACGGCTCGACGTTTCCCGCCAGCAGGTCAAGGGTAGTCCACCCTGGGACCAAGCCGGCATGGTTGATCGCGAGTATGAAGAGCGGCTCCATACATATTATCGTTGGCCCCTGTATGTAGCTTCCGGTCGCTTATCAAGATCAACCTGAACGGCAACGGTGGAGAACTCGCAGCAGAAGGTCGTTCTACGCGTCGTCCGCAACCTTGTCCTGTTCAACGGCACTGTGACCGTTCTCCTTGCTGGCTACTCCTACTGGCTGCGGATGCCCATCGAGATCGTCTCACTCGTGCTCGTGGCTCGTCGCGGCGTGCTACCGACGAGGCTTTCTGCCGTGGAGGAAGCAGGCGGGATCGACATCCTGTGCTCGGACAAGACCGGCACATTGACGCGAAACGAACTCGCGGTGATGGTCGTTCAGCCGCTGTCAGCATCGGACGAGGCGCATGTGCTGGCGTTGCCAGCTCGCGAGAGTTCCGACGCCGGGCAGGACCCGGTGGATATAGCGATCCGGACCTCTGCCGCGGAAGCGCCGATCACGGGTGCGCCGAGGCTACTGGCGTTCGTTCCGTTCGACCCGACGCTGAAGCGGGCATCGGCGACGGTGTGCGACAAGGATGGAAGCGAGGCGCAGGTCATCAAGGGTGCCCATGCGGTGATCGCCGGTCTCTGCCGGGCTTCGCCGCAAAGCTCCACCATGGTGGACGCATTGCGGGCGAAGGGGTTCAGGGTCCTTACCGTGGTCTCTGAATCGCCCGGCGCAGATGGGGATCGCGGTCTCGACGGTGACCGACATCGCCAAGTCCGCTGCCGGGGTCGTATCGACCGAGCCTGGCCTGGCTGGGATCGTCGCTACGGTCAAGGAAGATCGCATGACGTTCCAGCGCGTGCCGACGTATGCGCTGCGGCCGATTGTCCACAAGACTGTGCAGGTTCTGTTCCTGGCAGCCGGCTTGTTCATCACGGGGCATGCGATCCTTACCCCCGACGCTGATGGTCCTGATGATGGTCACCGGCGACGTGCTGGCAATGTCCTCGTCGACCGACAACGTCCGGCCTTCCCCCAGACCCAACAGATGGCAGCGCATCGGCAGTCTCACGATTGCCGGCCTTGTCATGGGAGGCGCAGGTTTGATGTTCTGCGTCGCGTGCCTGCTGGTCGGAAGGTTCCTGCTCAAACTCGACACTGCAGAGTTGCAGACCGTGGCTGTAACGACCCTCGTGTTCAGCGGCCAGACGGTCTTCTACATGGCACGAGAAAGGCAGCACCTCTGGAGCTCGCGGCCCTGAAGCTGGCTCATACTCCCGTCGATCGTCGACACCTCCATCATCGAGATACTGGCCACGACGGGGATACCGATGGCTGCTGTGCCTGTCAGCATCGTAGCCGGTCTCCTGACCGCCGCGTTCGTCTTCACCTTCATCCTGGACGCCGTCAAGCTCGCTGCCTTCCGGCGGCTGGAGATCGTATGACATCCTCGGGCTCTGGGGATGACCTACGATCGATCCCGAGGTGTGTAGCCGAGATAGCGGCGTGCCTCGTCGAGATTCCAGACCATATCCTTGTTGGTTGACATGGCATTGATCACGACAGCCGGTGACGACCAGCTGGAGGCATCGGTCAGGATGGACCGCTCGACGATCCGCACGAAGTCCTCGTTCGAGAGCCACATCCCGCGGAACCACTCATAGGCGCGACGACCTTCCGCGTCGTCTGGAACGCCATCCCCAGGGACGCCGGTGGCATTCAAGGTTTCCGGCAAGTTCATGCCCGGCTGGCACCAGCCGATCCGAAGCGATATCGTCGTGAGGCGCCCACCCGATCCGATGGTGCGTTCCCGACACGCCCGCTCACCCATCAGCTTGTGCACCGCATAGGCGGGGGAGTCGCTGATCTTTCCGCTGGCATCGGAAACGCGGGTGCCGGGCCTGGGTGGAAGCGCTTCCGTCAGCGCCCCAGGTTCGACCGCCGGTGTGACATCCTTGTAGCCGCCCATGACGTGATTCGATGACATGAAGACGAAGCGCGCAACGCCGGCCTGCTCCGCGGCGCCGAGCAGGTTGAGCGTCATGTCGAATGACGCCATCGAGTCCTCCCAGCTGGCCGTGGGATACGGATTTTGGGCCGCCAGATGAACGATCGCATCGGCACCGGAAACCGCCTCGATCCAGTGCGCATCACGGCGATCGGTAAGATCCGCCTGAACCGCGACTACCTTCGACGCCCCGCCGAAACCGCGATCGGGGAAAGCCTGATCAACGGCCACGATCGACTGACACCAAGTCGCAGAGTCGAATGCCGCTATCAACTTGCTGCCAAGGTTCCCGCCGGCTCCGGTAATGACGATCCGCTGCGCATCTTTCGACATGTCCCTACACCTTCATAAGATCGGTTTCATAGGATGCTCGCTTCCCGCTCAAGATCGAGTGGCACGATCGATCAGCATGGCGGCGATGATGATCAAGCCCGTGGCCAGGAGCTGGTAGAAGGCCTGCACGTTCAGCAAGGTGAGGCCATCGCTGACGGTTCCCAGGATGACGGCGCCCAGGACGGTGCCGACGATGCTGCCCTTGCCGCCCATCAGGGACGCGCCTCCGATCGCCGCCGCGGCGATGGCCTGCAACTCCCAGAGGTTACCCAATGTCGGGTCCGCGGCGCCGAGCCATGCCATCAGGATCATTGCCGAGACTGCCGCCACGATACCGTTCATGGCGTAGGCGGTGATCTTGGTGGCATTGATCGGCACGCCGGACACGCGCGCCGCTTCCTCGTTGCCGCCGACCGCGAGCAGGTAGTCGCCGAGCGGGGTGTTGCGCAGAATGACCCATGCGATCGCCGCGATCACCCCGACCAGGAGCACCGGTACTGGTACGAACCCGATCTGGGATGTGAACAGCACCCGGAAATCACGTGGCATACCGAGGATGGGATCTCCGCCGGTGTAGATCAAAGCCAGTGCCCGGAACAGGCTCAGCGTGCCGAGCGTCACGATGAAGGGCTGCAACCCGAAACCGGAGATCAGGACGCCATTGGCGCAACCGGCTGCCGCGCCGACGCCGAGCATGGCCGCCATCGCGACCGGCGCCGCGATCCCGAGCTTCAGCAGGGAAGCACCGATGACCGCGGCAAGGGCCGCAGTCGATCCTACCGACAGATCGATGCCGCCCGAGATGATCACCATCGTCATGCCGACCGCGATGCAGGCGTTGATGCTCGACTCCTTGAGCACGTTGACCAGATTTCGCCCGGTCAGGAAATACGGCGTCAGCAACGAGAAGACGACGATGATCACGATCATGCCGATCAGGGTTCCGGCATCGCGAACGCTGATCCTGGGGAAGCGGAGACGCGATACCGTGTCGGCCGGCGCGTGGCTGATGTTCATGGGAGTTCCTGGTCCCCTTGTTGTGCCACGTCGGCTACCGCGTGACGGAGGATGGCCTGCTCGCTCAGTTCATTATGCGGTAGTTCAGCGACGATCCTGCCTTCACGCATGACCAGCACGCGGTCACTGATGCGGATGATTTCGGGTAATTCCGACGAGACGACGATGATCGTCTTGCCTCGATCGGCCAACTGCTCGATCAGCAGGTAGATCTCGTGCTTGGCTCCGATATCGATCCCCCTGGTCGGCTCGTCGAAGATCAGGACTTCCGAGTCCGCCAGCAGCCATCGACAGATAATGGCCTTCTGCTGGTTGCCGCCGCTGAACAACCCGATGGGACGCTCGATGTCAGGTGGCCTGAGCTGAACATCCTGCGTCAGCTTGCGTATGGAACGCCGCAGCCGGTCGCGTAGGACAAAGCCCGCCCACTGTTCCCGCCGGAGCACCGGAAGTGCGATATTGGCGCTGACCGGGCGCAGCGGGATGATCCCCTCCCGCTTGCGGTCCTCCGGCACCAGGCCGATGCCCGCACGAACCGCCGCAGCCGCGTTCCGGAAGCGCACCTTCTGTCCCCGCAGCCGGATCTCGCCGCTATCCGGCCGTTCCAGTCCCGCCAGGAGGCGCACGAGTTCCGTTCGCCCGGCGCCCACCAGTCCCGCAATACCAAGGATCTCCCCCTGGCGAACCGTCAGGCTCGCGTCGTGTATCCGATTTTGCCAGACCAGGTTCGACGCCTCCAGCACGGGCGTCGTGCCGACACGGGCAAGACGAGGCGGCAGGTCGAGCGATCGGCCGACCATCAGGGAGACGATCTGATGCTCGCTCATGCCGGCAAGCAGGAACTCCCCGACCAGCGTGCCGTCGCGCAGTATCGTCGCGGTCATGCAAAGACGGAACACCTCATCGAGCTTGTGCGAGACGTAGATGACCGCCACCCCACGTCGCGTGATGCCGTCGATCACGGCGACCAGTGCCTCGAATTCCTGCGGCGACAACGCAGATGTCGGCTCGTCCATGGCGATGATGCGGGCGTCCCACAGCAGCGCGCGGGCGATCTCGACCAGCTGTCGCTGCGCCACGCTCAGCTCCCTCACCGGACGGCGCACATCGAAGTTCGCTCCGAGTTGCGCCAGCACGCGTCTCGCTTCCCGGCGCATGGCGGGCTTGTCCGTCATCACCCCGAGCCGTGTCCGGGGCACGCCGAGGAACATGTTCTGCGCCACGTCCATCTCCGGAACAAGCTGAAGCTCCTGATGGATCATGGCGAGGCCGGCAGCACGCGCGGCCTTCGGACCGTCGATCTGGACGATCTTGCCGTCGATCAGAACGTCCCCGCTATCCGGACGCACCAGCCCGTTGAGGATCTTGAGTAACGTGCTCTTGCCGGCGCCATTCTCGCCGAGCAGCGCGTGAACCTGGCCCGGTGCCGCCCGAAGCGATACGTTCGTGAGGGCATGAACGCCGGGATAGGACTTCGACACCGATCGTAGTTCGAGCGCGAGTGGTAGATCCGACATCGCTCTGCTCCCACTTCGATACCGGCCGCACTCATATGCGGCCAAGCGCGTCGCCTAGAGCAGCGTCAGTCTGACTGGAGTCGCTTCGCGATCCCAGGCAGCTGATAAAGCTGCTCTTTCCTCAGTCAAGCAGAGCATGATCGAAGTGATCATGCTCTAGTGGCCCGATTGCGCGTCGGCGAGCAGGGCGTTGCGAGGATCCACGCCTTTGCCGAAATAGTGGTCATAGTTTTCCTTCGTGATCAGCGCCTGAGGCGTGGTCACCACCCGCGGGAGGCTCTCGCCCGCGATCAGGCGGATCGCGACATCGACCGCGATCTCACCGGTTACTTCAGGGAAGCTGTCGATCGTGCCGGTAAGCTCGCCGTCCCGGATTGATTTCAAGGCATCGTTCCATCCATCCGTGCCGATGACGGCCACCTTGCCCAGCGCGTTGGCGCTCTTGACCGCCTCCAGCACACCCAGCGCCATGCCGTCATTGTTGCAGTAGAAACCGATCAGATCCGGATGCTGGTCGAGAATGGTCGAAGCGGCTTCATAGGATTTCTGCCGGTCCCAGTTCCCTGGAATGCTCGCCACGACGGTGAACTTGCCCGCCTTGGTCACGGTATCGACGAATCCGGCGGTGCGATACTTCGCGGCGTAGCTGCCGGCGATGCCTTCGATGACCGCGACCTTGCCACCATCAGGATGGTGTTGGATAAACCAGTGTGCCGCTCGCACCCCGTTCTCGCTCTGCACGTTGCCGACGAAGTGCTCCGCGTCCGGGAAGACCGCGTCATCGACATCGACGACCGGCACGTGCTCCTTGCGGGCCTCCTCCAGCACCGGCTGCAGGTTGCTGTCCGTGATCGGCGACAGCATCAGCGCCTTGTAGCCCTGGCTCAGCATGTTCTGCGCGAGGGATAGTTGGCCGAGCTGGTCCTGCTCGTTCTGCGTGCCCTGCGCCTCCACAGCAACCCCGACCGGCTTCGCTTCGGTGCGATACCCCGCGGCGAGCGAACGCCAGTACTCGTTGATCATCGTCTTGACCACGCCGCCAACCTTGGTGCCAGCAGGCGGTTTCGGCAGACTACCGAACTTCGCGTCGAGCTGAGACCAGTCGATGCGGTTGGGATCCGTATCAGGGTTCAGGGCCTGACCGGTCTGTGCGTGGCCGGCGGTGCTGACGAGCAGCGCACCCAGCAAGGCACCTGTAGCGATATTTTTCATGACGTTTCCCCTTATTCTCTATGTTTGTTCGAAAGCGGCAGGCCCGCATGTCCGGGCTCCTTCCTGTCTCATGCCGGCTGCCCCGGCTCTCCTTGTGTTGCAAACTTTCTCCAGGCGACAGTCACAGCCGGTAGATGCGTTCGGCGTTCTCTCGAGACAGCGCCGCCTGCTCGGTCTGGGAGAAACCCACCGTGATCCTGCGAAACCTGTTGATGACGGTGTCGTAGTCGGACCAGAGTCCATCGACCGGAAAATTGCTGCCGAACATGCAGCGTGAGATGCCGAAAGCATCGATCGTCCGAAGCACGATGGGACGCATGGCCGCCTCGTCGCAGTCCATATTGGCAAGCTGCAAGCCGGAGAGCTTTACGGAAAGGTTTGGCGCCCTTGCGAGGCACGACATCCCGTCTGCCCAGGACGCCAGTCCCGATGGCGAGCGGTCAATCGGCATGCCCGTATGGTTGAGGATGACGGAGACATCGGGAAAGCGTCCGCAAAGCTTCAATACGTCGGCAAAATGGCAGGGAAAGACCTGCAGGTCGAAGCTCAGGGCGTAGCGCCTCAGCATGGCAAAGCCGCTACGCCAGGTCTGATCCGTCATCAGGTCGGGCCGGAAGGCAAGGTGCATTGCCGGCTTGTCGGACCAGCTCAGGATCTGGCGAATGCCGCGCATGTTGCGATGCGCCGCGTGGGCTTCCAGCACTGCCTCGACATCCCGGGCTGCCAGATCGGCGTAGGCGACGATCCCGTGCGGAAAGCCATACCGATCCGCGATCATCTGCAACCAGGAGGTTTCTCCCACTGGATCGCTCGGATCCCAGCCATTTTGGATATGTACGGACTTGAGCAGATTCTGGTTCGGCGCGTCCACAAGAAAGTCCTGAACCAGATAGTCCCTTCGCAGCGGCTTGAGGTCGCCTTCCAGCATCGTGGGCGGTGCTCCAGGACGCAACCACGGATGACAGTGAGTGCTTACCTGCTGCAGGTGATGGTGTGCATCCACGAAAGGCTCGTTTCGTGTCACGACCGTCGATCTTATGCAGGGGTTCGGCTGCAGCACAGTCCGCTCGTTCGTCGTCAGGCGGCGTTGCCGGGTGCGCCCTGCACCATTTCCCTGCGCAGGACCAGCACGTCGAGATCTCGATCGAAGTCGACGTCGTCCACGGTAACGATCGCATCCTTGGCCACGGGACGCTTCAGCTTGCCGTTCGCGAGCCCGATCGGCAAGGCACCGATCGCGTTGCTGCGTGACGCCGGAATCGCGTTGCCCCAGACCAGGTAGCCGCCCTCGCCATCCAGTATCTCGCCCGGCTGAAGGTCACGCTTCGCCGTAGCGACGGCATCGCCGCGGAACTCGCGAGCGGTTCCGGTCGCCTCGCCACGCAAGACCGCGTTCAGCACGCTGATGCTGGCTTCGAGCCCGATCAGGTGGAAGGGACGCCACATGGAAGCGTACCAACCGGACGGATCGGTAAGCAGGCCGTATTGTGCGAAGCAGTCGCGCGAGTACTGACTGGGCGCCTTGAAAGTAACGAATACGCCGTAGCGGATGTTGTTGACCACCTCGCGCCCGTCCGGTTCCTGACTGGCAGCGATGTCGAGGAGGCCGGCACGCGCGAGTCGGCCTCCATCTGCCGCCGGACGGAAGACGCGTGCGAGGTCGTGCAGGCCGGCGGGCGGGAAGGCAAGTCCGTCATCCGGGCAGTCGAGGCCAGTGCCGTTGGCGACGGCGGCCATCTCGATCGCGGCCTTGGTGCCGTCCGTGAACGAGTTGTACATCTTCGGATTGAAGTCGCCCTTGGCGACCTGCTCCTCGGACCATCCGAAGAAGCTCCATACGGTGTCCGGGGTCGAGTATCGATAGCGCGGCTCGAAGTTCATTCCCTTGCCGGCGGCGGTGAGCTCGAAGCCGCAGGAATGCACCCAGTCGACAAGCTCGCAGATCAACGCGGGCTGGTCGCCATAGGCCATGCTGTAGACCAGCCCTTTCTCCCGCGCACGCTGTGCGAGGAGCGGGCCACACAGGACGTCGGCCTCGACATTCACCATGACGACGTGCTTGCCGGCCTCGATCGCCTGCAAGGCGTGGCGGATGCCCGCGGTCGGATGCCCGGTGGCCTCGATGACACAGTCAATCGCGCCGCAGGCCAGTAGGGCGGTGACATCATCGGTAACGCAGGTACCACCTGTCCGCACCGCATCGTCCAGGCTGCGGGCCTCGTACTGCTCTTCCGGCCAAGCGACGCGAGCCAGCGACGCACGCACCTTGCTCACGTTGAGATCCGCGATCCCGACGACCTGCAGGCCCGGGATATGGCGCGTCTGGGCCAGGATCATCGAGCCGAACTTGCCGGCGCCGATCAGGCCCATGCGTACGGGTTGGCCGCCAGCGGCATAGGCTGCGAGTTTCATTACCAGGTTCATTGCTTCGTTCCTCCCTCTCCCGAAATCCGTCTAGACGGATCGGGATGATTTTTGTCTGCCTGGTGGTGCGATACCGCCTTGCGTCTGCCGCTCGAGCCAGGGGCGCAGTTCTTGCCACGTCCGCTCCTTGTGCTCGCGCAGCAGACGGGACAGGCGATGCCCATCGCGCGCGGCAAGCGCCTCGATGAAAGCCTCGTGCTCCTGGATGGCAACCCGCCAGCGCTCCGCCCGGAAGTTCGGCATGTAGAGCGCGCGCAGTACCCGCGCCCGCAGCAGGCGGTGCTGTGCAGTGAGTTCGACATTCCCGGCGGCCGCGACGATGAGGCCATGCACCTCCTCGTTCGCCTTGAAGTAGCCGAGCCTGTCGCCTGTCTCGAAGAAGCCGAGCATGTCGACGTGACGGGATCTGACGGCTGAGATGGCCTCGTCGCTTGCGCGCTCACACGCCAGTTCGCCTGCCAGCGCCTCGATGCCGCCGAGCAGTTCGATGATGTCGCGCACTTGCTCCACCTGAAGCAAAGCGACGCGTGTCCCTCTGCGGGGCGTGATCTCGACCAGTCCCTCACGGGCGAGGATCAGGATCGCCTCGTGCAAGGGGGTCCGGGAGACGCCGAAGCGGTCGCAGAGCGCGCGCTCGCTGAGGCGCTCGCCCGGCGAGAGGGTGCCGTCCACAATCATGTCGTTCAGCCGCTCGACCAGCTCGCGATGCAAGGCGGGACGATGGAGCAGATCCGGATTGGCATTGCTGTTCAGGGCTACCGGGTCAGCAGGCATGAGACCTCCGTCACAGTTTGTATTTTGCATTCAAAATGCAGTCAAGCCGCCCGCGTGTGCCAAGACGAGTTCGCGGCGGTTCTCCCCGATGCCGGGCGGCAGCCGGGAAGTCTCCCTCCATCCCGCGGCGCGGCGCGCTAGAGCAGCGTCAGTCTGACTGGAATTGCTTCGCGATCCCAGTCAGCTGATAAAGCTGCTCTTTCCTCGGTCAAGCAGAGCATGATCGAAGTGATCATGCACTAGCAGTCTGTCGGAGTGAGGCGGGAGGGCAAGCTCGTCGGCCAAAGCAAATTCGGTGGTAAGGAGCCCATTTGTGCCACATCCGAAGCGCCATGGCGGGTCGAGCGTGTTTTATTCGGC
>JAABUX010007148.1_pt1 | contig 13168 bp, 13 predicted proteins | sample 5561851 | NCBI WGS metagenome assembly JAABUX01 (sample SAMN10711883, study PRJNA513361) | rock metagenome | isolation source: Antarctica rocks | place: Antarctica: Victoria Land, Richard Nunatak red sandstone | collected 2016-01-03 | reverse complement strand
TCGGTGTTCAGCGTACCATGGCTGGTCGCGTTCGATGAAGGTCACGTCGTGACCGCGCGCGGCGAAGGCCCCGAGCAGCGCGCGATAGGTGGTCGCATGGCCGTTGCCCCATGAGGAGGACAGGCTAAGACCCAGCACGACGAGCTTCATGCAGCCGCTCGTTCGCGCCGAGCGGCGAGCGCAGCGCGCAGCAGGTGGTCTACTTTCGCGCCACGCCTCGTGTAGGTGTGTTCGGCGAGCACGCGGGCGAGCGCGGCGCGACCGATCGCGCGGGCGCGTTCCGGGGTGAGCGCGGCGACATGGTCCGCCACGTCTTGGCCGTCGCGCGCCACCAATACTTCGGTGTTCGGCTGCAGGAACTGTTCGATGCCTTCCCAGGCGTCGGTGATCAGGCACGCCGCCGCGCCCGCCGCCTCGAACACACGCGTAGCGGGGGAGAAACCAACGGCGGCCATGCTGTCGCGCGCGACGTTGAGGACGGCAAGCGGAGAGGCGTTGAAGGCGTTGTGGTCGGCGGTGCCGACGTGGCCGAGGCGCGCGATGTTGGCGGGCATGGCTTTATCATCCCAGCCGCTGCCGCCGAGGATGAAGCGGCGATCGGGCAGGCGTTCGGCGGCGGCGAGGAAGAAGGTTTCGACGCGCGCCTCGCGGTCGGGCAGGCGGTTGGCGAGAAAGTTGACGTCGGCGGCGAGGTGGGGTTCGGGCGCGACGGGATGGTGCGTCGCGGGATCGAGCGCGTTGTAAATGGGTACGCATTGGCGCGCGCCGAAGGCTTCGTAGGCGGCGATGACCGGGGGCCCGCCGCCGTAGGTGAGCACCATGTCCAGCGTGGGGAGGGTGGCGTGAAGGGGGTGGGCGGCGTCGGCGCGCAGTTCGTCGAGGGTGGCGGCGGCGTCGACGTCCCAGAAGAGGCGGACCGCGTGGGGGCGGGCGGCTTGCGTCGCGGCGTGGAGAAGGAGATCGTCAAAGACGCCGACACCGCTGGCCTTGACGACGACGTCGGCGTGTATAGCGAGCGCGGCGACACGGCGGGCGTCGGCCTCGGTGGCGGGGTAGACGACGCTGGTGGCCCAGGCGGGTGGGTCGATGTCGCGATGCTGCTGGCGGTCGAACGCGTCGGGCTCGTAGAAGGTGATCGCCCAGCCGCGTCTGGCGAGATCGTGGAGAACGCCGCGGTAGTAGGTGGCGGCACCGTTCCAGTAGCTGGACAGCAGGCTGGAGCCGTAGAAGGCAATGGTGGGCGCGTTCATGCGGGGACGGCCTCCGGTGTGAGCGTTGCGCCCTCCCTTACCCTGCCGCCTGCGTCGGCTGTCTCTCTCCCGCGTTCGCGGGAGAGGGACTTGACGATCGCGAGCAGCTCCTCCGCGCGGTGGACGCAGGTGTGGCGGGCGCGGATAGTTTGTAAGCCGTGCGCGGCAAGCGACGCGCGTAGCACGGGGTCGTGTGCGATGGCGCGCATCGCGTTCGCCATTTCGGCCTCGCTGTGGAGCATCAGGAAGTCTTGGCCAATCCGGAACAGGCCTTCGCTATCGCACCACGGCGCGCTGAGCAGCGGGATGCCGCAGGCGAGCGCCTCGAAGACGCGGATGGTGGGAATGCCGGGGAGTTGCTCGACATAGTGGCGGCGAGGCACGTGCACGGTGGCGAGCGCGCGCGCGAAGACAGCCGGGGCGGCGGCGTTGGCGAGCCAGCCGTGATAGCGCGCACTGTGCCGGGCGAGGGCTTCGAGCGCATGGGCGGGGTAGCGTACGCCGTGGATGTCGAGCGGCAGACCGACTTTGGTAGCCGGACGCAGCAGGTAGGTTTCGAGTTCGGCGGAGCGTTCGTCGTCACCCCAGTTGCCGATCCAGACGAGGCCATCGCGGCGATGCTCGGTGGCGGGCGGGTGGAAGTGGGCGATGTCGGCGGCTTCGTGCCAGGTATGGACGCGGCGACCCCAGCCCCAAGCGCGGTAGACTTCGGAGAGCGCTTCGCCGAACGCGAGGACGGCGTCGTAACCCGAAAGGTCGAAGGCGCGGATCGCTTGCGGGTCGCTGACGGCGCGGTGGTGGGTATCGTGAAAAAGGAGCGCGTAGCGGCCGCTGCGGATGCGGTGCGCGCCGATGACGGCGACGAGCGCGGGGGAGTTCCATTCGTGGACGAGGACGACGTCCGCACCGTCGAGGGCTCGGTCGAGGTCGAGGTCGGGGTTATAGCTCGTGGAGGTCAGCTCGGGGTAGGCGGCGGCGAAGGCCGAGGTGTCATGACTGTCGGCAATCAGGTTGGCCCGGCTCCAGCTATCGGCGGGTTCGTACACGACCACCTCGTGCCCCGCCGCGATCAGCGCGCGCGCGACGCCGCGCAGGAAGTGGGCGTTGCCGTGGTTCCAGCAGCTAACCAGACTATGCGCGAAAAAGACGATCCTCATGCGGCGATCTCGGTCAGCGCGACTCCGGCGAGGATGCCGTGCAGGCGCGTCGCCATGCGCTCGACGGTGTAAACCGCGGCGCGGGTGCGCGCCGCCTCGCCGAGAGCGGCGCGGTCGAGTGGGCCGTTGAGCGCGGCGATCCATGCCTCGGGAGCGCGCGGATCGGCGAACACCGCGGCGCCGTCCCAGAGTTCGCGGAAGGTGGGGATGTCGGCAAGCACCAGCGCGCAGCCCGCCTGCGCGGCTTCGAGCACGGCGAGGCCGAAGGGTTCGTAAAGCGAGGGTGCGGCGAAGATCGGCCTGGCGGCGAAATGGCGGGCGAGATCGACGGTGGATGTCTGGCCGTAGAGTTGCACGCTGGCGCCGATGAAGCGCGCGCCGTTGGGGCCTTCGACCGCGCCGAACATGCGGACGGGGAGCGGCAGGCGCGGCGCGATGCGATCGAGCAGCGCCATGTTCTTCCCCGTATCCCATAGGCGGCCGCACGCCATGACCGCGTCGGCGCTGGGCTGGGCGCTGGCGGAAGCGGTCGCGTCGTTGGCGGGCGCGCGCAGGTCGCGCTTGTTCCCGGCGGCGGCGCGCGCGCGGATAGGGGCGACCGGGACGAGCGGCGCGGCGGCGCGGCCGTTGTGAACGGCGATCGGCACGCGCGCGAGATGGTGACGCGCGGCGAGCATCGCGGCGAACGCGGCGGTCGGCGCGATGCTCGCGGCGGCGGCGTTCAGCCCGGCGCGCATCAGTTCGGGCTGCCACGCGAGTTCGGCGGGGAATGGCGCGTCGCCCTCGACCATGCTCCACCAGGTGGCGACGCAGCTGTGCGCGGCGGCGAGGACGGGGACGGGCCAGTCGGCCAAGCTGGCGAACGCGGGCTGGTTCAATTGCACCACATCGTAATCGGCGGCGAGCGCGGCGAGTTCGCGCGCGGCCTGGGTGATTTCGGGAAGTTCGGCCCCCGCCCAGTCGAGGGGCAAGCCGGTGGCCATGACATGCAGCCCGGCCGCCTCGACCTGCTGGTCGGGCGAGGGATCGGGGCCGACGACCGCGAGCGTGGTCTGCACTCCGTGCGCCTCCAGCGCGCGTGCGGCATCGAGGCTGTAACGCCAGACGCCGCCGACCGCGTCGGTGGTCATCAGCAGGCGCAAGCGGATTCCAGTTCGGCGAGCGATTGGGGGTTTCCGTTTTGGATGTCGCTCATGCGCGCGAAATCGGCGAGGTAAGTAGCATGCGCGCGCTCCCACGCGTGCGCGTCAGGCAGGCCGAAGCGGGCTCGGTAATCGGGGGAGGACGGGTAAGGGTAGAGCGGGACGGGATCGTTCGCCCAGACGTTGGCGGCGGCGAGGCGGGCGCGCCACGCGATGACGAGCGCGGCATCGTCGTCGGCGGCTTCGATCAGATTGGCTTGCACGAAGGGGACGGTGCGGCGGGCGTGGATCAGGCGATCGGCGAGTTCGTCGGTAGTCATGCGGCACTGCTTGCGCAGGCGTTCGCGGCCTTCTTCGGTGAGCGATTCAACGCCAGCTTCGATGCTGACACATCCGGCTTGGCCGAGGAGGTCGAGCATGTCGGGCTTCCACAGATCGATGCGCGTCTGGATACCGAACTGAAGTGGGCGTTGGGTGAGGGCATCGAGAAGGGGTTTGTTGGGGAGAAAGATTTCGTCGACGAAGTAGATGTAGCCGACGCCCTGTTCGATCAGGCCGTCGATCTCGGCGAGGAGCGGAGCAAGGTCGCGGCGGCGATAGGCGTCGCGGAAGTCAATCTTGGCGCAGAAGGAGCAGTGGTAGGGGCAGCCGCGCGAGGCTTCGACTTCGGCACCATGGCCGGAGCCTTCGGAGCCATAGCGGTGGTGGTGATGCGCATGGCGCTGAAGCCATTTAGTGGGCCAGCGGAGCGGGGTCTGATCGAGGAAGCGCGCGCTGGCGGGGGGCCCGGTGACGGTGTCGGCGAAGGCGATGCTGGGCACGCTGGCAATTGGTGGGCGCTGGGCGAGAAGGGTGACGACCTCCTCGCATTCGCCGAGCACGACGATGTCGCAGCCGAGCTTGGTTTTTGCAGTGAGCGGTGTGGACGAGCCATGTGGCCCGACGGCGACGGTGGTGCCGCCCCGGTTTCCGAGCGCGTCGAGGAAGGCGCGGGGGATGCGTAATTCGGGCTGAGCGCAGCGCCAAAACAGGTAGGTGGGCGCGGTTGTGACGACCGTCATGTCGGGCGCGAAGGCGACGACGGCGGCGGCGAGTTCGGCGTTGGTCAGGCCGTCGAGCGCGCCGTCGAGCATGAGGGTGTCGTGGCCAGCGACGTTCAGCAATGCGGCGGTGCAGCCGAGTTCGAGCGGCAGATGCGGTTCGCGGCAGCCGAAGTAGATCGAGCCGGTGAAGTCCCACGCGGGGTTGACGAGCGCGACCTTCATGCGGCCCGCCGTTCGGGGGCGCGTTCGGCGCGGAGCCACTCCGCCAACGCAGCGATACCCTGCTTCCACGGGCAAAACGCGGGCAGTCCCAGCACGGCGCGGGCTGCGCGCGCGTCGGCGACGAACCAGCGCTGGTCGCCCGCGCGCCAGTCCTCGTAGGCGATGGCGGGCGCGCGGCCGAGCAGCGCCCCGATGTGCGCGAGGAGCTGGCGCAAGCTGACCGCGTTGGCTGGGCCGCCGCCCAGGTTGAAAGCACGGCCGGCGGTGGCGGGCGTTGCAAGCGCGGCGACGTAGGCGCGCACGACGTCGGATACGTCGCAGATGTCGCGGACCTGGCGACCGTCACCGAACAGCGTGATCGGCGCGCCCTCGATCGCGCGGATCAGGAAGTGCGCGACCCAGCCCTGGTCCTCGGTGCCCATCTGGCGCTGGCCGTAGATGCATGACATGCGGAACACGGTGGCGGGCACGCCGTAACTGCGCGCATAATCGAGCACATACTGGTCGGCGGCACCCTTCGAGCAGCCGTAGGGCGTATGGAAATCGAGGCTGCGGGTTTCGTCGATGCCATGCTCGGCGATGTCGGCCTCGATGGGCGTGTAGGCGTCGTCGCGGACAGCGAATTCGAGATCGCCGAGATCGCCGTAGACCTTGTTGGTGCTGGCGAAGAGAAACCGGGGCCGGTGCGCGCGAACGGCTTCGAGCAGGCGGACGGTGGCGACCACGTTGGTCTCGAAATCGGCCAAGGGATCGTCGAGGCTGGTAGTGACCGCCACCTGCGCGGCGAGGTGAATCACGGCGTCGGCGGCGCGCGCGGCATAGGCGAGGCGGTCGTGGTCGCGGATGTCGGCGATGGTGGCGGTGACGAGGTCGCCGTAGCGCGATTGCAGCCACGCGAGGTTGCGCTCGACGCCGGGGCGCTGGAGCGCGTCATAGATGTGAACAGGCTTACCCGCGCTGAGCAGCGCGTCGGCGATGTTCGAGCCGATGAAGCCCGCGCCGCCGGTGATAAGCGTCGTCATGCCACCAGCCCCCGCGTTTCCAACTCGGCCTTGGCCTGATCCACCCGGTCGTCCGCGGTCTGGCTGGCGACCCATCCCGCGAGTTCGGCGAGGCCCGCGCTCCAGTCGGCGCGCGCCCGCCAGCCGAGCTTGTCGGCGGCGAGCGAGGCGTCGCCGAAGCAGTGGCGGATATCGCCAATGCGCGCCTTTCCCGCGATTATGGGCGTGAGGTCGGGCCGGCCCATCGCGTGCGCGAGATCGTGCGCGACCGAGGCGACGGTACGCTCGTGGCCCGAGCCGATGTTGTACACTTGGCCGCCGATGCCCGGGGTGAACAGCGCCGCCTCGAACGCTGCCGCGACATCCTCGACCTCGACGAAATCGCGGCGCTGTTCGCCGTCCTCGAAGATCATCGGGCGCTGGCCGTTGAGCAGGCGCGAGGCGAAGATGGCGAGCACGCCGGTATAGGGGTTGGAGAGCGCCTGGCCCGGTCCGTAAACGTTGAACAGGCGAAGCGCGACGCCCTCCATCGCGTAGGCCGACGTCAACGTCAGCGTCAGCCGTTCCTGCGCGTATTTGCCGAGCGCATAGACGCTGGCGAGCGAGGGCCGCTTCCACTCGGGCGTGGCGACCGGCACCAGCGGGCGGCCGTGCTTGTCGGTCGGGTTCCAGCCTTGACCCTCGGCGCGCGGGCCGCGTTCGGCGGTTTCGACGAGCGCGCCGTTGGCGTCGCGGTAGAGGCCCTCGCCGTAGATCGACATCGAGGACGCGGTGACGACGCGGCGGACGGGATGCTTGATCAGCGCCTCGAACAGCACGGCGGTGCCGACCTCATTGACGCTGACGTAGCGTTCGACCGCATACATCGATTGGCCGACGCCGACCTCGGCGGCGAGGTGGACGACGCTGTCCACCCCCTTGACCGCCGCGAGCACCGCGCCAGTGTCGCGCACGTCGGCGTGGATCAGATCGACCCCGGGCAGATCGGGGCGGACGTCTGCGTGAACTTGCTCTATCAGCGAATCGAGCACGCGCACGCGGTGCCCCGCCGCCACCAGCCGCGCGCAGACGCGGCGGCCGATGAAGCCCGCGCCACCGGTAACCAGGACCGTCTCGGCCAACCTACTTCTTGCCCTTGTGCGACTTGTCTGAGTGCGCCGCCTCGGGATGGTCCTCGAGCTTGACGAAGCGGTTGAACGTGGTGGGCGAGCCATCGGCGTGCTGGTGCTGGAGGATCATCGCCAACCCGTTCTCGTCCATCTGCTTGAAGAAATCGTCCCACTCGATCTCCTCGAATTTGTCGTTGGGCTCGCGGAATTCGATGCGGATGAGGCCCGCGTTCTTGTGCGGATCTTCATCGCCGGTGCCGACGATGCGCGCGGGCTTGCCGCCGTGCGTCTCGGCCCATTCGCGGATGGTATCGTGATCGGTGGTGGTCTCGGTGGTCGACATGGGCCAATCCTTAACGGTGCTGGAAACATGTCGGAAATGTTTCAGCTTCTTCCTTGTTCCTTCGTTGCGGCCCCGATTGCAAGGGCTACCCAAAACGTCGATCGCCTCCTAACGATCCGCGCTTCGTTCCAAGGAGCCATGATGGCGAGCGTCGCAGTCCACACCGTCTCTCTCGCCGACCGCATCGAGGCGCTCGGCCCCTGGTTCCAGAACATGCGCCTGGACGGCGTATCGACCGCGCCCGGTCACTTCTTGGGCGACTATCCGGCGGTCAAGTTCGCGGGCTTCGCGGCGGCGCTGCCCGACGTGGCGGGAAAGTCGGTGCTCGACATTGGCTGCAACGCGGGCTTCTACAGCTTCGAGATGAAACGACGCGGCGCGGCGCGGGTGCTGGGGATCGACAGCGAGCCGCTCTACACCGCGCAAGCCCGCTTCGCCGCCGACGTGCTGGGCCTCGACGTCGAAATTCGCGACATGGGCGTATTCGACGTCGCCAAGCTTGGTGAACGCTTCGACCTCGTCATCTTCATGGGCGTCCTCTACCACCTGCGCCACCCGCTCCTCGCGCTCGACCTGATCCACGAGCACGTCTCGGACGACATGATGCTGTTCCAGTCGCTGCTGCGCGGCTCGGACAAGGCCGATCCCGTCGCCCCCGATTACGACTTCTTCGCCCCCTCCCCCTTCGACCGCGAGGACTGGCCCAAACTCCACTTCATCGAGCGCAACTACGCGGGCGACGACAGCAACTGGTGGATCCCCAACCGCGCCGGAGTGGAGGCGATGCTGCGCTCGAGCGGCTTCCGCATCGAGGCGCGGCCCGAGGCGGAAGTATACCTTTGCAGGCGCGAGACGACGCGCCCTTGGGGGGCGGACCCGGTGTACCCGGCGCGGGGGTGAACGCGTACCGGAGCGTTCAGGCGAGCGCCGCTTCGAACCGACGTAGCCATTCGACGTCAGCAGCGGCGAGGACCGCGAATGCACCGTCATGGCCGGGGCCGAACAGCAAGCGTGCCGCTGCGGGCAGCGCCCGGTCGCGCCAATCCAAGTCTGCGCGGACCGCGGCAATAATCGGCGTGGGATCGCTGGCGGGATCGAACGCGAGCGCAGCCTGTTGCGCGTAGCTCCATCCCCCATAGTCGAACAAGCGTTCGGCCCCTTGCGCGGAGGCGGTCACCGCTACTCCGCAATGATCGGACCCTGAACCTAACAGATTGCGAACGCTCTCCACCAAGCGACCTCCAAGCGGCGGCAGCGGAGGAGCGTAAAGCGCGAAAGACGTATCCGGCTCGTCATAGCGAAAGGCAACGTGTCCGCACGCCGCGAGTGCGCGCACGAGCCGGCGAGCGAGTTCGGGCATCAGCGTCGTCTCGCAATCATCCGGCGCGAGTGGCCAATCCACAATCGCGCAGACCGCGCCGATCGGCATCAGCCGTGCGGCTTCGGCGCCGCGCTCGCGCGGAACGCCGAGCGTGATGGTGATCGGCTCGGTCATCCGGGCGGAACAGCCACTTCGGGCGCGGGCGCGAAGACGGTGTCCTCGGCGAAGTCATAGAGGTAGCCCGTCGCTGCTTCAGCCCCGAAGTAGCCGATGGCACCGCCGAGTATCGCGCCGATGCCCCCGCCGATTGCGGTGCCGCCCCCGGGTTCTATGAACGTTCCGATCGCCGCTCCGACTCTGCCGAGTTGCGTCGCCCCGACCGCCGCCGCGCCCCAGGCCGAGACGACCTGCAGCGAACGACGCCATGGCCGGTCCGCCACGACGATCGAATAACCGTCCATGGCAATACCCGCCACGACGAGGACACGCCCAGCGACCCGGAATGCGCGCGCGCCCCAATGCAGCGCCGCACCGTAGCGCCCAGCGGGCATGTGGTTAGTGATGTTCGGAAATCGCGCGCGGGCGCGGCCACCACCTTCGACATTCCAATGATAATCGATGCGGTTCGTCGACTTGTTGAACCCGTAATCAAGACGAAGTCCGGGTTTGCCAAACTTCACATCGTCGGGGTTGATGATCAATATCGAGGAGGTGGAGCCCTTCCACCCCGCAGGTGGCTGGATCGTCAGCACGAGCCCTTTCGGCAGGTTGGGAAGCGCCGTGCCCGGCACGGGAATGCGCACGAACGAAGCGACACCCGTTCCGACGACGGTCGATCCGACCATGGGCGCTTCCCACGTCCGAATCATCTGTGGCGAGGGTGATCCCATATGCGATCCTATATTGATGGTAGGAACCGAGACCAGGGAGGCCGGTTCCACGAAGCTCGAGCGATCCCCGCGCTCGACGTCGAGCACGCGCGGGATTAGTCGCTCGGATCGCCCCTATCCAGGACCATACATGATCGAAGCCGCGATGATCTGGAACGAGCCCAACAACAAGTCGCACTGGGATCCGGAGATCGACACTGACTGGTCCAGATATGCCGAACTCGTCCGCGTCGCGGGCGCGGCGATCGCGGAGGCGAAGCCAGGGCTGACGCGCGTGCTCGGCGGAATGTCGCCGATCGACCCATTGTTCGTCGCCGCATTGGAAGCGCACGGTGCGATGGACGCGGTCGACGTGATCGCGCTGCACGGCTTCCCGCTCGACTGGAACCTGTGGCCGATCGATGCGTGGCCCGCCAAGATCGAGGAGATGCGCGAGGTCGCGCGGGGCAAGCCGATCTGGGTCAGCGAAGTCGGCGTCAGCAGCTTCGGCTCGGAGGAGGTGCAGGCGTGGGGGGTGGATAAGACCGCCGCGCTGCTCGGCGGCAAGGCACCGCGCATCCAGTGGTACAGCCTGTTCGATCTGCCGCGCGAGTGGGGCGCCACCACGCGCCACCGCGAAGCCGAGGGCAGCAGCTACTACCGCCACTTCTACATGGGCCTGGTGCGCGAGGATGGCACCCCCAAGCCCGCCTATGATCGCTTCCGCGCCGCCTCGCCCACGCTGGGCCTATGCCAGTGGTTCCATTTCGAGGACCCCCGGCTGGACGCGGGCGTCGAGCATCTCAAGCGCCTCGAATGCCCCTATCTGCGCACCGGCCTCAGCTGGGCCGACTGGCTCCGCCCCGACGCACAACGCTGGTTCGACCGGGTCATGCGCGCCTTGGAGTTCATCCCCACCACCGTCACGTTCTGCTTCACGCCCGAAAGCGAAGGCATCGCCCCCCACCACACCAGCCCCCCGCGCGACCCCGCGCGCTTCGCGGAGTTCTGTAGCGAGATGCTGCGGCGCTACGCCTGAGCGACCGCGCTAACGCGGGAGGATGGCACGAAGGCGATGAGAAGCGCCGTCGTCCATGATGCGGTGGCCGCGCCAGTCGCCGCCGCAACAAGCGGCCAGTGCGCGGGCAGCAGCATTGCGCCGAGCCCAAGCGCGATCAGCACGGGAGCCAAACCATAATAGACGCGCAGGCGCAGCGGCGCCGCCAACGGCAGAAAGTGCAACCCGACGATCACCACGATCGCGGGGACGATCAAGCGCGCCGCGCCGACATTGATCAGCACAATTGCCGTGATGAAGATCGCGACGCCCTCCACCGTCGACCAGATCCCGACGCTGCGCCCGGCGCGACGCCGCTCGTCCTCCGGCGGAGCGTCACCCCTTGGCGCGCGCGCGCATAGTGCGAGCACGGCGGAAGTAATCAGGACGGGAACCACCAAGGTCCAACGCGACGCGCCAAGGCCGAACAACGCGACCTCGCCCCACACGCCCGCGACAAGGCTCAAAATCCAAACACCGCCACGCATCGCCCACCCCCGTCGGTTAGCCTGGAATATGATCCATAGCGATCGAACCGTCATCCTGAACGTGTTTCAGGAACTACCTTCTTTCCGTCCCACCCGGTCGATCAAGGCCACCTTACCGCCGCGAGGCGCTTAGCCGGGCAACCACGCGCCTGCCCGGCCCGACCACCGACTTGACGCCGAGTTGTTTTTTTTGTGAAACCTATTTGGTTATGAGGCGTGCGGAGATGTGTTTGCGACATACTCATAGCGCCGTCGACTTCGTGAACTTCGCTCCATCGGCACGGAGGCACCCACCCCCTACCCCCTCCCTTGCAGGGCGGGGATCAGCCCGCCGCCGCCAGCACGGCGGCGCGCAGTTCGCCGATGCCGTCGCCCTTGTCCGCGCTCGTCGCCAGCAGCTCGGGGTGCGCGGCGACATGCGTGCGCGCCTCCTCGCCGGTCGCGGCGTGGATCGCGGCGGCGGCGGCGGGCTTGAGCTTGTCGAGCTTGGTCAGCACAACCTGATAGCTGACCGCCGCCTTGTCCATCAGCCCCATCACCTCGCGGTCGATCTCCTTGAAGCCGTGGCGCGAATCGATCAGCAGCAACACGCGGCGCAGCGTCGGCCGCCCGCGCAGATAATCGTTCACCAGTCGCTGCCACTGGCGCACGATGTCCTTGGGGGCCTCGGCGAACCCATAGCCGGGCATGTCGACCAGCCGCAGCGTCGGCGGCTCGCCAACCTCGAAGATGTTGAGTTCCTGCGTTCGCCCCGGCGTGTTCGACGCGCGCGCCAGCCCGTTGCGCCCAGTCAACGCGTTCAACAGTGTCGACTTACCGACGTTCGAGCGACCCGCGAAGGCCACCTCGGGCAGGTCCATCGACGGCAGATATTCGAGCGCGGGAGCCGACAGCCGGAACGCAACCGGCCCGGCGAAGAGCTTGCGCGCCGCCTCGATCAGCGTGGCGCGCTCTTCCTCGTCAGTCACTTGGCGACCGCGCGTTCCTTGCGCTTGAACCACAGCTGCTGGAGGATGGTGAGCGTGTTGTTCGTCGCCCAGTAGAGCTGCAACCCCGCCGCGAACGGCGCCATGATGAACATGAACACCCACGGCATGAACGCGAAGATTTGCGCCTGCGCCGGATCGGGCGACGGCGGGTTCTGCTTCTGCTGCACCCACATCGTCACGCCGAGCAAGATCGGCAGGATGCCGAGCGCGATCTGGTGCGGCGGTGTGAACGGCAGCAGGCCGAACAAGTTCACGGGCGTCAGCGGATCGGGAGAGGACAAGTCCTTGATCCACGCGACGAATGGCTGGTGGCGCATCTCGATCGTCACCAGCAGCGTCTTGTACAGCGCGAAGAAAATCGGGATCTGGATCAACGTGGGCAGACAACCGCCCACCGGGTTGACCTTCTCGCGCTTGTAGAACTCCATCATCTCGGTCTGCAGTCGTGGCTTGTCCTCCTTATGACGCGCCTGCAGTTGCTTCAGCTTGGGTCCCAGCACGCGCATCTTCGCCATCGAATGATATTGACGCGCCGCGATCGGAAAGAGCACCAGCTTGAGGATCAGCACTAGGCCCATGATCGCCAGACCGAAATTGCCGGTCAGCTTGAACAAGAAATCGAGCAAAGAGAAGATCGGCTTGGCGATGATCCTGAACCAGCCCCAGTCGATCGCGTTATCGAACTGGACGATGCCGAAGCGGTTTTCGATCCGCTGGAGCGTGCCGACCTCTTTCGCCCCCGCGTACAGATAGCCCGTCGCGCTCGCAATTCGCCCTGGCCCGGCCGCCAATGCCGGAGCCAGCGCATCGGCCTGGAACAGGTCCGCGCCGCCATGCTTGAAGCTCGCGTCAACCGCCGCCGCCGGATCCGGCGCGAGCGCGGTCAGCCAGTATTTCTCCGAGAAGCCCAGCCACCCGTGTCCGCTGAACGCGATCGTCTCGCCGGGAGCCTTGGTCACATCGGACCAGCTCTCGTGGTTGATGTGACCATCGATAATCGCGGTCGGTCCGAAGAACGCGGTGAACCCCGACTTATCGGGGCTCTCGCCCGTCCGCGTCACCAAGCTGAATGGCCGCGCGGTCGCCGCCACCGCGCCCGCGACGATGCGGTGATCCACCCGCAACAGGTAGTCGTCCGCGATACTGAGCACGATCTGATATGTCGCCCCGTTCGCCC
>JAABUX010007147.1_pt1 | contig 13168 bp, 10 predicted proteins | sample 5561851 | NCBI WGS metagenome assembly JAABUX01 (sample SAMN10711883, study PRJNA513361) | rock metagenome | isolation source: Antarctica rocks | place: Antarctica: Victoria Land, Richard Nunatak red sandstone | collected 2016-01-03 | reverse complement strand
CAGCGCCCCGCCGACCAGCCCGAGCTCGCTGAGCGCCTCCAGCTCCAGGGAGTGCGGCTGACGGATGTCCTCGGTCGTCGTGCGCTCGCGCAGGTAGGGCACCGGGTAGCCGCCGGCGCCGAGTCCCGCCAGCGGGTGCGCCCGCCAGGCCGACCAGGCGATTCGCCAGTAGTCGTAGCGGTTGCCCCCGCCTGAGAACAGGCGTGAGTCCGCCCCCGGGCCGGCGCCGGTCGATTCCGCGAGGTGAACGAATGCGTGGGCCTGGACGCGGACGGTGTGGGTGATGCGGCCGGCCTCGATCGCCCCGACAGCCAGCGCCGCGAGCGCGAGCACGGTCAGGCAGGCGCTGGCCAGGCGACGGCCGCTGTCGCGCGCTGGCCGGCGCGCCTGACCTCCAACCGCCAGTGCCCACACCAGCCCGACGGCGATGCTGGCCGCCAGCGAAGCCCAGGCGGCCGAGTGGACGACGCCGGCCGAGAGCAGCGAGCCGTGCGCGTGGCGGTAGACTTCGAGCAGCGCGGGGCCGGCCGCGGCGATTCCGGCGGCCACGCACAAGAGGGCCCAGGCGCGTCGGAGACGCCCGGGTGCCATCGCCAGCACGGCCACCGCGGAGATCAGCACCGCGAGCGCCACGCCGCGCGACTGGGACAGCACCGCCAGGCAGCCCAGCAACGTTGCTCCTGCTGCACCGGCACCGGCGAGAGCCGCCCGTCGCTGCTCGGCCAGGGCGAAAAAGCCCCAGAGGCCGATGGCGAACACGCATCCCTCGCCGTTGATGTAACCGAGCGGCGCGTTGAGGCGACCGGCCAGGAACAGCGACGCCGGGTCATGGCCGAGCATGCGCGCCACCACGCTCACTGCGACCACCGCGATCCCCGCGGTCACGCCACCACTGAGCAGCAGTGCGCGGCGCTCGCCGCGCACGAGCACCATGACCACACCGGCCAGCGCGGCGAGCACCAGCCAGCGATCGGCGTTGACCAGTGCGCCCTCCGGGGAAGGCGACCAGGTGCTCGAGGCGAGGGACCACACCCCCAATCCGGCCAGCCCAGCCAGCAACAGCGCGTTGGCCGCGTTTGGGCGTGGTGGCCGAGCGATCAGGCCCGCGGTGAGCAGGGCAACGAGGGCGAGTCCAATTGGGGCCCAGAGGTCGGCGTCGTAGTAGCCCGAGAAGAGCGGGCTCAAGCCAGCGCCCAGCCCGAGGAGGCCGATGAGCCACAGCGCCGGTCGTCGCCAGGCCGGCGGGGCCCGTGGGAGCGCCAGCCCGGGGCCCAGAGCGGACGCGAGCCTGGCCTCCCGCTGCTCGAGAACGGTGATCGCGGTGGCGGCCACGCCCAGGTAGAGCAGGACGGCGGGGAGGATCAGGGTGGCGCCGTCCTGCACTGCGACGATGGCCAGCGCGGCGAGCATCGCCTGCATCGAGCCCAGCGTCACCGCCACCGCCCGAGCCGTGCGCAGCCGCCGCCGCGCTCGGTGGGTGAGATGGTCGCGCCCTCCCGTGAGGATCGGTATCCCGCGGCGCCGGCGCGAGACAACCACCAGCGTGGTGTCCAGGACGGGGATGCCCACCAGCATCATCCCGATGGTCAACGCCTGCCACTCAGGTACCGCGCCCGACGCGCCGATCATGACCAGCGACGCCACCGCGAAACCGATGGGCATCGAACCGCCGTCGCCCAGGAATATCCGCGCCGGAGAGGCCAGGTTGTGGGGCAGGAAGCCCAGGCAGGCGCCGGCCAGGCCAGCGCCCGTCACCGTGAGCCAGGCGTCGCCGCGCACGACGCCGAGTGCGGCGACGGCGCCCGCGATCACCAGCGCCATGGTCGAAGCGGCGCCGTCCATGTTGTCGAACAGGTTGAAGGCGTTGATCACGCCCACGACCCAGATCGCTGTCACCAGAAGATCGATGCCCGAGCCCATGCCCAGGCCCCAGCCGAGGTGCAGCGCCCACAGCCCAGCGGCCAGTGCGAGCTCGAACGCGACGCGCAGGCCGGGGGAGACCGTGCGCCGGTCGTCGGCGGTACCCACGGCCCACATGACAATCACGCCTCCCAGCAGTGGAAGGGTGCGACGGAGGTCCCCGGTGGCGATCAGGATTCCCACGGCGACCAGCGCGAAGCCGCCCATGACCGCCGCGCCTCCCAGGTACGGCGTCGGCCGGCTGTGCTCCTTGTAGCCGACCGGGCGGTCGTAGAAGCTCGTGCGCTCGGCCACCCAGATCGCCAGCGGGGTCGCCGCGTAGACGAGCATGATGCCTGAGGCCAGGGCGATTCCCAGGATGACGCCTTGCGTCCGCATCGCCGCTACACGGCCAGCTTGGTCTTCTCGAACGCAATCACGTCGGTGAGGATGTCATCGAGCGTACGGGTCGGTACCCATCCAAGAGCTGCGTGAACGCGGCCGATGTCCGGGACGCGACGCTGCATGTCCTCGAAGCCCTCCTCGTAGGCCTCCTCGTAGGGGACGGTCACGATCTGCGACTCCGACCCCGTCTTCTCCAGCACACGCTCGGCGAGCGCCCGAACCGTGATCTCCTCGGTGGCACCCACGTTGAACACCTGTCCCCACAGCGCGTCGCTGTCCATCACGTCGGCCAGGGCGCGCACGACGTCGGCCACGTGACAGAAGCAGCGCGTCTGGCTTCCGTCGCCGTAGACCTGCAGCTCGCGCTCGGCCAGCGCCGAGCGGACGAACTTGGGCACCACCATGCCGTACTGGCCGCTCTGGCGGGGGCCCACGGTGTTGAACAGGCGCACCACCACGGTCGGCAGCCGGCGCTCCTTCCAGTAGGCCAGGGCCAGGAACTCGTCGATCGCCTTCGAGCACGCGTAGGACCAGCGCCCGCGGCTCGTCGGCCCGGTCACCAGGTCCCCCTCCTCGTTGAACGGGATGGCGTCGGACTTGCCGTAGACCTCAGAGGTGGAGGCGATCAGCACCGGCTTGCGCTTCTTGCCGGCCAGGCTGAGCACCACCTCGGTGCAGTGCACGTTGGTCTCGATCGTCCGCACGGGCGATTCGACGATCAGCTCCACGCCCACCGCGGCCGCCAGGTGGAAGATCACGTCGGCGTCGTCGACGAGCTCGGCCACGACCGACCGCAGCGCGCAGGAGTCGATCGTGTATTCCAGGCGCGGGTTCCCCCGCAGGTGGCGGATGTTCTCGATCGAGCCCGTCGAGAGGTCGTCGAGCAGGTGGACCCGGTGGCCGCGCTCGAGCAGCAGGTCGGCCAGGTGCGAGCCGATGAAGCCGGCTCCGCCGGTGATCAGGCAACGCATCCAGAAGGATTGTGCACGTCTGTGGTCGGCGGTGCGCAGACGGTGGCCGGATCGGGCTGGGCTCAGCTCGGCATTTCCCTGCTCAGGAGGGTCTGGTGTTGGCCGCCGGGGATCGCGTGCTGACGACCCGACGCTATCCAACACAAGTTGATCAATGATCGGTTCTCTAAGGTGCTCCGATTCCCAGTAGCGTCCTACCGATCGGCGGGCAACAGCCAGTCGCCTACTTCCAGCATCCGCGTGCTGACCTGGTGCGGCGGTTACCGCGGCCCCTCGGCCGGGTGCTCGACGTCGGCTGTGGCGCGGGAGCGGTTGGGAAGGTTCTGCGCCGCGCCGGCGCCAGCGAGCTCGTAGGGATCGAATTGGATCCCGAAGCTGCCAGCCACGCAGGCGAGATCTACGACTCGGTGCTGATTGGCGACGTCGAGTCGGTGCTGTCGGAGCTGACGGGACCGTTTGACACGTTCTGTTGCTACGACGTGCTCGAGCACCTCTACGATCCAGCGGCAGTACTCGACGACTTGCGCGCCCTGGCGGCCGCGGACGCTCATCTGCACGTCTCGGTGCCGAATGTCCGCCACTTCTCGCTCTTCCGGGATCTGGTGCTCCGCGGCACGTTCGGTTACGTGACGGAGGGGCATCGCGACGTAACGCACTTGCGCTGGTTCACGCGACCAGACCTAGAACGTCTTGTGAGCGACTGTGGCTGGCCGGTGATCGAGACCACGACGCATGCCTTTCCCCCGGTTCGCCGCACCATCATCAGGGCGACCGCGGGCCGCGCGCGCGAGCTGTTCGCCGTCCAATGGCACGTTCTCTGCCGCGCTGGATGAACGCGCAGCGCCGCCGGTTTCGCCTGGCCGGCCCGTTGGCGCTCGGACAGGGGCTGGGTCGGGGGGCATTGGCCGTTGCGCTCGTCGTGCTCGTACGGGAGCTGCGCGCAGTGGACTTTGGGAATCTGGCGCTCGGACTTGCGATCGTTCAAGTGCTTGTAACCGTGGCCGACGGCGGCTTCAGCCGCCTGTTGGTTCGCGACGTCGCCCGTGGCGTCGGGGGCCGCTCGGCCGTGGTCCGGCGGCTGCTCGGAGCACGACTGTACGCCGTGGTGATAGTGGGAGTGCTGTCCACGGCGGGATTCGCGCTGCTCCCGGGGCCGTTCTCGGGCAGTGTGATCGCGCTGCTGGAGGCATACCTCGTCACCGAATCGATCGCGTTCGGGTTCGAGAACGCCGCGGTCGGCGTCGAGCGGCCATGGCGCTTCGTATCGGCGCAGGCGGCGGCCGGTATCACGTTGCTGGGCGGCCTGGCGGGGCTCGCCGCCACCGGCGGCGCAACGTTGACCAGTGCCATGGCGGTGCTTTCGGGCGCCTCGGCGATCAAGGTTGTCACCCACCTGTGCCTCTGGCGGCTGCACGTCGGCGCGCCTGGCGCAGTTCGGCGCCCGCTTGGACAGCTCTACCGCGAAGCGCTGCCGTTCCTGTCGCTCACGCTCCTCGCCACCGTCTACTACCGGATCGGGGTGATAGCCCTGCACGCGGTCAGGGGCGCCGCGGCGACCGCGTCCTATGCAGCCGCATTACGGGTCGTCGACCTGGTCGGGCTCGCGGCCGGCGTAGCGTTTTCCTCGGCCTCTCCGGCGCTCAGCAGGCTCCATAGCGACCAGCCCGACGCGGTTTATGTGGTGTGGCGTCGGACCGTAGCCAAGATCGCGTTGATCGCCGTTCCGCTCGCGGTAGTCGTTGCACTGGCGGCGGTCCCGATCGCGCGCCTGCTGTTCGGCGCCGCCTACTCTCACCCGACCGGTGTCCAGCTGCGCATCCTGGCTCCTGGCATGGCGTTGATGATGCTGCAATCGGTCAGCGCGGCCGTCGTGTTCATGGCCGACGGGCAGCGCGGCGTCATCTCTCTCACCTGCGTGAACGTGAGCGTGTGTGTGATCGCTTCGATCGTGCTGTCCGCGGCGCTCGGCCCCGACGGCGCGGCGCTCGCGCTCACGGCCGCCGAGGCTCTGTCGTTCGCGAGCTTTGTCGTCCTGATCCGTCATCGGCACCGGTCCGCGGGTGCTGCCGATCGAGGGCCGTCGGCAGTGTCAGCCGAGCCCGTAACGCCGATCGGGCGGACGGCGCGTTAGCATCGCTCGCCGTGACCTTGGCGCCGACATCGGCACCCGCGTGGGACAGGGGCGCGACGCCGCGAGAAACTGGAGCCTCGTAGCTGTGAACGCGGGCGTTTTGCTCCTGATCGCGATCCTCGCACTGCTGGGCGGTGCGCTGTGGCTCGGGCTGCGCCGGTTCGGCGCTCTGCGCCTCTGGCCGGTGGGCATTCTCATTCTGACCGCCCCGCTGGAGATCTACCGCACGAATCTCGGGACATTCAATCTCAGTCTCTTTCGCATGGCCCTCGTTTGGGCGGGCGCGCTCACGGTCCTGGACTTCATCCGGCGGTCAACCCGGGGATGGAGGATTCCTGCTCCGCTGCTCCCGTACGGACTCATCTTGCTGATCCAGATGGCATCGCTCGTCTTCGTGAGTACCAATCGAACGCTTGGCTACCGTTACTTCTCGCAGTACCTCGCAGGGCTCGCAGCGGCAGTCGTGATCGCCTACTGGGCTCGAGCGCGCGACCTGAAGACGATCATCGTGTTGTTCCTCTCTGGCGCTACGCTGCCGGCAATCGGGGCGGCTTGGCGGGTGATGAGCGTGTCCGCGGGCGGTAGCGGCAGCCTCCCGGGGGTGAGCCTATTGCCGGTTGACCCGAGCGTCGCCGCAGAGCGCGGCCGAGCCTTCTACCTGCCCGGCGGTGCGCAACGAATACAGAGCACGTTCAACGATCCCAATCACTTTGGATTCTTCGCGGCCACGGTTCTGTGCATCGGACTCGCGGCGCTGCTGACGGTTGTTATCGAGCGAAGGGAACGCTCGGGGCCCCGGCTGATCGTGCCCACGGCAGCCGCGGTCGCGACGCTCTCGCTGGCGCTCATCGGCAGCTACTCAAGGAGCGCCTGGCTGCTGGCGGGGGCAAGCACAATCTTGCTCGCCAGCCTAATCGGCATACCGTTGTGGCGACGATTGATCGACCTACGGCTGGTGGCCGCGGTCGGAGTCGTGTTGAGCCTTGGAGTCTTGGTGCTAGCCCCTGTGGTAGCGAACCGCGTCAATCCCAGCAACCCTGGAACAGCGGTGTCCAACACAGAGCACAGTCGCACCCTCCGGATCGCCGCCCAGTTGGCCGTTGATCATCCGCTGACGGGAGTGGGCTTCGGGTCCTACGGTCGATACGCGGGAGAGCCTCTGCTGGTTTCCTCTGCGCACTCGACCTTTTTCACGACGGCGGCCGAGTTGGGCTTCCCGGGCCTCTTCCTCCTGATCGCCTCGATGGGACTCGCCGCTGGGTTTGGAGCGCGCGAAGTCCGACGCGCCCCGGACCCTTTCCGTCGCGTCCTGCTTGCTGGACTTGTTGGCAGCTACGGCGGGTTGGCGATCGCCAACATCTTCTACGAGGTCTGGTTCGATGACTTCCAGTGGGTGATCTACGGTGCCGTCTTGTCCCTCACGTGCCCGCCCCAACTCGTTCTACGTCGGGCCATGTCCCGTCGAGTGCCACTGCCTGCGTTCACTTGGCAGCACGGTACAGCTTCCCCCTCACTTCGGTAAGCGACTCGTTTGCCAGCCCAGGCCATGAGCACTGACGCAGAAGACTCGCAACCATCACCGCTCGGTCCTCGGTCGCGGACCGGTATCACCGTGACCGCCGCGAGCATTTGTCTCCTCGCGCTTGTGGCGGTGGCCGTGCTAATCGCTCGTCGCGGCCCCGTCAAGACGTCCCCGCCATTTCCCGCGCGGGCGGGGGTGGATCAGACGGGGATCGTGTACGCAAGGGGTTTCGATCGACGCCCTCAACAGGTTCCGGCGGCTCTCAAACCCGTGCTGGGGACCGACTGGCGCAATCTCCCTCCTCCGTTCGGAAGCTTCGCCGTCTCCCCACAGGGAGTCCGGGATCGATTCTTCGCGATCGGCTTCGTGGCATCGGCCGTGCACAAGCCGGGGCGCCTCCTGTTGCTCACAAACGCCGACGACAAGGAGCTCTTCAGCGTTGCGGCGGGTCCATCCTCGTTCGGTTTGGTGCTCTCTGGACCCCTCCGGGTGCCGTCACGGGGACAGATCTTCCTGCAACTGCGGCCAATCGATGCCAGGACGACGGCGATCGGACCTCCGATGGTCATATCCCCCATCCAGGCCTGGTACCTGGCATCGGGTGAGGCCATCATCCGGATGCCCGCGCTGCGAGCAGAGGCGAATGGGGTATCAGGATTTCCGGTCGTACCGGGCAGCACGGCGTACTTCCGGATCGCTCCCGGAGTACATGGTCGGGTCGACGCAATCATCGACGCGGTGAGTGCTGGCCGGCCGTCCCGAGTGACCGTCTCGGTAGGCGGCTCATCCCACAATGCGGCCCTCAGTGGCGCGCCGGCTCCGGTCCTGCTTCGCGGGTATCCGCGCGCCGCCGCCGAGGTCGCGGTCACGGTGCCGCCTCCCAGCGCCGGTGGCGCGACTGTCGTAGTCGGTGGGATAAGGCTGGTTCCAACGCGGGGATAGGACCGTCAACCACGCCGGCCCAGACGCCCGCGGCGAAAGTCGTTTGCGCCCGCGAGCGTTGCCCGGAGACAGGCCAGACGCTGTCCGGGCCGCGCCCGGCGCACCTGGGCGAGGTGGACCAGACAGCACCCGACATCGCGGCGCAGCGCCTGCGGTCCGTGAGCGGTGCCATGACGGCGTCCGAGCTCGAGGTCGTTGCGCGTGCCGTAATAGGCGGTCGTGGGCGAGACCGGCTGGCCGTCTTGACTGCTCGCCACCCGGTGCGCCACTCGGGCATTCGGCACGAGCAGGACGGTCCAGCCGGCGGCCCGCATTCGCAGCGACCAGTCGACGTCTTCGTACAGGTAGAACAGCTCTTCGGCGAGAAGGCCGACCTCCTCGATCGCCTCACGGCGGACGAGCATCGCCGCGCCGGTGACGCGGTCGATGGCGAACGGATAGCTAGGAAGCGCAGCGCCAGTCTCGTAGCGAGAGGCACGGCCCGCGCGTCCGCGGCTGGGATCGAACGGAGCGCCAGCGAACCAGATGCGTCGAGGGGCGTCTGCGTACGTGAGCACAGCCGAACAAGCGCCCGCACGGGGAGAGTCCTCGAGCGCCCGGACGAGCTCGCCGATCGTCGCCGCCGGGACGATCGTATCGTTGTTCAGTACGAAGACGAGATCTGCCCCCCGCTCCAGCGCGGCGGCGATCCCAGCGTTGTTGCCGGCCGCGAAGCCCAGGTTGTCGCCATTCTCGATCACGAGTGATGCTGTCTCCGCGCCACGGACGGCGGCCGGCGTGCCGTCAGCCGAGCCGTTGTCGGCCACGATCACGTCCAGGTCGGGCCAATCGCTGCGCGCCAGTGACGCAAGGCATGCAAGAGTGTCCTCGACGCCGTTCCACGTCAGAACGACTACGGCCACCTTGGCGTGCGTAGGTGCCAAGAGATCGGTCATCGCAGCCGCCAGGTTATATTCTGCGCGCGATGTCGGGCCGGGGTACGGCGGGTCCAGCACGCGTCATCTGAGCGTTACGCCCATCTGAGCGTTACGCCCGAAATCCCGAAAGCGTGGACGACATTTCTCCGACGCCGACGTTCCAGCTGATCTCGACGTCCTTTCGGTCGACGTCAGTGGATCTGACTACGCGATCTGGCAGCGGCTCACCCGCCATCGCCGAGGGTCGTGATCGTCGAGTACAACGGAGCCCGGGCCCGAGCGGGTCGAGGGTCTTGCCCGGGGAGCGTCGATCGCCGCCCTGCAGGCGCTCGGTGAGGACAAAGGATACAGGCTCATGCCCACCGATATGGCGGGGAACGACGCCTTCTTCTCCGGCAAGAAGAGCCGGGCGCCTATCCACTGCTTGAGGTCGTGCCCCTTGGTTGCGCTAACCACTACCTCGCCGGCGAGGGTTGCATGGCATGCCACTCGAGCACCATCGACGGCTCCGGACGCGGCCCTGACGATCACAACCTGTCCGCGCCCGACTCCACCGACCACTCGCCCCACCAGCACGGAAACGCGGGTTCACCGCCGCCCGCAAGCGTGACCTGGGATGATCACCCACCATGGGCCTGAGGGTGTCGGCCGTGATCGTCTACTTTCGGACGCCCCACACGTTGGGACCCGCCCTGGAACGGCTGTTTATGCAGACGCTGCCCCCGTCCGAGGTGATCGTCGTTGACAACTCGGCAGCGATCGACGGCGCGACGGCGCCACCGCTGGCCGCGGATCGGCGCTGGCGTTGGCTGGCCACTCCGTCGAACATCGGCTTCGGAGCGGCCGTCAACGCGGGTGTCCGCGTCAGCGCCGGCGACTTCCTCCTGATCCAGAACGCCGACATCGAACTGGAGCCGATGGCGATCGAACGGCTCGTATCCACGGCTCAACCGGATTCGCGAGCGGCTGTGGTCGGTCCCCGGGTGCTCGAGAGCGACGGCTCGGTCCAGCTCTCCGCGCGGCGCTTTCCATCACCGGTCACCGGCCTGGTCGGGCGCTCGTCCTTGCTGACCAAGGCGTTGCGCCAGACGGGAAGAACTCCGCCGGCGCTGTCGGCCGCCCAAGGCGCAGCGGGGCCGGTGGATTGGGTGTCGGGGGCATGCATGCTGCTACGGCGTTTGGCCGTAGAGGATGTCGGGGGCTTCGACGAGGGATTCTGGATGTACTGGGAGGATGCCGATTTGTGCCGCCGCCTTGCCGACCGCGGCTGGATGGTCCACTTCCAGCCGGCCGCGGTCGCCCGGCATCAGACCGGCGCGAGCGGGCAGTCGGCGGCCACCATACGCGCGTTTCACGAGTCAGCCGTCCGCTACAGCGCCAAGCACATCACCTCCAACCGAGTGGCCCTGGGCGCCGCCCGCCTCGTGCTCGGCGTTCGTCGGCGTCTCATGACCCGCCGTCTCGCTCGAGCCACTGACGTCCTGGCTCGGTGACGGGCCACCGAATCGCGATCGACGCTCTCGGCAATCGCTTCGGGGGTTCCGCTTACGCGATGATCCAGCTGGCCAAGACCTTAGAGCGTCGCGACGACGTGGCGGCCGTGATGGTGATCGCGGGACGTGGGTCAATCGTCACGGAGGGGTTGGCTGATTCGAGCCTGGAGCTGGTCGTCGTTGATCTCCCTCCGTGTGGCCAGCTGTTATGGCGGGCGGCGTGGAGCGCGGTGCGGCTTCCGGTGCTCATGGCTCGCTGGCAGCCGTCGGCGCTGATCGCCGGGGCGGGCATGTTGCCCCGCATGCCCAGCTGTCCGGTGGTCGCGATGCTCTGGAACCCTGCCCCCTTTGAGGCTGCCAGCGGCCTCGACCGACTGCGCTGCAGTGCGATCGGATGGACAGCCCGCCGCGCTCGCGCCGCAGCCGTTCCGACCCAGCACATGGCGGACATCGTCGGTGCCGCGCTCGGCGTCGAGCCTGTTGTTGTAGAGCTGGCGGTCGACCGCCACCTGTTCAGCCCCGCCGTCGCGGCAGGTGAAGAGATCTTGGTCGTCTCGGACTTCTACGCCCACAAGCGCCACGACATCGCCCTGGCGGCCTACCAGCGCTTGCCGCAGCCTCGGCCGGTTATGCGATTCATCGGCAACCCGGACGCAGATCCGGCAAACTACGCCGCTCTCCTCGAGGCAGTTACCCGGCTCGAGGCCGAGCGGGTCGTAATCCAGTCCAGCGTCTCGCGGACCGAGCTCATCGATGCCTACCGGCATGCACGGGTCTTCCTGATGCCCTCCGAGCGCGAAAGCTTCTCGATGCCGCTTGCTGAGGCGATGTGCTGCGGGATTCCCGCGGTGGCCCGAGAGCATCCCGCGCTGAGGGAGACCGGCGGCCCAGGAACGGCGTTTGTGACGGGTGACAGGGCCGAGGAATGGGCGGCCGAGATGACCCGGTTGCTAACCGATGACGATCTCCACCGGGAGCGACGGGCCGCCGCCGTCCGCCAGGGCGAGCGCTTCAGCTGGGAACTGATGGCCCAGCGGACGCTGGCCCTGGTGGGCAATACTTGACCTCGGGCGGTGGTTCTCTGAGCAGGGCTCCGGATGACAGCAACTCAGACGCAGGCTTGCCGGCTCTGTGGCGTGCCCACCGAGGCCCCCTTCCTGACGGGGTGGATCGATTGCTGGGCGCGCCTGGGCGCTTCTCGGTGTTTCAGTGTGCCAACTGCATGGCCGGCCACACCGATCCGCCGGCCAGCGCTTCCGAGCTCGAGTCCTACTACGCGCCAGGCTACGTGTCGCACGAGCACGTCTCCCGGGGCCGCCTGTCAAGGCTCGCGGCGCTGGCGAAGCGTGCCCATGTCCGTGCGATCCTGAGATCGTTGCCGCTGGCGTGCGCGGCCCGAGGCGGCCCGAGGCGGCCCGGGCACAGCGCTCGACGTCGGTTGTGGGCGGGGCGACCTCGCGGCGGGCTTGGTCGGCCGCGCCTGGCGGGTCTCCGGCGTGGAGGTCTCCCGCCAGGCGGCCCAGATCGCCCTGAGCCGCGGCGTGATGATCGAGGGTCAAACCTTGTCCACGGCCAAGCTCGCCCCCGAGACCTATGACCTGGTCATCTTTCGCCACTCGCTTGAGCACCTGCCAGACCCAGTGGCAGACTTGCGGCGAGCGCACGCCGCCATGCGCCCCGGGGGTTGGCTCGTCGTGAGCCTGCCGAACTTCGCCTCCTGGCAGCGACGGCTGTTCGGCTCGCGGTGGTTTCATCTCGATGTCCCACGCCACCGATTTCACTTCACGCCGCCTTCGCTTACGGCAGCAGCGCGGTCGGCCGGGTTCAGCGTCTGTGAGACACGGACGAGCACCAGCGCCCTCGGGTTGCCGAGCAGCATTCAGTACATGCTGCTCGGCCGATGTGTCGCCCCGCGCGGATTGCCCTTTCAACTTGCCGTGCTGATCTGTTGGCTGAGCTTCCCGCTAACATGGACGATTGACCGTATCGGTGGTGGCGGCGACACATTGCACCTGAGCGCGCGCGGTGAGTGAGGTCTCGCCCGCACTCACGGCGCCCGGGTCGGGACAGTCCGGGCTGCCAGAACCGAACGGGCGCCAGCGGCAGCGCACGATTGGCGATCGGACGGAGGGCATGCTGCGGGCATGACCTGCACCGGACCGCGAGCATGGCGTTCCCCTCCTGCCCGACAACGGCAGGCGACCCAGCGACCAGATCCTGGTATACAGTGTCTGGGGTCCTCCCACTGGGTGGGCGGACCGACGAAAACGAGCCGCGAGGAGCTGGACATGCTGAGCCGGTCTGCCCTGAGAGTCGTGCCCGTCGCCGTCGGCGCCTGTACCGCACTGGCCCTGTCGGCCCCCGCCGCACAGGCAGCGCCGGGCGTGACCACGGGGGCGGCGAACAGCGTCACGTCGAGCTCCGCGATCGTGAACGGCACGATTGACACCGGCGGTCAGGCGACGCAGTACACCTTCCAGTACGGGACCACCACCGCCTACGGTCAGCAGTCCGCCACCCAGACGATCCCGGCCGGGCAGCGCGTAGTGGCCGTTTCGGCCACCCTGGGCGGCCTGACGCCCAACACCTCCTTTCAATACCGGCTGGTCGCCGCTGTGGCGACGGGGAGCGTCTACTACCCGGTTTCCTTCACGGCCGGGGCCAACGCGACCTTCAAGACGAGCGCCGCGGGGCTCCCGAGCCAGCGCGACTTCATCACGGGCTCGTCGCGCCTTCGGCAGAGCCGCGGCGTCGTCACGGCCCGTATCCGCTGTGTGAGCCCGGCCGGCAATTCGTGCAAGGGGCTGACCACGCTCAGCATTCGCAGTTCGGTGCGCATTCGCGGCAGGCTGCGCCGCATCACCATCCGCGCCGCCCGCACCTCGTTC
>JAABUX010007142.1_pt1 | contig 13170 bp, 12 predicted proteins | sample 5561851 | NCBI WGS metagenome assembly JAABUX01 (sample SAMN10711883, study PRJNA513361) | rock metagenome | isolation source: Antarctica rocks | place: Antarctica: Victoria Land, Richard Nunatak red sandstone | collected 2016-01-03 | reverse complement strand
AGATAATTCTAAACGAATCAATACAGAAAAGGCTGTTCCGATTAATCCTGAAAACAAGGCAAAGATAAGGTATAATGTACCTATATCTTTTGCATTCGAAGATAAGAATCATCGTTCTGTTCAAAGAGAAATGCTAGATTTTTTCTCTATATTTCAACGGTGAGATTGACTATTCTTATTTGGTTCTTGTGTAGTATATTCGTGGCTTGAAAAGTCACATTTTACAAAATTCGAAACAAACTTTGTAGGCAATCTTTTAAACCAAATTCTATGCTTAATTATTGTAAAACACTATAATCATAGAAAAGGATAGTAAAAGGAATTATTTTTAGATTATTCTTATTATTATATTATTATTAATGAATTCACACTAACAATCGTGGGGAAAAGGGAAACACCCACAAAATAAATAAAGGTTCTCTCAAAAATATTCTTAGATATAAACCCGAAAAAAAAAGAGGGTTTTATTCATTGAAAAATCTCTTAAAAAAAAGTTTTTTTCTTTCTTTCTTTGTCTCTTTGTTTCTTTGTTTCTTTCTTTGTTTCTTTCTTTCTTTGTTTTCTTTAAAAGTTTTAAGTATGTTTTTCTTTTATGATTTATTTATTTATTTATTTATTTATTTATTTATTTATTTATTTTTTTTATTCTTATTTTTTTTTAAAAAAGACTATTAAACCTCTTTTTTTTTTGATTTAATTTTTGAACTAGATAATTTATAACTAGTCTCTAATTTAAAAAAAAACTATTATTTTAATGGTTTTTACTATTAACCGAATTTGTTTATAAAAACATATAAAAGTCTCCTTTCTAAGCATAATTAAACATATCTTTACATGTAACACCCTTAAACAAGGTAAATATAATAATAACTTAATAACAGTATAAATTCCTTTTATTTTTTTTTAAGCCGCTAAATGAGAGGGTCTCCCCCATATAAATTGAAGATGTATTAATAAATATAGTGGAAATCCTATTGAAACTAATAGAATATAGCGGTTTAGAAAACTTTTAAAAAACTCTATTGCATTAAATAAAATAAAAATAAACCTTGTATATATTCTATACTATTTATGCTAAAGGCTGAAAGTATGAAACCTACATATTATATATTACTGTAGGCATATAATATTTTTATTAAGTTTTAGCCCAGTTCCAATTCTTAATTATAATAAATAACTTACTAACAAAATTAGAGTCCAGCTAAATTGGAATAAAAATAACTATCTACTTTGTAATAGTGCTAAAGTCAAGTGAAAAGAACAATTTACTAGTCTAATGTGTTAACTCTATGGTGTATTATAAAATCTATTAACTAATGCTCTGTGTGTATATATAATGTAAACTAATTGACTGTTAGATTTACTACCAATTGTCTTATACTATTTTCAAGATTAATCGGTGTTTGTCTTAAATTTTATTCATAAAACTAATAATTACTTATCTAGTTATAAACTAATTTACGGGTTGACCAGTTACAGCATCCACATAGGAATTTATACCTTGAGTTGTATATTGTAAAAGACTCTTTAATGGAGAAATTATATCTGCTATACTGTGTAAAAATTGCGCAAGGCTAACGTCACCATTAATTACAAATAAAGCTATTGAAGTAAATATGGTAGCTCAAAACAATATACCAATACTAAAATTTTTTACAATAGGTGATGGCACAGGTATATCCAATTGTTCACTTACTAGTGTTTTCGCATATAATGGTATATATCTCAAATCTGCGATATAATCACTACTAGGATCATAACGAGCATTTGCTTGAGGGTTAGCTCTACCCATTCCCGGATAATTAGTCTCCTGGAGAATTCGCTGTTCACTGTGCTGGAAAGGAAAATTTTATGCAGGACCTCTACCCTGAGTAGCTTTATGAATGGAAGCAATCTTTTTTTTATGTTTTACAGTAGATTCATGATCGGTTAATTACCGTTTTAAGGTTAAATTTAACAATGTATATAAGTTTATAATAAGTAATAATAAATTGCTAAAAAATTTCATAAAGGTAAAAAAAGAAAAATATTTTTTAAATAATGGATTTTTTATTACACTGGCTCCGCTCCGCACCGCACATCGCAGCGTTCCTACCAAAACATCCTACCACCATTACTCACTTTTATTGTTCTCTATACATTTTTCTATTATCATAGGTTGACTTAATATACAACCTTTATAGTCATGTAATTTATTAATATTTTCTAATACCTCTACTATATTTAAGTTATATTTTTTTTGGATATAACCTTCTGTATGAGGACCTAGAGTATGATATTAATATACACCATCTTCGATTATATTTCTATCAAACGGCTTATAATTTTCAGCCATGTTCCTTATAACAGGTATTTTTATTAAATATTTCTTCGCTCTACCATAGACTTTGTATAAGGATTTTGCATGACTAATTTCATCTAAATAACTATCACATCAAGATTATGGTCTAATACCTACTATTTGTGTAACAATAGTATTTAGTTTTGGTTTAAACTTATTTATTAAAGATTATTATAAAATTTTTAGGAAACCTTTAAAAGTTTTCTGTAATATATTTTAATATAATCCATTCACCCTTACTTAATCATTATATTCATTATAATGAATAATTATAATTTATTTAAATAATTAGTAGAAATATATATAGCTTGAATCTTATAACATAGTTCAGAATTATTCAAGAAAACTTTTAAGATTCCATCAAATCTATTAAAATACTCTCCCTAAAAGGGGGTTTTGTTTTGTATAGTTAGAGGTTAATATCATATTGATATTATCTTCTAGAGTTGAAGCTTTTATGTGTTTTAACTCTATTTAGAATATCCATGGAAGATCCTATATAATAGTATATTTTATGCTTAAATATTATACTATAACAACAAGACATATACTTAGAATCATATAAATAAGGCTTATCCAGTAAAAAAAAAATTTTTTTTACTCATAAAAATTAGTAGCTTGTGAAGATTTCAAATGTAGCTTTCATCTCCTTCAGAGAATGTTCATGTCTTAACATTTTTTTAGATAAGATATCTTTTAATCCAAGTTCTCTTTCGTTATGTATAATTTTTTTTTTACATCTTTATCTATATATACCTAGAGCGGTCTGTTATAAAGATTTGACTTTAAAAAAAATATTTTATATTTAGGGTGAAAAGATAAAGATAAAAATGAGGAGTAGTTATAACTATAGTCATTACGTGTAATATCATTTATTGTGAAACTTTTTATATATTCCTTTGAATATAACTCCCCTTTACTATCTCTGATATGTTCTATACTTCTTTCCATGTGATAATTTTCAATTTGTGAGATATGTTTAAGCATATTCTCAGTATGTGATGATTCTATCGCACATACAAGAATTTTTTTTATCTAACTCCTTAAAAAAAAAATTGTTTCACTATATTATTATGAGATATTCTCGAGATAATCATCTCACATCTAGATATATGAAATAAAAGATTCGGAGTGTATATAATTCGAGCTAGAAGTTTAGAAGATAAAATAGTCGTTAAAATATAAGATGATGTAGAATAAGTATCTTGATGAAGACTACTATATTTAGAATGGTTAGGATATGTTGAATATAATCTTAAACCACCTAACACCGATCTAGTAGTAAATAGTATATTTTTACCACGATTTTTTCTTTTAGGCATACTTCTAAAAGAAGATTTAGATAATGTTGAATATTGTCTTTTTAAGCTTTGGTTCGTAACCTGATAAGTATAATGTATTACTATCGTTTTGATCTTTAGCTACATTTATATTAAAAGGGAACCTTTGGTAGAGTTTCATACACCGTTTTTAAAAATAAAAACTCTTTCTCTTTTATTATAGCGATTAGTATTTAAGTTAATCTGTTTGTCCATTATAAGTACACTTCCAGTTCTAGAATATCTAACTGCACCAGTTTGTATAGCATTAGATAAATTTTCCATTTGAAACATTTTTTTTTATAATCTTCGAAACTTAATCATGAGCTATTTACACCTTTAGCTCTCTTAATAATTTCACCTTTTAAGTTTTTTATCGCGTAAGTTTTATAAGCTATAAAATATCCTTCAGTGATAATGTGTTCTAATTTTAAAAATGTTTACCTAGTTCATTTGGATGGATAATTTCACTAGGTAATTCTATATCTGTAACAATACTATCAGTGTCAGTATAGTAAAGTTTTCTTTTAAAATATATAACAATCTTTAATTTTCTTTTTTCCCCATATGAATTCTAGCATCTGAAATAGTTGCAGCAGCTGTACTTATAGAAACAGATGTATAAGTTTTACTTGAAACTTTTTCATCGCTCCTTTCAGAATTTAACACTTTAATATAATCTACATCAAATTCTTTACAAATTTATTTACTTATGCCAGGAATTTTTTTTCTTAAATGAATCTAAAGATAGATTATAAGATATTTCGATGGAATTTTTCAGTTCTCTAGAAACTGAGATTAAATTATGAGTTTTGAGGTTAACTAATTTGGTAACACATTTAAGATAAGATAAGATAATCCATACCAAATCTACCAATATTACGATTTAATCTTAATTTCTGGTAGGAGAAAAGAGGTTTTTATCTGTGTTGTCTTTAGGAAACCTTTAGATTTTATTTTATATATTTCTGTGACAAATTTTTTTTTGAAGGCGTCGTATACTTTATTGAAATTATAACCCTTAATTATATTAATCTCGTATCCATTTTCAGCAGCAAACTTTAGTGGTTCACTAAAGTATCCACCAGATCATTGTCCAGTTGGAAAGAGTAAAGTTCCTTTAGGTGTTCTATATGGAAGTAGACCTAAATAATTATATGTTGCTTTTAATACTTTTCACAAGGTATTAAAAGAAACCAAATATATTCTATTTTTTACCCTTTAAAGTTTTCTGGTTTATATTTTATATACTCAATAAATACACCATTAAGACCAGGCATAGGATTTAAATATGCATAAGGGTATAAAGAATTAACCGCATAATAATAAGCCAATTCACCTTATTTAACTATAGGATTGTATGCTTCAACTCGACCACCATAATACGCATTATGAATGTCGTTTCAAATAGCAGTATTAACCATTAAAGGTAAAGGAGTTTTATCTTTATTATAATATTTTCCCAGATAAATTTTCGTGCATGCTATACCTGAAATGGTTAAATATTCTTTCATTTGAATACCAAATGTGAAGAAAATAAAAACCCTTTATTAGCTTTCTCCACGACTTTCTTGAAAGTCAATAAATCTATTTCCAAGTAAAGAATAAATTCATCTTTAAGAGATCAAACTTCTCTATACAATTTCTTGTATTCTTCCATAGGAATATTTTTATAAGATTTAATATCAGGAGTTTTTCCAATATTTTATCTTATAAAATAAAATAAAATAAAGTATATTTATTACAAAACAAGTAAGGGAAATAGCTTTTAGATATTTCAATTTGATAATCTCTACATAGACTTCTAAGATCTTTAGGTAATACCGCAAGACTACCTAACAATTTTACACTTCGAACTTTTCCACCCATTTTACGTTTAATCACTAATTTCAAAATATCCGAATTTAGAGTAGTAGCTTCAAAATAGTAAGGGTTATTTTTACCTTGATCTGTATCATTATATAATGAAAAATTTTTAATCATAAAAGGAGCATCAAACCTACCAATATTGTGTACATAAAATGTAATATCTTTATATTTAGGTCTTAACAATTCATTAAACCAATTATGCATTAATTTAACACTATCCAGATCCTTATCAATATAGCATAATAAGTTTTACATTGTTGCGTGTAAATATAAAATCCTAATGCATAACATTTAGCTGTACAAAATTGTGTCCACTTCATAAGTTTCTAGGTCTATAACACCATCATTAGAAGGTAGTCAGCTTGAATTTTGCGGACTTTTTTTAGGATAAGCTCTAATAGGTTTAAAGATGTTCGAATTTATTTTCTAATAGAACTATTTCTATTTCTATTTCTATTTCATTTTTATAAAAATGTAGATTCTTATTTTTATACTGTCTAATCAAAACCTCCTCCTCTATCTTTCAAGTATCTTTAACTTTCGAAATAAAAGTACCATTTAGATGACTTTAAAACATATTTTTGTAGAACAATGTATACCCTCGTTTACTCCTACAACTGTCTGGGTAATAATAATATAATTTATATTATTACTATCTACTAAGTAAAATTTTCTAGAAGGATGTCTTATAGAATCTGGATTTTTAGAATTAAACTCTTTATAAAATCTATCAACAAAACGACTTATTTCCGTTTTTTTAAAGTAACAGTCTAATATACAACTTTTAAATAAGCTTACCTTGTTTGAAGCCGGTAACCACAATTTATCTCTCTAAACAATTTTTTTTTTCCGAGAGATAAAAAAAAAAGATCCCTAAAAAAATTTAAAGTATCTATCCATAGATTTAATATCTTGTTTAGAAAGTTTATTCTTTAAGATATCTATATTAGATATTTTAATATCTTCTGGGATTTGAACCATTCAAAAATCAAGTAATAACGCATCACATTCAAATTCTTTCCCTCACGGATAATTTTCAAAAGTGCTTTTTATATTATAAAATCTATAATATCCTCAAATAAAAATCTAATAGAAGGATCAGAAGTAGAATAGAATATTATACCTTTTGGTTTATTACAAATCATGACAAAATTACTCTCATTAAACCGTAATTTAATCAAAAGGTTATAAAGAGTATTTGTTTTTAAAAATCTTTAGTACCGTAATAAAATAATTAATTTAATTTAATCTATCGTAATCTATGTGTACCTCTTAAAATAAAAACAACTCAAGAAATTCAAATTTTTACGGTTTTATCTATGATCGAACTAGAACAATAAAAATTTTTAATTATTTTAGTGGTTTTCTTTTTTCTTTTTAAAGTAATCTAAAAAGTCTTAATAGATAAATTAATTGCTAAAGGAGTGAGTGAAGTAGAAGAAAAATCACGTGGATATGAAACACAGATACGACCCCAACTCGAAATAGTGTGTATCCTATGTTGTATGTGCAAGCTAGCCAACGTATGATAATTTCTCTTTTGATTAGGATCGAAAGAGTGAATATTTTGATTTTGAGAGGAAGAAAGATTATGGTTACTATCAGTAGGAGAAGTAGCTTGGTGGTTAGTCTTATAACCATCTAAAACATCGTAACTTTTATCCACTCAAGTCTGGTTATTGTACTTAGCTACAACTCTTTTTTTATTAAAGTCAATCATAGGGAGTATTTTCCTTTTATCCACTCCATCAAAAACAATACTATCAGATAAAAACTTATAATTAAATCCCGTAAAACAAAGTAAATATGTACTCAATCGAAGACTTAAATGAGAAAGTAAATGACGTTTAGTAGAACTACCACCACTAACATTACGATTTATAAATTTTTTATATTCATCCACAATCTCATATCAATTGTAACCGTAAAAAATAAAAACACAATGTTTTAAATCAAAAGGGGAATTTTTCTCATGAGGTCTTCAATTTTTAAAGTATAACTCTAAAGAACTTGAACCCAATCAAAAATCCCTAGGATAACGGTTAATATAGGCTATATCGTAGTTGTGTTGTGTTGTGTTGTGTTGTATAAAATCTCCAAGACTTTTAGTTAAGTCTTTATCAAAATCTTGCTTAATCAAATAAAAAATTCTAATTTTCTCAATCCCCATCTTAGGAAAGGTATCTCTAATCCGATGAAAATCCACGAAGATATCGTTATTCAATAAAGCAGAATAAGCTAAAATATCCGAAAAATTAATCTTTTTATCTTTATCTGGTGAATTATTATAATTTATAGGAGCAAAGCAAGTAATAAAAGCATCTTTTTTAATAACAATCTTTGGCTTAATCTTATTATTATTATTATTTATATTTTCATTCATATTTTATTCTCTTTTTCAAAATCAAATGAGGTTAAATCGACCTCAAAACTCAAAGGGATAATGATGTATCCAAAACATTTCTTCTCGAATTTTATTCTTTTTATTTTTTTTTAATTTAAACTAGTGGTATATATAAAATATAAAAAGAATAACAAAAAAAAATAACTGCAAACTAAGTAGTATCGCACCAGACCATGACACAATGTATAAAACACCTCACTACTCCTCGAGCGTAGCTAGGAAGTACGAGGTTTTTATAGAGCGTGGAAAGAAATTAGCCACCACTATTTTCCACAATATTCCACTAGCCATTATTACACGAAATAAGTATAATTAAAAATTTTTTATAATACTATGAAAAGAACATGTAAATGTTTATACCTAACATTACAATAGATGTAAGATATATATATATACTATCTGAAATTTTATAAATTTATCAGATAGTTTACTTCTAATCTGAATAAATTTAGCTAGTTTAGGAAACTTCAATTCTATATTAAAATAATTAATAATTTTATTCCCATAATGTGTTAAGGCTAAAGCATTCACAGCAGAAATAATCATACTAAAACCTATACCATTTGCTAAGCACCCTAGCTGTTCAACACTTAGATTAGATAAGAATTCTTTATAACAACTTATAAAATCCTGGATAATACCAGATAGATCATTTTTGTTTAAAGTCTCATTAAGAACTTTAACTTTATGAGTAACTCTATTAACTACCTCTGTTTTACGTTCTAGATTACGTTTCAAATCACTTACTAATTGATCTTTTTTTTCTTGATCTAAACCACTTTTATTTAATTTATCGATAATAGAATTAGATTTCTTCACCAACCCCTCAATTTCAGATTGTGATTCCTGAATTCTCCCCGTTGTAGCTTCAATTTTAGTATTTTTTACCAAATCTCCTATATCTTTCTCAAAGTTAGCTTTTTGTAATATATCAAGTTCTGTTTGCAATTTATTCTGAGCATTCGTACTATTCTGGTCAGCTTTAGCAATTCTCCAACTATCCACTGTTAAAACACCCAAATTAACCCCGGTTAATTTTTGAACAATATTACGTAAATTCATTTTTAATATTTCTTTTTTCTTTTAAAGACAAAAGAGGTTAAATCCACCTCAAAACTCAAAGGGATTATTATGTATCCAAAACATATATCCAATTAACACTAGTAACAGTGTTCACACAATCATTTTAAAAAAGCGCACCGAATAAGTCTAAACAAATATAATAGCGGTTAGCACTTTTGTTTTGTGACAAAACATCCATTCGTCATGTCAAATATGGTGTGAGTGTAAAATTGTACAGTCTAAAATATCGCATATTTCATGCCTCGTGAGATGGTAAAAAATTTAGGCTAAATTCTATGGTTATTTTTTAATTACCCATGATGGAAACTAATTCAAATCATAGTGATTTAGTCTTACTATTTTACTAAAAAAAAAAGTTCTCAAGAAACTCCTTAAAAATCAGAATAATTTTTTTTCGTCCCACTATTTTAAAAAATTTCTGTGAAAACTAATTCAAATCATAATGTTTTTCTTGATCGTCTAACTCTTTTAGAGTTAAAAGTACCTTAAAACGAATTCAAGATTCTAAAATATTTTGTGGGTTTTTTTGGGGTTTTTTATATTAACTTGTACTATGAAAATAAATTAGCCCCTTTTATAACTTATAATTTTTATAGGAGGCTTATCTCTACTAGAATTAATATCTAGACCGGGATAAGCAGGCACAAATGTACCAGTGGAATCCTTGAACAATAATTCCCTAGCACAGTGTAGTGAAGAAGCCGGATTAAAAGGATCATAACGATTTGCAATTCGTACGAACAGATTAGATGTATCAAGAGGCCTCCTTGGAGTTATTTGATCCAACTTATAAAGCAAAGTATTTTTACTATCCCTGACTTTTCTAAAAAGCTTTACATCCTCATCATGGAAGGTACCTCAATAATAAATTTTATATCCAATAGGTGCTCTATAAAACAAGTCACTCATTTCTGTATTGAAAATCCTAGGATCCGGGACAAGAGGATTGTTTCATGTATTTGCACCTACAGGTGAATTGTTCCCTTGATCTTCCGGGTTAAGCAATCCCAGTACAGACATACGTGGATCTCGTGAATCCGAACTTGAAAGATGTACATTAGGTCTATCAACCTTCAAACCTACTGTATCAGTCAAAGTAAAAGATTCAAAAATTATGGTAAGAATATCTCTAATATGAACCGCAAGCAAACCTACTGTAATATACTGTTTGTATTCTTTTAAGTCTAAATTAAACAGTTCAACGATTAAATTTTTAAGGAAATATGATATAGTTAAGCTAATAATAATGATTATAATCTTTTTAAGAGTAAATACTGATTTTAATTTGCTTTTATAACCATCCCAATTAAACGATAAACTTTGTAAAGATAAACTTACAAATACAGGAGGTTTGGGCAGAGTAGAATCTTTGCTATCCGTAAGTGAAATTAGACCAAATAACATTATAATTATAAGACTATTGTCCGTGAGAGACAAGTGTGGTATTAATATATAGAAAATGAATCCAACTAATATATATAAAGCGTAGGATGTAATAACACCGGTATCTAAACTAGCAATATTTTTACTTAAACTAAGCAATGCTTTTTCTAAACCAAAAGGCCCTAATAATTCTACAGAACCTTTGTCAATAACCTTAGTGGTTTGACCACCCAATTTTAATATAAGATCAGTTATGTAAAGATTATAAAAAAGTTCAATTAAGAAACGTTGATTAAAAAAACTAAAGATATTATAACCAAATCTAGAAAATTTAAACCGGATCAATCATAGAGGTAAAAATTCGGATAAAACTATAGAAGTTACGCTTAATAATATCGTAAAAATTAAAGGTAGCAATTTAAATAAAGCAGGTACCGCAAATTCTGTATCTAACATTATTTCATGTAGCGGGTGTATAAATAAACCGTTATCTGCAAAAAAACCTGAACCTAATCCAATAAATATATCTTTAGTTATATAACCAAAAAAAATAGAAAAAAGAGCTAAAATAATTAGAGGTAAACTCATAAAAATATCACCTTCATGTGCTTTTCTATAATTAACTAAAGGTCCATTAGGATTAGTTAAAAAAGTTAAGTATAAAACTTTAACTGAATATAAAGTAGTAAACATGGCTCCTATAGTAGCTAAAAAATATACAACCGCGCTAGAAAAATAAAATTGCCCATATGCAGATTCAAGTATAAAATCTTTAGAGTAAAACCCTGCCATAAAAGGAAAAGCTACTAGACTAAGAGAAGCTATTAACATAACTGAATAGGTTAAAGGTAAAAATCCTCTTAACCCTCCATATTTTCTAAAGTCTTGATTATCAGCTCATGCGTGTATTACAGAACCCGCACCTAAGAATAGAAGTCCTTTATAAAAAGCATGATTAACTAAATGAAATAAAGCTATGTTATAAGATGATAAACCTACTGCAATAACCATCATTCCTAATTGACTCATAGTAGAATACGCTATAACTTTTTTAATATCTTGTTGGAATAAACCAATAAGAGAACTAAATACAGTAGTAATAGCTCCTATTCATAAACATAGTATTAATACAGTTGAACTATATTCTATTAAAGGAGATGTACGCATTAATAAATATACACCAGCAGTTACCATTGTAGCTGCGTGTATTAATGCAGAAACCGGTGTAGGACCTTCCATCGCCATAGGTAACCAAACGTGAAGACCAACTTGAGAACTTTTAGCCATAGCACCAATTAATAAACAAATACCTATTATTGTAACAATATTTTCGCTTACATAGGGAGCTAATGAAAATACAGTAGTATAATCTATATTACCAAAAGATCATAATATTGTAAACATACCTATTGTTAAAAAACAGTCACCTACTCTGTTTGTTAAAAAAGCAGACATAGAACTTTGATTTGCAGCTATCCTAGTAAATCAGAAACTGACTAAAAGATATGAGCAAATCCCTACACCCTCTCATCCTACAAACATGAGTAAAAAGTTATTTGCGGTTACAAGTATAATCATCATAAAGGTGAATAAACTTAAGTAACTGAAAAACCTTTGATTATGTGGATCATGACTCATATAACCTATTGAATATACATGTACTAAAGAAGAAACTATTAATACTGGTATTAACATTGTTATGGTTAACGAGTCAAAATGAAAACCTCATGATACATTAAGTGACTCTGAATCAATTCATCTAAATAGTTGAATTGATACTGGTATGTTATTTAAACCTACTTCAAAAAAGGCAACTATTGCCAGTATTGTTGTGATTAATATGGCACTTGTGGTTATTAATTGTGATCCGCTAACTCCAACTTTTCTACCAAAAAAGCCGGAAACTATTGATCCTAATAAAGGTAAGACAATTATAGCTAAATACATTATTTATATTCTATTGCAACGGTTCCTCTTAATCTGTAAAATGCAAGTAGAATACTTAAGCCTATTGCTGATTCTGCTCCAGCGATGGCTATTACATAAATAGCATAGGTTTGGCCTAATATATCATCAAAGCTAAGTGAACTTACTAAGATTAAAAATGTAATAGCTAATAGCATTATTTCAATTGAAATAAGCATTAAAATAATATTTTTTCTGTTTAAAACAAAACCTAATATTCCTATTAAAAAAAGTATTAGTGATAAATTCATTATATTTTTAATTATTTAAATTGCGTTATAGTATTTAGGTTTTTCTTAAAAAAAAAAGATTACCTTAGTGATTAATATTAAAGTGTCCCTAGTGTACGATATATTAATCTTTTTACCATTTGTATTTAATTTTTTTTCACTATTTAATGGTTAGATAGTAAATTTAGACCGGTTGTAGCATTATAAAGAACCTTTGGGCTTTTTATCCTTATACTGCTTCTTAAGGAGCCATATATTTATAGTCAAATAACCTAAATAACCTATTGCTATTTTGTATATTACTAAAAGGTAATTAGACTACACCAAAACATTTCTACTTACACTCTTTATAAAAGCTTTTTAACATTAGCAGATCTTCTAGTGAATGAAGATTTTATACTGCCAGACAACCTTTAATTTTATTAGTTTTGTAAGTAAGTTATATGTTAGGATTATTTATTTAATTTTATCAAACAAACAAAAAAAACAAACAAACCAACAAACAAACAAACAAACAAACAAACAAACAAACAAACAAACAAACAAACAAACAAACAAACAAACAAACAAACCAAA
>JAABUX010007141.1_pt1 | contig 13170 bp, 12 predicted proteins | sample 5561851 | NCBI WGS metagenome assembly JAABUX01 (sample SAMN10711883, study PRJNA513361) | rock metagenome | isolation source: Antarctica rocks | place: Antarctica: Victoria Land, Richard Nunatak red sandstone | collected 2016-01-03 | reverse complement strand
TCGCGCTTTCATTATAGGATGGCAAGGCGCGTTTTGCTATCGGTAGAGGCAATAGCCCGCGATTCCCGCCAGCGCCAGGATGACGATGAAGTTGACGCGGCGGCTCACGGCCAGCCCAAAGGCCGCCACCGCGATCAGCCACCCGGTCCAGTCGATACCCGGCTGGCGTATCAGCGTCCAGAAGACGGCGAGGAGGATGCCGACCACCGCCAGCGAGATGCCGCGCATCAGGCCCTCGACCCAGCGGCGTCGCTCGATGCGGGCGTAGATGGCGGCCACGCCAAGCACGAGCAGCGCGGGGAGCGTGATCGCGACCAAGGCCAGGATCGCCCCCGCGTAGCCATAGGTGAGGTAGCCCAGGCTGATCACCCACAGCCCGTTGGGCCCAGGACTGATCTGGCCGATAGCGATCGACTCGCCGAAGTCGGCCTCGCTGGCCCAGCCCGCGCCCAACAGGTCGCGATGCAAACTCGGCAGATTGCTGAAGCCGCCCGACGAGAACAGCGACGCTTTCAGGAATAGCAGGAAGTACAGTGCGGGTTGGATCACGAGGGCCGCTCCTCGTCGCGCGAGCCAAGCGCCACAGGAGCAGGCGCCGGTGTTTGCGCGCGCCAGGGGGTGAAGATGACGACTCCGAGCAAGGCCACGCCGACGAGTACGACGGCGACCGGCAGCTTGACGAGGATCAGGGCCAATGCGGCGCCGAGCATGATGGCGCCGCTCACGCTCACCGACCGCACGCCCTCTCCTCGCGCGCGCCGCATGATCGGCTGGGCGAAGCCGTACGCGACGACCCCCATGACCCCCGCCGTCGCCGGTACGACGCCGCGCAGGATGGCATGAATCACCGTGCTATGCTGGACGACCTCGAAGCCCGCCGTCAGGGCGCAGGTGACGGCCACGCTGGGCAACAGCAATCCGGCGAGCGAGACGACGATGCCCCAGGGCCCGCCCAGCTTGCGCCCGATCAAGATCGTCAGGGCGATGAGGTTGATGCCGGGCGTAAACAGGCACAGGTTCCAGAAATGTCCCAGTTCATCGGCCCCGACCCAGGGCCGCTTTTCGACGAACTCGCGCCGAATAAGCAATTGCGTCGACGCGCCCCCGCCAAAGGATTGGAGGCCGATGCTGGTCCAGATGCGCAATAGCGTCCCGATCGTGGGCGCGCTGTTTTTCCGTGCTGTATGCATCAAGTGTTGCTTTCGTGATGTCCATAAAAACTGCCGCGGGGATCGTCGCCCTTAAATATCCACACAAATGCTGTTCCTGTTCATGGTGTATAGGGTATCATGTTCTTGATTGCATATGAACCACCTATAAACAGATGCAATCAAGGAGGGGTTATGGTCGCGACCGTCGAGCAAACCGTTAACATCACTGTCCGTGTTCCTGAGGGCGTTCGCACGGCGCTTGACGCCCTGGCCGAGGCCACCGACCGCACACGCCAGTATCACGCCCTTGAAGCGCTCAAGGAGTATATTGAGCGCGAGGGGTGGATAGTCGGCAAGATACAGGAGGGCATGCGCGCCGCCGACGACGGCGACCTTGCCACCGACGAGGAGGTAGACGCCACATTCGAGAGGTATGGGCCTATCGCGAACAGCCGACCGAGCAGCGCGTGAGCTAATGCGTGTCAGGTGGACCAGACCCGCGCTCCGGGACTTGCGCGCGCTACAGGACTACATTGCAGAGGATAGCCCCGCCGCTGCTGACCGGATCACGCGGCGCATTCGAGACGCCGTGTCTCACCTAGCCGACTTCCCCGAGAGTGGGCGCCCTGGACGTATCGGCAAGACGCGCGAACTAATCGTCAACAAAGGAAGGCGCCTTGTTACCTACCGGGTCCGTGGTCAGGTCGTCTATATCATCACCATGATCGACCTACGCCGTGGCGATGTAACGGAGATTATAAGCGACAGAACCGGTGAGACGCCCCTGTGACTAACAAGAGGAAGTATCTGCTGGCTGCCGTATACTGCTGTCATTAACAGCACCACACATTGTTATAGAGGCGCCATCCATGCTTCGTTTTGTGCGCCGGTCGCTCCTCGTCCAACTGCTGGGCGTGTACCTCCTCTTTGTCGCGGCCGTCCTTGCAGCCTATCTCGCGGTTAACTCCGTCGCCCAGCAGCAGGTGACGGCGGAGGTGAAGACGACCGATCTCGCACTGGCGCAGGAGATCGCGCTCGACACCGACGCCAAGCTGCGCGGGGTCGAGGCGGCGCTCGTCCACCTGAGCCAACTCGACGCCGTACGCCGTGGGGATGTCGGGGCGATGGCGGGCCTATTCCAAACGTTTGAGATAAATCGCCAGGATGTAGACCTCGTCTACTGGCTCGACGCCCATGGCACGCTCCAAACGTCCGCGCCCACCGATATACGCGCGGAGGGCGCTCCTTTCTCTAGCGCGACGGTTTTCCAGCGCGCGCGGGTAGCCTCCGGCCCCATCATCGCGGACGGCATCAGCGATTTAACGATCTTCAATGCCGCCGTGACGCTGGCGACGCCGGTGCGCGATGGGTCAGGCCGCTTGCGCGGTGTCCTTGCCGCCAGCCTGTTGCTCAGCGACCTCAACCAGCCGCTCCAGACCGTCATCGCGGCCCAGGCGCGGCAGCATCAGAGCCTGCTCATCAGCATCGTCGACGCAAACGGCCGGCTCATCGTGACGCAAGAGCAAGAGCGCCTGCTGCAGCCGGTGCTCGATGAGATGCCGGGCGCCTCCGACGCGCTCGCGGGGCGGCCGGCCTCGCGCATGGGTAAAGACGCGACGGGGCGGCCGTGGCTCTACAGCGCGGTCCCCGTTCCGAGCGCCGGCTGGGCCGTGGTGGTGCAACGGCCCGCGACCCAGGCATTGGCCGTCGTCGCCAACTTCCGTGGGTGGATTGGCGGCGCCGCCGGCCTGTTTGCCCTGGGCGGTTTGCTCTTCTGGCTGGTCTTGTTGCGCCGCGTCGTGCGGCCCCTGCACGCGCTGGCCGCCCGCCACGCCGCACTCCCCCTCTCCGACGGTCCGGCCCGCCTGGAGCCGGCGGCGCTCACCGGCCGCACGGACGAAATCGGCGGCCTGGCGCGATCGCTGGACCGGCTGGAGCACGATGTCGTCACGCAATTGGCCGAGTTGCGCACGCTGCTCGATACCTCGAACGCCGTCGTCAACTCGCTCGACCCACGCGCGGTCGGCGCGACCATCATCCATGAGGTGCGGCGGTTGGTCGATATACAGGCGGCCGCCGTCCTGGCGCCGGACGATGATGGCCTGCTGCGCGTGCTGGTCAGCGAGGGACGCGACGAGCGCCACGATCGCGCGACGCAGGTCCGGCCCGACGACTTGACGCGCCCCGCGGCGCGCGCGCTGCGTGACGGACGCCCCGTCCAGATGATCGCCGGCGACGGTACCCCTTTCCCCCAACTCTCTTATGACGCAGGCTTCCGCGCCGTGCTGGCGATCCCGATTATCAGCCGGCACGTCGGCGGCGTGGCGCTGGTGGCGCACCGTACCCAAGCGCGGCGCTTCACCGCGCACGAGGTCGACTTGCTGCTGACCTTCGCCAACTATGCCACGCTGGCCTGGGAGCACGCCGTGCTGTACGAGCGCAGCGATGAGCGCCTCCGTGAAGTCGCGCGGGATAATGAGCGCCTCTATCGACAAGCGATGTCTGAGAAGCAGACGTTGGCCGCGATCATGGGCAGCATGAGCGATGGGCTGATCCTGACGGGCGTCGACGGCTATGTGCTCTACGCCAACCCCGGCGCCAGTGCGATGAGCGGCCTGTCCGCGACGGCGCTGCATGGCGGTCACATCGACACCGTCCACGCCAGGTTGCGCGCCGCGGCGCGCGATCCCGCCGCCTACGACCGCCGGCTTGCTCAGGCGCGCGCTGGCGACGCGGCCTCGTGGCTGCTGGAGCGGGACTCCAACAGCCACGACCGTGCTGGCCGGAATGATCGGGATGATCAGGACCAGGCGATCAGCCTGCGGCTCTTCGACGTGCGCGATGACGGCGGGCAGACCATCGGGCGGGGTCTCCTACTGCGCGATGTCACACGCGAGCGCGACGCCGACCGCTTCAAGACGACCCTGCTCGGCGCCGTCGGCCACGAATTGCGCACCCCGCTGTCTACGATCAAGGGCTACGCGTCCACGCTGCTACAGGACGATGTCACATGGTCCGGCGCCGATCAGCGCTCTTTCCTGCAAACGATCAGCTCCGAGACAGATCGCCTCGCGCGGCTCGTGAGCAATCTGCTCGATCTGTCGCGTTTCGAAGCCGGCTTGCTGCAACTCCAACGGGACCCGTGCCGGTTGGAGGATGTGGTCGCCAGCGCGATCCACCGCACACACGCGCCAGCCGCGAACATTGCTACCGAGTTACCCCCGGGACTGCCGTCGCTCGACGTAGATGGCGCGCGAATCGAGGTCGTGCTCCACAACTTGATCGCCAACGCCCTCGCCTACGGCAACGGCCGCGTGCGGGTCACGGCCGCGCCGCGCCAGGATACCGTCGTCGTGAGTGTGTCCGACGACGGGCCGGGTATCGACGACGACGAGGCGCCGCATATCTTCGAGCGATTTTATCGCGCCAAGCGCGGCCACCAACAACGATCGGGCGGGATTGGGCTTGGCCTGGCTATCTGCAAGGCGTTTGTCGAGGCGCATGGCGGCGCTATCTGGGCGGAGAGCAGCGCGCAGGGAACAACGATCTCATTCGCGGCGCCGGCCATCCCGGCAGCCGCCTTGGCGTCTGCGTTCCACGCAGCCACGGCATATGAAGGAGGCGCTTTGGCCGAAACAGCCCTGTCTGGTTAAAATATGGCGCGTGGATCGGGGTGTAGGGGCGTATCGCGATACGCCCGGTGATCGCGGTCGTGCCGCCTGGCGTTCGTCGGCGTTCGCCCTCCAGTGGACATCTTTGTCGCGAACGTCGGGCGTATAGCGATACGCCCCTACAATCGTTATGGCGCTGGGTGATTTTAATCGGACAGGGCTGTTGGCCGAAAGGGCCCTGCGAGTATAGAAGACACTAAATGTAGAGGAGGATTGCCGATGACCGCTACGGACAAAGACGTTCGGTGGGCGCGGGAACATATGGCGCCGCACGCGCAAAGCATCCTGGTCGCCGACGACGAGACGGCACTGCGGGAGTTCGTGAGCCGCAATCTGCGCGCGCGTGGGTTCGCGGTCTACGAGGCCGCCAACGGCCTGGAGGCCCTGGGCGTCTGGGAGAGTGAGCGGCCGGACCTCCTCATTCTCGACATCATGATGCCGCGCATGGACGGCCTGGAGGTGTGCCGCCGTGTGCGCGAGCGCTCGCCGGCGCCGATCATCGTGCTGACCGCGCTGGATTCCGAGGGCGACAAGGTAGCGGCGCTCGATCTCGGCGCCGACGACTACCTAACCAAGCCCTTCGGTGTCGAAGAATTGCTGGCGCGCGTGCGCGCCGTGTTGCGTCGCGTGCGGCCCGTCGCGGATAGTCCGCCTGCGGGCCTGCGCGCGTTTGACGCGCTGGAGTTGGCGGTCGATCTGGATGGGCACGTCGTACGCCAGGCCGGGGTCGAGGTACGGGTCACGCCCACCGAGTTCGCGTTGTTAGCGCAGTTCGTGACCAACCCCGGTAAAGTGCTCACGCACCGCCTGCTCCTGCAACGCGTGTGGGGCGCCGAGTACGGCGACGAGACCGAGTACCTGCGGGTCTATATCGGCCGGCTGCGCCGCAAGCTGGAGCCGGACCCGGCTAATCCGCGCTACCTGCTGACGGAGCCGGGCGTTGGCTACCGCTTCGCGCCGTCGTGAGTCGTGAGTCGTGAGTCGTGAGTCGTGAGTCGTGAGTCGAAAGATGTCGTGGGCGTGGTGGGTGGGGCGCAGCCGTCCGGCGGCGCTACTGGGGCTGTTGGCGCTGCTGTGCCTCGCCCTCTCCTCCTGTAGCTTGCCGTGGTCCGGCGGGGGCGGGGCGCCTGATATCGGCACGATCACCTTCGGCGCCACCATCCCGATCACGGGCGAGCGCGCCAGCGAAGGAGCGTACTCGCGCGACGGGTATCTTTTCTATATTCACACGATCAACCAGCAGGGCGGAATCACCATCGGCGGCCACCGCTACCGCGTCGAGTTGAAATATTACGACGACCAGTCGCGGCCGGAGCGCACGGCGCAGCTGTACAAGAAGCTCATCGTCCAGGACAAAGTCAACGTCCTGCTCGGTCCGTACAGCTCCCTTCTGACGTCGGCGGCGGCGCCGGTGGCCGAGCGGTATGGCGTCCCGATGGTCGCCCCACATGGTTCGGCGGACAGTATCTACGCCCACGGCGCCAAGTATGTCTTCAGCATCGTTAGCCCAGCCAAGAACTACCTGCGCGGCGTTATCGCCATTGTGCTGGCCAAAGATCCGGACGCCAAGACGCTCGCCTTGTTGGGCGAGAACGAGCCTTTCTCGCGCGAGGCCCTCGCCGGCGCCGCCGACTACGCGCGTGGACGGGGCATGACGGTGGTCGCCCAGCAGTCCTATCCCTCGCAGCCGAGCAGTGTCGCCACGCAACTCGCCGCTATCAAACGCACGCGTCCCACGCTGCTGCTCGCCGCCGGCCATTTGCAGGACGCCATCCTCATCGCGCGCCAGATCAGGGACCTGTGCCTCTCACCCAAGGCGGTCGGCTTCAGCGTCGGCCCCTCCCTGCCGGAGTTCCACGCCATCCTTCAGTCCGAGGCCAACGACATCTTTGGCGCGACGCAGTGGACCAGCGCGCTCAAGTATCAGGGTGACGACCAGTGGGGGACGCCGAAAGCCTACGCCGACGCGTTCCGCGCCGCGTACCCCGGATACGATCAGGTCCCCTACCAGGTCGCGGAGTCGACCGCGGCCCTCGTCGTTTTCCAGCGCGCCATGCAGTCCGCTGGCAGCATTGATCCCCGCGCCGTGCGCGCCGCGCTCGCCAAACTGGACTTCATGACCTTCTACGGCCGTATCAAGTTCGACGACCGCGGCGTCAATATCTACAAGCCGATGGCGGTCGTCCAACCGCAAGCGGACGGCAAGACGTATACGGTGTTTCCGCCCGATGTCGCGGAGCGAGCCCCCGTCTATCCCATGCCCCCGACCCCCTGCGGGTAATATTTATACAATTTTTATGCGGGGACCGCTTCTGTTTACACAGTGTTTAGGCGCCGGGCGCCATAATACTCTCAACGTCGCGATTTCCTTGCAGCCCGACATTGCGTGGTCAAGGAGACGCGGCACGACGAAGGGAGGTAGGAAGCGTACATGTCCCCGTCAATCAGTACAGAGTCGGACTGGCGTCCGGCGGCCCGCGACGCGACGCCGGCGATCGAACTGCAGTCCGTCTACAAGCGGTTCCCGACGCCCACCGGCGAAATCTATACGGCCCTGCGCAATATTAACCTCAGTATCGCCCCCGGTGAGTTCTGCGCCGTGGTCGGGCCGACCGGCTGCGGAAAGTCGACCACGCTCACCCTCGTGGCGGGCCTGGAGCGCGCCAGCGCCGGCGATGTGCGCGTCATGGGCAAGCCCGTCGAGGGTATCGGCAAGGACATCGGCTATGTCTTCCAATCCGACGCCGTTTTCCCGTGGCGAAGCGTCCTGAACAACGTCGCCGCCGGGCCGTTGTTCCGGGGCACGCCGAAGAAAGAGGCGTACGAACGCGCGCGTGATTGGATCGACAGGGTCGGCCTGAGCGGCTTCGAGAGCTATTACCCGCACCAGGTCTCAGGCGGTATGCGCAAGCGCGTCGCGCTGGCGCAGTGCCTCATCACCGAGCCGCGCATCATCTTGATGGACGAGCCCTTCAGCGCCCTCGACGTGCAGACCCGCGCACTGATGGAAAACGAGCTGCTCAACATCTGGTCCGCCACCTCGTCGTCCGTCGTCTTCGTGACGCACGACTTGGAGGAGGCCATCGCCCTATCCGATCGCGTGTGCGTCCTGACGGCCGGCCCCGCGACGGTGAAAGGCATCTATACAATCGACCTCCCACGGCCGCGCAACGTGGCCGAGATCCGCTTCGAGCCGCGCTTCACGCAGCTCTATCAAGAGATCTGGGGGGATTTGCGCGATGAGGTGATGGTGAGCTATGAACGCGCCAAGAAGCAACCTGGTAGTTGAGGGGGCATATAATACCCCGGCCCCGCCCACGATCCCAGTCGACGAGCCTGTCTATGCGCCGAATACGGCCGCGCGGAAGCGGCGCACGCTCGTCAACGTCCTGCGCGCGCTGCTCCTGGTCGTCATCCTGGGCGGGTGGGAACTGGGCGCGCGCGTCGGCTTCATCGACCCTTTCTTCTGGGGACAGCCCTCTAAGATATGGGCCCAAATCGTGACGTGGGCGACCAAAGGAACGGCGCAGGGTCCGCTATGGGTGCAGATCGCTGTCACCATGGAAGAGACCGTGCTGGGCTTCCTGATCGGCGTGGTGCTGGGGATCATCTTCGGCATCGCCCTGGGCCGCGTCCGTCTCCTGGCCGATGTCCTGGGCCCCTATATCAAGGCGGTAAACTCGATCCCCCGCGTGGTGCTCGGCCCCATTTTCGTGATCGCGTTTGGGCTCGGCGTGCAATCAAAGGTCGCGCTGGCCGTCGTGCTGGTATTCTTCGTGGTCTTCTTCAACGCCTTCCAGGGTGTGCGCGAGGCGGACCGCAACCTGATCGCCAACGCGCGCATCCTGGGCGCGTCGCCGCGCCAGGTGTCGATACAGATCATCCTGCCGTCCGCCCTGACCTGGATCATCGCCAGCCTGCACACGGCTTTCGGCTTCGCCCTAGTCGGCGCCGTAGTGGGTGAGTTCCTTGGCGCGTACCAGGGCCTCGGTACCATGGTCCAGACCGCGCAAGGCACCTTCAATACGGAAGGCGTCTTCGCCGCGATGTTCATCCTGGCGGCGGTGGCGTTGATCGCCGAGGCGCTGGTCACTGCGTTGGAAAAACGCCTGATCAGCTGGCGGCCGGCGCAACTCGCCGATACTGGTCTGTGACCGCAAGACCTGTCATCGTCAACACTGGAAAGGGGGTGGTAATCGTTCGATCGCGTCCACACTAGATACCCACGCGACATATATTCGTTGTTGTTTATACACAATTCGATGAGGAGTTATTAGGATGATGCGTAAGCTCGTCACACCAGTGGCCCTATCCCTGACCGCGACCGTGGCCATCGCGGGTCTGCCGTCCGTCCACAGCGTCGCCGCTACCCGTGCCAGCGCGATGACGAACCTGTCGATCATGGTCGGCGGCATGAGCAAGCAGATCTACCTGCCCAACGAGTTGACGGCGAAGCTTGGGTACTTCGCCCAGCAGGGTCTCAACGTGCAGTTGATCGACGAGGCTTCGGGCCAATCGTCCGAGACCGCCACGCTGGCGGGCCAGGTGCAGGCTGGCTCGGGGTCGTACAACCACACGATCGAACTCCAGGCGCTGGGCAAGGGTATGACGGACGTGGTCCAGTTGACGATCGCGCCGGGCGAAGCCGAGATGGTCGCCACCAAAAAGGCCAGCCAGATCAAGTCGGTTAGCGATCTCAAAGGCCGTAACCTGGGGGTCACCGAGCTCGGATCGGGCACGCAGACCCTGACCACCATTTTGCTGCACAACAAGGGCATTCAGCCCAATCAGGTCCACTTTATCCCCGTGGGCGCCGGCCCCACCTTTATCGCCGGGATGCAGCACGGGTCGATCGACGCCGGGATGACGACCGAACCCACCATCTCGCTCCTGCTGCAAGATGGCGTCGGGAAAGTCCTGGTCGACCTGCGCACGCCGGCATCGACGAAAACCGCGTTGGGCGGGGCCTATCCGTTCATCTGCTTGTTCATGAAGACGGACTACGTCAACAGCCACAAAGCCATCACGCAGAAGATCGTCAACGCCTACGTCAAGACCCTGAAGTGGATCCACACGCACAGCCCGGCCCAAATCGCGGCCATGATGCCGGCCGACTACTACGCGGGGAACAAGACCCTCTACCTATCGGCTCTCAAAAACCAAATGGCCATGTACAGCCCGGACGGGAGAATGCCGGCGGGCGGTCCCCAGTTCGTGCTCAAGACCGAGAGGCTGACGAATACGGACGTGCAGGGCAAGTCCATCGACCTGAGCAAGACGTTCGACGGCCAGTTCGTCTATAACGCGAACCGCTAGCCGTTCCGTTATAACGCTAGGGGCGGGGGCGCCGGACGATCGTCCGGCGCCCCCACCCCTGGCAGCATCTCCTCACGACAGCGGCTCCCGCGCCCGCGACATCTCACACGAGCAGGACACTTTCCCCGTAGGCGGCGACCACCGCGTCGTGCGTGAGGAGGCGCATCACGCGCCACCCTCGAAGTCCGCGAGCACGTCTTCAGGCAGCGGCGCGTCAAAATCATCGCCGATCCGGATCTTCCCCTTGAGCGCGCCTGGCTGACGGGGACCGAGAGCCGCCGCGATCCCAACCAGGCGCGCGACCAGCTTGCCCGCTTTGGCGATCACGATCTCGTCGCCGCGGGCCGCGTCTTCGACGAGGCGCGAGAGATGAGTCTTGGCCTCGTGAATATTGATCTGGCGCATCGATCCTCCCCATCAAGTCAAACTTAGTTTAGTTTATGAAAAGACGCCGTATAGAGCAATGCCAGCCATGCCAACTCCATAGCAGCTACTCAGTGTGCGTCGTGCTTGGCGTGGCTAGACCTGCGGTGCGGGCGTGGGGCAGCTGAGCGTGGAGGGGCGGTGCGCATGTGGTCACGGACACGGCCCAAGACGCTCGTGAGTTCCGTTATATCGCGGTGGCTGAGGGGGGTCAGCAGCAGTTGCCGTACGAGTTCGATGTGTCCCGGCAAGACACGCTGCAGGAGCGTCCGCCCCGCGGTGGTGATGGTCACGGTGGTGCCGCGTTCGTCATCGATGGAGGGACTGCGGGTGACAAGGGCCGCCTTCTCCAGTTGCCCCGCTTGATACGTGAGTCCACTGCGACTGTAGACGACCTGATCCGCGAGGTCGGTCATACGTTGTTGACCGGCAGGCGCGTCGTTCAGCCGGGCGAGGATTTCAAACTGCACGTAGCTCAGTCCGCCGTCAGTACGGAGCTGCTGTTCGACGGCGTGCTGGAGCAGGCTGCCGACCTCCATCAGGGCGAAGTAGGCAGCCAGATGTTCGGCGTTCAAGGGTGCGGTGTCGGCCACGATCTACCTACCGTCCGTGCATTGTCAGTGAAAAGAGGGACAGGCTCCTGCCGATAGAGCGCGCATGTCAGACCAACCCGCTCACGACAAGGAACCCGCCCCTCATACAGGATACGCCCGTGCCGCCCTTCTTTGCCGCGTCGCGCGCGGCGGAGCGCGCCGCGTTGGTCACCGACGCGCGCTTGCCCACGCTCCCGGTGGCGTTTGCCTCTGTCCCCGCCCCGCGCTAAACAGGTGCCCACAAGTCTGGCATGGCCTATCTGGGCGTGATCTAGGCGTGAAAACCGTGCCAAATTTATGGTCATGTGCTTAGCGCCGTGGACGCCGCGATGCCCCGTCCTTCTTGACGAGGCCATGTGCTGCGAATTCGACATATGCTATACTCGTCATGTGCTTCGCATTCAAAGCACTAACGAGGCTCCGCCTCAGACCGACGAGACATGACGCGAAAACTTGACTCAATCGCATCATGTTTGCCTGTATTAGGAGTCTAGGGCGCGGTCGAGTCGCTGCACCCGCGGTCGGCCTGCGTTCGGTCCCGATCAGATCGGAAAGGACATCCCTTGAAAGCAGTGCGCTACGAAAGGAAGAGTACACTACCATGACCGACATCTCACGAGTGCCGTCTCAGCCAGCCGCGACGATTCCACCCGATGACCTCCACCGGAATCTGACGCTCGCGCGACCGAACGACGACCAGACCTTGCCCCACATTGGACTGGTGGGCGACACGTACACGATCCTGCTGGCGGGCAAGGACACCGCGGGCCGCTACTGTCTCATCGACATGCACATCCCGCCCGGCGGCGGCCCCGGCCCCCATCGCCACGACTTCGAAGAGTCGTTCACCATTCTCGAGGGAGAGATCGAGACCACCGTCCGCGGCGCCACGGCGGTCGTGCGCGCCGGCGAGACCGTCAACATCCCTGCCAACGCGCCGCACCAGTTCACGAACAAGACCGACCAGCCGGTGCGACTGCTGTGCATCTGCGCGCCGTCGGGGCAAGAAGAGTTCTTCATGGCCGTCGGCGTCCCCGTCGCGAACCGCACGACGCCGCCCCCCACGCTCGACGCGGCCGCCCAGGCGGCGTTCCTGGCGAAAGCCGAGGCGCTCGCCCCACACTACCGCACGGAGCTTCTCAAGCCGTAGAGAGTTCGCAGCCTTCACACAGACGTCCGTGCGACCGATCCGTCCGACGAAGGCACGCCAGTGAACGACTGTGTTGGCTGAAAAGGGCATCCGGCGCGATCCGCAGCAATGAGTGTCGTGCGATGGTTTGGAGCACTGCATTATCATGCGGGTTAGCGCATATCTTTGCCCTCCTACGCGCGAGTCGTCGGCCCACACGCGCCCCGCTCATGTCCCGGACGTGGTGGCGAAGCATATCCATACGCAGGGTTTCATCGTGCGCGAAGCTTTAGCGGTCCGTATGCCATAATAGAGATACCTATCCGCTAGCAAGGAGCCCATCACGATTCGCGCTAACCGACCCACGCGCCTACCCCGCGCTACCGCTACGATTGTCCTTCTCCTCGTCGCTATCGCCGTAACCAGTGCGCCTGTCGCGCGCGCCTCCGCCACGGCGCGGCGTCCTATCGCCCTCAATCGGCCCATGACGTACGTGGCGATCGGCGCGTCGGACGCCGTGGGCGTGGGGGCCGACGATCCCGCGAACCAGAGTTGGCCCGCCGTGCTCGACACGCTGTTGCCACAGGGGAGCAAGCTGGTCAACCTGGGCGTGCCCAGCATCACGCTGGCGCGCGCCCTCGATGTCGAGTTGCCCGTGGCCCTCGACGCGCTGCCGCCTCGGCCCACCGCAAGGAACGTGGCCGGCGGGCGCGACGTGGTTACGGTATGGCTGGCCGCCAATGACCTGCGCGCGGGCGTCGCGCTAGACTCCTACGCGGCCAATCTGGACACGATGCTGCGCGCGCTGCACACGCGCACGGACGCGACGGTGCTCGTCGGCAACCTGCCCGACCTCGCGGCGGTCCCCGCGTTTGGAGGGCAGGGGC
>JAABUX010007139.1_pt1 | contig 13171 bp, 11 predicted proteins | sample 5561851 | NCBI WGS metagenome assembly JAABUX01 (sample SAMN10711883, study PRJNA513361) | rock metagenome | isolation source: Antarctica rocks | place: Antarctica: Victoria Land, Richard Nunatak red sandstone | collected 2016-01-03 | reverse complement strand
CGATGTGCACCAGCTTGCCGGCGTCAAGGGCCTGGCCCACCCCGGAGACAAAGTCCAGGCCGGCCATGCGCTCGTGGGCCACCTCGGGATTGACTCCGTAGCCCTCGGGGTGGTCGAGCGTGGCGATAAAGGCCAGGGCGTGGCCGACGGTGGGCAGGTAGATGTCGCCGCGCGGCTCGTTAGGCTTGGGTTCGAGGGCAAAGGTGTAGCCGTAGCCCTGGTCGAGGTTGTACTCGTACAGGAAGTTCAGCGCCTCGCGGACGTGCTTCAGCGCCTCGCGTGGGTCCTTGGCCGCGCCCGTCTCGAAGCCCTCGCGACCACCCCAGAAGACGTAGACTTTGGCGCCCAATTCCGCGCCGAGGTCCATGCTGCGCATGGTCTTCTGCAAGGCAAAGGCGCGCACGCGGGCGTCGCTGCTGGTGAAGGCCCCGTCGCGGAAAATAGGGTGGTAGAACAGGTTGGTGGTGGCCATCGGCACGACCAGGCCGGTGGCGTCGAGGGCGCGCTTGAACTCGGACACGATGCGCTCGCGCTCCTGGAGTGTGGCGTCGAAAGGCACGAGGTCGTTATCGTGCAGGTTGACGCCCCAGGCGCCGAGCGCGGATAGCCGCTCCACAATGTAGGGCGGGTCCAGGACCGGGCGCACCACGTCCCCGAAGGGATCGCGCCCGCGGTTAGCCACGGTCCAGAGTCCGAACGTGAAATGATCCTCGCGCGTCGGGGCATATGGGTCGTGCGACGCCTGCGGCGCCTGTTGTGCCTGTGCGGTCATCGGGCTCGCTCCCTTCCTGTTTACAACTTCCACCCTGGCCATCATTTTTGGCCCGCTGAACTAGTATGCCCCATCGTAGGGACGGTTGTCACGCTGACGGAGCGTAGAGCCTGCGACTACGGTCGCATGGCAAACCACGAGCCGACTGCGGTCGGATGTGATGCCGTTAAGGTGTGATAAGGGGCGTTGGCATGCGGCCACGGTCGCAGGCCTGTCTGACACTCGTCGCCTGCTGCCCCTCCGCCGTCCGGTAGACCTCGTTGGCATGAGGTCACGGTCGCTGGCCTATCTGACACCGCAGTGTTCGTGCGCTGCCATGCGACCGCAGTCGCAGGCCGCGCCGTGGGTCTAGAGGTAGCCCTGCCGATGCAGCAGCAGGTCGCCCAGCGGGGCGAGCGTCACCGGGTGGCCAGGGCTCCACTGCATCACGGCGTTGCTGAAGTACTGCGCCACGCCGTTGCCCGAGCGCAGCGCCTCGGTCACGGGAAGACCCAGCGTGCTGGCCCCGAGCTGCTGGAAGAGCGTCAGGAAGCTGCCGCGGATGTTGTGACCGGTCGCCGCGACATAGAGGTTTCCTGACGGCGTGGGCAGCGCGGACGCGGGACGCAGTAGGGCGGGATCGGGTACGGCGGCCTGACCTAGCGGCGTGGCCATGGCCGCCTGCGCCGCGTCATCCCACCACAGGCGCGCGCGGTCGAAGTATTGTACCGTCACCCCACCCTCCACGAACTCGTCGGTGCGCGGGTAGCCCAGCGCCGCCGCGCCGCCGTGGCGCTCGAAGTAGGTGAAGAAGCCTGCGTGCACGCGGTGGCCGGTGACGGGGAAGTACAGGCTGGGACTGGCCGCCGTGCCCTCAGCGATCGTTGCCCAGGGCGCGTCGCCAGGCTGGCCCGAGGGCGTCCAGCGGAAGTCGTTCAAGCCATAGTTCATGAGGTCACGCGCGTCGGTGTGCAGATCGGGCGTGTTCATCAGCGCCCCGATCAGCCAGTGGCCGTCGCGATGCACCGAGATGACCTGGCACAGGCCAGCCGCGTCGGTATAGCCCGGCTTGACGCCGTCGGCGCTGGGGTACCAGCGCACGAACCAGTTGACGTTGGTCAGCGCGTAGGCGCCGTGCGTGGCGGTGGCGGGGATGTAGGCGCCCGAGCGGTCCACGATCTGACGGAACAGGGGCAGCGCCATGGCCGCGCGCGCCAGCAGCACGAGGTCGCGCGGCGATGAGTAGTGGTTGTCGTCGGGGAGGCCGTGCGGGTTGGCGTAGTGTGTGTGCGTCAGGCCCAGGGCGCGCGCGGCGCTATTCATTCGTTCGGTGAAGGCGGGGACCGACCCCGCGACATCCCTGGCGATGGCCACCGCGGCGTCGTTCCCCGAGGGCAGCAGCAGGCCGTAGAGCAGGTCCCGCAGGGGCACACGCTCGCCCGCGGAGAGACCCATGGCCGCGCCCGTTTGCTGACCCAGCGCCGCTTCATCGCCGTCGATGGTGACGAGGTCGGCGAGGCGCCCATGAGTGATGGCCAGGTAGGCGGTCATGATCTTGGTTGTGCTGGCCATGGGACGCGGCGTATCGGCGTTGGCCAGGAGCAGCCAACGGTTGGCGGTCACGTCCAGCAGCGCGGCGCCCGAGGCGAAAATCGGCGGCGGGGCGTAACTCGCCACGGGATTGGAGGATACAGAGGAAACGGCGGCGTGGGCGGCGTGGGCGGCGTGGGCAGCGTGGGCGGCGTGGGCAGTCTGAACGTCGTTGCGCGCCGGGATGGGTATGGCGACCGGCAGGCAGAGCGACACGACGATACTGCCGCCCACGAACAGACGGCGCAGGACTTGCCCTATCCCTACTGGTACCACTTCCATCTCTCTCGCCGTTAGCCGTTAGCCGTATCGTAGTACACGTGTTCTAGTAAAGCAAGGAGTAATCAGGCGTCGCGGGGCGCGCCCGGCGTCACTCGTCACTTGCCCAAGTATAGCGCGGGATGCGACAATAGCGAGGGATTGAAGGGGGAGAGGATCGATGAGGCTCTATAACACGGCGACGGGCATGATCGAGCCCCTGGCTGTGCGCGACAACACCGTCAGTATGTACGTCTGCGGTGTCACTCCGTATGACACGACCCACATGGGCCACGGCTTCACTTACGTTAGCTTCGACACCCTGGCGCGCCACCTGGCGCACAAGGGCCATGACGTGCGCTACGTGCAGAACGTGACCGACATCGACGACGATATCCTCAAGCGCGCCGCCCGCGACAACGTGCCCTGGGACGCGCTGGGCCGCGAGCAGACCACCATCTACCTGCGCGACATGGCCGCGCTCAATGTGACCAGCCCCGAGCTCTATGTCCGCGCGACCCAGGAAACCCCCGCCATGGTCGCCATCGCCGCGGCGCTGCTCGACCGCGGCGACGCCTACGAGCGCCACGGCTCGGTCTACTTCCGCGTCTCCGCCGACCCCGCGCTGGGACAGCGGCTAGCCCACCTCGACTATGCTCAGATGCTGGAGACGGCCAACCAAAACGGCAACCACCCCGACGACCCCAACAAAAACGACCCGCTCGACTTTGTGCTGTGGCAACGTTCGCTACCCGGCGAGCCTTCGTGGGACAGCCCCTGGGGTCCCGGCCGTCCTGGTTGGCACATCGAGTGCAGCGCCATCGCCCTGACCTACCTGGGCCAGCAGATCGATATCCACGGGGGCGGCTCCGACCTGATCTTCCCCCACCACTCCTGCGAGATCGCGCAGTCCGAGCACTACACGGGGCTCGTCCCGTTTGTGCGCTGCTGGATGCACACGGCCATGGTGCGTCAGGACGGCGAGAAGATGAGCAAGTCGCTGGGCAACGTCACCTTCGTGCGCGACGTGCTGCGCGACTACCATCCCGACGCCCTGCGGCTGTACCTGCTCGACCACCACTACCGGGAGGTATGGGAATACCAGCCCGACGGACCCGATCATATGGACGCCCCCGCGGCGCGGCTGCGCGAGGCGGCGGGGGCGCGGAGCGGTCGCCACGGACGCCTCGACGTCTCGCCGCAGAAGAACAGGTTCTACGCGGCCATGGACGACGATCTGGCCACACCGGCCGCCATCGCCGCCTGCCGTGAGGCCGGCGAGGCCATCCTGCGCGCCGCCGAGACCAACGGCGACGTCGAGGATGCACAGCAAACCCTGCGCGACATGGCCGCGGTGCTGGGCCTGTGGCTCGATACGACGCCCGCCGTTAGCCGTTAGTAATTAGCCGTTAGCTATAGGGCCAGGTTGGCTAATGGCTAATTACTAACGGCTAATAGCTACCTACTGGGACACCGCCAGTTCGCCGAGCGTGACCCGGTAGGTCCGCGCCTGGCCCTGCGGCGTGACGGCGTTGACCATGACCGTGTCGCCGGCCCGCTTGTTGGCCAGGACGACGAGGAGGTCGTCGTAGCTCGCGACATCCTTGCCGTCGACCTTCAGGATCACATCGCCCTGCGCTACGCCGGCCTTTTGCGCCGGACCATTGGCGGCCAACTTGCTAACCAGCAACCCATGGTCCACCGGAAGGTTATACTGCGCGGCCACGTCAGGCGTCACCGCCGCGATGGCCACCCCGAGCGCCGCGCGCCCGCTGTGGATGACCTTACCATACTGGATCAATTGCGCGGTGATACGCTGCACCGTGTTCGACGGGATGGCGAAGCCGACGCCGCTGGCGGGCGTGTTGAACTCGGGGTCGACCGCGGCCAGGGTCGGAATGCCAATGACCGATCCGCTCAAGTCGATCAAGGCGCCGCCGCTGTTGCCAGGATTGATCGCGGCGCTCGTCTGCACCGCGTCGAGGATCGAGCCGCTAGGACCGCCCGAGGACTGCTGGCCCTCGGAGACGTTGCGGTTGAGAGCGCTGACGATGCCGTCGGTGACCGTGTTGACCACGCCGAGCGGGTTGCCTATAGCCAGCACCGTCTGGCCCACCAGCAGGCGCGAGGAGTCGCCGAGCGTGGCCGTGGGCAGCATGCGTGGGGGCTGGATGCGGATCACCGCCAGGTCGTCGGTCGCGTCCGTGCCGACCAGAGTGGCCGCGAGTTGCGTCCCGTTCGCCAGGTCAACCCGGTACTGGTTGCCCCCGGCGATAACGTGGTTGTTGGTCACGATGTAGCCGTCTTTGCGGAGGATGACGCCGGAGCCCAACCCGACCCCGATGTTTTCCACCTCGACTACGGCCACGCGCGCCTTGTTGATCGCCGCCACGCGCAATTGGTCGATCTGCGGCAACGGCGCGGCGCCGGACACGGGAGTGACGCTGCCAGCGCCACCCGTCCCGGACGAGATCGGGGTGTTCGCGGGGCGCGCTGCGCTCGGGCTGGCCTTGGGAGTCGCGGTGGCCGGGCCCTGCGCCGCCGCGGGATTGCCGTTGGTGGAGCCGTGCGCGGCGACGGCGCCGCCCAGGACGGCGCCCGCGCCGACGAGCAGGGCGCCACGAGTGATGGCGCCGAGCGATGATCGGCGTCGGACAGGGCTGGGCGAGGAAGGATCGCGCTGCATAATGGTAATCTCTCTCTCTTTTAGATCGCTAAGCCAGGACATGACATTAATAGGTTGCTGGGGGCGTGGTGGAGGGCGGGGCTAGAAGGGGGGATTCACCCGTATCTCTAAATCTCTAAGCAAAATTTGTGCCCGTTTCGTGTTCTCCCTATCGGCAGCGCGAGGCATGCGGTACACTGAGGGCGCAACGTCGTCCAGGATTAAATTAGAGGGTAGACGCGCGGCATGGAGGTAGGCGTGATTGGGACAACGGGACAACGGGCTACTATCGGCGCAGGTATTGGCGCGGGTGAATCGGTGCGCCGCGCCGTCACGGTTGCGACCCTGGTGGCGCGCCTCCTCCTGGCGCTTGTCTTCGCGCTGTCGGCCGTCTCCAAGATCACCGCGCTGAGTGCTTTCCGCGATAGCGTGGCCGCCTATCACCTGCTGCCCACGCCTCTGGTCACACCATTTGCCTACGTGCTGCCGTGGCTTGAGGCCCTTGTCGCACTCTACCTGCTGATCGGGCTGTTGCTGCGGCCGACCGCGATCGTGACGGCGGCGCTGCTGGTCATGTTCACCGGGGCCATCATCATCAGCCTGTTGCACGGTGGGGCCGCCGTGGCCCATGGCTGTGGCTGCTTCTCCACGACCGGTCCGCTTGGGTCATTCCCTCCCGTGCAGTGGCTGGCCGGTGGATCCACCATCACGGCCTTCGACGTGGTACGCGACATCATTTTCATTGCGCTCTGCGCGGTCATCTACTGGGGCAATCGCTACGCCCTGAGCGTCGACGGACTCTTATTCAAGCCCCACGTGGGCAGGGACACGGAGGCGGATGCGGAGTGGGACGACGAGGACGAAGACGACATCGTGGCGCCGATGCAGGCGCACAGGCCGCCCCGGTCCAGCGCGTCGTAGCCGTCGCCTTATCACGGCCGCAACCCATACAATGTAGTGAGAGGGTACGATAGGCACGGCGCCTGGTTGCATCACACGTCCCGCTGCTCGTGTGGTCGTGAGGGCGCGATAGCAAGTGGAGGAAAGAGATTATCATGTCGCAACGACAGACGCAGGGTAAACCCGCGCAGGGGCAGCGCGCAAACGCTAGCGGACGCGTGGGAGGGCGCAACCGCGCCGCTGAGCGCGCGCGGGACATCGAAAACATTACTGCTTTCACCGGTACCACGGTTCAGGCACAGACGACAGCCCAGGCACAGACGACAGCGGGACAGACGACAGCGGGACGGCGAGCGCAATCGCGTGCGGCCGCGGCTCAGGCCCAGGCTCGGGCCGCGCAACAACGTCGCCGCCTATTGCTCGTCGGCGGCGGGTCGGCGGTGCTTGTGGTCGCGATCGTCGCCGTGGTGCTATTGCTGACCCACCCCTGGCGAAGTGATGGCATGACCAATTCCAACGCGCTCAACCCCGTGCCGAACATGCTAGCCAAGGGGACGACGGCGCCCGACTTCACGCTCTCGACCGTCAATGGGCAGCAGCACGCGTTGTCCAGCTTGCGCGGCCATCCGGTCATACTTGAGTTCTTCGCCGTGTGGTGCCCGTATTGCCAGGCTATGGCCCCCATCATTAACAACGTCGAGAAGCAGTACGCCAACAAAGGGGTGCAAACGTTGTCAGTCCTGGCCAGCCCCTATGGCCGCAACTACGACATCTCGTACCATCAGGATACGTCCCTTGCTACCAAGGATGACATCAACTGGTTTGCGGATAACTACCACGTCAAGCACCCTCTCCTGATCGATCCCTCGTTTAGCGCCACCAACCAGTATGGGGCCGGCTCGTACCCCACCGTGTACGTCCTCGACCGCAACGGTGTGGTGCGCTACAGCAGCCAGGGGGCGTTCGCTCAGAAGGCGCTGGCCGACGCCGTGGTCAAGGCGAGCTAGGGGATAGGGGGATAGGATGAGTAACAGACCGCGCTTCTTCGTTGCTGCCACGCTGCTCCTTGTCCTGCCGCTATCCGCGCAAGCGCGGGGAGCTGCCGCATCGCAGCAGGGGCAAACAGGAGGCCTGACTAATCCAAATGACCTCGATCCGGCGCCACACACGCTGCCCCTGCGCAGCGTCGCGCCCGATTTCAGTCTGGCCACGGTCACCGGACAGCACTACCGGCTGTCCAGCCTGCGCGGCCGCCCCGTGCTGCTGGAGTTCATCGCCGTGTGGTGCCCGCATTGCCAGCGCGAGTCGGCCGTCATCAACCGCATCCACGCTCGGTATGACTCCGAATCGGGGCACGGCCTGGAGATGCTCTCGATTCTGGCCAACCCGTATGGTCGCGACCGTGAAACGACCGGTAGCATACGCCTGGCCGACCGTCGTGACATCGCCTGGTTCCAGCGCACTTTCCATACCCAGGAGCCCATCCTGATCGACCCAACCTTCGCTACGGTCAATCGGTACGGCGCCGGCTCGTACCCCACCATCTATATCCTCGACGGCAAAGGGGTTGTCCGCTACGCCTCCCAAGGGGAAGTCTCCTACGGAACCCTGGCGACCGCAGTGGTTAAGGCCAGTGCATAAGTAACGAGCAGGCGCGCATGCGGGCTATGTGAATGCTTGATTACACTGGGAGCGCGAACGGCCCGCTCCGGCGTTACCACGTCCGTTGGTTTACCAGCCGCCGTGGAGACCGGACCGAGCGGGCGGGCCGCCCGCGCTCCCAGTATGTCCCTTCGGGCTATCGTTGCACAAGCGACATGGGGCTTGCCGCTCGTGCGATAGATAGAGTTATCGGTGAACTGGTAACAGAGACAGACAGGCAATCATGACAAACGCACGACATTCTTTTCCTGGCGCGGCCGTTCTCATCGCCGCGCTCTTGCTGACCCCGGCCCCTTCCGTCGCCCTGGCTTGCGCTATCGACAGCACGGCCTCACTCTCGGCTAACGGCGTGCGCGCCACACCCACTAGCACATCACTCTCCAATGCGTCCGCTGCCACCTGGGCGCCGTTTACAGTTGGCCAGGCCTTTGCCACTGGGACGCCCATCGTGGTCGACGAGTCGCAGGCCGAGCTTGCCCGCACTCTCACGCCCGACGAGGTCGCCGCGCCCTATCGCTGGTCGTTCGGGGACGGCAGCGTCGCGCGGGGTCACGCCGTCACGCACCGCTACACGCGGCCGGGTTTCTACCGCGTGGTCGTCTTCACGAGCATGGCCAGGAACAAGACCTCGTTGCTCTTCGATAGCGTCTTGCTGCACATCGTGCCGCCCGACCAGGCGCTGCAGGCCAACCTGGGCTACTTTACCGCGCGTCTCTTCGACGGCCTCATGTCCGGCCTGCTCTGGATCGCGGATGGCGCCCTCGTCGCCCTGGTGCTGGCCGTGGTTTGGCGGCGCCGGAGGCGGGCCATCTCGACGCCAACCTCCCGTTAAGCAGAGGCTGACTCCGGCTTATTGACACGGTGATGCCCGGATTGAACTAGGGAGGAAAGAAACCTAAACCGCCAGACGCGAGGGCATCGTGGAGTTATGCGCAGCCCGCGTCATGGGCTTGCTAGCCCTCGCGGCATAGGCGCGCCCGCGTCGCGTCAGGGTATAGAGGGCGCCGCGGCCGATGCCGCGCCGGTCCAGGACGCCGTTCCCGACCAGCATTTCCAACTTGGGCTGCAGCCCCGCGCCGTCCAGAGAGCTGCTGAGGGCTTGCGCGATCTCGTCGGCGGTACCGCCGGCGGGATCCAGGGTTGCAACGGCTCCTACCACGACATCGGTAACATCAAGCGCCCTACTACTCGACCTCTGTCCCAATCTCGTCGCCATGGGGGGTACCTCTATCCTTTCCTGCTGACGCAGGCCTTGCTGTGCGGCCTCGCGCGATGACGCATCGCCCGTGCGACGTCGCCTGTCGTTCGCGTTGGCGACAGGTGATAGTGCAGGAATCGTACCAATTGGCGCTGTCAGCGACGCGTTGAAATGAGAGCAGGGAGGGGTCCAGCAGGCTGGGCCTCTCCCTGTATCGACTGAACTGACAAGACTGCAACGGCAGCACGGACGCTGCCAGGCGCATCATGGCAGGGTCAGGCGCGGCGTATCTCAGAGGCGCTATGAGGATCAGGCGCGGCGTATCCCAGAGGTGCTATGAGGAGCGCCTGACCCTGAGTGTGAGTTAAGCGACCGGTGCGCTAATGCTCTCCGCGCGCTCCCAGCGCACCGAGCTGTCGGCGTTGCAGTGCTCGCACCAGACGCGCGGCTGCCCCATCGTCCCGACGTGGCGGCGCATCTGGCGCAACGAGGCTTTGACCGTGAATCGCTTCATGTGGTGCCCTTCCGACGTGCAGACGCCCTGCCAAAGGGTCGTATGGTCGTGGGTGTGCGGACGTGTATGCATTGGGTCCCTGCTCTCCTACTGCTGTTGTTTTATCCACCGTACGGGCGGATCGTCGATGTCGCATCAAGCGGCTATGCGGGCACGTGGATGGGTGGATGAAGACAGACGGTTCTAAGCACAGCTATATAGAGTATACAGGATACAGGCTAGCGTTCCGTATAGGATGGATAGGGCGGGTGCGCCCTGAGAGCATGATCGTGTGGGCGGACGGCCTGACCCTGAAGGGTCAGGGCAGGGACAGACCTTAAAAGGTCGGCGGGGAGAGCCCCACGCCCACCGGGTGTGCGCCAGACGACGGGTTGAGGAGACCCTTCAGGGTCCGTGCCCTGCTGTGTACATTGCCGATTTTCATCCGTGGGGGTGTCCCGCAGGGACATGACAATCTGCCATGACCTTTCAAGGTCAGGCCTCCTCACAATCTCGGGCGCACCCCCAATATAGTGTTGGCTAGCCGAACGCCTCCTGCAGAGCGGCCATGCCGGGAGGGCGGCGCGTCGTCTCGGCCGGCTTCATGGCCTTGAAGAAGGCCTCGTCGTACTCGCGCACGCGCACCACCACGGGCATCGGCACGGCGTGACCCAGGATCAGGGCCTGCTTCTTGGTGTCAAGGCTGGCCAGCACGCCGCGCAGTTGATCGCCCCCCGCTACGCCGCTGAAGACGGCGCGGATGTCGCTCTCCTCGGTCAACAGCGCGGTCAGGCGCGTGCCCAACTGGCTGGCCACCTCGGGGTCGATGCCGGAGGGACGTTGGTCGACCACCAGCAGCGTCACGTTATACTTGCGCATCTCGCGCGCGATATTGCCGAAGCTGGTGTTGCGCGCCGCCTGCGGGCTGAGGAACTTGTGCGCCTCCTCGATGCACAGCACCAGGCGGCGCGGCTGGTCCGCCGGGTTTTTGGTCAGCAGGTAGTGCTCGGTGCGCTCCACCCAGGCGGCGTAGATGCGCCGCGTGATGATGTTGGCCACCAGCATGTAGACGAGCGGGTTGCGGTAGCGGCCGAACTCGAGCACCACGTGCTCGCCGCGTTCCAGCCAGCCCATGATCTCGTCGATGCCGCCCTTGCCCGCCGCCAGGTGGTCCTGGATGAAGTCGTAGCCGCGCAGCCGCGAGAGCTTGCGGTAGAGCGCGGCGATGCTGGATTCGTTGGCCGCGCCCATCGCCGCCATGTTCTTGAGCGACTCGGGCTCGGTCTCCAGCAGCGTGCGCAGCCAGGACTCGCCGAACTGGCGCTGCAGGATGTAGCAGGAGTCGATCATGGCGTTAGAGAGGCCCAGCTCGTCCTGCAGCAGGGCGATGTCCTCGATCTCGATGCCGTTGAGGCCGATGTCCAGGTAGCCGTCGACCTGCACGCCGCGGGCGCGCGCCGAGACGCGGTCCAGGCCGTAGACGTGGACGCGCGTGCCGAAGAGGCGTCGCAGCCCCGGCAGGACCGTGCCCTGCGGCCCACCCTCCTCGCTGGCCGTCTCCCAGCCGTACTCGGAGTGCATGTCGAAGACGAGCGCCGAGGCCACGTCGGAGGAGATGACGCCGCTCAGCAGCAGGCGGGTCAGGAACGACTTGCCGGTGCCCGACTTGCCGAAGACGCCGTTGCTGCGCTCGACCAGCCGCTCCAGGTTGATGCAGACGGGGGTGTCCATGTTGAGGGGCATGCCCACGGCAAAGCGCGTCCCGCCCTCGCGTCCGAACACGCCGGCCACGTCGGCCTCAACCGCGTCGAAGACGGGCGAGAAGTGGACCGGGATGGTGCGCACGGGCTGCAGCTCCGGGACCGCCGGCCCGGCGAGCAGGCCACTGGCGTTTGCGTTAGCCTCGGGAGCAACGAGCGGCATCATCAGCATCGGCGTGACCTCGACCTGGCCGAAGGTGCTGATGCCGTCGAGCGCCTCGCCGGCGAGGCGGTTGCCCAGCGGCGGGTCGAGCAGCACGCGCGGATTGGTCGCGCCAAGCTCCATATCGGTCACCAGGCAGAAGAAGCGGTTGCGTTTGCCCTCGATGACCACGAAGCGGCCTACCCGCATGTCCTCGACGCTGCAGCCGGGCTCTAGCTTGAGCTGCAGCCCCTCGCTCAGTGAACCGCGCGTGATGAGCCCCAACGGCGCCGCCGGCTCCGCGGGCACGGGATCGCGCGCGGGCTGGAAGGGCTCCAGCCCTCTTGTTCCGCTATGGTCATTCATGGTCGAGTAACTCCAGGATGGCCATGACGCGATCGTGCTCCGTCCCCAGCAGCCGGGCCACGGCGCGGGCCGCCGCGACGAGGAAGCTGCGGTCGCGGTCCAGCGCCTCGTAGGCGTGGGTAATAGTTGCGGCGACAAAGTCATCGGGATTGGGCACGGCGGCGCGCAGCAGCAGACGCAGGTAGGTCAGCGAGCCGTTGAAGCGCGCCACCTCGGCGGCCGTGGCCACGTGGACCAGCGCGTGCAGGCGGGGCGGTGTCGGCGGGACGCGCTGCTGGAGGCCCTCACCCCGGGGACCCTCACCCCCAACCCCTCTCCCGTGTGCGGGAGAGGGGAGCCCGTTCCGATCAGTCGTGGGGGAGGGGAGCGTGTCCCGGCCGGCTACGAGAGCAGACGGAGCCAGAGCGGCTACTACCCTCCCCGTATACTGCTCCCCCTCTCCCGTGGCAGGGAGAGGGGGGTGGGGGGTGAGGGCCTCGTAGCCGACCAGCAGGGCCTGGAAAGTGGTGCGCAGGACCTGCTGGAGCTGCGGTTGGCGGCGGTAGATGTCGTCCTCGTCGTCCTCGAAGCGCCCCCAGGCCACGGCGTGGCGTCCCGGCTCGATCGAGCCCGTCTCGACCCCGTAGCAGAGGGCGTAGTAGCAGTCGATGGCTGGCCCCATACGCTCGCTCCTGGCCGCTGGGGCGGAGAAGCGCGGCCCGGCGACGCGCAACAGCGCGCCGAACGGCGGTGCGTCGTTGAGCGCATAGCTCTCCGCCGTGAAGCCGGTGGTGGAGACGGCGACGATCTCGCCAACCCTGGTCGCGTCCCTGACCCCCACCCTCCCGGCCGGCGCCACGTCCACGTCCACGCCTGCGCCAACATCCGCGTCCATGTCCAGGCTCAAGTCCAGCGCGGCGGCCGCGTCGGCATCTAGCTCGACGATGTCTACGTCCATGTCCATGTCCATGTCTATGCTCATACGGCGCGCCTGTTCTTGCTCAACTGTTTCTGGCTGACCTCAGCCGGCCGCCCCTCTCCATTCAGCGCCTCGGAGACTAGGCGCAAGAAGGCGTCGCGGTCGCTGCCGCGGATCACCGCCTGTTCGTGCGCCTCGGCCAGGGCGGGAGGATAGCCCCAGCCGCGCCGGCAGCCATCGTGGACCACGGCGTGCACCAGGTCGAGCGTGGCCGCGTCGGCGCCCACCCAGGCCGGCATCTCCAGGCGCACGAGTTCCGCGCCCGCGTTGAGGTAGACGAATTCAATACCCGCCTCGGGACCATCGCCGTAGTGGCGCAACACCGGCGAGCGGCTGGCAAACCGAGCCGAGCGATTTCCGGGACGCAGGTGGTCCAGGAGCACGCGGTCGGGCAGCGACTCCAGCAGGTCGCGCAGGCACCGGGGTCC
>JAABUX010007138.1_pt1 | contig 13171 bp, 9 predicted proteins | sample 5561851 | NCBI WGS metagenome assembly JAABUX01 (sample SAMN10711883, study PRJNA513361) | rock metagenome | isolation source: Antarctica rocks | place: Antarctica: Victoria Land, Richard Nunatak red sandstone | collected 2016-01-03 | reverse complement strand
GCCCGGCTCTACTGGGTCGACGTGCAGCAGCCCGCGCTGCACCGGCTCGATCCGCAGACCGGCATCGACGAGAGCTGGACCATGCCGGCCTGGATCGGTTGCCTCGCCCTGGGCGGGGGTGACGCCGAGGGCAGCATCCTGGTTGGGCTGCGCACCGGCGCCTACCGGTTCGAACTCGCGACCGGCGCGCTGTCGCTGGTCGCACCCGCTCCCTACGACCCGCGCCGGTTCTTCCTCAATGATGGAAAATGCGACCGGGCCGGTCGGTTCTGGGTCGGACCGATGCGCCATTCTCTGCCGCCACTGGTCGGCGAGCCCGGCCCGGACAACGGGCCGTTGTGGCGCTTGGAGGAGGACCGGCTCGTCGCGCGCGGCAAACCGGCCGCGCTGTCCAACGGACTGGCCTGGAGCCCGGACGGCCACACGATGTACCACAGCCATACCTACACCGGGGAAATCAACATCTGGGACTACGACCCGGCCAGCGGCGAGATGTCGCGAGGTCGGCTGTTCGCCAAGGTGGAGGGCCCACCCGGACCGGACGGGGCGGAGGTGGACAGCGCGGGCTTCTACTGGTCGGCCATTAACGGCCAGGGGAAGCTGATGCGGTTCGACCCCGACGGGCGGATAGAACGCGAAATCTCCTTGCCGTTCAAGTTTCCGACCATGGTGGCGTTTGGCGGCCCGGATCTGCGCACCTTGTTCGTCACTTCTGGGCGTTGGGCCATTGCCGACAAGGATGCGGCAGACCACCCGCTCGACGGCAGCATCCTCGCAATGGAGGCGCCGATGCCGGGGTTGCCATGCTCGCGATGGGCGGGATAGGGCTCCAGCGGCCGTCATTCGACCACCACTTCGATGCCGTCTCTGGCGATGACCTCGGTCCCGACTGCGTCGCCCTCCCGCGTGAACCGAAGCGAGGCAGTGCCTCCAGCCGCGCGCAGGCCTCGCAACGTAAGCCCATCCACGCCGTCGGGCAGCAACGGGCGACGCACGGTTAGGCGACCAGCGAAGCCATCCCCGGACAGGCCGAGCAGTTCGGCGACCATGAAGGGTACTGCGGCTGCCGACCAAGCCTGGAGAGGGTCTGCTCGCGGCGTATGCGTCGGGCCATCGCCGGCTTCCCGTTGGGTGCCGGCGATGAACTCGGGCAGGCGTCCACGGGGAAAGCCTCGTGCGGCATCCAACGTTGCGGCGGTGACCCGCAGGGCAGCCGCATCCTCGGCATAATGGCGCAGGCCGGATACGATCAGGGCGTTGTCGAACGCCCATACGCTGCCCTGCTGATAGGCAAGCGGGTCGAATGCGGCGTGGTCGGCTGACAACGTGCGTACACCCCAACCGGAAAACATGTCGGGCCGCATGATGCGTGCCGCGACCTGCGCCGCATGCTCGGGGCTTGCGATGCCGGTCCACAGCACCTGAGCGGCGTTGGAGGTAACTGAGGCGACCTGCCGTCCACCTTTCTCCAGTGCCAGGCAGTAGCAGCCCTCTGCCTCCATCCAGAACTCACACAGGAAACGCTCGCGCAAGTCGGCTGCTGTTGCGTCAAGCCCGTCCGCGCGGCCGCACTCTCCGACCCGGCGCAGCAGCGCCGCGATCAGCAGCATGGCCTGAAAAGCGTAACCTTGAACCTCTACCAGCGCGAGAGGCGGAACCGGATACCCACCATCCTTTCGCAACACGCCAGTACCGGAGTCGCGCCAGCTTTGGTTGACCGGCTGGCTGCCTTCCGCCAGTCCCTCATACGTGACGTAGCCATTCCCCTCCGTGAGCTTGCGGTCAAGCCAGCCCAGGGCCGCATCGACGCTGGAGCGCAGTTCCTGGAACAGCTTGAGGTCGCCCGTCCAGTTCACGTGCCGGGCAACAGCGATGAGGAAGAGCAACGTCGAATCGACGGACGCGTAACTTGGTGTCTGGGTCACCTCGTGCAAATTCGCGAGTTCTCCCACACGTAATTCGTGCAAAATTTTGCCCGGCTGCTCGCGCGTCATTTCGTCATCCTTGCGACCTTGCCAGTGCGCCAAGGCGCGTGTTGTCCCAGCGCCTAGGTCAGGGTTGAAGGCGAGGCATTGGATGGTCGGCAACAAGCTGTCACGCCCGAACAGGCCTACGAACCACGGCATCCCAGCCGCGGTGAAACGGTGGCTGCCGCGCCGCACTTGCAGCAGGGCCACGTCGGACAGCGATCGGGCCACAACCTCGCCAAAGCCCCTGCTTGAGGTCTCCAGGCGCGCGTAACCGTCCAGTAAGTGGTCGGAAGCCTCTTTCTTGGCCTTCCGCATCGTCTCCGCCTCGAGAGACGCGGCGACCGGAGGCGCCGTATCTGCGTTCGCACGCTCGTCAACCCGGCAAGTAATAACAAGCTCCTGGGCGTCGCGGGGCGCCAGGCACAGTTCAAAATGGGCGATGGTCTGCTCAGTTGTCCTCGGCGCAATGATCGGAGGCAGGGAGAAACTGACGAGCAAGGTGCGACGGATACCGTCGGCACCCTCGTAGCAGAAACGCAGCGTGGAATCCTTCCACACGGGTGCCAACAAGTGGCCGCGCTTCCCCTCCGGGGCGCCACGGAGGACGAACATGCTCTCGAAAGTGGTCTGAAATTCGAGCGAGACCGGCAGCACGATCGAGTCTTCGGCGAAGTTGCGCACCCTGATCGTGTCGACGAAGAGCGGCCCGTCGTCGAGCACCAGCAAGGTTCGCTTGAGGCTCAGCTTGTGGTCAGGGATGGTGCTGCCGTTTGCCGTTGCGAGCTTACTGTTGGTGAGCTCGATCTGTGCCGCCATACCTTCTGCATCAGAAGCCATTAATAACAAAGGCGTCGTGCCGTGCAGATGCAAGACATAGGCGCCGAGATAGCAAGTGTCCCGGTAGAACAGCCCAAACCCCGGAAACTCACGAGTTATGTTGCCGTCTTCGCCAGTGAGTAATACGAGGTCGTTTGCCTTCAGTACGAGCGGGTGGCGGATATCGATCGAGAGCGGGCGGTCTGCCATGATGCATCATTCCTGCGCAGTTTCAGCTCAGCCTCCGGTGGCGAAGCCGGGAAACAGTGTCATCCCGCCATCTACAAACAGTGTTGCACCCGTAACGTAGTCGGCCGCATCGGACGCCAGCCATACCGCCGCTTGAGCAATGTCATCCGGCTCGCCGATACGCTTGTAGGGAATCAGCGTCATGAGGTCGGCATAGGCGGACGGCGTGTCCCAGGCGGACGTGTTGATGGGTGTACGGATAGCGCCTGGCGCGATGCTGTTCACCCGAATGAAATGCGGCGCTAGTTCCTGTGCAATGCTTTTCATGAACATCATCACGCCGCCTTTTGATGCCGCGTAGTTAGCGTGGCCGGCCCATGGAATCACTTGATGCACCGAGCTCATGCAAATGATCTTACCTGCAGCTTGCGATACCGTTGTCACGACGCCGCGACGCTTGAACTCGCGAGCAGCCGCGCGCGTGCAGAGGAACTGCCCTGTGAGGTTCACGCCGATCACCGTGTTCCACTGCTCGATCGTCATCTTGTCGAACGCCGAATCCCGCTGAAGTCCGGCGTTGCTGACAACGATATGCAGGGTGCCGAACTGTGCGATCGCCGCAGCGAACATACGCTCGACCTCGTCCTCCTTGCTGACGTCGGCCTTGAGCGCGATTGCATGCCGGCCCATTGCTTCAATCTCATGCACCACCTCGTCGGCGGTCTCCGGATGCGTCACGTAGTTCACCACGACATCGGCCCCTGCCTGGGCGAGGCCGAGCGCCACGGCGCGCCCGATGCCGGAATTGGCGCCTGTGACAAGCGCGGGCTGGCCGGTGAGAACCGCATTGTAACGGGGGTGCGGCAGACGCGCGGCGTCGGGCAGCGCGGGTGCTGAAGGACTTTTCGGATCGGCTGCGGCGTCGGTCATGGAGTGCCTCCAGAATTCGGCGTTTGAATGGTGGCGGACGTGTTCGCGGAACGTTGATGAGCCGGGCCGGACGCGTCGAGGAGGTTGTGCGCAGTGCCAATCAGCGCCAAATGTGAAAACGCCTGGGGGAAGTTACCAACCTGGCGTTTGCGGCCATGGTCGTACTCCTCGGCGAGTAGGCCGACATCATTGCGCAAGGCGACGAGCCGGTCGAACAGCGCCCGTGCCTCGTCTATACGACCCAGCAACACGTAATTGTCCGCCAGCCAGAAGCTGCAGGCCAGGAAGGCTCCCTCTCCCGGCGGTAGCCCGTCCGTGCCAGAGCCGGTATCGTAACGGAGCACGAAGCCGTCGCGCAGAAGCGTCCGCTCGATCGCAGCCACTGTGCCGGCCACGCGCAGGTCGGAGGCTGGAAGGAAACCAACGGTCGCGATCATCAGAAGGCTGGCATCGAGCTGATCTGAACCGTACGATTGCACAAACGAGTTCAGCTTTTTATCAAACCCGTGCTGGCAAACATCCTCGTGGATACGGTCCCGCAGCTCGGTCCAATGCGCGACGGGCCCACCGAGGTTGAATTGCTGAGCGGACCGGATGATGCGGTCGAAGGCGACCCACGCCATCACCTTGGAATGAGTGAAGTTCTGCCGCGGACCACGAACTTCCCAAATCCCGTCATCGGGCTGGTCCCAAATAGTCTCCAGATGCGCCACGAGCTGGCACTCGAGGCCCCAACTGGAGTCGTCCTCTGCCAAGCCTAGACACCGACCGACGTACAGCGCGTCGAGCACCTCGCCGTAGACGTCGAGCTGCCGCTGCCCGTGGGCCGCGTTGCCGACCCTCACTGGCGCGGAGTTCTCGTAGCCGGCCAGCCACGGCACCTCGTATTCTGTCAGCCGCCGCTCACCTGCAACGCCATACATGATCTGCAAATCGTCCGGGTTGCCGGCCACCGCTCGCAGCAGCCATTTCCGCCACGCACCGGCCTCTTCCAAAAAGCCCGACTTCATAAGAGCGTAGAGTGTCAGCGTTGCATCGCGCAGCCAGCAATACCGGTAGTCCCAGTTACGCGGGCCGCCGATCTGCTCAGGTAAGGAGGTCGTCGGAGCTGCTACAATCCCGCCGGTCTCGAAATGCGCCAGCGCCTTGAGCGTCAAAAGGGAACGAAGCACGATGTCGGCGAGGTCCCCCTTGGACGCAAAGCGTGCTCTCCAATCGAGCCAGAACGCCTCCGTTCGGCGCAACGCGTCTTGCCGGTCCAATGCCGCTGGCCTAGGGCGGAACGATGGTGTCCAGGTGAGCGTGAAACCCAGCTCCTCACCTGCGCGGACGTTGAACTCGCCGACGGTGTGCATGTTTTCGCCACGCAGCGTAACCTCGGTGTCCAGGGTCAGTCGGTCAGGCCCTGCGATCAGTTCAAGTGGCTGATCCGGTTGATGGGAGACCCACGGCACCACGGATCCGTAGTCGAAGCGGACCAGCAGATCCGTACGCATCGGGACGGTTCCTCGGACGCCCTGCACCAAGCGAACGACATCGGCAGCCTCTTCCCGCCTGGACATGAAGTCCACCACCCGGACACTTCCGGCTTCGGTGTCGAACAGGGTTTCGAGAACGAGCGTGTCGCCGCGGTATTGCCGCGTGGACCGGGCCGAGCCGTCCATAGGAGCGATCGACCAGCGCCCGTTGTCTGACGAGCCCAGCAGGGCCGCAAAGCAGGCGGCGCTATCGAACCGGGGCAACCCGAGCCAATCGATCGAACCGTCGCGGCCGACCAGAGCCGCCGTCTCACAGTTACCAATCAGCGCGTAGTCCTCAATGAGTTGGGCCAATACTTGCTCCGATGTTCGCGATGCCGCGCCGTACAAATTCCGGTGCTCGTTCTCTAGGGAGGGCCTTTACGACCAAGGATCAGGCGGTCGCCGCGCTCGTGAGTGAAATAGGCGAACGCCCACTGCGCGCTGACTAGCACGCGATTCCTGAAGCCAATCAGGAAAAAAATGTGCGCTACCGCCCAGGTCGCCCAGGCGAGAAAGCCGGTCATGTGAAGCGCCCCGAATTCTGCAACTGCCTTGTTTCTGCCGATCGTGGCCAGCGAGCCATAATCCCGATACCTGAACGCACCCGATGCAGGCCGCCCCCAGAGACGGCGCAGGATCGCATCCGCCACAAACTGCCCCTGTTGCTTGGCGACCGAGGCCAAACCGGGCAGCGGCTTTCCGTCTCTTCCGACTGCCAGAGCCGCATCCCCAATGACCGCGATATCCGCGTAGCCCTGAACGCGCAGGTCCGAACCGACCGCGACCCGCCCGCTATGGGCGGGCTCCACGCCCAGCCATCCGGCAACCGGTGTGGCCTCGGTACCCGCCGTCCAGATCACACTGGCTGCGGCGATCGGCTTGTCGCCGAGATGCACTTCGCCAGGAGCGATGGCAGTTACCTTGGTTCCTGTGATGATCTCGACTCCCAATTGTCGCAATGCGGCGACGGCGTAACTCGACAAGTCCGGCGGGAAGGCGGAAAGGATCCGCGGCTCGGCCTCCACGAGGACGATGCGCGCGCGAGTGTCCGGCAGGTCGAAATCCCGCTTAAGGACGTCGCCAGCCAACTCTGCAATGGAGCCTGCCATCTCGACGCCGGTGGGGCCGCCGCCGATCAGCACGAACGTCAGCAGACGTTCGCGATCGGCAGCGTTGGCAACCGATGCGCGTTCGAACACTTCAAGGATTTGGTGGCGGATCCCGAGCGCGTCGTCCAGCGTCTTAAGGCTGGGTGCGAGGCCGGCCCAGTCGGCGTGGCCAAAGTAGCTGGGCCGCGAACCTGTCGCTATGATGAGCTGGTCGTAGGGGATGGTTTGTCCGTCGCACAGCACGAGCCGTGCCTGGGTGTCGACGCCGGTTACCCGGGCCATCAGAATATGCAGGTCCGGTGAAGCGGGAAGTATGCCACGGACCGGCGAGGCAATGTCGTCGGGCGACAGGGCGGCGGTGGCGACCTGATAGAGCAGTGGCTGGAAGAGATGGTGGTTCCGGACGTCGATCACGGTGAGGTCGACGCCTGGCTTTCCCGCCAGCCGCGCCGCGGCCGCTAGCCCGCCAAAACCCGCTCCGACGACTACAATGTGGCAAGGCGGCCGGTTACGACGCCGGTTCCGCCTCGCGCCCGTGCGCTTTCTAGCGTGCGACGAGAGACTGCCGGTCAGAAGTCCTACGGTCGCCACTCCTGCAAAGGTCAACAGCATTTGCTTGCCCACGGAACGGATCAAATGTCGCTCCTATTCTGAGCCCAGGCCGGTTGCGAACGGGCCCCAGCAGCCGTACGGCATCGTGTGTAAATGCAGGTTCCAGCTTTACTGCGCGCGCACCCCATTAGCTTAGGCAATTGCGGTAACTTGAAGTCGTATGCCATACTCGCGGGTTTTCCCAGGGACGCTCAGTGCGAACCCTAAAACAAGGTTAGAGTTAGTGACGAGCGAAGTGTTCATCACGACAGAGCGCCCCCAAAGCGTTGGAGGGCCTGTGCGAGAACAGGCCCTAGACTTGTGAGTTCTTCGAGATGCACAGCTGTCAAACGATCGAGAAGATTTCTTGCTTTCGGCGTGAGCGCTAGTTCGACGATGCGGCGATCGTGAACAGAAGGCGACTTGGTCAGAAGGTTGGCCTTCTTCATACGCGAAACGAGCTCGGCCGCAGTATGCGGCGCGATTAAGAGTCGGTCGGCGATCGTGCCTACAGTCGGCGCTTCCGGGCTTTGGTGACCCGCGATGACGAGCAATGCCTGATGCTGCTGAGACGGCAGACCCTCGGCCCCGGCCGCGGCCTCGCTGAAGGCCAGGAAACGCCGCAACTCATATCGGAAAGTTGCAATCGCCGCGTATTGTTCTCGATCAAGCTGATGGTCGCCCTGACACTCTAGCACGATGCGGCCCTGGCCTCCGATCACTTACTCGACTTGAATTACCTCGTAACACGATATATGTCGCGGCTCCATCCTTTGGAGGGGTCTCTTGGCAGAGAAATCGAACATCGGCGCGGAGACAAACTCGGCCGCATCGCCCCGGGCTTCGCCCGTCCGTCGCATGGCCGATTTCAACGCCGATCCGCGGTTGCTCATCCTGGTCGGCATGGCTTTGATCGTCGGCACGGGAGGCGCCGCGGCCTCGTGGGTGCTTGTCAAGTTGATCGCCTTCGTCACGAACCTCGTGTGGTTTGGCAAGCTGGATACCCAAGCTGCCCTCATGAGCCAGGCGACGCGTGGGCCTTGGATGGTGGCCGCCCCCGTGCTGGGCGGGCTCGTGATCGGCTTCATGGCCCGGTTCGGGTCCGAGAAGATCCGCGGGCATGGCATCCCTGAGGCGATCGAGGCCATCCTGATCGGCGGCAGCCGGATGTCTCCCAAGGTCGCGCTGCTCAAACCCCTGTCGTCCGCAATCTCGATCGGAACCGGTGGCCCATTCGGCGCCGAAGGTCCGATCATCATGACGGGCGGCGCAATCGGGTCGCTGTTTGCCCAGTTCTTCCACATGAGCGCAGCGGAGCGGAAAACGCTGCTCGTCGCCGGCGCCGCGGCAGGCATGACGGGGATCTTCGGCACGCCGATCGCGGCGATATTGCTGGCCGTCGAGCTCCTGTTGTTCGAGTGGCGCCCGCGGAGCTTCATTCCTGTCGCCGCCGCCGCCATGACCGCGATCTGCTGGCGCCCGATGTTGTTCGGCGCGGGCCCGCTGTTTCCGTTCGCCGGCGACCCGGCCTTGCCCTGGTGGGGCATGATCGCCTGTATCGGGATCGGGATCGCCGCCGGGCTGTTGTCGGGCGTGCTGACCACCGCCCTATATGCGCTGGAAGATGGGTTCGAGCGCCTGCCGCTGCATTGGATGTGGTGGCCGGCGCTGGGGGGCATCGTCGTCGGGCTCGGTGGGTTGATCGAACCACGGGCACTCGGCGTCGGCTACGACGTGATTGGCGACCTGCTGACCGGGCACATGCTGACGCGTGTGGTCCTCGTCATCCTGGTGGTCAAATCGGTGATCTGGCTAGTCGCGCTGGCGTCCGGCACCTCGGGTGGCGTGTTGGCGCCGCTGCTGATCTTCGGAGGCGCCCTCGGCTGGCTCGTTGGGTTGGCTCTACCCGGTGAGCCGGGTTTCTGGGCGCTGCTCGGCATGGCTGCGATGCTGGGCGGCACCATGCGGGCGCCGTTGACAGGGGCGCTGTTCGCGGTCGAGCTGACCGGTGACCTGCACGCGCTGCCTGCCTTGTTTGCAGCGACGGTGACCGCCTACGCAGTGACGGTGCTGCTGCTCAAACGCTCCATCTTGACCGAAAAGATTGCGCGTCGCGGTCAGCACATTACCCGAGAATACGGGGTCGACCCTTACGAGCTAAGCCGCGTCCGAGACGTCATGGTTCAGGAAGTGGACGTGCTGCATGCCAATTTGGCAATTCCGGAGGCTGTAGCCGCGCTCCAGGCTGGCCGGCACCGCATCTATCCGGTCGTGGATGCCTCCGGCCGCCCTATTGGATTGGTATCCCGAGCCGATGCGCTGCGCTGGAGGATCGAGGGCGGTCATGATGACGAACGTCTGGGGGAACGGGTCTCCGACGCGTCCCTCGCTGTCGTCCACCCGGGCGACGTGGTCATCCATGCGGTCGATGTCATGCTAGCAACTGACCAAGGCCGCCTACCCGTGACCGACCCTGAGACAGGAAAGTTGGTTGGGCTCGTAACCCGAAAGGACCTCCTTCAGGTACGGGCCGGTGTGAGGCGGGAAGAGAGTGACAAGCGGGCCTATTTTGTTCCAGGTCGACGACGGCGGATCTGACACGTCCAATGCTCGAAGTTCTGCGCTAGACCGACCAAGGCGAGCCCGCCGGCCAACAGCGCAATCAGCCTCGCATGGCTTAAGTCTAAAGCCGATCCTTGATCCGGTCGGCAACCCGCAGGGCGTTGGCAATGATCGTTAGAGTCGGGTTCACCGCTCCGATCGAGGGGAAGAAGCTGGCATCGGTGACGTAGAGGTTATCTAATTCGTGAGCCTTGCAGTCGAGGTCGAGTACGGATGTAGCCGGGTCGGTTCCAAAACGCAGCGTTCCAGCTTGGTGAGCGGTGCCGCCGATTGGAATATCTTTGCCAAGATACAAGCGACGTTCCAGCAACGCGGGCCAGGCACGCATTGGCACCAGCATATCTCGAAGTTTCTGCTTCAGCCTCGCCGCCGCTTCCGCGTTATTCTCCTGAACATTCAATATGACCCGATCACCATCGTAGAAGATGCGGTTTTCCGGGCGCGGCAGGTCCTCGCTCTGCAGCCAGAAGTTGATCGAGTGCTCGGCCATCTTCTCGAACGGCAGCTCGGGCACGAGCGACATCAAGTGCGGCATCGGTGCTTCGCCCCTGATCTGCTCGCCGTGAGAGGTGGCACACATTTGAATCAGCCCCAGCGGGAACTCCCAGTCCGGAGCGTCGAAGTAGTAGTCGCTAAGGGCCAGTGTCTTTTGAAAGACGGTGTGGTTTGGCTCCTTCAGCAGCGCCATGACGACTGACATGTTGTGCCGTATGTAGTTGCGGCCAACCTGGTCGGAACGGTTGGCCAAGCCTTTTGGATGCACGTCGCTTCCCGAGCGAAGCATCAGTAGGGCTGAGCTAAGCGCTCCGCAGGCGACGACCACGATATCCGCCGAGTATTCCTCTGGCTGGCCATCGTGGATCACGTGCACCCGGCTGATGCTGTGGCCCGCGGTGTCGGTTTCAAGGCGCGTGACGTAAGCGCCCGTGAGGAGGGTGAAATTGGGATGCGTTGCGCGGGTTGGATCAACGCAGATCACCTGGGCGTCGGCCTTGGCGTTGATCGCGCAAGGAAAGCCGTCGAAAGCGTCACAACGAATGCAAGGGCTGTTTGTGGTGGCGGATCCGTCCGGGTTCTGGTCGAGCTTGATGCCTAGCGGCAGATGGAACGGGTGCAACCCTTCTTTCGTGAGGATGTCGTTCAGTTCCTGGATGCGCGGCTCGTGCTTCACCGGCGGGTAAGCGTATGGGGCGCTGGACCAGGGCTCGCTTGGGTCCTCCCCGCGCTGGCCGTGAACGTGATAAAGAGCCTCGGCCTCGCTATAGTAAGGCTCGAAGACGTCGTATCCGATCGGCCAAGCTGGGGAGAGACCATCCTTGTGCCGCAGCTCGCCGAAATCCCGTTCGCGAAGGCGGAACAGCGCCGCTCCGTATACTTTGGAGTTTCCCCCCACATAGTAGTGCAGGCCGGGGTGGAATTCACCCTGAGCTGAGCTGTGCCAGGTCTCTGACGCCTGATAGGCACCATCGACGAATACGGTTTTGGAATCCCAGTTCGCGCGTGACCGCGGGAGATAACCGCCCCGTTCCAGCATCAGGATGCGCTTGCCAGTTGGAGCGAGCCGGTGCGCCAGTGAAGCGCCTCCCGGACCGCTGCCGATGACAATGACGTCGTAGTGTTCCATAATTGTTACATCATCCTCCGCGAGACGTCGGGTTGGAGGCGGCGCTTTCCCCGCTCAACTACTGAACTCCGATACAGTCCACGTGCCATCGCAGCAATTAGGCAACTGATCCCGCATTTTTGTCATTAGTAGATGAGATGCGGCCAGGCATCGTGCCGTTTGCATGGCCAACTAGGACACCTCAAACGTGCAATCGCTTGGCGACGCGATGAACGACCCACAAGGTGCCGACAGCCACGGTCGCCCACATAGCGTTGCGGTGCCTGCTGGTGAAGACCTCCCAGCTATGGTCTCGCGCACGCTGATCGAAGCGACCGTGGGCGCTGTATGGACCGGGCACCGGGTCGAAAAGGTTGCTGGGAGCGTCGTCCGGCAAGCGCTCTTGTTCCAGTTGGCCCTTATAGCCCGCGCGTGCGAGATAGCGGTCGATCAGCCCGGGTGCCAAGCGGTTCGCTAGGATCGCCTTGACGGTCGGAAATCCGATCCAGGTCTGCCGCCTCGGGTGCACAGCGGCGAAGTAGATGGCCCGCGCCGGAATCTCCGGCTGGAAAATCGGCGGCACCGGCTGCGCGCGATAACCCGTTTTATTCAACGCCCAACTGAACTGAGGCGTGTTGATCGCCGGGAGGTCAACCATGCTGATCTTGATATCAAGCTTGTCATGGAGAACTTCCGAGCGAAGCGAATCAGTGAACCCGCGGATTGCAAACTTGGCTCCACAATACACGGACTGCAGAGGTACCGAACGATAAGCCAGGGCCGAGCCGACGTTGACGATAGACCCGCGCTTGCGCGGCGTCATGCGCCGCAGTGCTGCCATCATACCGTGAACCTGGCCGAGATAGGTCACTGCCGTACCGCGCGCGACTTCCGCCGCGGTTAGCTTCGCAACCGGTGAGAATACAGTTGCCATCGCCACGTTGACCCAAACATCGATCGGACCAAGTTCTTCCTCGACGCGTGTGGCTGCAGCTTCAACAGCCTCAGCATCAGCGACATCCGTTGAAATGGGTAGCGCACGAACCCCGCAGCCTCTCGCTTCCGTGGCGGCTTCCTCCAGCCGTCCAGGGTCTCGAGAGAGGAGTGCGACATCGAAGCCGTGCTTCGCAAACTCTCTTACGGTTGCGCGTCCCACGCCTGCACCCGCGCCCGTTACAACGACGATCTTATTCACCGCTTCGTTCTCCGTACATCATGCCAATGCCGAATGCACCGACGTCGCGAGACGCGCTGCAGGCACGATCACGCGACTGGCGGTCCGTACGCATCGGCCGCCAGTCTCAAGAATGGTAGGCTTTACGCATTAAGAGCAGCGTTCTCTGCAGCTTCGGCCTTTTGACGTGCCCTTTCCCAATGTTCCTCGGCTTTTCCATCCGGGCGGCCCTCTGCGTCCCAAAGGGCGTAGGCCCTCTCGCGCATGAGCTGTTCACGCTTCTGTTCCGTATCAGACATCCTCTTCTCCTTTTGCCGCTTGACCTCAGCAGCGCGACCAGATATATATCGTAATACGATGCATTGCAATGGCTACAGGCACCGTCAGCAGATCAAAAAAGTTTTGCGAAGGCAGATTTACGGAGGAATCCAAGATTGGTGAGCATGGTCCGCCCGATCTGGTGGCTGAACGGCCAATCGCTTTTCGCGCCGCTTTGGTTGGCGATGTGCAAGGCGCGTTCGCGTTGCACTGGATCTGGTTGTCAGACAGATGGCGACCACCGCTTAGCGAGACGGAGAGCATCTTGCCGTCCAAGGTAGTCTTTCGCATTACGGTGATTCTCCTGTGCTTCACGGTAGGCGGGTGCG
>JAABUX010007137.1_pt1 | contig 13172 bp, 12 predicted proteins | sample 5561851 | NCBI WGS metagenome assembly JAABUX01 (sample SAMN10711883, study PRJNA513361) | rock metagenome | isolation source: Antarctica rocks | place: Antarctica: Victoria Land, Richard Nunatak red sandstone | collected 2016-01-03 | reverse complement strand
GCTCTCAGATCACTCCGGGACGATCTATCCCTCGCTCGCCGCGGCCGCACTCGGAGCACGAGTGCTCGAGGTGCACGTGACGCTCAGCCGCGAGATGTTCGGTCCGGACATCCCAGCGTCGGTGACCAGCCGCGAGCTGCGGATGGTCGTCGACGGCGTACGCACGATCGACGCCGCGCTCTCCTCGCCCGTCGACAAAGATGCGGCGGCGCTCAAGCTCGCGCCGATGCGGTTGCTCTTCGGCCGCTCGCTCGTAGCGCGCAACGAGCTCCCCGCAGGGCATGTGCTCACTGCCGGCGACCTCGTCGCCAAAAAGCCCGGCGGCGGGCTCTCGCCCACGCGGCTGCAGGAGCTCGTCGGCAGGCCGTTACGACGCGCGCTGCGCGCAGACGAACCGCTTCGTGAGGAGGACGCCAGAGCGACGATCTGAGCTGACCAGCGCTACAGACGACACAAGCTTCGTGATCTTGAGCTTGAGCCGCATCGCCATTGGGAAAGACATCAACGCCTCTGTTGTGCTAGGGAAGCCCGTCCCGCCTGCGGTCGCTAAGTGGTAGCTCCCGGAACCCCACGTTTATGGACAAAACGTGACTCTGAGGGGGTGGACCGAGTCCCGCTTGCAGCTGCTGCACCTCCTGTGAGGCGTCTGAGCGGCGACCGCCAAACCAACTCGCTGCCTGATCGGCTGATTTGTGTATCGGCGTCGACCCGAGCTCGGTTCGGCGCGTTGTAAGGCGTTCTGAGGGCTTGCGAACGATCGGCCCTACACCGAAACTACCTCGGAATCGGCGCGTCTTGGCTAGGCGGAAGTTTTCGTAGGTTGGGTCGTCCGATCGTGTCGCGGCTGGGGTTTTGCCGCTTGGGGCGGGTAGTTCCTTGGCTATGCGGACGCTCTTCGCCCGCTCCGATCACGAACGACCGAGCACGAGCTCGGCCGGCTTCCGCTCTGAGTCGGGCGTCCGCCGAAGCGGGGGCCGCGAGCTTCTGCTGCAACGGCGACGGAGGAGCACTCTTGAGGCGAGCCCACTCGGGACGTCGTGACAGATCCACGACGAACGCTTGTCCGCGAATCAGGGCAGACTGTCATTCGGCGGGGGATCTCTGACCCTCCGTCGCGATGGGGCTGTCAGTCCGACTCGCCGCGGGCGCGCGCGTAGCGCTCGTAGATCACGCGCGAGCCGAACATCCTGGTCTCGACCAGGTCGAGCGGAACGTGTTCGGTGACCGGCGGCAGGTAGAGCGTGCCGCCACCGACGAGAATTGGATTGCGGAACACGCGCAGCTCGTCGACGAAACCGAGCTCGATCGCTGCCGCGGCCAAGGCGCCGCCGCCGATCCGACGTTCTTGTCGTTCGCGTCGAGCGCGGCAGCGACCTCCTCGGCCACCGACCCCTCGGCGCCGGGCGTTGCCCTGAACGCTGTCGAGCGTGCGGCTGAATACGACCTTCGGGATGGCGCACCAGGCCTCGGCGAACGCGACCTCAGACTCGGTTTCGCGCAGCGATGGATCCGTGTCCCACGCGAGCATCGTCTCGTAGAGCCTGCGGCCCATTAGAAATCCGGCTCTCCTGGCATGATCGTAGGTGAAGTCACGCAAACGCTTGTTCGTGTGGAAGGGTGAGTGTGACTGGTCCGCAGGTGAGGTGAATGAGTGCGAGTGCGGCTGCGGCGGAGTGAAACCCGTATGCCGGGCGGACGATCAGCTTCGCCTTGTTGTTCAGCGCCTCCGCGCGAGCGTTGCTGAGTTTCAGCCGCCGGGCGGCGAGTATGCCCTCGCGGTGTTTGCGGATCGTTCGGCCGAGGCGGATGAACGGTTTCAGGCGGCAGCGGGAGAGGCGGCCCAGGAGCCGGTCGATCAGCTCGCTGACGGCCTCGACGGTCAGGCCGGGGGCGAAGATCGCCCGGACCATCTCCTTCATCGCCCACGGCCACCACCCCGACGTCGTCGCCGAGCACCGCCAGCGCGCGCCGTGGTACCTCACCAAGAGCACCCCATCCTTCGCCGACATGCTCGCCAAGCTCCGCCGCGTGATCCTCGCCTGCCAATTCCCAGACAGGGCCAAGCCCCCACAACCCGAGAAATCAGCCAAGTTCAGCAGGCATGGGCAGCAGCCGGCCTATGAAGTGCGAAAGCCGAGAGGAAAGTGACAGAGGCACTTTTCGGCGACCCCGCAGGAGGGCCTCAGCCGGCTGATGCGCACCCTCCGAGACCGAAATGACTCGGCGCAGATTCGGCTCCTTATCGCAGACGTACAAGAAGTCATCGGAGCCGACCCGATTGAGGCTGTCGCACAAAGCATCTTTGATGCCCAATGTTGATGCCCAACGTATCCGGTCAAGAGGAGAAGTCTGGTGCATACAGACCGAAGTTGCGGCTGATCATCGGCTTTTTTGTCCCCGGTTCTCGGGCTTTGCGCGGCTGGGGGCTGCCTGACTCGTGGCTACGTGATCTGGGGGACGCGCTCGCCGATCAGCTCCATGGCGCGGGCTTGCAGCTCGGTCGGGGTGCTCAGCTGCGGGAAGGTCGCCTCGGTGCCGTTGACACGGATCGTGTTGCGGGTGCGGTTCTCCAGCTCGTCGAAGAGGCTGGCGATCGTGTGACAGGGCTCGCGGTCGGGGGTGCGGCGGCGGCCGGCGTTGCGGGTCGCCTCACGCGAGCGGGCGGCCTTCGCGACCGGGTCTGTGCTGGCGCGGGGACTCTCGTCTCCGAAGAGCAACTCGGCCCACGCGTGACGCAGGTGCCAGCGCACGTACTCGGCGAGCATGCAGATCAGCAGGTGTGAGCGCACGCGGTCTTCCAGGCGGTGGTGGATCGGGCGGACCTCCAACGGGCCCTTGAACGAGCCAAACGCCTTCTCGACTTCTTTGAGCTGCTTGTAGGCGCGCACGAGCGCGGGCGCGGCGAGCTCGCTTGGGTCGACTCTTTTTGAGCGGATCACGTAGATCCCGTCGAGCTCTGCCTCCTGGGCGATCTGCTCGTGCTTGCGCTCATAGGTGAAAGTGTCATCGGTGATGTTCACCTGGAAGTGCTTCTTGACCTTGTAGTGGTTGACCACCGCGCCGACGGCAAGGCCGATCTCGGCCTCACCGGTCAGCGTGGCGGCCTGCACCCGGCGCTTGATCTCACCCAGGTCCTTCTCGGTGCCGGCGAGCAGCTCGTGGCGCTTGCGCGCGCGTTCCTGTGCGACCAGTGGGTTGCGGCACAGCACCAGCCGCTGGCCCGGATACAGCTTCTCGCACGCGATCTCGGCCAGGTTGACCTCGTCGAACATCGACAGCTGCAAGTACCCCTCCTTGACCAGCTTGCGGATCTGTGGCGCTTTCAGCGCGGTGATGAACGCGAACTCCGCCGTCTCAGACATGAGTGTCACGTTGTCGTTGGCGCCGATCCCACGATCGCTCACCACGATCACCCGTCGCAGCCCGAACCGCTGCTCGAGCTTGGTGACCTGCGAGGGCAGCGTCTTTGAGTCCTTCAGCGACCCTTCGAAGCACTCGATCGCCACCGGCCGCCCGTCAGTGTCACACAGCAGCCCGTACTCGACCTGCATCCGCCCGCGCTTGCCTGTGCCGTGGTCATAGCCAAAGCGCGCCAGTGGACAGGCGCGCCCCTCAAAGTAGGAGCAGGAGACGTCATAGAGCGCAAGCTCACCGTCTGTGAGGTGTCGCCGCGCGAGTCGCTGCTCGATCTGCTGCTGGCGCTCTGACAGCCAGTCCATCGCCGCGTACAGGTCATCGTGAGCCGCGCCCTGCACGCCGAGCTCCTCCCCCAGCGTGCAGGCCTCGAGCTGGCGCGTGCACGCGAGCTTTGAGCCGCCGTCGAGCACCCTGCCGGCGATCATCGCCAGGCACAGATCCCGCTCGCGGCAGGGCTCGCGATCAAGCAGCCGCGGTAACCCCAGCCGGCGGGCGGCGGCGAGCACCGCCTCGACATGCCCATGCTTGCGCGAGCGGACGATCTCAAACGCCTCGCCCGCCGGCACGAGCGCCACCCCCGTGAGCGCCAGCGTCAGCACCTCGATCGCCTCCGCCGGCAGCCGGGAGACGTTCGCGATCGTCTCATGGCGCACGCGCCGGCCCTCGCGGATCGAGCGGCGCACCAGGTAGGAGGCGTACTCGCGGCCCCCGTGACGCCGACTGATCTTGGCTACATGCATCGCACCATCAGTCCGTGCCATGCCTAAATCATCTCACATTCACCGATCTCTGTCAAGTAAACTCTTGGCTACAGTCCCAGACCTGAGAGAGGCCGCGATCCCAACAGCCACAAGGGATCGCGGCCGATCACCAGCCGTTTTTTAGCCGCAACTTCGGACAGACATAACCGCCCCGACTGCGAGGAACCACAAAAAACACCCGCGATAGCAGGTGGTTCTTGAGTGGAGCTAGCCGGGCTCGAACCGGCGACCTCCTGGGTGCGATCCAGGCGCTCTCCCAAACTGAGCTATAGCCCCGAACGACGGCTGATGCCGCACGGATAGGGACAGTGTAGCCCCGGTTGCCTGCGGGTCTGGCTGGCGGCTGGCACCTTGGCGACTACTCAGGAGGAGGTCCGGCACTTTCGGATTCGCGCCCCGGTTGGAGCTGAGGAGGCCCATCGTCGCGAGCTTCGACAGGAAGCTTTACTTGACCACGCGCCTGGCAAGAACAACACCAGTCGCTTGGGGGGCACAGGTAGCGAATGTGTTCGGTGGCGAGTAGGCTTTCCGGGATGGGTGTGCTGGACGACGCGATCCGCGAGCACCTGGACCTCAAGCGCCGGCGCGGCGCCGATCCGTCCGAGGTCCAGCGTGCTGAACGCGAGGCATTGGGCCCCGTCCGCCGTGAACCTGGCAAGTTGCCTGACGCCGGTCTACGCTCAGAGGAATCGCTGGCATTCGATTACGAAGCCCAGCCGCAGGGCTGGGATGAGCCCTTTACGGGCTCGAGTGAGCCTTTCGAGTCGCCTTTGGCGCCCGAACCGGCGTTTGAGCCCGCGGTCGCCAGCGAGGATGTGAGCGCGGACGAGCGGCGAGTTTTTGACGAGCCTTTCGCTTTGGAGGAACCGCCATCCGGGGCGAGCGCCGCGGAAGGCGCGGTACACCCCCCCGCCGAGGGTCCTCCGGACCCCGTCGAACCGCCGGCACCACCCGGAGCCGAAGACGTAGCACAGCCTCCCGCCGAAGTCCCCTCGAGTCGGGCCGAAGCCGCAGAGTCTTCCGCCGATGCTGCGGCACAGCCCGCCGCCGAAGCGTCCCCGGGCTCTGCGGAGGCCACTGCACAGCCTCCCACCGAAGCCCCTCGGTTGAGATGGCGTCGCTCCCGCCCGTCTTCGAGGCGTGCGGAAGCCGCCGTGGAGCCGCTCGCCGAGGGCGCGCCGGAGCACCCCACCGAAACGCCTCCCCCACACGCCGCCGAAAGCCACCCGGAGCGCGCCGCCGAATCCGTCACGGAGCCCCCCGCGGGGGACGAAACTGCTGAGTACCGCCTCGATCACGAGGGCGAAGATCGAGAGGCCAACGAGGACGAGGACGTGCTCGAGGAGACGCCTGAGTTTCTTCAGGATACGCCTGAGCACGACAGGCTCTGGTTCGAGCAGCGCCCGCCGCGGGATTTTGACTTCGAGGGCTAGCCCGGGACAGCTCCGGGTTTCGCCGCATCAAAGAAGACGCGTTTCGCGGACCCTTCATGTCGGGACTAGCCTGACGCGGCAGCGGCAAGAGCCCTCCCAGTGGAGCCAGCCGGTCTCGAACCGGCGACCTCCTGCTTGCAAAGAGCCAGCGGCGGCGATCCGATGTGGGTCAGATGCCGGTATCGCCCGTGATTACGGGCTTCGCGTCAGACCTGCGGATCGTCTGACGGCCGGGTCGCGGCGGCTGACGCTTCCATCAGGCTTGCATACCGGCGACCCAGCCGGTGCGATGACTCCAGCGCAGCTCAAGCTGTTCAAAGGGAACCGGCAGCAGGTTGTCCAGGGCCGACCCGGGTGGGTCGTCCTCGGCAACCTCGACCAGCGCGGCATCCTCGTAGAGGCTCACGACGGTCCCAGTCGTCCCCGCCGGCCAGATGCCGATCGGCCCGCGCAGCGCGACGACGTCGTGCTCCTCTATCGCATGCTTGACGGTGGCCATCGGTTACCGAACTGTAGAGACGATGTACGCGGTGATCAACCGCGGCGCGTCACCGTCCCAACGGATCTGCCACGCCGTCAGGACGCTCGCAGTTCGATCGGCGCAATCCCGAAGTCCGCGCACCGGCACGATGACCTCGCAATGGACGCCGTACTCGCCCGCAAACCGAACCCCGGACATCGGCGTCGTGCGGACACCGCCCAGCAGCGCCTCCGCGAGATACTCCAGGTCCGCCACCGTGATCGCAAGAATCCGCGCGAAGCCCTCCGCTTTCTTGCCACGGCCGACATGGTCGAGCTTGAGCGAGTAGCCAGCCAGCTTCTCATGGACGCCGTGGGCCCGATCTGCGTTCGGAAGCAGACTTCCGTTCTCAGGTGGCCAGCTCATTGCCGAGGATCCTGGCATCCACACTGGACACCCCAAGCCTCAATGGGCCAGACGTCAGTTGACGTCCGTGCCACCCAGCAGGTCCGAGAACTCCGCGACCATCTTCGATCGCCGCATCGTCCTGCGCCGCGCGTCAGCAACCTCGCGGACGTAGACGGCACGGGTCACGTTGGCGTCGCGATGCCCGAGCAGAAAGGCGATCTCGTCGACGCTCTCACCGGCGAGCAGCGCCCGGCTCGCGACGGTGTGCCGGAAGCTGTGCATCGAAGGAATCGCTCCATGCGGGGACGCCACCAATTCGCCGTGCTCGTCACGGAGATGAAGCGCCGGAAAACTTGGTTCGCCGGTCGGCGTCGTTGCCTTGAACTGCGCCCCTCGCAGCGCCCGCGCGATGTTGCGCTGGCCGAACGGCCTGCCTGTCCGCGTGCAGAACACGAAGTCCGTCGCGGCGACGTACGACGACCGCTGCTTGTGCTCGCCGAGGATGCGGGCAAGCTGCTGGGGAATGGGCACCGTCCGGGCCGAGCCGTCGGTCTTCGTGGCCGTGAGGCTCCCCTTCCGGTCGACCTGGAAGGCGAACTCAACGTCGGCATCCTCGAGCTCGTCAACGCGGCCTCGGTCCCAGGTCAGACCGAGCAGCTCCGACAGACGCGCACCCGTCAGGGCCGCAAGCGTGAAGAGCGTGCGGTACGGCTCGTCAGCGGCAGCAATGGTCTGCTCGAGCTCCCTGCCCTCGAAGATCCGACGGCGCTTGCCCTGGGACGCCTTCGGCCGCTCGGAGGAAAGCATCAGCGAAACGGGATTCGTGCCGACCCAGCCGAGCCGCCGCGCGGCATACCGGTAGATCCGGTTCACGACGCCGATGACGATCACGATCGTCGACTCGGCGAGTCCCTCCCTGCGTAGTTCGCGAACCAGCTCTGCAAGGTCATCAGGAGAGACCGCGTCGAGCCGGCGCGTGCCGAAGCGATCGAGCAGATGCTGCTCGACGGCGTTTCGGTAGCACCCCTGTGTAGCCGGCCGAAGATCGGACACAGGCCCCGTGAGCCACCGCGCTCCGGCGTCGCTGAAGCGCAGTCGCCCGTTATCGGCGACTCGCTCCCTCGGGCGCGTTGCGCCAGGAGCTGATCTCGGACCGCTCGTGCGGCGATGATCCCGCCCTCGACGGTTCGCCACCGCTGCTTGCCGCCCGCGTCCTTGAAGCCAATCTCGTAGACCCCAGAGCCGCGGCGGTAGATGTTGTGCTCGACCCGCTCTCGGCGCGGCACCTGCCTTTCATCGCTCATTGCTTCGCCTATGCGGCGCGCTCGGCAACCGTGGCGAGATGACGCGGGCGCCCACCTCCGCTACGCCAAGCATCGAGATCCGACCGCCGAAAATAGAGCTGCACCCCGGGCCGTCCTGCTCAGACGAGATCGCGCGCTCGGCCGCCAGCTTGCGCAAGGTGTCCCGATGAAGCCCGAGATAGTCCGCCGCGTGACGCGAGTCGAGCCATTCCGCATCCGATGCGACGTGGACGTCAACGCGCGCGAGTACGGCGGCGGTCACGCGGTCGGCGAGTTGCGCGATCAAGCCTTCCAGGATTCGATCGCCTTCTCCGACGACTCTGTGCTGCAGATCGGAGTTCGGGGGAAGCGCCCCAAGCTGGGCTCCATGGGTGGCGTACGCTGGCATCGTCGTGACCTCCTGTAGGTCTCGGCCGGGCCCCGGGATGCGCTGCATCGCCGGGCCGCTTTTGTCTATATCTGAAGACTAACGGCCGAGTCGGACGGATCCGTCTACGGGTATAGACTTCCCTAGGTGAGCCCGCACGTCGAAACGGAAAACCTCATCGACGCGCCCGGCGTCGCCGAGATCCTCGGCCTCTCGCACCGCAACAGCGTGAGCCTGTATCAGCGCCGCTATCAAGACATGCCCCGCCCCGTCGTCGACCTCGGCGACGGTCGCGTCAAGCTCTGGCTCCGATCTGACATCACGCGATGGGCAGCTGAGCAGGCCTCGTCCGGCCGGACGCGTCCGGCTCGTCGCGCGGCCCCTTGAGCACAGCTTCGTTGTCCTTACGCGCCATTGACGCCGGGCGTCGGGCCCTCCTAAGAATCAACAGAAGGAAGATGTTCCTGGGTTCGAGCCTGCCCTTCACCGTGCACGCCCCCACGTCCGATTTGTCCGCGGGCTTGGATGCCCGCGGTCAAATCGGACGTACCGCGACCGCGCCGCCCGGATGCCGCGTCGCTTGCGACGCGGTTGAAGCGGCCTCAAGGAGAAGACGGCCAGCCGGATGAGACCCGGGGCGCGCGTTTCAAGGTCAAGCGGCCCCAGCTACGTCGAGACGTGCGGCGCGAAGCACGAACACACGGATGCTCCTGCCCATCGACCAGGTCGATGATCTCGTCGCCGTCTACGCGCTCATCCGCCCGGTGTCGGCGCCGGCGAGCGGACGATCCCCATCGCGGCATAGGAATCGCTAGTCGAGCACCCTCGGACAGGTGCTCAATCGCCATTGTGCTCGTCGTGAACGCGCCGTCAGCGACGTGAAAGCGATCATGTCTCGCCTGAAAATGTTTTGCGCGGTGACGGCTTTCGCAGGTTAGGGTCCGCCGGACCCGCAAGGAGAGGAGATAGATGGGAAGAGTCCCGGAGTTCCACACCGACTCGGACGACTATCCGCCCGAGGACGAGCTCGTGTACCACGACAACGACGAGTGCGGATGCGGCAATCGGATTAAACGGGACGGCAACGAAGTTGTGCCGGATCCGCTGGACGTCGTCGCTGCGACCGCTGCGACGACTTAGCCGCGTAGCCCCAGTCGGGGCTACGATCCAGGTGCTCGCAAGACCGCGGGTGGTTGCGTAGCTAGGTCGCCTAAATCGACTTTGCGCTGTCGCGGGACCGTCGTCTCAGCCCGGCGGGGCCTCCGCCTATGCAAGCCGCTCCCCTGACTAGACTCGCCATGCCCGACTATCCACCAACGCGGATCTGTCGCGGGCTAAAGAGACTCCTCGAGTGACTGCCGAACGTGAAGCGGCGAGATGACCGGCACAACCGTCCGAGTGCCTGATTCGCGGAGCCACTCTTCCAGCCCCACACCAGCGAGCGTGAAGTCGGCGAACCAGGTGCGACCCTTGGTGTAGACGGAGATCTCGCGGTCGCCGAACTTCGTACTCGCTCCGGCAATGTTGACGACGTCGACCTGTGCGTCGACTCCGTACTTGGACAACGGTGCTCGGCTTATTGCGTCGACGACGAGCTTCGTAAGTCGGGCGGTCTCCAACTCCGAAAGGTCGTCGTCAACAACGACCGAGCACTCAATCGTTCCGTACTTGGTCCGCGCGGGCTTGTAGTTGACAGACTCGACCTCCATCAGGACTGCTCGCACCTGTTCTGTGGTGAACCCCGCTCGCAGCACTTGGTTCGCGAGCTCTTTCGGGTACTTCAGCATCCGTAGCTCGAGAAGGCGCTGCGTCATCACACTGACCGGAGTCGCCTCTGACCGCGCTCCGCTGAGAGCCGGAGCCGTCTCTTGGAACAGCGAGACATAGTCGGGGTTCAGCTCGATGCCAAGCCCACGGCGTCCCTGTGCGCGGGCGCCGGCCACCACGGCGCCGCTACCAGCAAACGGGTCGAAGACGACATCGCCCTCCTCGGAGGACAGAACGATCATGCGCCGCACCAGCTCTGGCGGGAATGGGCAAGCGTGCCGGAACGCGGAGTCGTCCCAGCTGCCTTGGATGGGGACCGGTATCTCCCACACGTTGTCGGGCGTCATTCCCCAGGGGTTGTGGCGCTCGGGGTATTTCACCCACCACGATTTGAGGTTGCCCGTATCGCGTAGCCGGTCAACGTTGAAAGTGAAGCTGTTCGACTTGACGAAGAACAGGACGTACTCAAACCCGTTCCGCAGTTTCCCGCGGTGTGACCACGGCCGCGTCCTGTCCTTTCGCCAGATGATCACCTCTCTGAGCGTCCACCCGACCGACTCGGCCAGCGAGGCGAGCTCGAACGGCAGGGCGACAAGCCGCGACGGGGACCCGTTCTGCTGCGGCTCCAGCAGGCTGTCGGCGACCACCCACATCGAGCCGGTGCCGAGCGTCCATTTGTAGACGCCCGCGAAAACCGATCGGCAGGACTTGAGGTAGTCCGGATACGACTGACCAAACCCGATCTGCTCGGGACTCCCGTAATCAACAAGGGTCGCGTACGGCGGTGACGTGATCGTGGTCTGCACGAACGACTGCCCGTCGCTGCCGACGGCATGCGAAGCTCGCTGCAGTAATGCTCCAACGTCTCGTGCATCTCCGTGATGGACGGTCCAAAGGCCTGGATTTAGTGCCGGACTGTGCGGCTCTGGTCCAGCCGCGGCCGTGTCGCTCATTCTATTCCTCCGCCGACTGATCCGGATCCTGGGCAACTCTAACGAGCGCGCCCGACATCGCCCTGGCCGGCGACACGGCGGGGAACTGACGGCCGCTCAAGGTAGGCTTGCGGATCGGTGCCGACCGGTGTCGTCGGCCCGGACGGGGAGAGATACGCACGGTGCCACCCGCAAACGCAAAGAAGAAGACGAGCCGTAAGCCCCCGGATCCTGAGGTCCTTGAGAAACGGCGCTTCAAACGGCTGATCCGAACGATGTTTACGAACCTGGGGTTCGCACACATCAAGACCGAGGGGAAGGAAGCGCAGTTCGGTCACAAAACTGGCGAACTCGACGCGGTCTTCCTCTACGAGAACGTGCTCCTGGTCGTCGAGGAGACAACCGGCGCGAGTCCGTTCAACCATGCCAAGAACAAACGACTACTCGCCGAGCAGATACTCGCCTCGAAGAGTGACTTCATCAGTTGGCTAGCGGCCGAGTTTCCGGACCATAAGGACGCGCTGAACCGATACGCCCCTAGCCGCTTCAAGGTCTTCTTCCTGTACATCTCCAAGACCGACATGGAGCTCGACGACCACGACGAGGCGCTGCTGGCCCCGATGAAGGTCGTCACCCCCCGAGCTGACCTACTTCGCCAAACTCGGAAAGACCATCCGCCGATCGGCGAAGACGGATCTGTGGCGATTCCTCGAGCTGACCTCGAACGACATCGGCGCCGTCAACGCCAGCAATGACGTCAAGACGATCGAGACGACCATCATCTCGCCGGACGACAGCACCGGATTGAGCAATGGCGTGCGGCTCGTCTCGTTCATGATCTCGGCCGACGTTCTGCTCCGCAACTGTTACGTGCTGCGCAAAGACAACTGGGCATACACGACCGACCTCTATCAGCGGCTGATCGACACCAACCGAATCAAGAAGATCCGGGAATACGTCGCGAGCGGATCGGCGTTTCTGAACAACATCATCGTTGGCCTCCCACCGGACGTAACCTTCCAGAAGTCGGACAAAATGCCGATCGCCCTGAGTGACATACAGGATTTCCAGGGGTATCGGATGACGATCCCCGACGAGTTCAATTCGTTGTGCCTCATCGATGGTCAACATCGGGTCTTCGCCCACTACGAAGGCATCGATGACCTCGAGGCGAAGGTCGCGGTGATCCGCGGCAAGATCCATCTCCTGGCGACCGGGTTGATCTTCCCGGACAAGATGAACGAGCTCGAACGCTTGCAGCTGCAGAGCGAGATATTCCTCGACATCAACTCCAACACCAAGCCTGTGCCGGCGGACGTGCTGCTTGCCATCCAATCACTACGGGCACCGTTCGCAGACGTCGCCATCGCACGGCGCGTGCTCGAGCTCTTGAACAAGAGGGCGGCGTTCCACGGCATGTTCCAGCTCTCGCAGATGGACCAGGCCCCGATCAAGATCGCGTCGATCGTGAAATTTGCCCTCCGCTATCTGGTCGACATTGGCTCCGACAACGGTCTGTACACACGGTGGATAGAGGGCGACAAGTCGCGCGAAGCGCTACGGGACAAAGACACCAAGGACCTGCTCGACGAGTACGTGAAGTACTGCGCCACAACGCTCGATCTGTACTTCGGCGCGTTGAAGGCCTCTCACTCCGCGGAGTGGACGGACTTTGAATCCAAGATCACCTCGACTACGGTGATCAATGCGATGATCATCGCCCTCCGTCGGTCTCTGCCTGCTGTAGGGGTGTTGACCTTCGATGGGTACTCCGCTTTGGTGAAACCGTGGAAGGTGGACTTCTCCAAAGCCAACTTCGCATTCACGTCGAGCCAGTACGCGAGGTTCTCACAGCGCGTTCTACGCGAGATGTTCAAGCTGGTCGAGGTAGACGGGCATTGGGTCAAGAAGTGACCGCGCTCGGGACAGCGCCATCTTTGCTTCCGTAGGTCGAGCGCTTGGAGCGGGACGCCCTCACTCCGGGGGCGAGCGCTTGTCTTGGAATCGGCAGTGGAGCGCTGCGAGCTAGAGCGGGGCTGCGCCTCCGTAGGGAGGCGCGCTACTCGAACTATGTGCGGCAATCCTTTGGTCTCCCGCCGAGATTTCTGCTCGCGATTCGCATTGGCGTCGAGGAGTCGCGCGACAGCCTCGCGACATGGGATCGTGGAGGTCTTGGTAGTCGCTGATGATCGCGTTGCCGCGATGGGGATCGTCTGAGAGTGATGGCTTGCACTGGCCCCGGCGTGATGGTGGGAATTCCAGCGAACGTCGCAACAGATGGACGCTCGGATCCTATCCCTAGTCTCCGGGTCGGCAGTGTCGA
>JAABUX010007135.1_pt1 | contig 13173 bp, 15 predicted proteins | sample 5561851 | NCBI WGS metagenome assembly JAABUX01 (sample SAMN10711883, study PRJNA513361) | rock metagenome | isolation source: Antarctica rocks | place: Antarctica: Victoria Land, Richard Nunatak red sandstone | collected 2016-01-03 | reverse complement strand
AGCGGTCCGCGTCACAACAGCCGGGCGACACCAGCTCCGGCTCCCCCTGCAAGCAGGCCGGCCGCGACCGAACCCCCGAGGTTGACCAGCGCCAGCAACGCTTTGCCGTCGGCATGGAGGACGACGCCCTCCAGCGCATAGGCGCTGAAGGTGGTGTAACCACCCAGGAAGCCCGTGGTCAGCAGCGCGGTGGGAAGAGCGATGTCGTGGCGCTCCCGCGCCAGCAATGTCAGCAGCAGGCCGATGGCGAAGCAACCGGTGACGTTGATCGCGACCGTGGCCAATGGGAACGCGCCATGGTAGCCCCGCCCGACCAGACGGCCGATGCCATAGCGGCACGTCGCGCCGGCTCCTCCCCCGACAAACACCAGCAGCAACGTGAGTGCAGTCACGCCGTCCACCATCCCACGCTCATTATCCTTCCACAACCCGCGACGCATGCTATATGCTAATCCTAACAAGTAGGCGCGGCGCCCGACGGATGCCCGTATGATCGGAGCGGCGCGGCGCCAACGGACGACCACGGGTCAGTATCACGGGATGCGGGACATGCAACGCGGGATACCCGAAGAAGGAGAGCGGCATGGCGGTGCTTGAGCGCGAGAGCATAGACATCGACGAGTTCCTCGAACGCAACGGCTTCGGAGAGCTATGGAACGCGCCGACGCCATCGTCGGATGGGACGCCGCCCGGCTCCCCGCCCCCATTCGACGGGGACGACCACGACGACGGCAACTATGACGACGGCTATAGCTACGGCTACGGCGTCTGGGGCCGCCGCATCTTTGCCCTCATTGGCATCGTGGTGCTTCTGTGCATGATCATCAGCCCCATCGCCGCCGTGTTCGCCGGCCACATCGTCCATCACTAACCACTCGTCACTCCCCCTTGAACGCCGGCTTCCTCTTTTGGGCAAAGGACTGCATCGCTTCGGCCACGTCCTGGGTCAGGAAGGTCTGCTTGATCGACGAGATCTCGGCACGGAGTTGGGTGACGAGGTCGGTGTCCAGCGAGGCGGCCAGCAGACGCTTGGTGAGGGTCAGGGCGATGGGCGGCCCGGCGGCCAGCAGCGAGGCATAGGCGCACACCTCGTCCGCGAACGTCTCGGCCGGCAGGACGCGACTGACCAGCCCGATGCGCTCGGCCTCCGCCGCGTCGACGTCGCGCGCCGTCAGGATGAGGTCCGCCGCCCGCGAAGCGCCCACCAGGCGCGGCAGGAAGTAGGTCACGCCGGCGTCGGGCGAGAGCGCGCGCCGCGTGTAGCCCGTGGTGACCACCGCGCCGGCGCGCATCAAGCGGATGTCGGCGCCAAGGGCAAGGCCCAGTCCCGCTCCCGCCGCCGGGCCGTTGATCGCCGCGATAACAGGCTTGTCGCAGCCAACCAGGGCCAGCGCCCAGCGACCAACCCAGCCAAGGTCGTCGAGCCTCTCCGCGCGGTTGCCCTGCTGCGCCGACATCATCACGGCGATATTGACGGGGTCCAGGTCCAGACCGGCGCAGAAGCCGCGTCCGGCGCCGGTGATGACCACCACGCGCACCGCGTCGTCGTGGGACGCGGCGCCGAGGGCGCGCGGCAGCTCGTCCGCCAGCTCCGTATTCACCGCGTTGAGTCGCTCAGGCCGATTGAGCGTCAGCGTGCGCACGCCGTCCGACGTATCGTCCACCAGGATGTGCCTGTACTCTGGCTGCCGCCGATCCATGGGTCCTCCCTATCCGCTCATGCGTCGCTGCGCTACAGGTCGCAGTTTGCTAGTATACCAATGCGATGCGATACCTCAGGCGCTCCTCTCCCGCCTTGCCTCACAACGAATCTCTGAAGGGATAGGCGTGTCGCAGCTGGACAACGCGCGTCATCAGGTGTAGAGTCGATCCGGATCGACGAGAACGATGCGGTTGTCCGCATGGGCGGCTTCCGCGACGAGATCGGGATGGAAGCCGCCGCGCGCAAAGCAGATGCGCCACGGGTTGAGGACAGGATTAAGGTCTTTCTGTGCTGTGGCGAGACCCAGGCGCAGCCCGCCAAGGTCGCGCATATCCATGCCCGCCCGCTTCCTGGCGCGTCCGAAGAAGGCGCGTGCCTTGGCCAGACGACCGAGTCGCGCGTACAGGTCGGCAACGTGCAGTAACTGATCGGCGTCGTCGGCATTGAGTTGATCGAGCGCCGTCTTGAGCTCTGCCTGCGCCTGCTTGTCCTGGCGACGCTTCCGGCGGCAAGCGGGACATTGCTTCGGACGCGATTGGACCCAGAACATCAGCGTCTCGTACCAATACTGTTGTTCCCTGGCTGAGAACACGAATGATGTCTGGCAATCGGTGCAGGTTAGTGTGCGGTCGTAATAGGCAAAGTACGGCAAGGCATCGCAGAACGTCTGTATCCACGGCCGGGCGATAAGCGCGCGTCCCTGCTCAACACAGTAGGCGCAGGCCCATTGCAGCCGGCCTTTCCGTGCCTCCTCGACGCTCCAACCTGGTGGACGCCGCCAGGGATCGGCATTGTGATCGCGCACCTGCTGTTCAAGGGCGAGCAAGGATGTATCACGCCTGCTGTTCCGCTCATTGCTACAACATGGACACGTCACGCGTTGGGTGAGCTTATCAGCGGAGCGCACGTTCATACTCGGCCCGCGGCGCCTCGCGTTCGTTGCAGTTGAGCGGCGCCATCACCCCGCGTTCTATGAGCACTGTCATGTCTTCCACGTTGATGTTATCGCCCATCTCATTGGTTCATCGGCGGTCGCGATTTGCATGGATGTGTAGCAGTGTGCGCCGCTATTGTAACAGATGCGACGGGTTCCGCGACCATTATGGTAGGGAGCCGTTACTCGATCAACTCGTGCGACTCAGCGTCGGGCGGAATATACCCAACCTCGAACCCGCCCTGCACCGGGCGGACGAGATAGAAGCAGAGTTGCAGGCGCAGGCGCACCCAGTGCGGCAACTTCAGGACCAGCCGGACAAGCTGCCGGTGTGCCGGGAGAGCAAGGCCGTAGCGGGCATCCGGCGTATCCATACGCTGCAGGAGTTCACCGAGTGCGCCGAGGAAGTAGTTGACGCGCATCGCTGACCGCGACCCCTCGCCCTTAGACTCCAGCATCATGCGCTGGTCGCCGCGTCTCGCCTCGATATCAATGCCGTGCTCGTGGCCCAGCTTCACGTTGACACTCCACCCCTCCGCTTCCAAGACGCCCTTCACGGCGCGCGTCACCGTGTCTTCAGAGATGGCGATATCGTCAGGATAGGCAAACTGCAGTACCGCGGCGTCATCGCGCAGCTCCAAGGCCGGACCAATGACAGCAACGAGTGGAGGCGAGGGAGGGGAAGGGGCAGTAACGTTATTGTGGTTGAGCCGGTTAATAATCTTGCTGCCAGCGATGTCCCTCTGGCGTACGATGATACCCTCTCGGGCCAACGCGTTGCAGAGCGTATTGACCTGCTGCCGCTGTGTGATGTCGAGGTCGCGTGCCAGTCGGTCGTCATCCGCCCCTTCTCGATGAGCCGCGAGATAGTCGAGGATACGCTCCCTGTTCGTCGCCATTGTCGGTCCTCCTCTCTCAGAAAGTAGATGATCCTATCGCCATTGCTCCTTGCCTCCGTGTTCTATGCCTCCGGCAATGACGGGCGCAGGCTCAGGGCGCACTCTTCGAGCGTCAAACAGCCGCACCCCAGGGACGCCTCGATCAGCCGTTTCATCTCGTGGGCGCGTGTAATCAGGGCGTCGATCTCGGGCATCTTCCGCTCCGCCAGAGCCTGCCAGCGCGCGGCGGCGGGAGTATCGGCGTCGAATCCGTTCAGCAGCGTCTTGATCTCCGCGATTGTCAAACCGGCCTGTTGGGCAACCTCGATCACCGCCAACCGGCGCAGAACGCGGGGATCGTACTGCCGGCGACCCTGCGCTCGTGGCGGCGGGACAAGCAGCCCGACGCGCTCGTAATAGCGGATCGCCGACGGCCGAAGTCCTGTCTGCCGCGCTACCACGCCGATGCTCAGTCCCGTTGCCATCTTCTACACCTCTCCCTTGACTTAAACCGTACTTCACGTCGTATGCTACCGTGCGTGAGACTGTCGAGGCAACATGATGCGCATGCACGCCGCAGGGCTCGTGAAAAGTGGGCGACGGGCGTTTCTACTGCCCCATGGGTGCCCGGCGTCCGTAGCGGACAATTCACAGACCCTGGCATGCGCGCCGCGCCGGCGTTGATCGACGTCGACATTGTCCAGGGGTAGGGACAGCGGGAACGTCCGAGTGGTGAGAAGGTACAAACGGAAAGGGGACGATACCATGCATATCCTGGCGATATCCGGGAGCCTCAAGGCCAGTTCAAGCAACGCGACCCTCGTGCGCGCCATCGCCGCGATGGCGCCCGATACGATGCGGGTCACGATCTACGACGGGCTGGCCGATCTCCCGCACTTTAACCCCGACCTCGACGGCGAGGACGCGCCCGCGCCGGTTACCCGTCTGCGCGGCCTGCTCCAGGCAGCCGACGGTGTGCTCATCTGCACGCCGGAATATGCGTTCGGGGTGCCCGGCGTCCTGAAGAACGCCCTCGATTGGACCGTGTCGTCGGGTGAGTTCGCGGGCAAGCCGGTGGCCGCGATCAGCGCCTCCCCGTCCTACATGGGCGGAGACAAAGCGCACGCCTCGCTCCTGCTGACGCTGACCGCGGAGGCCGCGCGGATCGTCGACGGGGGGACGCTGATCATCCCGGCCATCGGGAAGAAATTGGCTGCCGACGGCGACGTGTCGGACACCGCGACGGCGGAGGCGCTCAGGTCGGTTCTCGCCGCGCTGGCGCGGACTATCAGCGCGCGCTGATACGACGTTGGGCACACATGTCCGCGAAAGATACGCTTGTAGTGTGCCGATTTGGGCGAGTTGAGGCGCCGCTGTTTGTTCTCATCATTTCAATCGAAAACGGACGTACCCGATGCGCCATCAGATGCCGCGATGGCATCAAGGCCGAAGTGTTGAGCAAGAGCGAAGCGGACTTGCTCGCGAATGTCGGGGTCTGTGAGATAGCCAATCGCTCCACCGGTCTGCTTGATCCGTACCACGGAGACCGTGCGCACTTGATGGCACAGGATAATCCCGTCTTTGGTCTGCCCAGCCTCCCCCTTTGGGATAGCAACGTCGCAAGGATAGCGCGGCGTCGCACGCTCCGCTGTGATCGGGCACACCGTCATACGGCCTGATGAATGGAAAGGCTCATAGGACACGACGAGACAACGCCTCTCGCCTCCCTGCTCATGTCCCTTGATCCCAACTGAACCCAAGGCGCCCAGATCGATGATAAAAATGGCCCAGCGTAACGGCCGTCTGGCACTCATGGCTGCCAGGCAGCCTGATCATCCGCCGCAAAAAGCTCATCCAGGACACGCGATTCCTCCTGGAACTCGGGGGCGTTCGCCGCTTTCGCCCACAGCTTTGCGTGCTCGGCGTCACGGACGGAGCGATCTAGTTCTCTAATCGCCCTCTCGACCAAGGCATCCTGTGTAGGAGCTATCCGGTGTACGTCGACGAGCCTCTTGACCGTCGCTACGGACCCTTCCGAAAGATTGTAGGTGCGTTTTGTTTTCATGATCCGATCATACTACACGTTTTTCGACGTGTCAATTAGGCACACAAGTTCCTCCGTCTCATCGTATTGGCTTTTACGTTGGCGAACCTCTCGATAAAAACGCGGAACAAGGGACGGTGAAAGGGACGGTGAACGGATACGATCTAGCTTTCACGTCACGACGACACAGGGTCGCGACGTGGTCGGGGACACAGGGCCACGACGTGGTCGAGCAGAGTCTCAACCGCACGAGGAAAAGCAGCCAAGCCGCGGATAATAGACGGGAGAAAACAGATGAGCGATGACAACAGCTACGAGGTCTGGTCGCCGGGCGACTATACGCTGCAAAGCGGGCAGACGCTGCCCGCGGCCCGCCTGGCCTATGTGACGCACGGCACGCTCAACGCGGCGCGGGACAACGCGATCGTCTTTCCCACGTGCTACGCCGGACGGCACGATGACAACGCGTGGCTGATCGGTCCCGGCAAGGCCCTCGACACCGAGCGGTACTTCGTCGTGGTCCCCGACATGCTGGGCAACGGCATTTCCTCGTCGCCCAGCAACACGCCCGCCCCCCACGACCGCATGCGCTTCCCCCACGTCACGATCCTGGACAACGTGACGCTGCAGCAACGGCTGCTGCGCGAGCGCCTTGGCGTTGCCAGGGTCCAGTTGGTCATCGGCTTCTCCATGGGCGCGCAGCAGGCCTATCAGTGGGCGGTCAGCTACCCCGACGACGTGGCGCGCATCGTGGCCATCTGCGGCACGGCCACCTGCGCGCCCCACAACTGGGTGTTCCTGGAGGGCGTGACCGCCGCGTTGCGCGCCGACGCGGCCTGGCAGGGCGGCAACTACGACGACCCGCCTGTCACCGGCCTCAAGGCGCTGGGGCGCGTCTGGGCCGGCTGGGGCCTCTCACAGACCTTCTACCGCGCCCACACCTACCAGCAGTTGGGCTACGCCACGCTCGAAGACTTCCTGGCCGAGGAGTGGGACAAGGGCTTCCTGGACTGGGACGCCAATGACCTGCTGGCCATGGCCTGGACGTGGCAGCACGCCGCCGTCGGCGCCACGCCCGGCTTCGACGGCGACGCAGCGCGGGCGCTGGGCTCGATCCGCGCCCGCACCCTGACCATGCCGTGTCAAACCGACCTGTACTTCCCGCCCGAGGACAGCGCCCTGGAGGCGGCCCAGACCCCCGGCGCCGAGCTGCGCGTCATCTCCTCTATCTTCGGCCATCGGGCCGGCGGCGGCGGCGGCGCGCCCGCCGACAACGCCTTTATTGAGAGCGCCGTCCGCGAGTGGCTCGCCACCGACCGGTGACCAATCGCCGACCAGGTAGCGGTTCGGCATCAGAATCCGGCATCAGTTATTTCAGCGCTGACCAGCCGCCAGCTACACTGAGAGCGGGGACATCGATGCTGCCAATGCCCTGTTTTGAACGCAAGTCCCACCGCGAAGGAGAAAAACATTGATTTTGGTTACCGGCGCCACGGGCACGACGGGCGGGGCGACGCTCCGCGCATTACGCGAGACCGGCGCCCAGGTGCGCGTCCTGGTGCGCGACGCCGCCAAGTTCAAGGCCCCCGATGGCGTGGGGGTCGCGGTCGGACACTTCGAGGACGCGGCCTCGCTCGACGCCGCGCTCAAGGGCGTGGACCATGCCTATCTCGTCTCCGCCTCGTCCGAACAGCAGGTCGCGCAGGAGTCAGCGTTCGTTGAAGCCGCCAAACGCGCGGGTGTGGGCCACCTGGTGCGCCTGTCGGTCATCGGCGCCGACCAGCCTGGCGTTGCGGCGATGCGCTTCGGGGCGCTCCACCAGCAGTTGGAGCAGGTCGTGCGCGACTCGGGCATCCCCTGGACGTTCCTGCGCCCCAACGGCTTCATGCAGAACTACCTGGGACAGGCGCAGTCAATCGTGGCGCAGGGCGCCTTCTACTCGTCGCTCTCCCCGGCGGCAAAAGTATCGCACGTCGACGCGGACGACATCGGCGCGGTGGCGGCGAAGGCGCTGACCGAGCCCGGCCACGAGGGCCAGGCCTACACGCTGACCGGACCCGAGGCGCTCAGCGACGACGACATCGCGGCCCTCCTGTCCGCCGTCCTGGGCCGCCACGTGGCGCACGTTCAGGTCCCGCTCGAGGCCACGCGGGAAGCGATGCTCGGCAGCGGCTACCCCGCGTGGAACGTCGACGGCCTGACCGAACTCTTTGGGCTCTACGAGAGCAGCGCCGCGGCCGGCGTAGCGCCTGACGTCGAGCGGGTGCTCGGCCGTCCGGCGCGCGGCTTCGACGACTTCGCGCGTGACCACCGCGCGGCGTTCGGCGGATAGGACGCGCCCTCGCTCAGCGTGGCATCGACGCGCTACGAATCGGGTCAGAAGGGAGAGGTCGTCGATAGGCTGTGCCCTCGTGTGCAGCGCCTCTCGTTCATCCATCGGCATCGCTTGAGCCATCACTTTCCGCGACGTAGTGGTTGTGCTCTTGGCTCGCCAAGCTGACACACTGAATGATAGCGCGAGGGCTCCGCGGACAAGCCGCAGAGCCCTTGCGCTATTCGATGTGAAGCAATAGGAGCAATAGGAGATTAGATGTCGAGGTTACGCACCAGCTTGGCGTGGGTCTCGATAAAACGGCGGCGCGGCGGGACATCGGCGCCCATCAGCATGTCGAAGAGCTGCGCCGACTCGATGCCGTCCTGGACCGAGACGCGCAGCATGGCGCGGTCGGACGGGTTCATGGTCGTCTCCCACAACTGCGTGGGGTTCATCTCGCCCAGGCCCTTGTAGCGCTGGATGTGCGGGTTGCGGTTCTCGCCCAACTCGATCACCATGCGGTCGCGCTCATCGTCGCTGTAGGCGTACTGCACGCGCTTGCCGTGCGCCACCTGGTAGAGCGGCGGCTGCGCGATGTAGAGGTGCCCCCTGTCGATCAGCGACCGCATGTAGCGGAAGAAGAATGTCAGCAGCAGCGTGCGGATGTGCGCGCCGTCCACGTCGGCGTCGGTCATGATGATCACGCGGTGGTAGCGCAGCTTGTCGAGGTTGAAGTGGTCCTCGCCGATGCTGGTGCCCAGGGCCATCACCAGGCTTTTGATGGCGTCGAAGCCCAGGATCTTGTCCAGGCGCGCCTTCTCCACGTTGAGGATCTTGCCGCGCAGGGGCAGGATGGCCTGGAAGCCACGATCGCGGCCCTGCTTGGCCGAGCCGCCGGCCGAGTCGCCCTCCACGATGAAGATCTCGGCGCGCGCGGGATCGCGCTCCGAGCAGTCCGCCAGCTTGCCGGGCAGGCCCACGCCCTCCAGGGCGCTCTTGCGCGTCACCAGGTCGCGCGCCTTGCGCGCGGCCTCGCGCGCCCGCGCCGCGGTCAGGCCCTTCTCCATGATGCGACGGCCGTCGCCGGGATTTTCCTCCAGATACTGCATCAACTGCTCGTTGACCAGACTCTCGGTGTAGGTACGAATCTCGGCGTTGTTGAGCTTGCCCTTGGTCTGCCCCTCGAATTGCGGATCGACCATTTTGACCGAGATGATCGCCGTCAGGCCCTCGCGCGCATCCTCACCTGAGAGGTTGGCGTCCTTCTCGCCCAGCAGATTCATCTTGCGCCCGTAGCGGTTGATCGTGTTGGTCAGCGCCGAGCGGAAGCCGGTCAGGTGCGTGCCGCCATCGACCGTGTTGATGTTGTTGGCGAAGGTATAGATTGACTCGTTGTAGTCGTCGCAGTATTGCAGCGCGACCTCGACGCTGGCGCCCCCGAACTCCTTAGCCAGGTAGATCGGCTTGGCGATGATAGGCGTACGGTTCTTGTTGAGGTGGCGCACAAAGGAGACGATGCCGCCATCGAAGTAGAACGTCCGGTCTTGTTCTCGCCCCTCGCGCCGGTCGGCGATAGAGATGGTGAGGCCTTTGTTGAGGTAGGCCATCTCGCGCAGACGCTGGGCCAACACGGTGAAGTCGAAGTCGTCGGTGGCCATGATGGCGGTATCGACCTTGAACGTGGTCATCGTGCCATGTCCCTCGGCCTCACCAATCTCCGCGACCGGCGCCTCGGGGGTACCGTAGATGTACTTCTGACGCCACAGCTTCCCGCCTCGCCGGACATCGACCACGCACCACGACGACAGAGCGTTGACCACGGAGACGCCGACGCCGTGCAATCCGCTGGAGACCTTGTAGCCCTCGCCGCCGAACTTCCCGCCGGCGTGGAGCGTGGTCATGATCAACTCCAGCGCCGAGACACCCTTCTCATGAATGCCGACCGGGATGCCGCGCCCGTTGTCGGTGATGGACACGCTGCTATCAGGGTTGATGGTGACGGTAATGAGGTCGGCGATACCCGCGAGCGCTTCGTCGATAGAATTATCGACCACCTCGTAGACGAGGTGGTGCAAGCCGTTAATGTCGGTGCTTCCGATGTACATTCCGGGGCGCTTGCGCACCGGGTCAAGCCCCTCGAGGACTTGAATATCGCTTGCTCCGTAGGAGGAGGGATCGTATGTCGTGGTCATACCTTAATTCTACTATATATAGGCGCAAACTCGCACGGTTTGCGCGGTCCCGCTGAGCTACGGCGAAGGCCCTGGCAGGACCACGACGGAGGCCCTGGCAGGACCATGACGGAGGCCCTGGCAGGACCACGACAACTCGCTCTAGCGAGAATGGCCAGGGGGCGTCGTGTAGGAAATTTGAGGAGTTTAGCCACAGAGGTTGACAACCACGGCGTACCTGTAGTACTCTGCTCCACTATGAGCTACACCCAATAGAGGCGATGGCTCACAGACCCCTTTTCTCCAAGGAGTGCGCTGTCGTGAATGTCACTTACCAGGACAAAATGCTTCGGTGTCGGGATTGCGAGAACGAGTTTCTGTTTAGCGTCGGCGAGCAAGAGTTTTTCGTCTCGAAAGGATATGTCAACGAGCCCACGCGCTGCCTGACCTGCCGCGCCGCGAACCGCGCTCGCTTGAGCGGAGCAACAACGTCACAGCACGTCGCTCGCCAGATGCACCCCGTGGTTTGCGCCCAGTGCGGCACGCAGACACAGGTCCCCTTCTTGCCCCGCCTGGAAAAACCCGTCTACTGCAGCGTCTGCTTCGACCGCGTACGCGCCACGACCACGACCGCGCCCACCATGCCGCAGGCGTAGCCCTCACCCCCCGACCCCCTCTCCCTGTGCATGGGAGAGGGGGTTGGGGGGTGAGGGTCCTTTACGCGCCCCACTGCGGTACACTAGACGTATGTCCGCGCTGCTCTATCTCCGCGCCTCGCTGCGCCGTCACGCCGCGATCCTCCTCGTGGGCATCCTTTTTGCCTTCTGTGCCAACAGCATCGCCCTCCTTGGGCCGCTGATCTTGCAGCAGGCCATTGACAGCCTCGGCCGAGCGCATCCCGCCCTGCGGTTGTGGCAGTACGCCCTGCTCTTCGTGGCCGTGGCGCTGGTCCAGGCCGTCTTCAGCTTCTCGACGCGCTGGAGCATTAACAGCGTCTCGCACCGTATCGGCTACGAGCTGCGCAACCGCCTTTTCGCGCACTACCAGAGCCTTGACCTGGCCTTCTTCCAGCACAACAAGGTGGGAGACTTGGTGGCCCGCTCCACCAACGACCTCAATGCCGTGCGCATGATGCTCGGCCCTGGTATCAGCAACCTCGCCAATACTGTCATCGCCTTTGTCCTGACCATGGACGCGATGGCCTTCCTCGACGGCCGACTCACCCTGCTGGCCGGCGCCTTCCTGCCTATCATGACCGTCGTCTTCATGCTGCTGGGGCGGCGCATCGAGCGCTCGTTCCGCCGCGTGCAGGACCGCTTCGGCGACCTCTCGTCCGCCGCGCAGGAGAACTTCTCCGGCATCCGCGTGGTCAAGGCCTACGTGCAGGAAGACCACGAGATTGCCGCCTTTGCCCGCCAAAGCGAGGGGTATCTGCAGAGCAGCATGCGCTACATTCGCCTGACCGCGGGCCTGTGGCCGGCCATGGGCCTGGTGGCCGGCCTCTCCCTGACCGTGGTGCTGTGGGTCGGCGGGAACGACGTGATCGACGGGCGCCTCAGCCTGGGCCAGTTCGTGCAGTTCACCTCCTACCTGGGCCAGCTGGCCTGGCCGATGATCGCGCTGGGCTGGTCGTTCAACCTGTTCCAGCAGGGCGACGCCTCGCTCAAGCGCGTCCGCGAGGTGGTCGAGCGTCCGCCCGCGATCGCCGAGCGCGCGCGCCCCGTACCGGCGCCGCGGCCGCATATGGCCGGCGCCATCGAGTTCCAGGGCGTCGAGGTCTCCTACGAGGGCCAGACGGTGCTGCGTGACGTGAACCTGCATATCCCCGCTGGCGCGACCGTGGCCATCGTCGGCCCTACCGGCGCGGGCAAGACGACCCTGCTCAGCCTGCTGCCGCGCATCGTCGACCCCACGCGGGGGCGCGTGCTGATCGACGGCGTGGACGTGCGCGACTGGCCTCTGGAGACGCTGCGCCGCGACATCGGCCTGGTGCAGCAGGAGAATTTCCTCTTTTCGGCGCCGCTTGCCGAGAACGTGGCCTACGGCGTCGAGGACGCCACCCCCGATGAGGTGCTGGCCGCGGCGACGGTGGCGCAGCTGGCCAGGGACGTGGCGGACTTCCCGCAGGGTTTCGATACCACGGTCGGCGAACGCGGCGTGACGCTCTCGGGCGGCCAGAAGCAACGCACCGCCATCGCGCGGGCGGTCATGAAGCGGCCGCGCATCCTGATGCTGGACGACGCGCTCTCCGCCGTCGATACGCGCACCGAGGAGCAGATCCTGCGCGGCCTGCGCGGTATCATGGCCGAGCGCACCGCGCTGATCGTGTCGCACCGCGTCTCAACCGTGCGCGACGCCGACACCATCGTGGTCCTCGACGAGGGCCGCATCGTCGAGCGCGGCACGCACACCCAGTTGGTAGCCCGCGGCGGCCTCTACGCGGCGATGTATCGCCGCCAGCTCCTGAGCGAAGAATTGGACGTGGACGCATGAGCACCCCGGCCGCACATATGCAGGACGACGAGATCCTGGGCAAGGCCTACGACGGCCGTCTGATGCGGCGCCTGCTGGCCTATCTGCGCCCCTATCGTCTGGGCGTCATCGCTGGCGTGCTTTTGCTGCTGCTCGGCGCGCTGGTCGACCTGGCCGGACCGTTCATCATCAAGACCGCCCTCGACGCCGACATATGCCCCGCCCTGCGCCGCGCCGATGGCAGCGGCGCGTGCGGCGCGGCACAGGCGGCCCACGGCGCGGTTAGTAGCAGTGCCCTGGCCGGGTACGAGCGCGGGCTGCTGGCCGCCACGATGTGGTACCTGCTGGCCTTGCTGGCCGGCTTCGCCCTGCGTTACGCCCAGCAAGTGCTGCTGGGCTATCTCGGCCAGCGCGTGATGTACGACCTGCGCATAGAGATTTTCTCGCACCTGCAGCGCCTGTCGCTGGCCTTCTTCGACCGCAACCCCGTCGGCCGCCTGATCACGCGCCTCACCAACGACGTGGACGCGCTCAACGACCTGCTGACCAACGGCGCGGTGGCCATCTTCGGCGACATCTTCACCCTGCTGGGCATCGTCGTCGTGCTGCTGCTGCTCAACTGGCGGCTCGCGCTGGTCACGTTCGTCACCCTGCCCTT
>JAABUX010007134.1_pt1 | contig 13175 bp, 18 predicted proteins | sample 5561851 | NCBI WGS metagenome assembly JAABUX01 (sample SAMN10711883, study PRJNA513361) | rock metagenome | isolation source: Antarctica rocks | place: Antarctica: Victoria Land, Richard Nunatak red sandstone | collected 2016-01-03 | reverse complement strand
GATAGGTCCTCTACACCACGTCTCATCCCTGTTGTGCGCGGCCTTTGTCAAGGCATTGCCTGCTGCTATTGCCTGGCGCGCGCAGCACAAACCTAGTGCAAGCCCACAAACATTGTCCTGGTCATCGGGCTGTATTTTGAGCAGCTTTATGCCACATTCTGCGATCAAGCGCAGAATGATTGCGGCTCAGTGATGCGCAATCTATCGCATGTCCCAACTGCCGATGTTCCTTGTCTTCAGGAATGACTGGGGCTTGCCGACAATCGAGCGAACTGGCATGTGTGCGCAAGGTGGAGCATGCCCTGCGGCACGGCGTGGACACCAAGCTGTCGACGGACGGCGACGACTGCGCGGAGCGCCGCGACGCGTACAGCGGCTACCTGGAGGAGGTGGGCAAGTGGGCGCATCTGCCCGGCGGCGCCGTCACGCTCAAGGCTGCGGTCCCGCTGGAGGCTGGTGTGCGGTCGAAGGCCCCGGGCAAGTGGAAGGCGGCGGAGGAGGACTCGGACTCCGACGGCGAGCCCGACGACGACGAGCAACCGCAGGACAAGTGAGGTGTGTGCTCAGCAGCTACTGCGGCGCATGCGCACAGTTGCTCATCTGCTGACGATATGTTATGTATGCCCTGCCATGCTCACATGATCTGCTCACTACTTGCTGGCTCGTTTGGGCGTAGTTCCACTTTCTCCTTGCAGCCCATCACTCACACGCCCTGCACATGTTGTCGTGCTGCCATGCCATGTCCGGCTTGTGTTCAGCCCCCCACTCAGGCTGCGCAGGCACCAGGACGGCGCAGACGGCAAGCAGCAGCGAGGGGGTGCGCGCGAAGGCGACGACGTGCAGAGTAACCGCGCAGGACTCCGGGAGTTGTGTTGCGATGTCCTTGTGCCTCGCATGCTGCTGACACGTTAGTCAGCGCAAGGCCACTGGGCAGAGCGTGCAGGGAGGGCCGTGCGTGTGATGAAGCCGTTCGCGGAAGGTCACGAGCCCACAAGCAAACACGCGAGCGATTTGGGTGTCGCCCGCAACGGTCCCAGAGCGGTTGCGTCACCAAGACCCGGTGTGCCATTGCAACGCTGTAATGCCGGCCTCGACCTGCCAGACAGTGTGACGATACGAGGCCGAGGACGGTAGCAATTACAACTGCCACTGCCTGCACTAGCCCCTCTCGGAAGGCGGATCGGCCTGCAACAGGAGATGCTAACCTTTCGATGCTCGACATCGAGTCGACAATCAACGCCTTAATTAGCATGACTCGCAAGGGCTTGCGTGAGGTGAGCAAGTTGGCAAGGCTGTACTGCGAGCAGAGGAAAGAAGCACTCAGCCCCGTAAGCACCATCTGCGTCCAGTCAGGGACACGCGATTTGTTTGACCAGCGATTACTCCGTGCGTCTGCCATCAAGACCGACCGACAGCAAGCGCTACATGACCACGGCACGGGCGCCGGTGCGGCAGCGGCCAGGTGAGCCTGCCTCCAGCGCCAAATCGGCCCCACACAGCCGCGTACGCTTGGCCGCCAGCCTCCGTGAATACCGCTTGGCTAAGATGCTGCACAAGACACGCGCTCAGGAGTTCCGCGCAGGAAGGTTTGCAGCGCAACCTCCGCCGTGAATACTTCGGCCAGAGCGTCGCCCCAGCTGAACACGTAGCGTACGCATGCAGACAACTTTGCTATCAAACCGCGGTCGTGTCGGCCCCTCCCACTCACTTCACCGCCTGACGCGCTCTCATTCTGAGCCACTCGACTTCCGCAGGCCTCATGTGATCCCAGCGCGGGAAGGGAGGACCAGAGCCATGGTTAACGCCGCCTGCGGGAGCAGGCACGCTAGCAGCAGTCAGTGCCGCGCCGTCGTCTGCAGCTCAGTCGCCGACAGTGGACAGCACTGTGGGGCGTCACAGATACCCGACCAGCGTCTACTCAATCCCGCAACACGCAGAAGCGGTCACAAACGGCGGGTGGCGCGCCATCATGGCCGGTGTCCCGGTCGCAGCACAGCCGCGAGCAGTTGGGCGCCACTGCTGGCGGTGCTCCTGCTTCTGGGCGGCAGCGCACCCTCGGCGGTGCTCTCGCAGCCGGCAACAGCGCCGGCGCCGACGGCACTGGCGCCTGCGCCCGGCCCGGAGCCCGGCGCGCGCGGCGGTGTCACCGTCGGCAGTTTTGTGCCGACAGCGGTGCTCGCAGGTCCGCACACGATATTTGCTTCTGCTCTTCGGTCCTGTTCGACAACCATCCTGCATGTTACCCCGCATTGTGATGAGCAGTGTCTACGCTTGCGTGTGACACCCTGCTTCCTCAGCGCGGAAGGCACATGTGTAGGGGTCGAGCCACGTCAATCGCCATGACCATCTGGGATCATCGCAAGTTGCTGCGCTGACGGCTGGCGCCAGAGTTTGCCTCTGAGCGAGATACAGCCCCGCAGACGTCGCCGATGCAGCGCTGACCTTCGTCCCGGCTCTGCACGTGCCTCTTTCTCGATCCCGAAGTCAGCCCAACCCCGACCCTCACCGTTCCACTGTGTATTCCCACCGCGCAGCCGGCGAGTCCCTGGCGATCAGCACCGACACGTGGCGGGCGTACGGCGCCGACGCGGCAGTGCTGGACACCGCGCTGCAGGCGGCGCTGGCGGAGGCGTTCCGCGGGCTGCTGCAGCTGTTCCGGTACACCGGGACGCCCGTGATCACGGTTGGCAAGAGCGTGCCCGGCGGCGTCAACGTGACGGGTGCGCGGCCGGGGTGACCGCGTCAGGTTTTGGGTGTAGGCACACCCCGAGGGCGCGAGGTCCGTGCTTCCGTGACTTGTTTGACCGGCCTCGCACCGGAAGTGCAGCAACACACTGAGCTGCTGCGCTTTCTTGCTCCGCCACGCCACTCATGTATGATCGCGCTCGCAAAGCAGCTGCCTGCCTGTGAATCGACGATGCTTGGACAAAGCTGTGGACCAATCTGCTGGTGCATCGGCACTGTTTCCGTTAGCACCGCCTAGTTGAGCCAGCGCTGCCTCACCAGCGTTGATGCTTGCAATGAGGCAAGTTCTTGAACCAAATATGGTTCCCGTGGGTTCGATCAATCCCAGCAGCTGCGCCGTGCAAGTGTGCGGCAATGCTGTTGAACTCAGCACAACCATCACTGGGTCAGTACGGCTTATGCACGTCTGCAGGCACGGTGCCGGTGGCCTACAGCAACTTCTCGTCCGTGGACATCAACATCACGACCATGGTGACGACGTCGTCGGTGCTGCTGCCGTTCGGCGCCGCGAGCGGGCCGGCGGCCCAGCAGCTCTCGGACAGCATGAACCTCCTGGGATACGAGGTGCGGAGGCAAGTGCATGTCGGGGGGTGGGGCGGCGCGATTCAGCGGATGACATTGTACTGATCCCGATAGCGAAGCATCCAATCCCGCTTCGTTGCCCCTTGTTTGCTGTGACAGCAGCATCTTTAACCTGACTTTCCGTGATGATCTCAACGAGGATGGCAGCATACGTTCGTATCAGCGGCCAGGCTCGGCCTTCAGGTCCCTCCACCTCCGCTGTCGATCATCTGCCTGACCTGCTGTTGCAAGCTTGTCGCGACCTGACACGACCCTCCACTGACCTCGCAGCTGAACTTTTTCAAGATGAGGTCCGCGCCGGTTGCAGCCGGAGTGCCCATCTACGCCAACCTCCCCGCGGGGTCCTTTGCGCAGCAGTATGTCTACCTCGCCAGTCTTCAGGTGAGCCGCCTGTGCCAAGTCATGTTTGCGTCTGTCGAGCACGAGTTGCAGTCTTGCGGGAACGTTGGACGCGCCCTGCAGGCCTGCAACCCGCAATGACTCGAGAGCTCACTTGTCAGCCAGCCAGCCAGCCGTGTGCGTTTGCTGCGTCCCTAGTACTGCCTGAGTCAGTGTTGATAGGGCTGAACAGCCAACCGGGAGGGTTAGCCGACAGTCCTCTCCCCGTAGCGGAAGCCTGCAAACTAGGCATATTTCATTATTGTCTCAAATAAATGTGCTGCCGTGCGCATCATGTCGGCGCTCAGCAAGCATCGCGTAGTTGAATTATTGCGCTAGGAAATCACGTTTACACTGTGCAGCACGTCTTGCGATGCAACAGTGAAGCAGCATGCCTCGTGTGCGTGCAGCAGCAGCGACAGCGCAGCAGCAGAACAGTTATTTTCTAGGAAACAAATTTCTGATATGATGAATAACTTATGCAGGTGAAGGGCCTGGACAGCCGGAGCAGCTTCAACACAGACCAGCAGACCGTCCTGATATCGAGCCTGGCGACCGGCCTCCCGGCCATCACCAACGTGCTCCTGCTCAACATAACGGTCGGCAACCCCGGCCAGGCCGGCATGCTTGCAGGCATCAGCAGCGCGGAGCCGCTGACTCTCGAGGTGCGCTATTGATGATTGCACACAAGATGCTAATCAGTGACGTAGATCTTAATGAACCTACTGACCAAGCATGAAGAATACTTGATTTACCGAGGTAACTCTTACACTCCTTCCGAGAACCTCTCGGCTGGAATCAGAGGGTCTGCAAACCTGCGCTCAAGCCGGGAGCTGACGAGCTGTGTGCTCTGCTGCTGAGCATGATCGCCGGGCTGTACGGCTGGGGTCTGCCGCGCAGAGCTGTGTGTCTCACGAGCCGATCTATCTTTACCAGGACATCTGCTTCACTGCCTGTCGAACCGATACGGGCTCAGCGCACCACAGCACCAAAGCAAAGACCCTGCGCTGGAATGTTTTGCAGACGGTGGGCGCGATCCTGACGGGACCGGCCACCGCAGCACTCGCGGCGGGCGAGCCTGGGTTGGCGGTCAGTCTATTGGGCCTCGCACCAACGGACACGTGCGCACATATATTGATCGCGCCCCTCATGTCAACTCTATGCCGCTAGTACGTGCGGAAGCACGCTCACTGTTGCACATGTAAAAGGTGCACCGCCAGCAGCTTAGTCTGCGAGGCTGATTGCATTGGTGCACCAGCGGTCAGCACAGTGATGGTGGCCGGGCTGAGTCACTCAGCCCACCAATCTGAAATAGCAGGTACATCCTAATCAGCATGCTTTCGCTACCATCATGCAATCAGCACAGCGTTGCTGACTGTGCGAGGCTGTGCCGGAGTCACTGCTTTGCGCTTCACTTGTGACAGACGGCAACCCAGCGTCGGTTGCTGAGGCCGTCGTTTTGCGTGGCTTCGATCAGACTTGCTGACTCACCGCGTGCCTCTCTCAGGTACACCTTCCAGAACAGGGTGAAGATGCTGCTGTTGAGTAACCAGACGCCTCCGATGCCGCCGCCCCCGCCTCCGGGCGTCACCAATAATGCCAGCCCCGCGACCACAGGTGTGCCGGACAGTCCTGTCTCCGACAGTCCTGCAAGGCTGCAGCGCACTTTGCAATGCCTTGGGCCCACGGCCATGGCCGTCGCAGTCAGTGGCGCTGTGATGAACCGACACCAAGGGCACGTCCGAAGCCGGCGGCAGGGTGGCATTGGATGGTTGACATGATCACCACCGGTATGAGTGACTGTGTGAAGCGCCCGATCATGGGCCTGCGGCACGCAGGGACCCTCGCGGTCTGCTCCTCACCCTGGTCCCTTCTTTACACTGTACCCAAACCGTAGCCTCTAACGCCTTGCTTCAACCCTCGCTCGACCCTGATCTTGCTTGACGACGCTCGGCTGCAGGCGCCGTCGCGGTACGCTCTCTACTCAAGCCGGGTGAGCTGCAGAGCAACCAGCTCATCCTCATAGCGGAGTTCCAGTACCGTGTGGTAGGGACGCGCATGGGCACCGTCGACAGCGAGTTGATCTCCAAGCTGCAGCAGACCTTCCAGGTGAGGCGGCCTATGTGCTCACTGCTGCCGGGCGTACTGCACGCACACCGGACGACGCCATGTGGGCTTTGGCTCAAGACGCCTTTTGTATTTCAACACCGTGCACGCTGCCTCAGACGCGTGCCATCGTAACCTGCATGTCCGCTGCATCAGCATGGCTGGGTGAGGCCGTGGCCTCTGCAAGCAGCGTCATGGCGCGTTTTGCGTGTCTGGTCAGGGACGCATCATTGACACTTGCGTCATCCGACGCTTCGAGCACTGCCCTCCGTGTGCGCAGACCGTCTATAACCCCTTCAACATCGTCACCGTCACGTCGGTCGCCCGAGCCACGTCAGCGCCCCTCGTGGCGCCCGGCGGGGAGTACCTGGATCCCAGCCTTGTCGTGCCAACGCTGTCCCCCGCCGCCGCCGCAGCTGCCGCCGCCACGGCCGGCGGCAGCGTCCTGAGTAATAAAATCCCGCCGCCTCCGGCAGCGTCTGCATTGGCACCGCCGCCGGGGTCGCGTCGAGCCCTGTACCCGCCCCCAGCTCTGGCAACGTCACCGGCAGCGACGCCGACAGCATCCCGCACGGGTGAGGCATCTGCACAGAGCCTTGCGTGCAAAACATCGTGGCAGTGAGCAGTGCAGGTGCATGTGAATCCCAGGCAGGTAACGCAGTCGACTGACCCAGCTTTGTTGGTACCCGCATCAGAAGCTGCGTCCCACGTCGGCGTGTGCACCCAACCTTGGAGAGTCGCCCTGTGTGATGCGCAGAGGGCGTAACTGTCGCCTTGACTTTCACAGCTGAGCCCGTTGCTGCAATTGAGCGTTGCACCTCTGGAAATTCGTGACACAAAGGGTCTCTTTGATAAGTGCGAGTCATCAGCAAGGTGTGGTTTGTCGTTTTATTGATGACTGAAGTGTTTCTGGTATCCTTAATATACTTTTGCTTTTGTCTATGCAGGGACGACTGGGCGCAGGGCCCTGAGGCAGACCGACCCCCTGGCCGCCTACGCGGCCGTCGACTGCAACGTCAGCGTGTCGGTCGGCGTGGACTCCTTCTCCACCGGCCTTGCTGCGTCGGTGTCCACCGGCGCCGCCACACTGGGCGAAACGCTGGCGGGCCTCGGCATCGAGGTTAGCATTACCACACAGTGTTGGAATATTTACTTCTGATGATGATTAAACAAGCTGTTATCCGTACATGTTTCCTTGGGGCCAGATTAGTTTGAGGGGCGCGATATCTTTCTGCAGGTTCAGCTGACTTTGATAAAGCCTTTTCCATTTGCTTGGCTGACACCAAAAGTAACCTCCCGTGAAAACTCCGTTATTTTCTAGCTTTGCCGGTTTCGACTCTGCTTCGTCTCAATCATCATCTTGAAGGTGAGTTTGGCAGCATTCAGATCGTGCTTTTGTGGAACAGGAACTCCAAGTGACCTAGTTCTGGTCAGATCTATGGGCTCTTGGGACACAATGGGACACAATGTCTGAGTTTTCTAGCCAACCTGCAGCGGCGTCTGAATATGGTCTCTGTCAAAAGACGTCCTCAGCCACGGAGTGGCTTGAGCCGATCGACATCGAACCTGCTGCATGGCCGGCTTCACTAACTCACAGCTGGTCCCTGTGTCAACGTACTGATATCCATTCTTCTCTGCTACTGTGCTACCTCGTTCTGAGGGGAGAACGGATCTTATTCGCCATCCAACCGCTTCTGAGCTGCTAACGTTCTGGCTGTCCTTGCAGATGAGGGCTTATGCTGAAACCCCGTCTGTCCCGCAGGGCACCTTCCTGCCCGGCCTGCTCATCATCCCCACGTCTGCCTTGCCATTCGTGCTGCGGATCCCACAGAACAACGCGACCGTGACCTCCTCATACTTCTTCACCACGATCGAGGTGCGCTGCTCTCGACTCTTTGGAGAGCCTTCACATCGTCCGGTTTGGCGATCCTGTGTTATCCCGCACTGCTCTTGCCTGCATGCAGTGCCGACCTGCCCATTCCAGCAGTCGAGCTGCGTGCAGCAGTAGACTTTTGTTCCTCGTTCCCGTAAGCTTGCGCGCAATTACAGGCTGCTGCTCAGGCACCATGTCTGACTGAACCTCATTCGAATTATGTAAGCAAAGGGCAACGACCTTGTCAAAATGATGATGAACGGAAGGCCTCACAAACAAAGCCAGCAAGGTCGGCGAACCTACTTCGCCTCATCAACGACAGCCATGATGCCAAGCTCTCTGAAAACCGTGGACGCTGCCTTGGCCGCAGCTGACGGGGCAGACCGTGTTCCCGGTCAGCGTGGAGACGCAGACAGCGATCCTTTCCGTCGTGGACACGGCCGTCAGCGACGTGCTGGCCGGCAGCTACGTGGACGCTGTCAGCCAGGACAAGGCCCGCGGCGTGGCCAACGTCAGCGTCGTGCTGAACCTCGCAGACAAGACCACCGTGCGGCATAGTGCCCGCCCACCTAGCATCACCCTACAAGTAAACACCTAGCCTAAAAACCCCTGTCAACAAACCTCACGCTCTCGCCGTGGCTCTGACCTTAGGTCTGGCATGACCCCTACCACGACTGCTGGCACCTCTGCGGCTAAGGTAGGAGCTGCTCTACAGCAGCTCGGCCTGAGTCCTGCGCTTGCACCCTCACTGTGCACGCCAAGTGCAAGGCATCGCACTGACGTGCCGTCACAAGGACCTGACATTACTGCTGCTGACCTCGCACTCAACCTCCCTTCCCGATCGCAGCACGTGCCTGTAAGAGGTGTACGAGTGCTCCTATTGTCCAGCTTGCCATCCGGCGAATGTGCTTTGGCTTACCCTTCTGGCCTATCAGTCCTTACCCTCAGCCGTAGTCCTTACCCTCACCGGAAACCTGAAACTAAGCCTCATCCGCTACCCAGATCAGTCTCGCAGCTGTCGACCGGTCTGACCTGTCCGTGCGCAGAACGTCACGACGGCGCTGGCCGACATCAGCATCCAGCTGACGGCGATCGGCGTCCCGGGCACCGCGTCCCTGGCGGACGCGCGCGTCGCGCCGGAGTTCAACCCGCTCAACGCGCTGTACGCGCTCATCGCAGAGGGCGCCGCCCTCAAGCCGTTGACGGTATGTAGACCCCTTGACACATCCGCTGCGGCATCGCATGTACAGAACACACAGCGGCGCCCAAGCGCAATCAGCCCCTCTTTGCTCTGCCACTGGCTGTAGAGCACACAGCATGTGAGGCATGCACATCGGGTCTCTTGCCCCTGGAGCCGTGAAGGTCGTGCTACCCTTCTGCTTGCAGATCAGGCATTGTACGCGCCGCCTGATCAGCACAAGACAACACCCCACGATTCGGGTGGTGCAGGTGTACAACATGACCGTCCCGCCCCCGCCGCCGCCGGTTCCCCCGGCACCAGGCACCAGCAGCGGTCCGGCCACCGGCGCTATTATAGGCATCGTGGTCGGCGTCGTCGCCGCCGTGACCGTATTCTTGCTCCTCGCCTGTGCGAGACGACCCTGCCGACCTTGCTGATGTCGCTGGGGTGGCATCGCTGGCATGCGTGTGAACTGGGACATGTCAAGTGTGAACTGGGACATGTCAAGAGTGAACTGTCAAGTGTGAAGCTGACGTGCACCGGAACGCCACTCAGGACCGCGGAGGCGATCTGAAACGGAACTCAGTGCACGCGTCGCAAAGGCCAGCAACCCTGCTTGACAGAGGTTGCTGTGCATGTCGCTTGCGGTGCATGCGCAGTCGGGCGTGTCAGGTGCTGGTGCAGGTTGGCTGACTGTGCTGAGGTTCTTTTTGCCCTGCGCAGGCTGCTGGATCAGGCGCAAGCAGAAGAGGAGGCACGATGCTGAAAAAGCGGAGTTGCTCAAGCGCATGGAGGAGGAGACGCTGCGCGCGAAATACGCGGCCAACGGTGCGCATGGAAAATCAATAATGACTTCCTTTTAAATCAGCGTAGTAGTCTGCTTCGCTGAACCAAGATTTATCTACTTGTTTCAAAAAGCTCCAATTCTGGAGAAGCAGGTATACTTTGCTTATGCTAAATCCGTACTCGATCAGAAATAACAGCAAAAAGCATCGAGTCACCGCTGCTCGCCCTGTCAGCTCCTGCAGGTGGTCAGCAGATGCTGCGTTCAGACCGCTCTGCGGGCATCTCAGCCGCCTATGCACGCACACCACAACAAAGCTAGCCGAGGCTCTGGATGCGGCACATTAGGCGGCCTTGTGTGCTGCTGGCGGCGCCAAACACCTGACGCCTTGCTACATGCGTGGAACAGAATAAGAGCTTTGTGTTATCTTCTTTGCTACAGTCTACCGTACTGCTCAAATGTCTGCTGCAGAGGGTGCGAGCGACATGGAGCGCCGGGACCTGGTGCTCCAGGGCTGGGACATCGACCACAAGGACATCGAGATCGCCAAGCACGACGACGGCTCCGAGTGGCTCCTGGGCGCCGGCAGCTACGGCAAGGCGCGCCTTTCAACCACCACACAACCGAAGCCAGCATTTAATAGAGAGCACTCGACAAAGGAACAAGTTCCTGTCGACTCACTCATCAAGACCTACTTCTGCTGTCAGCCAAATGACTGTCTTGCCTCCTTCGTGCTCTCAGCACGGCATCCTGCCGTCAAAGGCATCGCACATCCATGTGCCCACCCTGCGGGTCCAATGATGGAGGCGTTGCCATCTCGCAGCTTGTGGCCGATCATTTGCCGGTTGGCTCGCATGCGCTCTGCTTGCCACAGCAATGCACAGTCACCTCACGAGGCTCCGATTGCTGGGGGTGACCTGCTCGTAACGGCGGCTATCGCCACGCGCAGGGTCTCAGGACTGCAAGGCAATGTGACGTACTGACTGTCGTTCCATGCTCGATGCTGGTGACCTGATCTGGAGCACACGGGATGTGCAGGTGTACAAGGCGCTCCGGGGAGGCGTGCAGGACGTGGCGTCAAGCAGCTGCTCCAACAGGAAGACGGGCATCTCGAGGAGTTTGTCAAGGCGCGTGCCAAGGACCTGCGTCGCTATTTCCAATCTTTTCACGGCCTCAGTACGGTCTAGACGAGCCTGTGAATCTTGATGTAAAAGCAGGCGGTTGATTGCAAAATGATCCAGAGACTAGCGTCCAGGAGTGGATGGTAGCTGCGCCTCACCAAGCTCAAGGCAAGGCTCAGACGATGTTCTGTCAGCGCGGAGGAAGCCCCATGGAATAATGTCGTGATGGCTGTGACCAGGATGGGGCGCGTACAACTGACGCCGGTGTCTCCGCTCAGTCCTCACCTTGCTTGGTGAAACCCTTTTACGCAGTTTGGTTATGAAAATTGTACGAATTACTGTCCGCAGGAGGTGGGTATCCTCAAATCCCTGAACTACGACCGCAACATCGTCCAGTTCTACGGCGCCTGCCTGCGGCCCGGCGGCGACCCGCTGCTGGTCTGCGAGTACATGGAAGGTGAGGTCACGTGCCCGAGACCCTCGGCATGTATTCTCCAGCTGCCAACTCAGTTGGTATCGTCACAGACACTCGTTTTCCGGCAGACCCACCATGCGTTTTTGAAGGTCTTCACAGGGTCAGCAGACACCCAGAGAGCGTTTGAACGCGCATACTTGCGTCATTGACAGCGACGCGGCAAACAGCGACCGATGTTCGATGTCCCGAGCTTGCAGCTTATACCGATACGGTGCACTACGGTGGTGGATAGGACCGAAGTGCGGCTCCTGCCGCTTCTGATCATGGGTCTGTTCGGGTGCAGACTGTCAGCTCACCTATACATGCTTGCTGCTCCCAGGCGGTGACCTGTGCACGGCGCTGGCTGAAGACCACGAGCATGACCTGCGGTGGTACAACAAGGGCCACCTGATCGCCCTGGACATCGCCCGCGGCCTCTTCTTCCTGCATTCCCACGACGTGCGCGATCCCTCACGGCTCCCCCTCCCCGGTGCTGATCGCCCATCGCAGCACAGAAAACACAACGGTTGCGCCGTAATACGGCTGTCCAAGCCCTCAGTAGCGTGTCCCAGCCATGCATGAGCGTGGAGGCGGCTTGGATGACCTTCTGGACCATGGAAGCAGCAAAGCATGCGTCACGGATCCACAGCTGACCCCAATTGATATACAACCTCTCAGCAATGTTTCCTGCCCGCTCAGGTGCTGCACTCGGACCTCAAGACCAAGAACGTGCTGCTGACCAAGGACGGCACCGCCAAGATCGGCGACGTCGGCCTGTCCGAGTTCCTTGAGCACAACTTCAACGCCCCCGACAAGATCGCATGTGCGCGCTGTTGCCCCATCGCTGGCAGTTGAGGTGGATGGCTGTGCTTCTCAAGTCCTGAGAATCAAAACACATATGGAGGTTTTGCTTGGTGATCGGTATAACAGTGCGTCAAAGATCGTAAGTCAATCGTGACAGCTCCGCAGCAGAGACGTGAACTATCGCTGACGCGAGGTGATGCACTGTGTGCGCAGGGACCTTCGCCTACGCGTCGCCCGAGGCGATCATGGGCACCAAGCTGACGCTGAAGAGCGACATCTACAGCTTCGGCATCGTGCTGCTCGAGGTGCGCAGCTGGCACTGCAGACATTGTGTGGCGCATCTGAACACAGCCAGCAAACCGCCGCCACGACGGCGCGCCGGCCGCCCCTGACTTTGACAGATGGTCGACGATGGCTGCACAGCCTGACAGACTCGAGTGCAAGCCGTAGGCCGTATCTCACACCAGTCTTTGCTAACCATGCGACGGAGCACAAATGTCAAAGGAAATCATGTTTTTTGGTAGGTTTCCTAGATTTGTTAAATTTCCTGTTTAGCAAACGTAGATTTCATACATTTGGGTGAGTGGAGTTTCTAACTCGAGAACCCTTCAACCCACTGTTTGCTGTTTCGAGTATCAGAAGAAAACTTGTGCCCCGTGCCCCGTGCCGCAGATTGTGACGGGCATCATGCCGGTGACCCGCGGCCGGCTGGCGCTGCCCAAATGCCCCGAGGACTGCCCAGCGGATATCTTCGAGCTGATCAAGGACTGCACAGCGCACGACCCCGATGACCGGCCCACCGCCAAGGAGTGCTTCGAGCGCATGAAGGTGGGCTTCACGCCTGAGCGGGATCATGTGTGTGTACGTAGCCTCAGAGGCTACCATGGGGCTGCTGCGCCAGATGCGTAGCACTGTCCTGCACGCAGGTTTCTGCATGTCCTCCTTTGACATGATCCCAGGGCAAGCTGATTTGTAGTCTTTAGGGGACCACCCGGCTGAGCGGTTGTTGCCGTGGCTACACGTGCAATCAGCAAGCAGAAGGGGAACCAGATGCGCTGGGACCAGTGCACCACAGACCTGTTGGGCCACAGACCTGCATACGTTCTGTTCCTATGTCGGTCGCTGGTGTTACGCTCATGATGCACCTG
>JAABUX010007132.1_pt1 | contig 13176 bp, 13 predicted proteins | sample 5561851 | NCBI WGS metagenome assembly JAABUX01 (sample SAMN10711883, study PRJNA513361) | rock metagenome | isolation source: Antarctica rocks | place: Antarctica: Victoria Land, Richard Nunatak red sandstone | collected 2016-01-03 | reverse complement strand
GCCTGACTCCTGCCCTCTGCTGTGACGGAGGACTTTGATGATGGGCGACGGGACCACGAAGCGCAAAATCATCTGCGGGTCATGCGGGGAGCGCGTACTCGAATCGAAAGCGAAGGAAGCCTATCGTATCAGCGAAGACGGCGGGTTCACGCGGTTCAGGGACCATCAGGTCACCGGGAGCACACTCACACATTTGTGCCCCGAGTGCTACGGGGAGTGGGATGTGGACACGGATGGCGTGCGCCCCTAGTCTCCCACAGACAGGCCCGAAGGGTTCATACGTCGTCGTTGGCGACCTGTCCGGCCTACTACCCGATTGTCTGCGCTTATGCGAATGGATCGAAGAACACATCGCGAACCTTGCAGCACGTCATGCAGCCGATAAGACGGTACTCGATGAGCGTATCCCTACGAACAGGACATGGGCGCCACTGGAATTAGGTGCTCAGATTCCGTGCCTTGACCTCTATGCAGCAGGATTGGCCGCCGATCAGATCCTTGCCGAGATGCCCGATCTCAAGGCGGATGACCTCAGCGCCGCGCTCGTCTATGCCTCACAATATGTAAAGAGTGGTTATGGACAATAGGGACGCTGACGTTGAGGAAGATATCGAGTCCGAGCATCTCGATCTAGGCGAGGATGTTACCGATCGTTTTGAGGTGAAACATCCCCTGGGTATCGTGATGCCGGTCCGTCTGCGCCCCACGCAGGGGGAAATGCGCCAACTGGACGAGATCGCGCGACGGACCGGCATGTCCAGGACGGATATCGTGCTCGCGTCCCTTCGCGCCACTCTCACCGACGAAGCCACGTCCACAGCCCAATCAGGGGCGCGGGCGGTCCGTCGATAGGGCATCGCGGACCTGCCCTCAGTTGTAGCCGGGCCGTCGGCGCTCCTATCCGCTCTCGTTCTCGTGGACTCAGCCACATGACGCACGAATTGTAGGGACCAGGTCAGGGCCTGATAGCACGCGTCGCACCCGCGCGTTCTGTGACGGCATCGCGCAGGACGCACAGAGGCCGTCGGCGTCGCGTGTCGCCGCATCCCGCTCCGCGCCCGCGCGCATGGCTGGTCCGGCTAGTGAGGGAGGTCGAGCGGGACATCGAGGCGCAGCAGGCCGTGCCAGCGCTGGCGCGGCGTCACCAGCAGCACATGGGCGATGTACGACCCAAACATGGGGAGGACGACCGCACCCCGGTACTGGCGGGCCTGCTCATGCAGCGCCACGTCGATCGGACGCATGGTCATGCCCGGCATGAGCACGCGCAGCGTGAGCACGCCCGCTGTTCCCATGCCCATGGACCTGGCGCCGATCACCCGGAGGGACAGCCTGTTCACGCCGGGGAGGGCTGGATACAACGTGCCTTGCAGGTCTACCGCTGTGGCTAAGACCGCGGTCACCGCTTGGCTATGGCCACGGACGACCACGACGGGCGATTTCAGGTGATGAGGGCGTCCCCGCTGATGCTCTTGCGCTGCGACCTGACGCCCTTGTCCCGTAACCAGGAAGCCGGCCAGGAGGGCAGCTACCCCTAGCGCGGCACGCCGGTCCACCCACAGGGGGACGGGATGATCGGATGAGTTGTGCGTGATGACGGACATCGCCGGATCTCCTCTTGTTCGTAGGAACGACACGCTGCTACCCCCGCCGCGTCAATCGCGGCGGACCGCCATGATTGACGCGGCGGAGATAGGACTGAACGCCGCCGCGCCTACTGGCTGGCCGGGAGCACCGTGATGATGCCGTCCATGCCGGGATGGATGAGGCAGGCGTAGTGGTAGACGCCGGGCGCGGTGAAGGTCAGCGCGAAGGGGTGTGGCTTGGGCGCGAGCAGCAGCCCCGAATTGACGAAGCCCATCCCGCCGTAGGTGTGGCCGCCCGACGGATAGATGACCCGCGGGTTGAGCGCGAGCGTGGACGGGCCGGACGCCCGCGGGGCCGGCGTGATGAAGCCACGGCGCAGCTCAGCAAGGAGGGCCGGCGGACCGAAGCTGACGGTGTGGAAGCCGGGTGACCAGACCACGGTGTCGCCGACGTGGACCGTCAAGTCCTCTGGCACGAAGGCGTCGGCGGCGAACCGCGGCGTGCCGTCGTCGTAGCCGCTCTGCACGCGGTAAACGTGCGCCGCTGTCGGGGGCGGCAGCACCTTGACGACACCAGACATACTTTGGCCGGGGTGCGTGGGGTCGTAGTGGACCAGACAGTAGTACGTATACGTGCCCGGTCTGGTGAAGGTTAGGCTCCAGGTGTTGTCGGGGCTGCTCTTGGACATGAAGCCGGAGTGGGCGACGCCCGTCCCGTCGTAGGTCGCGCCCACACTAGGGGCGACGAGCCGTGGGTTGATTTCGACCGTGGGCGGGCCGGCCTTGGCGGGCACGACGATCTGGAGGGTGGCGGCAAGGGCGTCGAGGGCGGCCTTGGGGCCGAAGGCGATGTCGTGGGGCTCGAGCAAGCCACCGATATGCCAGCGCACTGTGTCGCCGGCGTAGACCTGGATGACCTGCGGGTTGAAGACGTTGGCGGCATAGTCATCGTCGCCGTAGCCGGCGGTGACGTCGTAGGCGCGGGCGGCGGTGGGCAAGCTGGTCCGTAGCGGGGCCGCGTAAGCCAGGGCGACACCGCTCGCGCCTACCAGAAGTGCGGCGACGAGGCGGGGCAATCTGTTGCGCATCATGGGTTGTTATCCTTTCCTGGCGACCGGTTCATAGCGCGCTTGCGCTTCGTACAACGCGTAGTCAAACATCATCGTGCTCCTTGTGGTAACCATCCCTGATCGGCGCCTCCAGGTGGGAACCGGTCTCTGTCTCCATTCTGACCCAGATCGTGTCGGGGCGCGAGGTGCGCCGCCTACTCAGCGCCTACGCAATGCCTACTCATCCGGGACATGCGACTCCGGCGTCCGCGCCAAACTTGTGGTATCATGCCCACGGAGAACGGCCGTACTCCGCCGCCATGACACACCGACCGAGGCGTCCGGACCCCTATATGAGCGCGGAAACAGACCCTACACCATTCGGACAACTGCTGCGCCGCCACCGGCAGGCGGCGGCCCTGTCGCAGCAGGCGCTAGCGGAACGCGCGCGCCTGAGCGTGCAGGCGATCGGCCAGTTGGAGCGCGGGGACCGGCGTGCCCCGCGCCTGGAAACGGTCCGCCTGCTGGCCGCGGCGCTCCATCTGGACGCGGCGGCGCGGACAGGGTTGATCGCGGCGGCGCGACCGGACACGGGCGGCTCGGCGCCCGGCGTGGCTGTCCTGGAGCCACGCGCAGGGCCACCCACCACTCTGCCTGTGCCCCTCACGCCGTTGATCGGACGTGAGCGCGAGGAGGCGATGGTCGCGCGTCTGCTGCGGCGAGAGGAGGTGCGCCTGCTCACGTTGACAGGGACGGGGGGCGTCGGCAAAACCCACCTGGCCCTGCAGGTCGCCGCCACGCTGCGGCCGGCGTTCCCCGACGGGGTCGTCTTCGTCAACCTGGCGCCCCTGCGCGACCCCGATCTGGCGCTGCCGACGATCGCCCAGGCGCTCGGTGTGATCGAGGCGGGCGGCCAATCCCTGCGCATGCGCGTGCCGGCGTTTCTGGCCGCCAAGCAGGCGCTCCTGCTGCTGGACAACTACGAGCAGGTGGTCGCCGCGGCGCCGGTGGTGGCCGACCTGCTGGCGAGTTGCCCGCGACTCACGGTGTTGGCGACGAGCCGGGCGCCCCTGCATGTACGCGGGGAGCACGAGGTGGCCGTGCCGCCGCTGGCTGTTCCCGATCTGGCGCGCCTGCCTGACCCTACTTCCCTGGCGGGGGTCGCCGCGGTGGCGCTCTTTGTCGCCCGTGCGCGGGAGGTCAAGACCAACTTCGCCGTGAGCGTGGCGAACGGCGCGGCGGTGGCGGAGATCTGCGCCCGCCTGGACGGGTTGCCCCTGGCCATCGAGTTGGCGGCGGCGCGAGTCAAGCTGTTCCCCCCGCCCGCGTTGCTGCGCCGCCTCGCGCATCACCGCCTGGAGCTGCTTGTGGGCGGGGCGCGCGACCTGCCGGAGCGCCAGCGCACGCTGCGGGCGACCATAGACTGGAGCTACAGCCTCTTGCAGGCCGACGAGCAGGCGTTGTTCGCACGGCTGAGTGTGTTCACGGGCGGGGGCACGCTGGAGGCGATCGAGGCGGTCTGTAACCAGCAGGGGACACTGGACGTGCCGGCGGGGGTGGAGACGCTAGTCGGCCACAGTCTGCTGCAGCAGACTGAGATGGATGGCGAGGGGTGCTTTGGGATGCTGGAGACGATCCGGGAGTACGCCGCGGAGCGACGGGAGGCGCGGGGCGAGAGCGAGGCTGTGCAGCGGGCGCATGCGCGGTACTATCTGGGGCTAGCGGAGGAGGCGCAGCCGCAATTGGTCGGCCCGCGCCAGGTAGCCTGGCTGGCGCGGCTGGGATGGGAGTTCGACAACCTGCGCACTGCCCTTGGATGGCTGCTCGACCATGGTGAGGTGGAGCAAGAGCTGCATCTGGCGGGGACGCTCTTGGGATTCTGGCACGCGCGCTGCCACTTCAAGGAAGGGCGGCGCTGGCTCGAGGCTGGCTTGGCACGGACGGAGAGGGTCGGCATCGGGGTGCGCATGACGGCCTTGCAGGCGGCGGGCGCCTTGACGATGATTCAGGGAGACCAGGCCCATACGATGGCCTTGATGGAGGAGCTACTCCCGTTGACCCGCGTGCATGGTGATCCGCTCCGGACGGGACGGGCCCTGACCATCCTGGGGATGACGGCCGTGCAGCGTGGCGCCCATGTCGAGGCCGCGCGCTATCTGGAGGAGAGCCTGTCCATTGCCCGCGCCCAGGACAGTCCCTTCGACCTGGCCCAGGCGCTCTACAACTTGGGGCTCGCCAAGAGTGAGGCTGGCTTCTACGCGGAGGCTTTCACGCTCATTGAGGAAGCGCACGGCATGTTCGATGAGTTGGGGCACACCTTCTGGCGCATGAATGCGCTCGGCGCGCTGGGGTATATCCGCCTACTACAGGCGAACCACGGGCGCGCCCATGCGCTACTCGTGGAGTCCGTGGCGCTGGCGCGGCAATTGCAAGACAAGGCGAACATCGCCGCTGGCCTGGAAGGCCTGGCGACGCTCGCCAACGCGGAAGGTCGGGGACAGCACGCGGCCCGCCTCTTCGCCGCGGCCCAGTGTCTGCGTGAGGAGATCGGGGGCCGTCTCATGTCGCTGCGCAACCGCATCATGATCGAGCACGCCGTTAGCGCCACGCGTGAACTGCTGGGGGAGGACGCATGGCGCGCCGCCTGGGACGCGGGTCAGGCGATGACGGCGGACCAGGCTATCGCCGCCGCTATGGAGGACGCGTGAGCGAGCGGTGACGCGCCGGTGGACGGCGCAACGCTGGGTGGACCGGGCAGGACATGATGAGTAGGCGGTGAGTAGGTATTGAGTGGGCGCTGCACCTCGCGCGCGGACACGACGCGCGCCACACTGGAGACATGGACGGTCGCCACGCACGGCACCGCCAGGGACAGCGACGGAGGGCAGACATGATGGCGCGCCATGGGTATGGCAAGCACGCGAGCTACAAACTCAGCCAATCGGCTACTCTTACTATCACGGGAGCTGGCCGCGCGGCCAGTCCCCGGCCTACCGACGGAGGGCTGCGGAGATGAACGAGCCGGCGACACCCACAGGGGCGGCCCCCTTCGCGCTCGGACCTGGCGAGGGGACCGCGACGTGGTTCCTGGGGACGTTGATGACGCTCAAGGCGACAGGCAACACGACGCGCCACGCCTTTGGGCTCATCGAGCAAGTCTTGCCGGCGGGGTTTGTCCCGCCGCCGCACGTCCATCACGGCGAAGATGAGGCGTTCTACATCCTGGAGGGCCACGTCACCTTCACCTGCGGCGAGCACATGTGGGAGGCCCCGGCAGGGACTTTCGTTTTCCTGCCGCGAGGCACTGTCCATGGCTTCCGCGTGGCAGCCGACCAGCCGGCGCGTCTACTCCAATTCAACACGCCAGCGGGCGTCGAGCAGATGTTCGTCGAGGCGGGCGAGCCGGCGCGGGAGCGGACGCTGCCACCGGCGGGGGCGCCGGAGGTGGACAAATTGCTGGCGCTGGCGGCGCGCTATAACGTCGAGATCGCGGGGCCACCACCCAGGCGCGCGTAGCGGTCGGCCTTAACGGACTACTAGCCCTCTGCCGCGATGAGTCGCCTCAACCCTACACACGCGCCGCACGCGATGACCAGCGCCGTCAGCGGCGACCGCCCCGGCACGCCCGCGACCATGACGAGGCCGCACAGCACGCCCGCGACCCAGGCGTAGGGCAAGCGTATCCGCGCCGCGGTCACCCGCACGAGGCTCACGCCCTGGCACAGCGCCAACAACAACGCCAGCACGGGGACGAACACGAGGCCCGTCACCGTCGCGGCCGGCGCGGTGTGCGCGATGAGCAACACGACGGCAGCGACGAGCATGACTCCCACCACGGGCGGGGCGCCCGTTGCGGTGTATTCACTCCTGCCAGGCAAAAAGATGGCTATAATTGGGTAGCATATGGCGTCACGAGGCGGACGAGAGCAAGCGCCAAGCAGCGTGACCGATCCTCCAGAACGAAGCAGCGGCATCATCGCGCGGACAATGAGGCTATCCTATGGTAGGTGACAGGAGACATGGAGCAATCAGGATCGCGACCTACAACCTATGGAATGCGCGCCACACTTGGTTTCAGCGCCTGGAGGCTGCCGCCGAAGAGATCGGGCGTGTCGGCGCGGATATCGTCGCGCTGCAGGAAGTGCGCGCCATGGTCGGCCCGCCTGATAGGCGCAGTGCAGCCGCATACATCGCTCATACGACAGGCTATCGCCACGTCGTGTTCGAGGCATATCCCGATGATCCCGGCGAGGGGCTCGCGTTCCTAAGCCGGCTCCCCATCACGAGAGCGGAAGCAGGGTGGCGGAGCAGCGAGCAGCCGGCGGAGCGCGGGCTCCGTCTCGACGTTGAGGTCGACGGCGTCCCGCTGGCTATCACGAACGTCCACCTGGACAGCAGTACCGTTGGCATCTTGCAGCGAGAGCGCCAGATCACGGCCATCATAGAGTGGATCGCGGGTCGTCGTGCATGGGGGGGCCATGAGGGCCATGAACTCCTCTGTGGCGATTTCAACGTCTACCCTGGATCAAGCATCCATACCTTCCTGCTGGGGCAAGCATCTTTGCTTGGCCACAGCACGCACTGGTTCGACGTGGCGATGTACGATGCCTACCGAACGGGCCGACCTGCCCCTGCCACCTTAGATTTCGCTCACAACCCCCGGTGGCACAGCGAACATACGGTGGAGATACCCGCTCGTTTCGATTGGATTCTGCTCCGCGACTGTTACCCGGCCCCCTACCCCTACGTCGATCGGGTGGAGCTATTCGGCACGGAGCCGACCCCGAGAGCACAGGTGGTCCCGAGTGATCATTATGGAGTGTTCGCGGACATACGGCTATCGTCGGCCGTAACCAACGCCGCCAGCTAAAGAATCAAGAACTACGCCACTCAAAGAAGACAGTGAGACCGCCACCCCCGACAGGTCATGTAAGCCACGCGTGGCAAAGAGTATAATACGTCAAGTAGATGTAAGCAGTGGAGAAGCGAAACCGTGCCCGAGTTTGTGGTCCGAGGTGGGATCGCGACAGCCTTGCGCTTGCAGCAAGGCTATAAAGAGCATCTTCGAGTGCAGGGTTTGTATGGATGCTCCGTGCAGTATCGGCCGGGCCGATCCATTCTCCAACTCGCCAACGCGGGCCAATTTCCTCATCCTGTAATCAGCTATGCTACAGATGAATGTATTATCCAGGCGGCGCAGCGGCTTGGGTATACTATGGCGTTCGTGAGCAGTCCAGGCGGGGGTTTTCACAACACGCTAACAGCAGCCTTTTCCGCGAACGGAGCAACTGTTATGGCACTACCCGATGACCTCGCCGCCGCGTTGAGTGACTGCTTCCAACAAGACCATAATCCTTTTCCGAGGTTGTGATGATGGATACCATGCGCATTTCCGTCGATTTTAACACCATGCAGATGGACCCCAAGCGAAGGGTCTACATTGGCAGGAAAGACTCCGAGTTGGACGATCAGGCCCTAATAAGGGCCTTGGTTCAAGGAGTATCGATTGTGCTCTACGACGAGGTGATGCAAGTGCACGCCATCGCTGAGTTCGACAACAAGGATAAGGTGTGGTTTGGGGCGCCGGATTGGTCGACTCGTGAGGTGTTCTACCCTCAATCGGCTGTGGCTCAATAATGTCCGATGTCCTTGACAGAATCACGGTCAATCCGCAACAGTGCGGCGGCCGTCCTTTCGCCATGCTCTTGAACTTCTGGAATCGGGAGAGCGATTGGTTGAGATTAGCTGCTAGCGCCCTCCGCCGCGATGAGTCGCCTCAACCCTACACACGCGCCGCCCGCGATGACCAGCGCCGTCAGCGGCGACCGCCCCGGCACGCCCGCGACCATGACCAGGCCGCACAGCACGCCCGCGACCCAGGCGTAGGGCAGGTGTATCCGCGCCGCGGTCACCGGCACGAGGCTCGCGCCCTGGCACAGCGCCAGCAGCAGGGTCAGCACGGGGACGAATACGAGGCCGGTCACCGTCGCGGCCGGCGCGGCGTGCGCGATGAGCAGCAGGACGGCGGCGACGAGCATGAGCGCCGCCATGGGCGCGGCGGCGTCGGCCTGCAACAGCCACAGGTTGTCGACCGGTGCGAACTGGCGCAGGAAAGGCTCGTCTATATCAGTGCGGAACGCCTGCAGCAGCCCACGCGGCGGCAGCGCTACGACGAGGAACAGCCACGCGATCCACGGCTGCGCGAGCCCGTACGCGCCGCCCGCCGGCGCGCGGCCTGAGAGCAGCAGGCAGCCGGCGACGACCAACCCGGTATCGCGCGCCAACGGCCACAGCAGCGTGAGATGGCGCGCGTAGGTGAGCGTGGCCCGCGCCGCCGGCGTGCCGGCCCCCCTCCAGGACGCGAGGCGCAGCCGGCGCCGGCGCGGTGCGAACCCGGCGCGCGTACGAACCTGGCGCGTGAGGTCACGATCGCGCACGCCCAGCATGCCCAGCGACGCGAGACGCGCGTAGAGCAGGCTCTCGTCGGCCACGACGGTCAGGTTGACCCGCGCGCCCACCCAGCCGAGCGCGAGCAGCGACAGGACGGCCAGCGCCGCGAGCAGCGCCGCCCCCACCCCCGGCTCCCGCCCGCGTATGGCCCCCTCCAGCACACGGCCCGGCCACAGCGTGATCCCCGGAACGACGGCGGGCAGCACGAGCAGGAGCAGCGGCGCCAGCCACACGAAGCGGCGCCGCAACGGCCCGTAGGCCAGGCGCGCGGCTCCGACCAGCCAGGCCAGCGCCCACGCGAACACTCCGAGGAGCAGCGCCACAACGGCGGCGCGCAGCCCCACCGCGTCGGCGGCGCCCGCGCCCGCCGCGCCCGTCAGGGCCACGCCGATCAGCGCCGCGACGAGGACGACGAGGGGCAAGCGGATGACCACGACGCGTAGGAAGCCGAGCAACACGACGATCGCGCGAGGGAGGGGAGCGCCGGCGACGTAGGCTATGTCGGCGAAGGTGAGCTTGAGCGGACTCGCGCGCAGCGCGGCCATCATCAGGCCGATCTGCAGCAGGAAGACCAGGCCGGGCAGCGCCGCCAGCAGCAGCGGACGGCGCGCCACGCCCACGAGCAGCCCAATACTGGCCGACGCGTCGGCCAGGGTCAGCCACATCGCGGGCAGCCATAGCGCCGCGAACAGGAGCAGGTAGACGCTGTAGAGGCGCTCGGAGGTCGAGTTGTTGGCGGGATTGACGCCGAACCCGGCCCGCAGCCAATAGCGCGCCACACCGTAGGCCTGGCGCCCGCGCAGCCACAACAGGAGGCGCACGTCACGCATCGGCGTCGGGGTCGTCCTCGGCCTCTTCGCTCTCGTCCAACGCCGCGCGCAGCAGGGTGTCGAGCGAGAGATCGTCGATGTCCAGCGCCCCGCGCAGCTCATCCGGCGTGCCGGCGGCGATGAGCGCGCCTTCCTCCATCACGATATAGCGGTCCGGCCGCGCGCCGGGCGGGAGCTGATGGGTGCTGAGCAGGATGCCCATACCCCTGTCGCGCGACGCCTCTAACCGCGTCCACACGCGGTCGGCGGAGACGGGGTCGAGCGGTCCGAACGGCTCGTCCAGCAGCAACAGGTCGGGCTCGACCAGCAGCGCCATGCACAGGGCCAGCTTGTAGCGCATGCCGCGTGAGTAGGTCAGGGGGAACGCGTCACGCTGCGCCCATAGGCCGGTGTAGCGCAGCAGGCGCTCGCCCTCCTCTTGCCAGCCGCCCTTGCGATGGGCGTTCGCCACGAACTGGAGATGTTCCCAGGCGGTCAGCTCGTCGTAGAATCGCGGCGTATCGGGGACCAACACGACATGCTCGCGCACGGCGCGCTCGTCACGCCGGACATCGCGCCCGCACACGCGGATATCGCCCCCACTCGACCGCGTCCATGCGGCCAGCAGGCGCAGCAGCGTCGACTTGCCCGCGCCGTTGCGTCCCACCAACGCCACGAGTTCGCCCGCCCACACCGTCAGCGACACGTCCCGCAGCGCGGGAGACGCGCCGTAGGAGTGCGAAACGTCCGTCGCGTCCAGCAGCGGGACATCCGAGGCGGAAGTCGATAGTCGATAGTCGATAGTCGATAGTGGCTGTGGTTGGACAGTTTCCCCACTTAGCGGCGAGACAGGGCGCCCACTTTTCACTTCCGACTTCCGACTATCGACTATCGACGTCGTGGGTCGTGCGCACAAAGTAGCCCGCGCCGAAGACGCCGTGCTTGGGCGTGACGTCGACGATACGCAGCGACACCCTGGGCGTGAGCGTGGTAAAGTGGCGCTGCACGAAGAAGCCAACCGGCTGCGCCACGGCCAGCGCGCCGAGCGAGGCCAGCACGCCGCGGCTGTAGCGGTTGCGCTGCGGCGGGATCTGGCCGGCGGCGACGGCGCCGACGCCGGCCATCACAGCGGCCACGGCCAGGTTGGTGCCGCAGCGCGGGTGGATCGCCATGTCCGGCTCGCTCGTGCGCAGCCGCTGCAGCGCCTCGTCGGCCGCCTTACGCACGGCCTCCGACGCGGCCTGTCCCCACACATAGAAGCCGCTGGCGGTGGAGCGGCCCGTGAAGACGACCCTGGGGTGGCGCGGCGAGAGCAGGGCGATGGTGGCGTGCTCCAGGGCGTGGTTCTGGCGCACGCGCGGCCCCAGCAAGAGTTGATCGGAGATGTCGCGGATGGTGCTCATAATTCCTCAAGTGACGAGTGGTGAGTGGCGAGTGGCGAGTGACTAGTACTTACATAGTATCACTCGCCACTGGGCGCGCCCCACGATTGTGATGGCGGCCGCCACGAGCCTGCGACTAAAGTCGCATGGCAAACGACGGCGACTAAAGTCGCATGGGGCGCCGCGCGTAGAGACACTTCAGTGTCCGTGGTCTGCCATGCGACTTCAGTCGCAGGTTGGTCGTGCTAGGGCGCTATCTTCAGCAGCTTGACCGCGCCGGGGTCGGCGATATAGAGGGCGCCATCCGGCCCGACGGCGACGCCGCTGGGCTGCGTGAGCGCGCCCGCTGTTCCCACCGCTCCGCGGCCGAGGGCGCGGATAGTGGCGCCTGACGTCGCGTCAAGCTCCAGCACATGGTTGACGTGCTGATTGATGGCCGGCGCGTCGGTGGCGAAGAGATGGCCCCCTTTGTCCACGGCGAGGTACGGCTCCTGGTAGTCCTGCGTCACCCAGCCGGCGACCGGGTACGAACTCAGATACGCGCCGTTCAGGGTGAAGCGCTGCACGCGTTTGTTCCAATAGTCGGCCACGTAGACGACGCCCTTGGCGTCGACGGCCACGCCCGAGGGCTCGTCGAAGCTGCCGGGCGCCGTCATCTGGGCCGCGACGTGCGAGCCGGTCCCGATGTTGAACAAGTGCGTGCCCGTGGGGCCGTAGACCTGGATGCGCTCGTTGCCCGTGTCGGCGACGTAGAGGTTGCCGTTCGGCGCCACGGCCAGCTGGCGCGGGCCGTAGAACGAGCTGGCCGTCACGATCTTGCCCTGGTTGCCGGAGCCGAACTGGCGCACGAACGCGCCGGCCGGCGTGAACTCCTGGATACGCGACCAGTCGGATACATAGATGTCGCCGTTTTTCCCGACCACGATCCCGGCCGGGTCGACACCCGCATACAGCGCGCTGAACTGGCCTGGACCCGTCCCAGGGGCGCCCCACGCCGTGACGTAGCGCCCCGCGCGGTCGAACGTGACGACGCGCTGCGCGCCGGCGTCGGCGACGTAGATGTTACCGACCGCGTCTACGGCCACATCGCGCATCGTGCCCATGAGCCGCGCCAGCGTCGCCCCATTGATGGTCAGGCTGGGCGCGACGGGGCGCGTCAGCGCGGCCGCGACGTCGTTCTGCAGCGGGGCTTGCGCCACGCCGCTGGCGCCCTGCACGGCGCGCTGATGCGCCGCGTCCCACCCATGGCCCACGTACTTAGTGACGTAGGACTTGACGAGGTCGTTGCGGACGTAGACATAGAAGGGGTAGACGTTCGACCAATTGGTGAAGGCCGTCTGATCGAACGGCGTGCGCGTGGCCCACCAGTTGAGCAGGCTGCCCCACGTCGAGGGCTGCGCCGCCTGACCCAGGAAGCCTTTGACGCCCGTCGTTTCCCAGTTCTTGTAGCCATCCTCGGGGAACCACCAGCGCAGCTTGAACTCATAGCCCGTATAGTTGGCGAACGAGGCCAGCTTGCCATCGCCCGCCATGGCGACGTGGTTCTCACTACTCAGGAAGATGACCGGGTAGCGCTGTTGCGCGGCCGAGGACGCGTCGGCTTCGCTTGTTCCAATCGAATAGGGCTCGCCGTGCAGATACCAAGCCCAGGGCCAGGTGTCATTATTATCGACCCACACGCGCTCCTGCGCGCCCGTCGTGATCGGCATCAACGGGATGCGCTGGATCACCTTGGAGACGGCCGGCACGTCCTGCGCCGTCTGCGTGTAGACCAGCATCTCGGTCGGATTGGCCCCGTCGACGTAGGCCAGCGCCACCGCGGAGCGGACCGAGACCAGCGCCGTGACCGCCAGCAGCCCGGCCGTGATGAGCCATTTCTTGCTGAAGCGCGGGGCCGCGT
>JAABUX010007130.1_pt1 | contig 13177 bp, 11 predicted proteins | sample 5561851 | NCBI WGS metagenome assembly JAABUX01 (sample SAMN10711883, study PRJNA513361) | rock metagenome | isolation source: Antarctica rocks | place: Antarctica: Victoria Land, Richard Nunatak red sandstone | collected 2016-01-03 | reverse complement strand
TTAGCACTGCTTCGACGCCAGCCGCGTAGGCAGCGCCGCGTTCGGTGCTGCCGCTGTTGTAGCGCCGATGGGCAAGGGACCACACGGCCCGCACGTCGTCCGCATAGTGGTCAGCACCGGCTGCCATGCTCCTACAAGCGTCAAATGCGGCTTCGACGGTCAGGCCGTGATGGGCGAGCTGCGCCGAGTTGATCTGCATGAGGCCCAAATCGATGGAGCGGCCTTGCGCGAGCAGCGCCGCCGCCTGCGCCGCAGCCTCTTGCGGCGTTGCGGAGTGGATTGCAGCAGCGGGCAGGCCGCGCACGCGATCAGCGTTGAGGCCGATAATGAGGGCGTCGCCGCCGCTTTCATGGACGGCGATAGCGGCCAGGCGGGATTGGAACTCGCTGCCGTCTGGCGCAGCACCGCACCGTGGGTCGGCGGCGAGCGCCAGGATGGCGGCCAGGGTGAGGGCGGTCGCGCTCACACCACTGCCCTCCATGGTGGGATAGACTTACCCGACTTCCAGGCAAGGGTTCTGTGCAAGCAGGGCAGGTTCGTGCAGTGGCCATCCCCAAGCAGCCTTGCCGGTTGCAACCGAACCTGGTTCAACGTCCTAAAGGGAGCACCCGAGGTCAGGCTGATCCCGGTATGTGGTTGCATCACGACACTCCGACATATTAGTCAGAGGTGATCTATCACACGTTTAGTTCAAGATTCCAGGGCTTAAATTCGTTAGATGTGATGCAACGCTGCTCAGGAAGGGGTCTTGGACCCAGGGTTGTCCCCTTCACCTGCAACCAGCGCGTGCGCCTGCCGGAGGAAGTCGGTCACACGGTCACTGTCCTGGACCGCCGCGGAGAGCAACTGGCCGAGCTGGGCGACCTTCGCCTCTCCCGCGGCTGCTGTTGGTTCTACGTCCACCAGCAAAGTCATCGGAGAGACCCCGAGCGCTGTAGCAACACGCGCCAAGGTTCTCAGAGTGATGTTTGTCTCGCCTGCCTCGACGCCCACGATGTAGGATTGCCCTGTTCCAATAGCTGCGGCTACGTCCGACTGCTTGAGCTTGGCGCGTAGCCGTGCCGCCTTTATGCGGGTCCCAACCAGGGCTAGGAGAGGTTCTGGTTCGCTGGCCTCGCCTGCAATGTTGGGTCGCTTCGCCATGCAAGCTGGTCCTCTTCGTGCCACGCGCAGTCAGGCTGCTCCCGGACTGGAATCCAGTCTCGAAGCAGCACCCCCTTCGCACGTCTCAATAACGACAAACTTGCAGAGGAATGTCTAGCTACCTTCTTGAGTGAACGGTATGGGAGGATGCATAGTCAGCCGAGGTTGAGGGCGTCAACCCGAATATGTTGGTATGCAGGCACCAGTTAGGCGTCCAGCACGCGAGCCGTTCCAAGGGGGCATCTGGTGCAAGGGCTAAGCATTAGGCGTCTGACCGCGCCGTTTGATATCTCTGACAAGGGAGTTAATCAAAGCCATGACCGCACCATCTTCTGCCGGATGCTCCCCAAAGTATCCCTGGATGGCGCTGCACTTCGCCAGGATGCCGACTTCGGTATAGGCGGGCGCTTCGCCAATACGTAGGAGCGACGCGCGCCACTGGCGGCCGGAAGCAACAACCCGGCGCTGGGCCTCAGCTATGTCCTGCCCGTTATCCGGGTTGGCTTCCAACTCCTCCAAGATGTGACAACCCGCGTAGTAGCTGGCGAGGAAGTCAAGGAACTCGGCGCTTTCCTCCACGAGAACGGCATCCTTCAAGTCTTCCTCACGCATCGCGCTCACTGGACGTCAATCATGTCTTAACCTACGACTAACCCACTTCGGCATGTTCTAGTGCTGCAGCCCTCCCCATGGCTGATTAGAGGGTTGAGGAACTCGGTACTGCTCCCGACCAGCATGGCCTCGACCAGTTCCCTCTCAGACATCACGCATCCTCCCCAGAGGCTAGCTGGTCCGTCCAGACAGCCATCGGGATGGATATAACGGCAAATCTCAGACCATTCAAGTGTAGGTTGCAGAGCAAGGACAGCGCTGGTTGCGTATGGCGGACCTTCCCACGCAGCCCTAACTGAGAGCAGAGGAGCCTGGGATCGTGGAAGGACGGGATCAAGGGGCCGCTAGTTCGAGCTAGTGATGGAGGGTCAATGACACGGGTCAGAGCAGTTGGGGAACAGCAGACGTGAGTAGGATGCATTTTAAGAAGGTGGCGAATACACGCAGCGGAAGGTGGATCGCAAGTCTCTGGGCGGGCTTGACCGCAACACTTAGCATACCCTCGTGCAAGGAAGAGGATTTGCGGTCGAGAGACAGGGAAATAGCTCGGAATCGTCTATTGCTTGGAAGTGTCAGTTGTGCTTACGCATGGGCTATGTTAGAGACAGGTGAAATAAACAGCACCGCGACGATAGAGCTAAATCTCGTTTACCTCGCCATTTCTATCATCTCTTTTATGATGACGAAGTATCGATGGCGCGCGGGTTTTAGGCGCCACCTGCTGCTAGGGGTTGACGTATTAATCATATCAGCAGCATTCGTACTTGCCGGTCAACTAGCAGCGCCACTACTATTCCTCTATACATGGCTTACGTTGGGGTATGGGTTCAGATATGGAATTTACTATCTAAGGCTTGCCGCTTTAGGAAGTTTATGTGGTCTCCTGTTTGCACTGCTATATACAGACTACTGGCAAACACAGGTCTTCATCTCCAGCGGCTGGCTGATGCTTGGGATAGTAATACCGCCATATTTCGAACTGCTACTCCGGAGAACAATTCGGGCAAATCAAGTGGCTGCGGATGCAAACCATAGCAAGGTCCTGATGCTAGCCGGTCTAGGTCACCGCTTACGCACTCCGCTAGGTGCAATCCTAGGTGCGTCCAACGTTCTGCCGAAGGCCGGTTTGGATTTGCAGCAACGCGAAGCGCTGGAGGCGATCAGTACCGCAGCGCGCTCATTGGTTAGGGAGTTGGACGACTTTCTAGACGTGTCCCGCATCGACGCTGGTCGTATGCGGAAGGAAGTTACAAGGTTCAGTCTGAGACAGCTACTTGAAGATGTTATCAAAGTAGAGGGCGCACAGGCGACTGCGAAGGGCGTGGCTGTGAGTTGGTATGTCAGCCCAGATGTTCCCCTATATATCTGGTCAGAGCGGAAATGCCTCGCAAGGGCGATCAGTAATATCGTCGAGAACGCAGTCAAGTTCACATCAGCCGGATCGGTGCTGATTACGGTGAAACTGCATCAGACCTTAACCGGTAACCTGAACTTGCGCTTCGAAATCCTGGACACAGGAATTGGCATCCAATCGGACGCAAGGCAGAAGATATTTGAGAGCTTTACCCAGGCTACGCCCGAGATATTGCATCTCTTTGGAGGATCGGGGCTAGGTTTATCGGTCGCGTGTAGAATGATAAGGCTCTTGGGTGGTGAGATCAAGGTGGACAGTGTAGAAGGAAAGGGGAGTACATTCTGGTTCGACCTTACCTTACCTAGGCCAGAGTTCGCAGACAATAAAAAACTAAGTCTGGCAGGGAACGCCGTCATAATAATTAGCCCACAAACGGAGAGCTTGCTCCCGTTTGCGGCGAAGATCGCGAAGTTTGATGCAAAGCCTCACTTGTCAGACCACTCCGAGCAATGGAGCGTAATGATAGGCGATGAGCTGGAAGAGATAGAACACATCGTGGTCATTGTAGATGGTCGATATGGAGATGCGTCGGAAATCGCCCTTGGCCTCCGTAGGGAAGGTATCCTTAACCGGGTGCCCATGGTTCTCCTCCATGCCGGTCCAACGATGCCCAGCCCTGTTGTGCGACGGCATTTTATAACAGCAATCAGCGCCACGGTATCGGATAGGGAGTTGGTTTCAGCTCTATACCTCGCAGGAGCTACAGGAGAAAAGGCTATGGTAAAGCGCGATAAAGAAGCTCGGCATGGGGATGCATCCTCACCCATTGTATCACGACGGCCCATGTACGTCCTTGTGGCTGACAGTAATAGAAGTTCACTCGCGGTCATATCGAAAGTTCTTGAGATGGCTGGGCACACGTCCAAGATGGTAGATGATAGCGAGCAGGCATTAGATGCGTTCGAGCGAGACACTTTCAACCTTGTTCTTATAGACATCGATCATCCCCACATGGACGGGCTTGAAACCACAAAGATGGTTCGATTTATGCAGCTTAGCAAGCGCTACACCCCTATCTACGGGCTAACCAGCCGAGAAGGACCTGAAATAGTAACACGTTGCAAGGACGCTGGGCTGGATGGGATTCTAACCCAACCAATCGATCCTAAAGAACTGCTGAAGATTGTGGGCCAGTTCTTGCCTGAAGAGGTTGCTAGTCCTCCACCGGAGGTGGTTGAAAGCTCAGTCAAGATGATTTCTTCTCACCCTAGATTCCGCGAGGGCTTCGGCCCGCCCATAAAAGACGTAGGCTTCCCCTACCTGCCCTCGATTGGGGGACCTTCCTTCGTGAGCGAAGTTATCCAAATCTTTGTAAAGGACGCCGCAAGCATCTTGGCGCAGCTGTCGGCCAACTTACGCGCCGGTGATGTCGCCAGCTTTCAAACGCTACTTTCATCATTGAGGGACTCAGCTGGCATCATTGGTGCAGTTCGCCTTGTCGAAATATGCCAGTCGGGTGGTGAGATGGATCAAATCAAGGTTGAGGTTCAGGGTAGGGCCTTCTTTACCAAGCTGCAACGCGAAGTGGATAGAGTCGTTGTTGAGGTCAAGAGCTACTCGCCCGCCGCTTCATGAGCCATCATGTGGATTGCCGCAGCCCTCCCTTTCTTCTCTGGCGTGCCGGACTTTGGGGTTGGGTTGAATGAGACGCCCTGGCGCTCAAGGCCGACGTCTTGATACCAGGCATGATGCCCGAAGCATTGATCTTGAGATCGGACGCCAGGTCCGCCTACGCCGTATCTTGCTTGGCCTCACGCAAGCTCAGCTTGCATCCTCGCTTGCAATCTCACCACAACAGATGGCGCTTATCGAGCGGGGCTCTAGTCAGCTACATGCTGCTCAGTTGTTCCTGCTCTCTCGGGCGCTCAGCACGCCGGTGGAGCGCTTCTTCTCGACGCTTGGCCCTGGCGCCTTGCCTACAGAGCCAGTCACAACAGCCGCAACGGCGCTAGCGCTGGACAATATTCAAGAGGAACTAGGGGTCAAATCTGACGGCAGGTCAAACCAGGAAGTCAAGAAGATTGTAAAGGCATTCTCGCGTATTCCGGAAGCCGAGCGCCGTTCAAGAATACTCAGAATTGTGCAAAGTCTATCTAATGTCAACAGTATTGTCGAAGTTGATCCTATCCAACAATAGATAACCCAACTCTTTCCAACAAAAACCCATTAATGTGCATTATATGCTCACGCCCGCTGACCGGCGAGCGTGACGGATGCCAGCAGGTACCATCCGTCCACCCGAGTGGAGCCTCGCATGACCTACATCAACCGTTCCCTCCCTGACCACGCCGACGTACAGTCTGTTGCAAACTCTGATCTCTCCCCTGACTTGGTGACAGGCTACGCCAACCTTAACACCCGGCATGACGCCCAAGATCGAGTCTTCTGGTGTCATCTGAATGCCCAGGGCCGGCCGAGCTTCACCCAAGGCGTGCTTGCCGATCTTCACCACGTCCAGCGTCGTATAGCCGGCCTCTCCACGGTGTCCACCGGTTCCGACCCGGCTCCGGTCGGTTGGGTGGTGCTCGCGTCCCGAACGCCCGGCGTGTTCTCTCTCGGAGGAGACCTGACCCTGTTCTCAGCGCTGATCCGGAGTGGGGACCGCGAGGGACTAAGACAGTACGCGTATAGCTGCGTCGAGATCGCATACTGCAACTCGACGGGGTATGGTGGCCGCGCCATCTCCATCGGGTTGGCACAGGGAGAAGCGCTAGGAGGCGGGTTTGAGAGCCTGCTTTCGTGTGACGTGCTCTTCGCGGAACGCCGGGCGCGGTTCGGCCTGCCAGAAGTCCTCATGAACCTCTTCCCCGGCATGGGCGCTCACTGCTTCCTGACACGCCGGGTCGGGTCCGCGGCGGCCATACGAATGATCCTATCGGGGGAGGTATTTACCGCCGAGGCGATGCAAACGATGGGCATCGTCGACGTGCTTGCCGAAAACGGCAAGGGGGAGGAAGCGGTTCAAAACTACATACTCAAGCATCAGTCACGTCACAGGTCACATTCGGCAACCTACGAGGCCCGCCGTCGAATTAGCCCTGTGACGCTCGCTGACCTGAAGACGATTTGCGATGTGTGGGTAGAGACAGCGATGGCACTGACTAGCGCCGATCTGCGACGCATGGCGCTCTTGGTCTCGGCGCAGGATCGCAGCCGTCGGCGGCAAACTGAGGGTGCCTCGGTGGCAGCAGAGTAGTCAGCCCAGGGCATAGACCCGGTGTCCTGTGCCAGGATGCCGGGTCATGTCGTGCGTCAACCAAAGCGCTGGCCGTTACTGTCGCTAATCGGGGCTGCGGGGACAGTAGTGTTGGGGTGATCCAGTTCCCTACCAACTTGTTCCCACTCTTGGCGGAGATCAGCTATCAGCGAATCTCCTTCATGATATAGTCTGTCCTCAGAAATCTTGCTCCACGGCATGCAAAGGGCGCGTAGCTTTTTGGCTCCAATGTTTGCCGAGATGCTGCTGAGCGAATGGGCATGGAAACGGAAATCATGCACGTTTCTTTCTGCATGAGCTATACCGAGAAGTTCGACCAATGATTGTCCATCATCTCTGAAATCGGAGAGAAGCTGCTGAAGAAACTCGGTGCCGCCTAGCTCTTCGAGGTCTGACAGAGTTTGGACATCCATGATGGGAGCGACCCGGGGAAATTTGTCGGACTCCAGATCGCTTCCAAAGCTGGTATCGAGAGTAGGAACCCGGTCCGCAAGGACGTCTTCAGCAGCAGCAATCAGTTCGGCTAGGCGGACAGGCTTGACCAAGCAGGCCTTCATACCAGCCTGCAGACAACATGCTTGCGTCTCCTTGCTGCCATCCGCGGTCAACCCGATCAAAGGCGTATGACGATCATTGTATGACGTAAAGGCGTAGAGTCGAGCTAGCTCGATGCCGTCGATCACCGGCATATTCACATCAATGAATGCTAGATCGATGTCACTGCCTGTCAATAAAGTCAGAGCCTCCTCACCATCGTTGGCCAGCATGACGTGAAGTCCAGCGCGCTCCAACAGGCGGGAGAGAACAGACCGGTTCACGGCGTTGTCGTCAGCTATAAGGGCACGGAGCCCAACCAGGCGACCACCTGATTGGGGAAGGACTTCTGGCACCACCCGCACGGCGCTGCGAGGTCTGACCTTGGGATGAGATGCCGCAATTCGGATTGCACGGTGGAGATCGTCAGGGGGGCTGTGCTGGCTGATCGAGGTTGCAAACCGTTCACGAATTTCACGAGACGGAAGCCCGGGTACGACATCGTATTCACCCTTAATTAGAACATCCCCTTGGGATGTTGGCTGACTATGGTCAGCCCTCTCTACCAAGGAGATGTGAACACCTGCCGGGTCCGATGTGCCAATCGCAGCAAGCCGATCTTGTAGTGAGCGAACCCAACCAGCGCAGTTTGCCTGCAAGATCATATGGGCGGCCGGCTTTGAACGCTTGTCTTCCACGAGCGGAAGGTCGAGGTCTAGCCAAAAAGTGCTTCCTGCACCTGGCGCACTTACCACCCCAATCGTCCCGTTCATGAGCCGAACCTGCCTCTTGCACAAGGCAAGACCAAGACCGGTACCGCCGAACCTGTTGAACACCGTACTATCCGCTTGGGTGAACAGGGAGAAGATGCGTTCCTGGTCCTCCGCCGCTATGCCTATGCCAGTGTCGATAACCTCAATGCGAAGGTGAACCAAGCCGCCGCCGATGTCGTATCCATCAGCGGCAATGGTGACCGAGCCTTTCGACGTGAACTTTACAGCATTGCCGCCGAGGTTCAGAAGCACCTCCCGAATGTAACGCTCCACGCCTCTCAGCCTCAATGGCGTGCGCGCCGTCACGTAACAATTCACTAGTAGGCCCTTACCGCGTGCGGTTACTGCTATGATGGATGTTACTTTGGTGAGAACATCAAGTAGATCGAAGCTCTCCACAGCAGCTTGGCCGTATCCGGCCTCGATGCGGGAAAACTCCAGCACGTCTTGCACAAGCGATAGTTGTCCATCAGCGGCAGTGTTGATAGTCGCAAGCATATCAGCTTGGACGGTCTCCAACCGGGTCCCCTGCAACAGCTCAACTGTGCCTATGATTGCGTGTAGTGGCGTGCGCAACTCATGACTGACCCCCGCGAGGAACAGGGACTTGGCGGCGTCCGCCTGCTCCGCCCTCTTGCGTGCCTGCGCCAACTGTCGGACTAACCCGAATGAGTAGGCAGGTAGAACGGCCAGACCAATCAGAAGCCCACTCGACAAGCTAAGGTGGTTCCACCAGAATGGGTTTGTCAGGACTATGGTGGAGAAGCCAACGATGCTCAGCAGCGAAGCCGCCAGCATGAAAGGCCCCCCAAACCTGAAACCATATCCTATGATGATCCATAGGTAAACGGCATACAAAAAAGCTGTGTCCTCCCCCCCAGCCGCAAGCATGATCGTCGCTCCCGCAACATCAAGCACGACTGCAAAGCTCCGTCTTTGGTATCTAAATCGTTTGCCGAGTTGCAGACTGACGATTATGCCAAGGGCGCAACCCGTCCAGATTACCACCGGGATGGCCCAATGGTTCAGCAGGGTGTGATCGCTCAACAGCGCCATGATGACCAACATCGTGCAGCCGGCGACTAGACGGTTGAGGCCCATGACGAAGTCCTGACCGACGGCTTCTGGATCTCTGCCACGCAGCCTCTTCGTCTTTGACCGGAACTCGGTCAGCATCCGGCGACCGATTTCCCTCAAGAGTGCTTTGCGTGTCATCTTAGCGGGTTGCATCACAAGACATTCCATCTGTTCGTAGGCAAGACCTAACAGTCGAGATGATCATGACGACCCTAGCACGCCACCCCTTGCGTGATTCTTGCCTGACAAAAAATGCCATAAATGGTATGGTGGGCTCCACTGCACCATGGCGGAACGTCGCGATACACACTTGATTGTTGTGCCTTTCACGTAGCACGAGATCGTTGCTCTAGACCTTCAACGATTCTTATGCGCCACGACTGATGCATCTGCCAAGGATGGTTTCGCGGGATCGAACTGCCGTCTTCCTCGCACCGGCGAGCCGACCGTACAAGGTTGGTGACCAGCTGCGGATCAGGCGGAGGTCTCCACCCGACGCAGCAGCCAACCGATGAGGCGCGGCCAAAGCGTGTCCCGGTGCGTCCGACGGAAAAAACCGGCGTGCCCGATCCGTTCGGTGGCGGTGGATGGGGCTATCTGCCAGCGTTCGTATGGAGAGTTGGTGAAGTAGGACCCAAGCATGTCGATGGAGGCGGCCGGGGTCCATGGGTCGTCGTCGGCGCCGACAAGCAGCAGCGGTGCCCGTACACGCGCGAAGCGCGCCGCGGCGTCCACGGTGACGTCATCGAAAAAGTAACGCTGCTGCCCAATCCAGTAGGCCCAGTCCCGGAACGCCGGACCCGGCAGGTCCTCGCCCATGCCGAGCCAGCGCATCGGGGCATAACCAATGGCGGTGACCAGGGCGGGACCGACAACGCGGAGCAGGCCACCAACGCGCAAGCGCTCCGGAGCACCCTGGATATGGCCGATCCACGCCACCGCCGAGCTGACCAACGCAGCGCCTGCAAGGTGGCGGCTGCTGTCGCATAGGCCGATAGCGTGCCCGCCCAAGCTGTGGCCGACTGCGAGCAACGGCAGGCCGGGGTGGGATGCCCGCGCCCACTGGAACACACCTTCGGCGTCGAGATCTATCCAGTCGCGCATTTGCGCGTTGAAGCCACGAAGCGTGGCAGGCCGGGAAGAGCCGATCCCGCGGTAGTCGTAGGTGAGCGCGGCAAGACCGTGTTCGGCTAGGGCCGAAGCGAAAGGGCCGTAGTAGCGGGCCGGAACCGCTGTTGCCGCACTGATCAGCACCAAACCCACCGGCGTTGCCTGGCATGGCAAATGCAACGTGGCCCCAAGCGGGTAGCCGTCCCGGGCGGGAATCGTGACCGCTGATGCCGAAAGCCCGACTTGGCTCATGGTGGTAACGGTAAGCACCTCAACCCTGCTCGGCAACTTCAGGGCAATACGCCTTGGATATCCGTGACTGGTTCAACGCTGGTTCACACGCCAGGCGCCTCATCTCCGATGCCCCTGGCTTCAATAACGGATCAGCAACCAGCAGCAGCGCACCCGGGAGGGCCAGGAGGGAGTAGACACCGACGATGGTGGCGATCACCAGCCGGTTGCCCAGCATCTCGTATTCCCGGTCGCCGCTGCTGCGCAGCCGCGCCAACACCCTGGCCTTGAGCCGTTCGGCACGCTCGATCAGCGTCATAGAGTCACCATGGCCGACGGCCCGGCATCGCGCAGGAAACGCTGATGGAACTCGCTCGCGGGAACAGGTCTGCCGAGGTAGTAGCCTTGGGCGACCTGGCAACCCGCGTCGCGGAGGCGTTCCAGCTGGCTCGAAGTCTCGACGCCTTCAGCCAGCACCTCCATGCCCATGCTGCGCCCGATGCCGATCACGGCCTGGACGATGGCGGAGCCGTCCCGCCCGCCGCCGGACGCCTGTACGAAAGAGCGGTCGATCTTCAGGCGGTCTATCGGCAGGCGCTGCAGGTAGGCCAGCGACGAGTAGCCCGTGCCGAAGTCGTCGACGGCGACGCGCACCCCCATTTGTCGCAGGGCATGAAGGCCAGCGAGGACTTCGGGCTGGCTCGTCATCAGCGAGCCTTCCGTCAGCTCCAGTTCCAGCAAGTGCGGGGAAAGGCCGGTTTCTGCCAGCATCCCGACCACCAGGCTTTGCAGGTCCTCGGCCCTGAACGCCGCAGCCGGCAAGTTGACGCCGATCCGCAAGGGGTGACCGCCTGCTGCCCAAGCCGCAGCCTGGAGGCACGCCTCGCGCAGCACCCAGCGATCGATCAAGACCATGAGGCCGGTGTCTTCCGCCGTGGGCAGGAATGTCTCGGGCAGAACCAGGCCGTGTCCTGGCCGCCGCCAGCGCAGCAGAGCCTCCACACCGACCACGGCGCGGCTTACGACATCCACCTGTGGCTGGTACCACAGCAAAAGCTCGCCGTTCCCCACGGCGCGGCGCAGGTCCATCTCCAGCAGGACTGCGGCCCGCGCGACGGTCTGCATCTCCGGAACGAAGAAGCGCGACCGGCCCCGTCCTTCCTGCTTGGCCCGGTACATCGCGAGATCGGCGTTCTTCAGCAGTTGCTCGGCCGTGGCGGCGTCGTTCGGCGCCACCGTCATCCCAACGCTCGCGCCGATGGACGCCCTGTGGCGCTCGATGTCGAAGGGAGCTGAAACCGCCGCGATGATGTGGTTTGCCATCATCTGCACGTCACTGGGCTGCTCGATGCCCATCTGCACGACTGCGAACTCGTCGCCGCCGAGGCGGGCCACTGTGTCGCCACGCCGAGCCTGGCGCCGCAAGCGATCGGCGACTTCCTTCAGCAGGATGTCGCCGTGGTCATGCCCGAAGCCGTCGTTGATGGTCTTGAAGCGGTCCAGGTCGATGAAGTGCAGCGCAAAGGCCTGACCCGTCCCGGCCGAACGTGCAAGCTCCTTTTCCAGCACAGTTTGTAGGAACAAACGGTTCGGCAACCGGGTCAGGGTGTCATGATGGGCTAGGTAGCGCAGGGCTTCCTCGGCCCGCTTGCGCTCGGAGATGTCGAACGAGGTCGTGAGAACGTGCCTGGCGACGCCTCGGGCATCATGCAGCGGGAACTTGCTGGTGAGCATGGTGCGCCGCTGGGCCTGCCCATCGATGATCTCCTCCTCGCAATCAAGGAGAGGACGGCCACTGCGCAGGACTTCCTGATCCCGATCATCGGGCACCAGCAAGCCGTCCTCAGACGCGGCTCCCATGGTTCGTGAGCCATACTGGTTCATGAACACGCACCGTCCCTCGGCGTCAGAGGCGCTGATTGCGGCCGGTATGGTGTCGATGACCTGGATCAGGCGCGTCCGGTTGTCCCGGATCGCGATCTCAAGCGATTGCTCAGTGCGTTCAAGGTCACGCTGCAACATGTCGGCCCGTGACCGGGTGAGACCCTGCTGTTCCCCCAGCCGCAGCACATTGCGGCCGCGGGTGACGAACTCCTGATGATCGACCGGGGTCTGGAGAAAGTCGGTGGCGCCGGCCTCCAGGGCACGCAGCCGGAACTCGCGGTCCTCATAGGCAGTGAGCACGATGACCGGCACGTCGGCGCCGACGGGGACGCTGCGAAGCCGCCGGATGAACTCGGCGCCGTTCATACCAGGCATCTTGTAGTCGGTTATAACCAGGTCGGCGGGATGGCCATCGATCCATGACAGAGCAGCAGCCGGATCACTGAATGTGGCGACCTCGGCTCCCTCCCGGATCGATGCGGCAAGCTTCGAGAAGATCGCCAGGTTGGTGACCCTGTCATCAACAACGACAATCCTCGTCATCCACAGCTTCCTAGAGACACTGTCCCAGCAGATAACATGAAACAGTTAAGTCTATGTACGCCGATTGTGAGGCATGCCGTCTGGGTGTGTTATTTTTTGGTAAGAGCCAATTCATGATCCGGTGCCGTCCAAGAAGGCAAAAGCGCGATTTTTCACCCGTCCAGTGCCGCCCCCCATCGGGCTTTCCCGAAGACCCTCGCCGCCGCCAATCCCTCGCCGTACCCACGAGCACGCCACATGCGGTGGTATTCCGGCACGAGCCAGTTCCGGGGTCCACCGGATGGCCTTGCGCTGTCGTGGTTCCAGTATCCGCCCGGATCAATGTCCGCCGCCGCTGCCATCGTCCTTAGAGGCGGGCACCAGGAACGGCACTGCCAAGAGGCTCAGCAGCAGAACGGCCGCGATCACCGCAAACGCATCGGAGTAGGCCATTACGAAGGCCTGGCTGCGCACCTGCACAGCCAATGCCCCAACGGCCCGCGTGCCCGATCCCAACCAGGTCGTCATCCGATCCAGCCGCTCCGCCGTCCGCGCGCCGTTGCGGGTCACGCGCTCGGCCATGACACTGAAGTGGAAGTGCTCGCGCTTCTCCACCACCGTGCCCAGCGCCGCGATCCCCACGCTGCCGCCGAGGTTGCG
>JAABUX010007128.1_pt1 | contig 13180 bp, 16 predicted proteins | sample 5561851 | NCBI WGS metagenome assembly JAABUX01 (sample SAMN10711883, study PRJNA513361) | rock metagenome | isolation source: Antarctica rocks | place: Antarctica: Victoria Land, Richard Nunatak red sandstone | collected 2016-01-03 | reverse complement strand
AGCTCACCCCGTGTGTCTTCTGGCGCGTGTAGGTGCCGTGGCCGGCGCGGTGGAGGTGGAGGAGGACGCCGTTCCTGCGCGCCCACTTCGACATCGAGGTCATCGCGGTGTACCCGACGGTCAGGTCAATCATGATCACCACGCTGCCCAGCTGCTTGGCGAAGTCGGCGCGCTCGTACATGCCCTCCATGTCGGCGGCGGTGACGTTGAGGTAGTGGCCCTTGATCTCACCGGTCGCCGCCTCCGCCTTGTTCACCGCCTCCATCGAGGCCAGGTAGCGGTCGCGCCAGCGCATGAACGGCTGGCTGTTGATGTTCTCGTCGTCCTTGGTGAAGTCGAGGCCGCCGCGGAGCGCCTCGTACACCACCCGGCCGTAGTTGCGCGCCGACAGGCCGAGCTTCGGCTTGGTGGTGGCGCCGAGCAGGGGGCGGCCGTACTTGTTGAGGTACTCGCGCTCCATGACGATGCCGTGAGGCGGCCCCTGGAAGGTCTTCACGTAGTGCGCGGGGATGCGCATGTCCTCGAGGCGCAGCGCCTTGAGGGCCTTGAAGCCGAACACGTTGCCGATGATCGACGAGGTGAGGTTGGCGATCGATCCCTCCTCGAAGAGGTCGAGGTCGTAGGCGATGAGCGCGATGAACTGGCCCGGGGTTCCCGGCACCGGCTCGCAGCTGTAGGCCTTCGCCTGGTAGTGCTCGTGCGCGGTGAGGCGGTCGGTCCACACCACGGTCCAGGTCGCCGTCGAGGACTCCCCCGCCACGGCCGCAGCCGCCTCCTCGTGGTCCACACCGTCCTGCGGCGTGATCCGGAAGGCGCAGAGGATGTCCGTGTCCTTGGGCTCGTAGTCGGCGTCCCAGTAGCCCATCTGCTTGTAGGGGATGACGCCGGAGGCCCAGCGGTCGGGAGCGGCCGACTCCTCGACCGGCGCGTCGGTCTCGAGCAGTGTCATCGGGAGGCCTCGAGTCGCGATGGCTCCGTGGCGGTGCCGGCGGCGGCGTGGAGGTCGGTCGACGGGTCAGTGCACGTGGTCATCGAGATGCTCCTGTTGCGCAGCCGTGAGTCGCACCAGCAACGACTTCTCGGCACTGAGGATGCGGTGCGCCAGCACCAGCTGGCACAGCGCCAGCGGGTCACTGCGTCCCCGCGCGTCTGGCTCGTCGAAGGCGCCCAGCGACTCGGAGGGCAGCTCCCGAAGGTGGTGGTGACGCTCGTCGAGGTGGGCCCAGATTGACTCCTCGAGCAGCAGTGCCTCTTCCTGGGACAAACGGCCGTCGATCTCGATGGCGTCGACCGTGAGGCCGTCCGGGTCGGTGACCTCGAGCTCGGTGACCACCCGCCGCGAGTCCTCCAACCGGTTGTCGAGGGACAGGCGCGGAAGGCTCTGCCGGTGCTCGATGCGGACGTTGAGGTGGCCCATGTCGCGGAGCGACGGCACCGGGCGCCGGAACCGCACCACCATGTCGGCCTCCTTGCGCTGTGGGTCGATGTAGGCCTCGGCATCGGGCCGCCGTGCCTCGAGCTCCTCGCGCACCTGCTCCTCGGAGTAGCCGCGCTTGGCGACGTCCCGCTGGACCTTCCACTGCAGGCGCAACTCGGGTTCGGGGTCGAGCCACACCTTGAGGTCGAACGCGTGGCGGACACCCGACACCAGGAACGGGTGCAGCCCCTGGACGATGACCACCTCGCGCGGCACCACCGTGACCGCCTCGCCGAAGGTGCCGTCGCTGTGGTTGTACACCGGCTTCTCGACGCTCTCGCCGCGCTTCAGGGCCCAGAGGTTCTCCTCCATGAGCGCGAAGTTGTTGGCCCTCGGGTTGAGTGCTGTGACGCCCACGAGGTTGCGCTCGCGGCGGTCCAGCGAGTGGTAGTCGTCGAGGCAGATGGTGGTGATGCGCTCCTCGCCGAGAAGGTCGTAGAAGGCGGCGGCCAGCGTGGACTTGCCGCTTCCGCTGTCGCCGCCGATTCCCACCACGAGGGGCCGCCGGGACTCGTCGATGCCGACGATCACGCGGTCAGCCCGTGGGGGCGTCGCTTGGTCACGCCCTGAGAGTACTCCGCGATGGGCATGATGTCCAATGCATCGACTGCATGGCTACGATCAGTTCCGCTTATGACCGGAGATGCCCTCGAACGCCGTCTCACGCTCCAGCAGCTGCGCGTCTTCAAGGAGGTGGTCGACCAGGGGGGCTTCACCCGCGCCGCAGAGGTGCTGTCCCTCAGCCAGCCGGGCGTCTCGCACCAGATGCAGGCGCTGGCGCGCGCGGTGGGGTATCCCCTCTTCCACCCTGGCCGGCGCGGGGTCGACCTCACCGCCGTGGGAGAGGCCCTGCGCGAACGTGCCGGGCGCATCCTCGCGCTGGTCGCCGAGACCGGCGACGCCGTCGACGCCCTCAGCGGCCTCCGAGCCGGGAGCGTGCGGGTGGCAGGAGACACGACGGTGGGGATCTACGTCCTCCCCGACGCGTTCGCATCCTTTCGCCGCGAGCACCCCGGCGTCGCCCTCCGCCTCGACGTCTGCAACAGGGCCACGGTGAGAGAGCAGCTGCTCGGCGGCGAGGCGGACCTGGGCGTCCTCGGCAGGCTCTGGGACGACGGGGCGCTGGCCGCGACGGCCTTTCTCGACAATGAGCTGATGTGCTACAGCGCGCCCGACCACCCGCTGATCCAACGTCAGCCGCTTCGACCTGCGGATCTCCTGGACGGCCCCCTGCTGCTCCGCGAGCCCGGGTCGGGCACCAGGGAGACCGCCGAGACCATCCTTCGTGAGAACGGTGTCGAGCCGGTGGCGGCGATGGAGATGGCGAGCAACGGCGCCCTCAAGCGCGCCGTCGCCGGAGGCCTCGGCGTGGCCGTCCTCTCGTCGCAGGCGGTGCGCCTCGAGCTCGCCGCCGGCCTGCTCCACCCGCTCCGGGTTGCCGGCTTCCCGGTGCGGCGGATGTGGCACGTCGTCTGGGCCCGTGAGCGGGTGCTCAGCCCGGCGGCGCAGGCGTTCCGCAGCCACCTGCTGAGCGATGGCTGGCGCTCCGCCCTGTCCACCCCGCTCGCCACCGAATGACCACTTCGCATCTCACCCCGCCAGCTCCTTCGCTGTGGGTGCGGTGACCGCGAGCCGCTCACCGCGCCGGCGCGACGCGACGGGCGTGATCCTCACCGCCGTCTCGGCCGTCTTCTTCGGCAGCCTGGCCATCTACGGGAAGCTCGCGGAACGCCTGGGCATCCCACTGACCGAGCTGCTGGCGGTGCGCTTCGGGCTCGCCGGGGCGATCCTGTGGGTGCTCGCGCTGGTGCGCCGCGAGAGGCTGTGGTGGGGGCGGCGCAGCCTCGGCCTGGTGGTGATGGGGCTGCTGTACGTGGGCCAGGCCGCCACCTTCTTCTCCAGCCTCAGGACGGTGCCGGCTGCGGTCACCAGCATCCTGCTGTACCTGTATCCCGTCATCGTCATGCTCATCGCCGCGGGGTTCCTGGGCGAGCGCCTCGGCCGGACCCGGCTGGTTGCCGTGGCCGTCGCCGGTGCCGGGGTCTTCGCGGTGGTCAACCCCCTGGCGGCCCAGGGGTCGATCGCCGCCGCCGGGGTGCTGCTCGGCCTCGGCACGGCGGTGATCTACGCCGCCTACATCCTCACCGGTTGCGTCCTCCTTCGTGACATGCCGGCCGTCGTCGCAGCTGCGGCGATCGCCACCACCGCCGGGGCCACCCTGGCCCTCGCCGGAGCCGCCGGCGGACAGCTGCGGCCACTCACTGGGACGGCGATCGCCCTGGCCGGGTCGATGGCGGTGGTGGCCACGGCGATCCCGGTGACGCTCCTCCTCGCCGGGCTGGCGCGGGTCGGCGCCACGCGGGCGGCCATCATCAGCACGCTGGAGCCGGCCACCACGGTGCTGCTCGCCGCCCTCGTGCTCGGGGAGACGCTCGGGCCGGTCCGGCTGGCCGGTGGGGCGCTCATCCTCGCGGCGGCGGTGATCGTGGCGCGCAACGTGCCCGCCAGTCGTGCCGAGGTCCCTGTCAGGGAGTGACGGCGGTGGCCGCCCGCCGGTCAGGCGTCGGTGGGGATCGCCGGGGGCTGGGGTTCGTCGGGCCGGCGCTCACCGCGATCAATGGACTCGTCGCTGGCCTCGTCGGCTGCGGCACGATCGGGATGGATGGCCGCGCTGACCGCCGCGGCGATCTGCTCGAAGGGGACGGCGAGCGCGCTCACCTCGCCGCCGAGCTGGCCGCTCTCCTCGGCGACCACCTCCTCGGCGGCGGCCCTGGCCGCGTCGAGCCGCTCGCGCGCGCTGTGGTGGTGCTTGGTCTCCTCCTCGGTCATGGTGGTCATGGTAGTCGGACCTCGGAGACGTGGTGTTCATCCTTGGTGGCGAAGAAGCCGCGACGTAGCTACTCTGCTGAATGACGTGGCGACGATCAGGAGATCGGAGGGGGTGCGAGTAGCGAATTTGCCGGGATCGTCGCTGCGGCGCGTCGCGTTCGGGCCCTCCACGGCCTGCTCGCAGGTTCGCCGCCCGGGTTCGGCGGAGGCGACGGTCGGCAATGGGCCGGTGCCGATCGTCAGGGCTGCTTTGCTTCGACGTCGAACCGCCACGAGGCCCGCTGAGCACAGGAGGACGTCATGGCGAGTATCGATCAGGTCGCCGGCTGGCTGACGCTGTACGTCGGCATCTGGCGTGCCGGCGAGCACAGCAGGGTCCCAGAGCTGTTCACCGAGGACGCCCTCTACTTCACAGACCCGTTCAGGCCGCCGAAGCGCGGCCATGCTGAGATCGGCGAGTACTGGCGCGAGTCCGGTGACCCGCCCGACGGCTTCGAGGCTTCCTACGAACCGCTTGCGGTGGAGGGCGACCTGGCCGTCGTGACTGGATTCTCGCGGTACCTCAACGAGCGCAGAACAGGAGTGGACAAGGAGTACGGCAACGTTTTCGTGATGCGCCTCGCCCCCGACGGCCGCTGCCGCGAGTACCGCGAGTGGTACATGCTGCGCGCCGGGGCGCAACCGGCCTAGTAAGGCGTCGGCGAGCACCGCGGGATGTCGACGACGTCACCGCGATGATCACGGCCGCTCGAGGACGCGCCCGTTGCGGTCGACGACGAGGCTCACGACGATGTCGCGCTGGGCGAAGCCGAATGGCCCGGCGACACGCGCGTGGACCAAGTAATGCAGGGTGCCCGCGGCGTCGATCGCGCCCGTGCACCTCGTTGCAGAGACAACAGCGAAGTCGTCAAGGTTATCCCACCCGCAGGCGGTGACCTCAGGCTGCGCCAACAGCGGCGGGCTGGGAACCTGTGCCGACGCGGGGATGTCCCGGTTCATGCCGTCGATGGCGCTGCGAGGAGGGGGGATGGAGGGGTCGCCGTCCACGAAGGCATCGCGACCGTTCCAGCACACACCGACACGCATTCCGACGGTGGCTCCGAACTGGGCGCCGACGATCCGGCCGCCAGCGTATTGCGCGCAGCTGGCGCCTGCCATGCCGAACAAGGTGTTGGGTGAGCCAGCCGCCGCCTCCTCGGGCCAGGCCGTCATCAGAACCAGCCACGCTGCCGCGACGGCTGGCAATGCAAGCCACGCCAGCCGCCCGCGCCCAGCATCTCGCCGCAGCTCGTCACCATCGTCCTCGACCTCGACCCAGGCGACGACCATCGTCGGCAACATCACGAGCAGCTCCAGGAGAGCGACGAGCGACCTGCCCGTGATCCCGTTGTCGACCACTGACGACAGGACACCGTTGGTACGGTCCGCAATGGCGAAGCTGATGGCGGTGGTTGCGAACGTGACCACCACCGCCGCACTGCCGACAGTCCCAGCATGCGGAATCCGCGACGGTACGCGAGATTGCGAAGCGACGCCTCGCGTTCGTCGAGTTGGCCGCGTCTCCTGAACGCCAGCCCGTGAGTGGCCCGGATGAGCACGATGTCGAGGCTAACGATGATCAGCACGGCGACAATGCCGAAACCGTGAAGGGAGGCTGGTAGCCGCGAGCCCAGGACCGCGGTTCCCCCCGCGACCACGGACACCGCGATGCGGCGTGCGCGGCGGCTGCGCAGCGGGTCCATCGATCCTCTCTGCCTGCTCACGGGAATCGCTCCACCCGGCCGTTCCTGTCGATCACGACCTGCACGGTCATGGTCCGATGAAGGAACGGCAGCAGCAAGGGCGAGACCTCGTTCCGGAAGGTGAAGGAGAGAGTTCCGTCGGCACCGGTGGTGCGCCGGCACAGGGTCGTTGTCGCAACGGTGAGCGTGCTCGAGGCTGGGAAGCAGTCGCTCGCGTTCATGCCGTAGTCCTCGGACGCCCTGGTGCCGTTCCAGCACGCCTGGGCGTGAAGACGCATGTGGACTGTGACGGCGATGCCCGCGATGTTGTCGGCGTAGAACTCGCGGCAGTGTGGGGTGGTGTTCGAGGTAACCGGCGCCGTGGGGGCCACAGGGCCGAGGTCCGGAGCTCCTGAGCGGGACGAGACCTGCAGGGGCAGGATCAACACGGCGACAGACAGCACCATCGGTATCGCGACCGTCGTCGTCAGGAGCGCCGCCGCCCAGCGGCCGCGCATGTTCGGTCGCGCACCTGGTCCAAGGGTTCGCGCGAGACTGGCCCAGTGTCGATGAACGCCAGCACCATTGCCGGCAGCACGAAGAGCAGCTCAAGCAGGGTGATGAAACCGCCGCCGGTGCTGAGGCTGCCTTCCAGCCAGGCGCGGCTGTTTGAGGATGCCATGTCCGCGATCACCGCGGTTCCACCAACGACCGTCGCATAGATCACGTACGCGATGGTGTGGGCGCGGTTTCGCAGTGCCTCCTGACGCTCGTCGACTGCGCTGTCCGGTGCGGCGGCGATGCGCTGGGTTGCACGGCCCAGGGCGATGTTCAGCCCGACGAGGACGAGGAAGAGGAACACGATGGGGCCGGGACCCGAGGCGGTGGTGGGACTCGGCTTTGGGAGAGGGGGTACGGCCGTGAGGACGACGCAGACACCGAGGATGAGCACCACGAGACAACGCCGGACCAGTCGCTGCGCAAGCCATCCGCCGGGACCGTGCCGCACACCCCGCATCACGCTCGCCGTGACCAGTACCAGGGCGAGGTATCCGCCGAAGAGCAGGCCGGCGCTGAGGTCGGCGGCCACCACCAGGAAGAGCGCCAGGCAACAGGCGAGGGCGGTGGTGATGCGGGTCGGGGTGAGGAGCGACGCGACCGCGCGGCGTCGCGCCGGAGGGCTAGCGAGTGCCACCGGTAGCTCCCGCGACCTGGGGGCGGCTGTACAGCTCCTCGCTCATGGGCCGCAGCGGCTCGCGGGAGAAGATCGCCTCGATGGGGACCCCGAACGCCTCGCTGAGCCGGAATGCGAGCTCCAGGCTGGGGTTGTAGTCGCCTCGCTCCAGGTAGCCGACCGTCTGGTAGTTCACGCCGACCTCCTCCGCAAGTGCCTGTCTCGACATTCCTCGCTCCGTACGCAACACGGCGATCCGGTTGAAGAACCGTTCCGGGCTGGTGGATGCGGTTGTGCGAGTCTCTCGCCTACTCATCAACTCTATTGTTGTACTACTGCAACACTATGTCAAGCCAGGCAGACGACGCGGCGTTCCGCCCCCGCCCGGCTCGAATCGCAGGGGCACTACAGGCGGATGCCTCCGCGGGATATCCCGGATATCCCAACTGGGTAAAGTGAGCTCATGAAGATGCTGAAGGTCCGCCGGGTCGGCAATAGCAACATGGTGGCCCTCCCGAAGGAGTGGGCGGCCGACGGCTTCTGCCCGGGCGCCCACGTGCTGGTCGAGCGCGACGAGGCGGGAGAGGTGCGCATCCTCCGCGCCGGCGACGTCCCCGCGCGCATCGATGCACTTGCCGGCGAGATGGTCGAGAAGCACGCCGTGGCCCTCCAGACGCTGGCTGCGCACGACAGTGCCTTGGATTGACACGCGACAGGGTCATCCACCTCGAGGTTCAGGACGTTGGCGGTCTGGACGCGCGGATAGTCGGATCGGCGAAATGCGCAGCGGGGAACCAGCCTTCTTGAAAAACGCTTCCGGGCGTCCCCTCAACCTTGCCACCCAACGACGCGCAGATCTGGCCTTTACCGGCGGCAAACTGGCCCGCTGGCAGGAGGATGCGGGGCGGCGGAGCCGGCGGACGGATTCGAACCGACGGCCAGCTGTTTACAAAATGAGTGAGCACCCCTGACATGGGTGCTCAGGACGGCTCAGCGTATACCGCACCCTGCCCACGAGCACCCGCCGCATACCATGCTCACCCACCGTGTGACTGTCAAACGTGACTGTCAGGCCCGGTGGCCAACACCTTCGGTGCTTACGGCCCGGCGAAGACGCGGTCCATGGCGTCGGCCGCCTCACGCCGCAACGACGGGAGCACGTGCGCGTAAGTGTTCATGGTGAGCGTGATAGAAGAGTGACCAAGGATGTCCATTACAACGCGTGCGGGTACGCCCTGGACGAGTAGCAGGGTCGCTGCCGTGTGGCGCAGATCGTGAAAGCGCAGCCGCGGCAGCCCGGCCTCTGCCAGTAGGCGCTGGAATCGATGCGTGACTGCGGTGCCATCCAACGGCGTGCCCACGCTCGTCGTGAAGACGTGTCCTGTGTCCTGCCAGCGTCCGCCCGCGAGCAGCCGTTCCTCCAGTTGGCTGGTCCGGTGGCTCCGCAGAGCGGTCACGGCGACGTCGGGCAGATTGATCGTCCGTCGTGACCGTCGTGTCTTCGGCGGGATAAGGCGCAGCGCACCGTCGATGCGTTGCAAGCCGTTGACGACGTGCAGCTCTCGCCCGTCGAGCTCGACATCCTGCCAGCGCAGACCGAGCGCCTCGCTCTGACGTAGTCCCAACGCCAGCACCACGCCGTAGAGCGCCTCGAGCCTGTCGCCCTGGATGACCGCGAGAAAGCTGCGCGCCTGCTCAGGGGTGAACACGCGTGTCTCGTGCTCGGGGACGCGTACGGCGTCAGACAGCGCGGCGACGTTACGGCCTATGAGCCCGTCCCGGACGGCTTGGGCGAGCATCGCACGGAGCACGGCGCGAAAGTGATGCACCCTGCGCGGTGACAGGCCAGCGTCGGCGCGACGCCGCAACATGCGTCGGACGTCTGCCGGTGTCAGCTTCTCGAGGCGGAGAGTGCCAATCTCGGGGATAAGGTGACGCTGGATGATCCACCCATATACGCGGCGTGTGCTCGGTCGAAGACCGCTCTTCTCTCCAAGCCAGCTCGCGGCGTAGGTGCCGACAGTCTCTCTCCCCGCTGTCGTCAGCGTGCCTGTGTGCTGCTCTCTCAGCAGCTTTGTGAACCGTTCGGCAACGTCTCCCCGGGTGGCGCCGTAGACGCTGCGGTAGCGGCGCCTGCGGCCCTGCGACGTCTCCACGTAGCCCATGTCGAGCTGACCCACCCAACGGTTGTCGCTCTTGCGCTGGTAGATGCTGCCCTCGTGCGGTCCGCGGCGCTTGCTCATTTCCGGCTCCTCTTTGGTGTCTTTGGTGGTGTGGCGCCGTGGCGCATCAACTCCATGAATGCCGGGAGAGCGTCGCGAGCCTTCTGCTCCTTGAGGGCAATAACCTCGCGCAGTTCCGCGAGAAGGGCGCGGGTGACATGGCCCCTGAGCGCCTGCCGCGCCGCTCTCGAGAGCTCGCGGTCGCCGGAGTCAGAGCGAACCCGCCGATCCCGCTCAGCGGTGAGGCCTCTGCCCCACCGCTCATGGGCGAGCTCGACCAATTCGGGCCCCGGCATTCCCAGCCTCCGCGCGGCCTTTTTCTCGGCCTCGTTGCTCGCTTCAGCCGCTACTGCCCTGTTTCGGGCTATCAATCCCTGACGCAGCAAACCAGCGCCGGACTCGAACCAGCGTTTGTTGAGGGTTTTCAGGCGTCCGCCCGCGATCAAGGTGTGCCATTCGGCGACTTTCATGAGCGCACCGTCGACATCGACCAACTCCGCGGTGGTCGCGGCGAGATCCAGAAGGGTCGCCTCCAGCAACTGAGGGATCACCAATTGCTCACCGCCCGTGAGCCTCCGCCGGCCAGTCTCTACGGCGACCACGGTGTCGGGCACCCAGTCAAACCCAAGTTGACGAGCTCGGCTGGCTAGCTCGACCTGCGTCACACCCGTGAGGTCGCGCAGGCGCCGGAGGTTCCCAGATAGCACGGTTTGGGAGTCGACGGGCTTCATTGTGCCGCGATGGTATCACGCGTGAAGCCTGCGGTCTATACGGGGCTTGACATCTCGGGTCAAGCCGAGGGAAACTCTCAGGCGTCAATACACTGAGGAGCACGGCCATGAGAGACGATCAGGCGGTTCTGAGCATCACCGAGGCCGCCCAATTCATGGGCGTCTCCGCCAACAGCATGAAGCGAGCCCTGACCCGCGGGGACGTACCGTTCATCCGGCTGGGCGTCCGCGTGCTCGTGCCGCGGGCGGCGCTCGAGGGCTACATCGAGAAGCAGATGGCCGTCGGCAAGTAGATGGCCGCGGATCTTGGCGGCACGCCGGTGCGGATCGGACGGAGTCGGCGCGTCTTGGTCGCCGACCTCGAGTCCTACGTCAACGCGCTCAGAAAGCAAAACGACCGCGAGGCTGAACCTCTCGCGGCCGTAAGCGGCGGAGGCCACTGGCATGGCCTCCCGCAAGAGTAGCGCGTCGCAGACCCAAGCCGAGTTGATCGGCGGGGTTCTACGGCTCACCGTAACTGTCGAGGCATGGCGGTTCGTGCTCGCGGTCGACGTCGGTGCAGCGAACGGAGTTCTGCGCGATGTGGCCGATACCGTGGCTGCCATCACCGGTGTCGACCGTGAGCGGGCGATGACGGCGATCGACGCCGCGGTGGCCGCGCTCCCCGTTCCGGCACCTCATCGACCCGTGGCGCCGCGGAGGGCGGCGGCATGAGCCTGGCCGCATTGGAGGAGTTAAAGTCTCGCCCGCAGTGGGTCGCCTATCGGCTCGAGGAGCGCGGCGGCAAAATCACCAAACCACCGTACATTGCCAACAGCGGCCAACACGCGGACTCGACGAATCCCCTCACCTGGCGCCCGTACACGGTGGCTCGGGCGGCGTTCAAAAAGGCCGGCCACCGCGGGCTCGGCTTTGTAACCACCGCCGATGACCCTTACACCGGAATAGACCTCGATCACTGCCGCGACGCCGCGACCGGCGCGGTTGCGGAGTGGGCGCAGCATCTCGTGGCGCGGTTCGACAGCTACACCGAGGTGACGCCGAGCGATGAAGGCTTGCGGATCTGGATCAAGGCCACGCTCCCCGATGGCCACTCCCGAAGGGGTTCGATCGAACTCTACGACCGTGGCCGCTACTTCACGGTCACCGGCCGTCACCTCAAGGGCACGCCGGAGACCATCGAGGCGCGCCAGGCCGTGCTCGAGGAGGTCTGCGCCGAGTTGTGGCCGCCGAAGCCAGCGAGGAAGACGTCACTCCCTCAACCCGTTGATCTCAACGACGCACAACTGATCGAGGAGGCGTGTAACGCGAAGGGTGGCGACGCATTCGGTCGGCTCTGGCGCGGCGACCTCAGCGACGTCGAGGGCGACCATTCCCGCGGCGATTTCACCTTGTGCGGAAGGCTCGCCTTCTGGACAGCGGGCGACGGCCGCCGAATGGATCGCATGTTCCGTTCCTCGGGACTCATGCGCGAGAAGTGGGACGAGCGCCGCGGACCGTCGACGTACGGCGCAATCACGATCGAGGAGGCGCTCGCGGGCCGCGTCGAGTTCTACAGCCCCGCCGGCGGGCCGTCGAGTAGCGTCGCACCGACCGAGCACATCGTGGCCGCGTCGACCGGGCCAGCGTTGGTGGTCGCGACTGGCCAACCGCGCACCGCGATTCCTGTGCTGGACGAGGCAGCCTTCCGAGGGCTGGCTGGTGAGGTCGTACGCGCCATCGACCCACACACCGATGCTGACCCGGCTGCTGTGCTGGTTTCCCTTCTCGTCGCCTTCGGCTCGGCGGTTGGTGATGGTCCGCACGTTGTCGTCGGTGCCACGCACCACCCCGCCCGCGAGTACGTGGCCGTGGTGGGAGACACCGCGGTCGCGCGCAAGGGCGAGTCGTGGTCACCGGTCCGCCGGCTCATGGCACGCGCCGCCCCTGAGTGGGCAGACAGCCGTGTCCAGGGCGGGCTCTCCAGCGGCGAAGGGGTGATCGCCTCGTGCCGGGATGCGGTGGAGGAGGTCGACGGCAAGACGGGCGAGCAGCGCACCACCGACGCAGGGATTGCGGACAAGCGACTGCTTGTCGTCGAGCCCGAGTTGGCCCGGACGCTCCGCGTGCTGAAGCGCGACGGATCGACCCTGTCAGCGATTCTCCGCGACGCTTGGGACAGTGGTTCTCTCCGCGTGATGACCAAGGCGCAACTGCGGGCTACTGGCACTCACGTTTGCGTGATCGGGCACATCACCGAGACGGAGCTCACCCGCGAGTTGGACGAGAGCAGCATCGGTAACGGTTTCGCCAACCGCTTCCTCTGGATTGCGGTCCGTCGCTCTAAGCTGCTCCCGGAGCCCGAGCCCTTCGACGGTGCGCTGGTCGACCGGCTCGCGTCGAAGGTTGCGGCAGCCATCAGCTTCGGCCGGGGACTGGAGGCCGTCCCACGAGACGACGAGGCGCAACAGGTGTGGGGACGCGTGTACCCATCCCTCACCGCGGCCAAGCCTGGACTGTTGGGAGCCGTGCTCAGCCGGGCCGAGGCGCACGCGGTCCGTCTGAGCCTGATCTACGCGCTGCTGGATCACAGCGCGGTCATCCGCCGTGAGCACCTCGAGTCCGCACTCGCAGTGGTCGACTTCGCGGAAGCCTCAGCGCGGCACATTTTCGGCGACCGGCTGGGCGACCCCGTGGCGGACACAGTCTTTGCCGCTCTTGCTGACGGACGCGAGCTCACGCGCAATGCGATCCGCGATCTCTTCGGCCGCCATGCCAGCGCCTCGCGAATCACGGGCGCGCTCGAGCAGCTCGCCGGTAGTGGCCAGGTCGTGATGGAGCCGCGTGAGACTGGCGGCCGACCTGCTGAAGTGTGGAGGCGGGCCTGATGAGCACAACACCCTGCGCGGAAAGCGCGAAAGGCGCGGAAAGCCGCGTCGCGGGTTGTGTTCACGGCACTTACCGCGCATATCGCGCTTATCGCGCACCTGTGCGGACGTCGCGATGACCTACCTGTCGCAAGCCAGAGCGGTGGCAGTCATGGAGTT
>JAABUX010007127.1_pt1 | contig 13181 bp, 27 predicted proteins | sample 5561851 | NCBI WGS metagenome assembly JAABUX01 (sample SAMN10711883, study PRJNA513361) | rock metagenome | isolation source: Antarctica rocks | place: Antarctica: Victoria Land, Richard Nunatak red sandstone | collected 2016-01-03 | reverse complement strand
GCCATTTTAGCATGTGTAGAGCCAGGTCACATTCGTTGCTTCACATACGCTGGATGCACTGGTTCTGTCAGACAATTCAGTTGTGACGTTGAGTGACGCAACTATTTATACACTTGAACGTACAGCACTACAGGCCCGTTCTCACACTAGCCAAACATGTTGTCAAAGTCCGCGCCGCGGCCGGGGCCGGGAGGCTGAATGTCTGGGTGCGTCCCGCGGCGACCTGGCCGAGGAAAGTCATCTGGGCTGAAACCCTGCAGCAATGTAGCCATCCAGATGAAACTGACCGCCAAAACAACGCCAGCGCAGCCGGCGCAATCGCACCCCGAGAGAATAATAGCACGGGACAGCCGCCTCAACGCGGTGAGCGGCGGAGAGATGCGCAGGACAGCAGGGATTAGTTGCGCCATCCGAAAATCGCGAAGTAGAGCAGAGCGCCTCACCTCCAGGCCAGGAGGGCGGATGGGGTCCCAGCGGGTGCCGGGGACGGGGCCGCCGCGCTGGGGCGCGGGCACCCCGACGTACCCGGGACCCAGGTACGAGCCGCCGCCCTCGAGGCCGGGAATGCCCAGGCCGCCGGGGCCGGGCATGCCAGGCGCGCGGAAGCCGGGCGGCACCACGTCCTGGGCGCCGACCCCGTAGACAGGCGGCCCGGGTCGCCGCAGGCTGGGCTCTTCATAATCTGCGACATCATTTGCATGCTGATAAACCCTTCCGCGAGACACAATGCGCCTGGCTAGGCACGGGCTATGGTAAGCCACGCAGGTACCGATGCGTACCAGGCAGATGCCCGGATGGTATGCATCTGTGATAGGCTCATGAGTGGCAGAGAGTGCCAGTTGAATGGCGTACCCATGCGCAGTGGGTCGTCACTGCCGACGAGGCCCGACGGCACGGGACCGGGCTGCATGTCGGGCTCCGAGAGCCGCCGTGCCTCGGCTGACTCCCCATCGACTGCGGCTGCTGAGCGCTTAGAGCCTGCGCCGCCGCTTGCGCCGCCGCTGCCACTAGCGCCCTCGTCAAAGGCCGTGCGCAGCTGAGAGACCAGGTCGTCCAGGTGCTGACAGCCGGCCATCGGGTCTGCGTACGTACCAAAGCATCAGATGGCCATCGTTTGCCGAGCAAGCGTCCATGCGTAGTAACATCCACCAACAGAACTCAGTGGGCGTAGACCATGGAGAGAGTTGGCTCATGTGCGACCCTATGCGCGTGATGAGACCAGAACCACCGCAAGACAGGCCCTGTGATGCTGCCCGGCACGGGCATTGGAAGAGGGGCAGCAGCGGAGGACCTGACGAGCTAGTGTCCTGCGTGAAGCGGTCCAGCGGCAGCTCGAGGATGTGGGCGTCGGCGTCGCCGGCCCCCGGCCCCGCCGCCGTCCAGTGCACCAGCAGCTTGTCGCCGATCTGGTCACCGCACGTGTCGACTCATGAGAAGGCGTACGCCGTGAGCTGGACGCCGGATGAGGGATCACGCGGCTGCACGGCACTGACTCATCACTCCTCAGATAGACCCTTGGCATATGACCACATTGGACGAGATCCAGAGATGACCGCAGCCCTGACTGTACCAAAATGCTCACCGACAGCGCCTTCACGAGCAGCGGCGGCTTCGTCCCGGAAGCGTCCACGTAGCGGAAGGCGTAGGTGCCGTCCAGACTGTTCCAGCCGTCAGGCGGGACGTCGTCTGTCAGGTCCGCATCTGCAGCAGCGCAAGACGGCGGCTCTGCAGGTGCGCTTCATGAGGACCGGTCATGTTGCGGCATGCGGGACCAGACCCATGCTGCGAATGTTCAGTTGCAAAGCAGCGTAGCCGCATGGTGAAGGATGTGGAGACCCGGGTGACTCAGCATGCACATACCCGGACGAAGGGAGGCGTGCTGATGCCGAACGAACCGCACCTGCTGCGGCCTCGTCGGCGTCTTTGCCGACCGCAACAAGCTTGTACCCATCGGCCAGCAGGTATGCATGCACCGCGAAAGCCAAGCGATCCTCCCGCGACCTGTAATGCAATATGCCAGCGCTTGGCGCTGCGTCCTCGCGGCCTGAACAAGCGGAACGAAGGTGAAAAGGCTCTACACCTGAACGTGGGCCGAGCGGCCCTGACGATAGCAGACAGCACGTTCGGCGACGCCATCGGAACCTCAATGCCTGCGCAAGCCAAAATGCCTCTGCCCGGTTTCTGTGACCCCGCGCCGTCCTTCACAGCATTTCGATTCGATCGGCAACAGATCGATTTGAATATGACGGATCTGGCTGCACGCCTGGTGCGCCAACACCTCATTGCCAAAGTGCATGGAGGCACCTGTGTCGATGCTCCTCCTTTCAAGTGATCGCGGGCCCTCATGCAGGCTGCGGCGGATGTCAGTGGCCGTGCGACCGACCTGGGCACCGCCGGGGCGCTGACGCGGAGCCTCGAGGCACTGCTGGACGAGCGCGGCGGCCCGCCGGACCCGGCTGCGGATCTGCAGCCCGTCCTCGCCGCGCTTGCGCAGCAGGCGGAGTCGCCGCAGGCTGCCGAGGCGCAGCGGCTGCCAGTCTGGCAGATCGCCGGTGAGGCTCGGCTCATGCAGTCTGCTCAACACTCAGCACCTCACTGTCAGCCCACTGGACGTCTGCATTTTTTCCTACACGGCTTTGTTAGTAACAGATAAGTGGTGGAGCAGGGAAAAGGCTCCCGCTGCGCGTCAAGCATCAAGCGCTGTGCTTCTCTGCGGCCCCGGCTCTGCGCAAACCTCTGCATCAAGTCGTCCTCACAAATGCATGGTCAGGCGCGTGCGTCCCGCGCAGATGACCCCGCGGTGGTGGACCTGCTGGAGTCCCACGTGTCGCGGCCGGGCGCGGGCGGCGAGTCGGACGCCGTGTTCGCGTGGCTGTACGCGTGGGCGCGATCGCCGGCGGCGCCGCTGCAGCGCTTCGTCGCGCGCGTCGCGCCGTCGCTGGCCGCCCAGTACCTGCTGCGCTCCGCCTCGAACGTGTCGTCGCCGGGCCTCGAGGTGGCGACACCACCTTAGCACGCTTGTGTGTGGCACTTGCTGCCTATCCTCGCCGTGGTCTGCAGTGAATGAGCGGCCGATGGCACTGCAAATAGTCTTGCTGACGATGCGACCGCCCCACCTGAGTCAGGTTGTGCAGCATGAACAGACGTCAGTGTGTGGCACAGCACATGCATGTGACCGTGGCATGATCGCCCAGTCCTGCATTACAAGCGAGAGCTGTACTTGGTGCGTCCACGCAGGCGTGCATTGTGGCGTTCTATGAGGTTCAGGCGTCCGCAGCGGGCGGCCTGCCCGGCACGACACCGCAGTCCGTGTTAGGCCAGCAGCCCTCGCCAGCAGTCTCACAGGTAACTTGCCATTGCTGCCGTCTGCCACAGACTTACGTGCGGTCACGCTTCCATGACGACCCCTCTCAGGAATGCCACATTTATTGCAGGCAAAATCACAGGCAGGGTCCGCACAGCAGCAGGAAGCGTCTTGCTCCGGGAGGATGCCGTCCGCCGTCGCTGCGCTCTTGGACCCTTCCCAGGTGCTCTGAAGCCCCCGGCACTACTGCTGCAACTACTGTAGCCAGGCCTCATTCCTTCTATGATGATCGCCCATGGTGTGCTGAGACCGGACGGTGGGTGAGCAAAGCATCCGTTTGCATGGCATCACAGAGCATGCACCGCAATGTCCGAGCACGGCGCACCTGCGGCAATGTACCCCTGGCAGAAGTATGCCGGGGGAGTTCGAGCAGGCACAATTCGCATGAGCTGACGTTGCGAAGGGGTGACATCGCAGGTGCAGCCGCAGCCTGTGCTGCGCGGGGTGCAGCCGTGGCAGCGGGCCAGCGTGGCGGCAGCGGCGGTGCGTGCCTCGGCGCGGTGGGGTGCGACCTTCGGCACCGCCGCGTCGCTGCGCTTCGCGCGCACCGCGCACGGCCTGGCGGCCGCCGGCTGCGACTGGGCGCCGGCTGCTGCCGAGCAGCTCGCGGCGGCGAGCGGCGCCGGGCTTGCGGGACTCCCACAAGCCCCTGTGATGCTGGTGAGGGATGTGTTTGTGTGCGAGGACCGCTTCCTGGGTTGCCATGCAGTGTCCACTACCGCGGAAGCTGTGGAATGGCATCAAAGACCATGGCTCGCCTCTCGTATGCTGATCCTGGCACCCCTGCCCGCTCCCTTGCCCGTCGCATGCACAGGCCTTGCTGTTGAACTGGCGTCGCAGCACAGATCTGACATATGCATGTGCCACTGTTCAGCGGCGCTGTCATGCTGCAGGACCGGCGGGTCGAGCTGAAGCCGGAGCTGGTGGAGGCGCTGTGCCTGGGGCTCGCCCAGCCGCTGCTGCGCCTGCAGCTGGTCCCCGAGGGCGGGGCGGGGGTGGCCGGCGTCCGGGGCACCGCCGTCGGCCTGCCGGCGTCCGCGGACGCCGTGCGAGACCTCGCCAGCGCGACAGCAGGTGCCGACACCCGCCTGAGCTTGAGATACTGCTGACCACTCTCTGCTCGCCAGCTGTGTTGGCTGTGGAGCTCTGCTGCTGTGCCAGCGACAATGTCCTGCTCGAGCTGTCCCGTGTGGAGCTCTGCACGGAGAAAGCTGACAATGGTCATTATGGTTGCGCGCAGGAGCGGTCTTCACCCTACAGGCCAGGGCTATGGACTCGCTGTCACCAGTGGCGCTGCTGTTGACACACTCTCTTACGGGACAGTTGATGGATGTAGTCGAGCAGTCACACGCTGGATCCGGAGTAGCGACGCGTGAGCAGCAAATATCGGCTGTTGCGGTGCACTGATGCAGATGAGCATGCAGTTGTGACATTGAAGCTACAATTACAACGAGATACAAGACGCCGGACTACAGTGCAATGCGCTCCGTTACCTATATTCACAGGAGCGCAATGCCAACCCTCCTATCTTGGGAAAAGATGTTGCAATGCAGTCAGATTGCACTCTTACCAAGCCTTGACAGTGCCACAGCAATGGCGGTGCCGACAGTGGCGTTGTTCTTGACCAGCCGGATGTTCATATCCAGTGACGCGCCGCCGGTCAGCTCTCTGATCCTGCCCAGCAGGTACGGCGTGATCTCATTGCCGGTCAGCCGCTTTCGGTCCGCATCTTTCAGCGCTTGCTCAACCGCGGCTTCCACCCGCGCGCCGTGCGCGGTCGCGTCGTCTGGAATCGGCACGCCTGCACATGATATCCATGCCGCCGACTCAACGCCTGCTGCTTAGAAAAGGGGAAGGTGTGCCTGCAGGACTCGCATCTCGTGCCGTGGGAGAGACCTTCTCGAGTCATAAGCGACATTATGTGGACAGCGACGATGCTGGTCAGTCCATCCATATGCCCAAAGGCCTGGTATGAACCGCCAGCGTTGCGTGCAGGGCACGAGACTGGTAGCTTCACAAACCTATGACGATGCCGCTGTCGAGGTCGAGCTGCAGCGCCGCGCTGATCATGCGTGCCGCGGCATCTGGGTCGTCGGCCCGGGCCGGCGCCATGGAGCCGGACCTCCGCGTGAAGAAGGCCGGGAACTCGTCAGTGCCGTACGCGCACACGCACACGCCCTGCGCACGACCGGCAGCTGAGGTTGCTCTTGAGGTGCTGACTGTGACCCGCGCGACCAGACATATCCGTTTATGTGAGGCTGTTTTATGTATTTGCTCACGTGTAAGTCTACTCATCTTCCGATGATCTTGGCTCGGATGGCGTAAAGCCGGCTAGAACCAAGGCGCAGCAACGGCGGCCCATCAGAGTGCGTATAGGGGCTTGTGCGGCACTACCGCAGGTCGCGCCTGGGTTTCCAGGTACTCCAGCGTGCGCGGGATGTCCAGCACGGACTTGACGCCGGCGCAGACGACGGCGACGGGGCTGCGGCCGAGCTCGGTCAGGTCGGCGGACACGTCCATGGTCGTCTCGCCGCCGCGGTGCACGCCGCCGATGCCTGCCACTGTGCAGATTACAGCTCAGCTGGCAGCCATAACCAACTCATACGCGCCGTCGCAGCCACTCATCCGGAAGGGTTGAGGGAACTGAACCTCAGCCTTCCAGCAGCTGTGCAAGGAGAAGCTGACATGTCGACGCGTCATGTTGCCTCCTCAATGGGGTATATTGCCGGTGAAACGATGTATTTTCAGCTCCATATGTTCCTAGCACCTAGCGCACCGCCCGTAACGAAGACGGCGATGCCAACTCGCGCAGCCAGCAGCATGGTCGCCGACACGGTAGTGGCGCCGTCGCAGCGCTGCGCCGCGACCACCGGCAGGTCCCGCCGGCTGGTTTTCCGCACCTGATGCCGGCAACAGCGCAGGCGTGCTCAAGATCGGTGCCATGACACACGACTTGTAATGTGTATTGCAATCGTGCTCAGTGTGCGGAGGCGCATGAAGCCACATGGCAGGCCGTCCACGATGGTTGATGAGGCCGAGGCGATACCGCTGGGCCGGCCTCCGCGATGCGCTGCAGCTGCTCGGCGGTGAGGCCCACGTGCGGCACGCCGTCCAGCACCGCCACCGTCGCCGGCACCGCGCCGCCTGCAGCAGGCGGTGCACGTTGCCCGTGCCCCAGTGCGGCAAGCTGACGCCTGCTGGGCCCTTTGAGCCAGCCATGGGCGTTGACGCTCAGAAACAGGACAGCTCAGGCTAAGGATGCCACCTGTGCCTCTCTGATCATCGGACTGTGAGTGCTGCTACCCTCTGAATTTCCTGCCGGCGCGGCAGCTTCCAGGAACCCTGGTCTTCGCATGGTGTTCTGCTGCCCGGCTACTGTTGGGCCGGGGCGCGCCTTGGCGGACGATGGCCTCCACCTCCTGCGCCGTGGCCAGGTTCTGCGGATACGGCATGCCGTGGCTGATGATGGTGCTCTCCAGGGCCACCACCGGCGCGCCCTCGCGCAGCGCCCTCGCCACCTCCGCGCCCACCACGATGCCCTGCTTGGCGCTGGGTGCCTGCAACTCACAGAAGCACGCAATCGTGGCAAATCTGCGACTGACACATCTGAGCAGCTCAGGTGTAAGCGAGCAAGCAGGAGTGTGCAGCTTGTGTCGTGACGCTCGAATGATGCTGCCGGTCGTTCACCCACAGACTGCACCTGACCCGCGGTGAGGCTGCTAATGGCGGAGTAAGTGGTGCTGGCGCCGGCGGCAGCTGCGCCGCTGATCTGTCCCGACAGCTGCGCCAGGCGCCGTCTCCATGGCTGCGCCTCCTGGGCCATGACGGCAGCCGCTGCTCGGGGTGAGCGCTGCTGAGCGACTGTCCGAATGCCGGGTTGCCGTCGAAGACCGGCGCGCAGCCGTGTCTGCGTGTGGTGAACGATTGTATGCACCGGGTCAGAAACTGCTGACTCTGCACAGTGCTGGAACTGCGTCACGTGCATATGCATGAGGGGAAGTGCAATCCGTGGTCACCCTCGCCGAAGGCGGGCATATACCGAGCATGATCGTTCATGATCATCTTGCTTGAAACGTCAGTGCACCTATTGTTGTCACGGAGAGCAAGTGTCGATTCCTTGTGCGTCAAGGCCAAAGTGCCTACACCTCCAGAGTGATCGTATTTTGACCCTATCTGACAACGGCACCTGCTTTCGCGGAGCATCACCGATCCTGCCCTGCATACCGAGTGGGCACTGCGGGGCGCAGCCAGCCCAAACGCTTGGGCGGCGGTCTCGCCAGCCGCCTTCATGCTCCGGCGGCGTCGTACGCAGAGCGGTCGCCGCTCGTAGATGCGCGGGGCGCCTCATGGGGCGCCTGTTGCGACCATGGCGGCGGTGCACGGGGCCGTCGGACGGCGGCGCAAGGCTCAACGCCCCAGCGTCTCGCGGCTGCAGGCGCGTCCGTGCATTGCACCACCATCCGCCGCCCTGCGCCGCCCTCCATTGTTCTATGGTGTGAAAAGGACCGTCCCTGTTGTGCATCCGCGTGCGTAAGAGGGCTGCCCTGTGTTGCGCATGTTTTCAACGACAGTGCACGTCGCAGATGCTGGGGCTGGTCTGCATGGCGGCCCTGTGCGGCGGGTACCTGTACTTCATGAGCCGCTTCACGCCGGCTGAAGCTGGCGGCAGGTCCGGCTTCCGCCGCGTCGGCCGTGACGGCGGGAGCGCCTCAGCCATCATCGCCAGCAGCGTGAGTGGCCTCACTTTCACCTGCATTTTGTTTCTCTTCTTCTTCAAACTCATACATAGACCCGACTGCGTAAGTTGGCTACAGGGTGGGCGCATTACATGAGTGCAAGGGAACGGACATCACATGCTAAAACAACCAGCCCAGCTGACTGCCGCAGGGAGTGACATCAGCCGTGCGCAACGTCACGCAACACGGCAGCGGTGGCGGCCCTGCAGAGGCGTTCCGGACGGGCCCCGGCTCCGACCGGCTCCTGCTGGCGTCGCACAACCGGCTGCTGTGGTACTACTACAACAGCGGCAAAGTGGACGTCCTGCATGAGGGCCAGGTGCTGTTGCGTACAGTGCTGCCGAGTGGCCTGAAGCCTTGCCCAGATGTGGTGGCACACAATGCGAACTCAGGACGCACACCGCTGCCTCTCACGGATTCTGCGGTAGTCCACGCTCTGTCTGTTGCTGTATTCTGGAAGCGAGCTTGCTCACGCAGCTATGCGCTGCCGACAGGGTGTGTATTATGGCACCTTCCCCGGGGTCAAGCTCGGGGACGACGGGGCACCCAGCAGCGTGTGGGTGGTGTCGCGGCCGCACAACTGGAAGCCGAAGGGCACGGCCGAGCGCCTGCTGGAGCTGGACATGATGACAGGCACGCCACCTCTTGTTTGCACTCACACACTGTTCCAATGCTCTGACTTCAGGTATGCTGCCGGGATGACAGAGCGTTCGCGATCGTGCATGCAGCGAAAGCGACGCATCAAGAGACCTCACGTTGGCGCAGGAGACTTGTTGAACGAAGTGGCCATCAAATCCAGGTTTACGCACGATGTGGTGCGTTGATCTCATTTTCCCTCTCCGTGCTGGTGTGTTGTGTGCGCCCTCATCTCGATCGGCCTGCCTGCCTGCCTGCCTTCGCGCTGTGCCAGCGCATGAAGTCAGCAGTCGCACACTGACGGCGAACCCGGGCACAGTTAGTACGCGCATGCAACGTTTGAAAGGGTTTTGAGGAGCCCTGCGCAGGCGCGAAGAGGCGACCGGGTGTACGTGTGCAACACGGAGGCGGGCGCCGTGCTGGAGCTGCGCCTGCCGGGCCTGCAGACCGTGCAGGCGCTGCGGCTGTTCAGCCTGAAGGAGCACCTGAACAGCGTCGCGCCGCTGGAGCCGGGCGTCCTGTGGGGCATCCTCCACAACCTCGGCGCGGTGCCCTGCTGCCCTGAGGGTCATGAGGGTCATGGGTCGAAAGCGGTGAGAGTGGGGTTATGAGACTCGAGGAAGCAGTATACAGAAAGGCACCCCGTGTGAGCACGGTTAGCAGCTTGTCACTCCTGGTGAACGGCTTGTGTGAAGATGTTTCTGCGTTCGCACTTGACAATACCTCCACTGGCACCAAGATTCCCTCCCAGACACGCTGCTGAGACTGTGCATTCGTCGAGGTTATTGACACATCGTGCTGGGTTGTGCTCTTGTGCAGAGTTCGCTGGTGAAGATCGACTTGGACGCTGGCAAGGTGGTGCAGCGCTGGGACGACATCGGCACCAAGGTCCACGCCATCGTGGCCTGGCGCGACGCCTTCCTGGTGCTCGACTCTGAAGCCGCGGCGCTCGTCAGCGTCAACCCGCGGACCGGCGACGTGAAACGCTTGTACAAGGCACGCTGCGCCGCCGCCCTCACTGCATCGCGTCCTGCACCGGGCGCAGCAGGGTCGGCACTATGGTGTTTTCGTGAGGTCGTCAGGCTCGAGTGCTCAAACCTATGTGAACTCCACACTGCTGTATGCACCGCAGAGTCAATCTTTCACTGCCGGTTGTCAGCTTCCCCGCGGAGGACATCCATGCCAGAGCACTCTTGCCCGGCCTGCTTCGACGCTGTGCGGGATGGGCTGTTCGGGCGCGACCAAAGAACGGTTTCTCAGATGGGAGTCACGGGGTGCAGGTCCGGGACGGGAAGAAGTTCCTGAAGGGCCTGGCGGTGATCGACGACGTCGCCTACTTCGGCGTGTCGGTGTGGAGCGAGCGGTCCGCGCGCGGCGACCCGTCCCAGGACAGCGAGCTCGCCGCCTTCTGCCTGCGCGGCATGGAGCTGCTCTGGCGCCGGGAGGTGAGCCTCACGCTTTCCCCACGAGCCGCTGCTCTCGGCGAACGTGGTGTTGGGTCCGGTGCAACATCGACTATCCAATGCGATGCCGCTCCTTTGCCCAATCGGTGTCCGTTCCTGCCTCTCCGTACCCTGCATGTAGACCGTTGCATATGCTCATGTAGAGCCCACAAGGAGTCGTGGACGCGGTCCATGGAGCTGCCTGGATGGTGCCTCCATGTCCCGGCGTCATACTGCGGATGGTTGCCACTTTCTCAGCTCCCGCGCTGGCGGCTTCTGAGCAGCACATCTGTGCCCCAGGTGCCCACCCACGGTCTGCTCAACGTGGTCGCGGCGCCGCAGCTCGCCGTCAGCTCCACGTACCGCGCTTTGGACCCTGGCCTGCAGCGTCCCACCAGACAGAAGGTCCGTTCGTGGACATCCTGCATGGTCTTTGCGCTGTCGCTACCCCAGGTAGCAACGTTGGGGCATGCTCCGTACCCGTTATACCGAGGCGCACAGAAACACCAATTGCCCGCTGCCAATACCATGGTGGTTGAGTGGAACGTTGCGACCTTTTGCACCGCTCCGGACAACGCGCCCTGAAATGCAGAAGAAGAGGGGTCGGCGCGGACAGATGCTGGAAGTCGAAGCCAGGGACACCGCTGCTGGCGGGGCGGGCCTGCGTGTTACCACAGAGCCTGAGGGGCCGCAGGGCGAAGCAGGACGCGGCAACATTTCCAGGTGAACTTGAGACACTCGTGAGCATGTGGCTTGTTGCAGCAGCATTAGGTGAGCCTGTGCTGGCCAAAGCTGCCTACTCGGTCACCTGCAACCCTGCTCGATGCTGTGGCTGCGTTGGCTCCTAATGACTGCCCATGGCGCATCTGCCCATGCCGCGACGCATCTTCGACTGTCCAGGCGTACGCCGGCAGAGACGGCGGCGAAGTTTCCGCCGGTGCTCGGCGGCCAGTGGTCCAGCGGGCTGCCGTTCCTGAACGCGGCGCTGAAGGAGAAGCACCCGTCGCAGGCCGGCATCCAGCTGGACCTTGCCGACGTGGACTCGGCGCCGCTGAAGGTGTCCTGCCCTGCATGAGCCGCCGAATGCGTCAGACCGGGCCCTACGTTGCCCCGCTTCTGAGTTCTGGATCTGATGTTAAGCCTGGCATAAGTGATCAACGACCCTGCGCTAATTGCCATGCTGACTGTCAGCCACTAGTCATGGGTATGCTGCGTCGGCCGCAAATATGGCTTACGACCTGCAACGGGCACGAGCTGGTGGTAGTAAGTAGCAAAGTTGACATGTATCGATCATGTTCACGCAGGATCTGATCCTGAAGGGCGGCGACGAGTTCTGGTCAACAGAGCTGCAGCAGCGGACCAACGCGCACTTCAAGGGGCGCCAGGACAACATGTCCAAGTTCAAGCCCGGCGTCGAGACGGTCATCCTCGTGTTCAGCGACCAGAAGGGGGAGGTCATGTTCCGGTTCCCCTGGTACAAAAAACTCAAGCCGCTGGTGGAGCCCATCGTTGAGAAGGTGACATGTCGTCCAGATTTTGCATGGCGTGCTGTTGTGCTTCACGCAAGAAACAGTATGCAGGGCATTCTTTCGAGACGGCTATATGAGCGTTCCTAAGCAGTCGCCAGCAGCCCTCATCAGGAACAAAAGCGCTGTTGCATTGCAGCGGCGTGATACGCTACCTGTGCCAACAATAAACCTCTGTGTGCTCGTTCTGGGTCACGCGTCGTCAAATCTGACTGCGAAGCGCAGCTGCTGGGCCGCGGGGACATGGACAAGGTGGTGCGCCTGCAGCTGGCGCGCATGCGGCCGGGCATCCACATCCTGCCGCACACCGACCGCGGCCAGTGGGCGGTGCATGCGCACCGCATCCATGTCCCGATCACGACCGGGCCGGAGGTCCACTTCGACGTGCGCAGCGGCTGTCGCAGCCCCCTGCCCTGATCCAATTGCCACCTGACACCCTAGTTGCCCGCTCCTCTGCCCCACGTACGCAGGTCTCTCACACAGGGTTTAAGGGTTGCCTTGAGGGCTAGACACGTGACGCGCTCAGAGCTGGAAGGACTTGGTTCAGAACGGCATGATATGCTGAGGTCAGCATCATGACACTTTTGCGGGAGATGCTCCATCCAGTTTGATTCCATGCGACGTTTCTCATGCCCTGCAGGTGTGTCCGGGTCTGGAGAAGAACACACAAAAGGAAGCCGAGGAGCACTGCTGGCCGGTCGGCATCGCAGAGGGCCGAGCCTTCGAGCTGAACAACAACCTCGTGCACAGGGTTGAGAACAACGGCGCGCTGCCGCGGGTACATCTGATTCTGGACGCGGGTGCTGTCCCGCATAATTACACAGAATTGCAGCCGGGCCAGGCATGCCGCTATGACCCGCCGGACGTCATCTGCTGAGCGATTTGGTGGTGGAATCACAACATTGAACCCTCTGTAGCTAGAGAGCGTGAAGCCTGCACCTGACAAACAGGAAGTGCGCCTCTGCTGGCCATGGTTTGCGGCCGCCTCTCAGTGTCAGGCCTATGGATTCCATTGACTAGCACGTGTTTTGCAGACAATTGTCGTGTTCATAGCCGACGGCTATGACTTATATCGTGCGGTAGGCCTTTCCGTCAGGCGGGTCCAGCGGGACCGACGCTGTCAGTCACCATCCAGACCCTGCGAGCACTCTTGCTCAGCACCAGTTGCTGACGCAGAGCACTGTCACAGTGCAGACAACCACCATGAAGAACGTTGTGAACTTGATAGGATTGCTGAGCCTCTTGGGAGGACCTCTCAGTCATCAACAGTCAAGGTGAGTTGGTTTGCTGACCCCAGCCACTGCGGTCCTCGCCTACCCCCGCCCCTCCGTCCGACCTCCCTGATGTCCCACGCCCGGAGTGACCGTCCCAGCCCTGCAGGCCGCCGCGGGAAGATCACGCGGCCATGGCGAGGTATCTCGTACACGCCAACAACTACGGCACGCTCGCGACGCGCAGCCGGCACCTGTCCGGCGCG
>JAABUX010007126.1_pt1 | contig 13181 bp, 5 predicted proteins | sample 5561851 | NCBI WGS metagenome assembly JAABUX01 (sample SAMN10711883, study PRJNA513361) | rock metagenome | isolation source: Antarctica rocks | place: Antarctica: Victoria Land, Richard Nunatak red sandstone | collected 2016-01-03 | reverse complement strand
CACTGGGTTCACGATATTCATCGCCGGGACGACGCCCTGACGCAGGACGGCCTCCACGGCGTCGGCGGCGCGCGCGATCAGGTCCGGCAGCTCGGCGCGCTCCTCGGCGTCGAACGCGCCCAGCACGAAGTCGCGCGCGTCGCGGTCCGCGGCTCGTCCCACGCCGATCTTGAGCCGCGCCACCTCCTGCGAGCCAAGGTGGGCGAAAATCGACTTCAGTCCGTTGTGGCCGCCGGAACTGCCCCGCTCGCGCAGGCGCAGCCGTCCGAACGGCAGATCGATGTCGTCGCTGAGCGCCAGGATGTCCTGAAGGTCCATCTTGTGCCAGCGCCACAGGCGCCCCACCGCCTCGCCCGACAGGTTCATGAAGGTCTGCGGCTTGACCAGCAGCACCGAGCGCCCGGCGATGGTGGCGCGAGCGGTCCAGGCGCCCATGCGCTCTTTGACGTCGGCCGCGCCGTGACGCCGCGCCAGCTCGTCGACGGCCATGAACCCTATATTATGTCGAGTCTCCGCGTACTGCCGGCCCGGATTGCCCAGCCCCACCACCATCATCATGGCTACAGGTCCTCCTCGACGCTGATGCCGGCGCGCCGGGCCATCGCCGCGACCTCTGGCGACAGCGGCGGGAGCAACTCTGTATGCGCGTCGCGCGTCTGCAATCCGGGCGTATTCAATCCGGGCGTATTCAATACGCCCCTACCGTGTCCCTGGATATCTTTGGCCTTGGGACGCGGCACGCGCGCTCCCAACTCGTTGAACAGCGCGCCCCACTCCTCCAGGCCAAGCGTTTCGGCGCGGCGCGTCCGTTCGATACTCACGTTCGCCAGCGCCGCGTCGATCTCCGCCGCCGGGACGTGAGCGAGGCCGCGCACCAGCGCGTTGTGCAGTTGCTTACGCTTCTCGCCGAAGCCAGCCTTGACCAGGGCAAAAAAACGGTCGGCCTCCGCGAGCGGCAGCAGCGTGGTACGGTACGGGCGCAGCCGCACCACGGCCGAATCGACGGCCGGCGGCGGCACGAACGACGACGCCGGGACGGTCCGCACCACGTCGACCTGGGCGTAGAACTGCGCGGTCACGCCCAGCACCGACATGCGGCCCGGCGCGGCGGCCAGCCGCTCGGCCACCTCGCGCTGCACCATCAGCACAATAGACCGCGGTGTGCGCGGGGCTTCGAGGAACAGGCGGATGATCGGCGCCGTGATGTAGTAGGGGATATTGGCGACGACTTTGTACGGACGGTCGGGCGCGAGCACGTCATCCAGATTCATGTGCAGGACATTGCCCCGCACCAGACGCACGTTGGCCGAGCCGGAGAAGCGCGCGTCCATCACGCGCGCCAGGTCCTCGTCGAGCTCCACGGCCACCACCTCAACGCCGTGGGTGTCGAGCAAAGCCGCCGTCAGCGTCCCAATGCCCGGCCCGATCTCGAGCACCAGGTCGCCAGGGCGCAACTCCGCCGCACGCACCACGTCGTCAAGCGCGTCGCGGTCGACCAGGAAGTTCTGGCCAAGCGCCTTGCGCGGGTGGACGCCGTGGGCATGCAAGAGGGAGCGCGTCTCGGCGGCAAGAGAGGTCATCAGGATGGCTTGGTTATTGGTTAAGGGTGCAACCGTCGGTTGTGTAAGTGAGCGTGATAGAGGAAGGAAGGACACATTGTGTAGTCCTCTGTTAGTATACCACCCGTACCCTGCCACGCGGGTCCGTGAATTGGTGGCGGGTGTGACTGAAAATTGTGACGCGCCCGTGTGGGCAGGTCCTGCCAACGCATGCCGCCACGCTTGGGTTTCACAAAAATCAGTCGGACCCTTGGTGGCCTGGCCCGAGAGGAAACGGGTCGCTCCACTGACGTGAAACACTCTGTATGGGCCAGCCGCTTTATCCTATTGTACGGGGCGTCTGAAAGTTGTCTACTGCAGGCTAACGCCCCCGGTTAGATTGGGAACACGTGGCGCTGCACGCCACCACAGCCCGGGCGCGACGAGTAGCCCTCGCATAAGGGCCGAAAGGGATAGACCCTCATGATCGTACGCCCGCGTCTCGCCAACCTCCTGCTGCTCGGCTCATTGCTCCTGGGCGCGCTTGCCCGGTTCCCCGCCACGGCACAGCCCGTCTCCGCAGCCAGTAGACCCGTCGCGTCGCCGACCCTGGCCGCGACGACCAACCCCATGACCACGACTGCCCCTACCACGGCGACCACCGCAGCCTCCGTGACCACTGCAGCCGCGACGGCAGCCTCCGTGACCGCGACCGTGACGACCACGGCAGCGAGTGATACACCGGGCGCCGTGACTGCCGCACCGCTCACGATGACTGCCACGGTCACAGCCACGGCGCCGCGCGCCACGCCGACCACCGTAGCCATCGCGACGATCACGACCCCTGTGTCCACGGCCGTGACGGTCTCCCCATCGGACACACTGACCCCGACGGCGGTTCTGACCGTCACGGCGAGTCCCACTGCCACGCTGTCAGCGACGGACACGGCCGTGCAAGGCGGCCGCTGGGTGCGCACCGCTGGGCGCGAGTCGTTCATCTCCCCCGCGGCCTCGCCTGGAGGCCTGTCCTGGAATACGAGCCTCACGTCTCTGCCTCAAGCCCTCTCCCGGCCCGCCGTCGCGGTCGGGCAAAACGGCGACATCTACGTGTTTGGCGGCACCGACGGGACCAGCAATGACTACAGTACGACCTACATTTACCACCCGCGCGAGAACGCGTGGAGCCAGGGACAGAACATGCCCGTCGCACGGGAGGGCGCCCGTGCCATCACGCTCCCCGATGGCCGCATCGCGGTGCTGGGCGGGGGGACGCACTGTTGGTTCAGTAACCTGTGCGGCAACGGCACTGTCTACAGCCGCGTGGATGTGTACAGCCCGTCCACCGATACATGGGGCGCCCTCGCGGCCCTGCAAACGCCGCGCTATCGCTTCGCCGCCGTGCTGGGGACGGACGGGCACATCTACGCGATGGGCGGCTCCAACGGGAGCGCGGCGCTGGCCAGCATCGAGGTCTATACCGTCGCGACGAATAGCTGGAGTTCTGGGACGGCCCTCCCCCAATCGCTGGTCGCGCCGTCCGCGGCGGTGGACGCTGGCGGTCGCATCGATGTGATCGGGGGGTTCGATGGTGGCTCCAGCTACTATAACACGCTGTACGTCTACAACGCGGGAGCCTGGAGCAGCGGCCCGGCCATGTCGACGCCGCGCGCCGACCTGGGCGCGACCCTCGGTCCCGACGGGCGTATCTATGCGATAGGGGGCGCGACCAGCGGCAGTATCGTCTCCACGGTCGAAGCGTACAACCCGAGTCTGACAAGCTGGGCCAGTGCGCCCGCGTTACCCGGTCCCCTCTGGACGGCGGGGGCCGTGACTGTGCCGAGCGGTCAGATCTATACCGTGGGGGGAGGAACGGCCAGCGGCCCCACCGCACAAGTTGCCATCTATGGCCCCAGCATAGCCGTCACCCCTGATGGCGGGGCGCCGGGAGCATCCACGACGGTACTCGGTCGCGGCTTCACACCGGGCGGGAGCGTCGCTGTAACCTGGGGCGGCGCGGGCGGCGCGCTGCTAGCCCAGGCGACGGCCGACAGCAGCGGCGCGATCACGCAGACGGTGGTCATCCCCGTGAGCGCGGCGCAGGGGGACAACACACTCACCGCGCAGGACCTGAGCGCGAGTTATCCGGTGACGACCAGTTATGCGGGCGGCGGTCTGACGTGGAACGCCAGCCTGACGACGCTGCCCGGAGGGCGGCGGAACCCGGCCGCGGCGCTGGGTCAGGACGGCTCCATCTACGTCTTCGGCGGGGGCGACGGCAATAGCATCGACTACAGTACGACCCTGGCCTATCACCCCGGTTCGGACACCTGGACGCAGGGAGCGCCCATGCCCGCCGCCGTGGCTGCGGAGCGGGCAGTGACGTTGCCGGATGGCCGCATCGTGGTGCTGGGAGGCGGCGCGGGCTGCTTCTATGGCCAACCCCCGTGTACCTACAGCAACGCCGTCAACGCCTACAACCCGCAGACCAACCTGTGGAGCGCGCTGGCGCCGATGAGCAGCGCCCGCGACAACTTCGCCGCCGTGCTGGGGCCGGACGGGCGTATCTACGCGATCGGCGGCTACGACGGCACAGCGGACCTCTCCAGTGTGGAAGCCTTCAGTCCCACCGCCGGCAGCTCGGGCACCTGGAGTCCCGTGGCTAGCCTGCCGCAGGCGGAGCAGGCTATGGGCGCCGCGGTGGGGCCAGACGGACGCATCTATGTCGTCGGGGGGGCGATCGGCACGGGGAATACGGTCACACCGAACCTGTACATCTATAATCCGCAGACGAACACATGGACGACAGGACCGTCCCTACCAATCGCGCGGACGAATGTGGGGGTGGTCACGTTCAACGCGACGCTGGGGCCGGATGGCCGTGTCTACGTCATCGGGGGGTACCATAGCACCTTCGGGCTAGCCACGGGATGGTACGCGCAGGTCGACGCGTATAATCCACGCACCACGACCTGGAGCCGGACGACATCGCTCCCTGGTCAACTGGGGGAGATGGGGGTCGTGGTGACGCGGAACGGGCAACTCTTCGTCCTGGGAGGGGCCGATGGAGCCGCGCGAGGAGGGGCAACGACGCGCGTCTCGGTAGGCACAATCGCCTTTGCGTTAGGGGGGCGATCCCCTGGCACCCGCACCAGAGCGTCCATGTCGCGGCCGGTCTGGACGCCGCTGTCGACCTGGCCGACGGGCACGTCGACGTGACGGCCTCCGACCTGCGCATCCCGGCGCGTGGCCCCGACCTCGGATTGACGCACACCTGGGACAGCCAGCGCGCCCAAAGCGGAGCCGTGACGGCGGCGGGGCAGGGCTGGAGCGATAATCTCACGGCCAGCATGGGCGGCGTGCTGACCCAGACGGTGGTTTTCACGGACGCGGCAGGGACGCAGTGGGACTTCCCCTACTATGGCCCCACGAGCGGAAACGGGCCGTACATGGCCTACGACAGCCCGCCCGGCCAGCCCTGGCAGCTCAGCACGTCGCCGATCACCGGCTACAGCCTGACCAATTTCCTGACCGGCGAGGTCATGGCCTTCGACGCGCAGGGCCGCTACGTATCCGCGACGGACGCCTATGGCAATCAAAACGCCCTGACGCCGGGCACAAACACCCCGACCGGCGAGACGAATAGTGGGGGGCGCTCACTGGCCTTCGGCTACACCAACGGCCTGCTGACCGACGCGCGGAGCCCCTTGTGGCAGAGCCTCGGAGGCCGCGCGGCCGGCAGCCAGCACGTGACGTATAGCTACGTCAACGGGAACCAGTTGAGCACGGTCACCACGGGCGCGGGGACGTCCGACGCGACCACGGCCACCTTCGGCTATCAGGGACAACAGTTGAGCACGGTCACCACAGGCGCCGGCCACGCCTGGACACTGGGCTACGATGGCTTCGGGCGCGTGACCAGCGTGACCAGCCCGGCCAGCGGGACGGTGGGGCAGGCGGGCTATACCCCGAGCTACACCACGGCGCTCAGCTACAGTCCTGGCCAGACCGAGGTGGTCGAGGGCGCTGGCTCCACGGCGCCCCTCACGCACACCTACACGCTCGACGCACAGGGACAGGCCACGCAGACCCAGGACGGCCGGGGCGATACCAGCAGCACGACCTACGATACGGACCACGACCCGCTCACCACGACCGACGCCAACGGCAATACCACGACCTATGCCTACCAGTACGCCGGCCCCACGGGCAGCATCGGCCTGCTGACCCAGACGGTGCGGCCCGCGATCAGCCTCTACGTCCCCGGCAACACCCCGACCACGTCGGTGATCACCAATCGCTACGACCCGACGACCTACGACCTGCTGGAGACCGATAAACCTGAGGGCGGGGTCACGCTCTATGCCTATGATGCCTACCACTCGCCGATCACGACCACGATGTTGGCCAGCGACCAGGGCAACGGCTTCTGTCCCAACGCCGTGGTCCGCTCGCCAGGAGCGCCGGCGGTGCAGCCCCTGGGGACCTGCAGCTATGTCCAGCAGTGGCGCGCCTCCATCAACCGCTATGACTCGTATGGAGAACGCACCAGTACGGTCGACGGGCGCGGCTTCGTGCCGAGCAGTCTGCGCACCACCAGCGCGGACGGCAGCGTGGTCCCGCCCACGCCGCAGCTCGACCCCGTGCAGGCCCCGCTGTACACGCGCACCGACAGCTACACCCCGCAAGGCGACCTGCACAGCGAGAGCACGCCGCCCATCACGACCACGCTCAACGGCATCACCACCTCCGGGCCGGTGACCACCACCTATGGCTATGACGGCGACGGCAACCAGACCGGCGTGACCTCGGCCAACGGCAACACCACCACCACCGCCTTCGACCACCTCGGCCGCCAGGTCTCCACCACCCAGCCGCCCGTGGCGCTGTGGAGCAGCACGGCGGTGGCCGCCGTCAACTCCGGCGGTGGCGCGGCTGGCCGCTTCGCCGACGACGCCTACTATACCGGCGGCAGCACCTACGCGGTCGGCCAGGCCGTCGACACCAGCGGCGCGCCCAACCCCGCGCCCCAGGCGGTCTACCAGAGCGAACGCTACGGCAACTTCAGCTACATCGTCCCCAACCTGACGCCGGGCGCGCCCTACCGCGTGCGCCTGCACTTCGCCGAGATCGCCTTCGGCAACGGCGCCGGCGGCGGCGCGGGCAGCCGCATCTTCAACGTGAGCATCAACGGCGCCCAGATGTTGAGCAACTTCGACGTCTACCAAACAGCGGGCGGACCGCTCAAGGCCATCGTGGAAGAGTTCGCGGCCACGGCGGACGCGGGCGGGCAAATCACGATCACCTACACCAGCGTTAAGGACAACGCCAAGAGCAGCGGGGTCGAGATCATCCCGGCCACGACACCCACCGACCGCACGAGCTACGACGCCGACGGCAACGCCGTACGCACCAGCAACGCCAACGGCGAGACCACCACCAGCAGCTACGACCCCTGGCAGCGCCTCGTGTCCACCACCAACCCCGTCAGCGGCACCACCCTCTACACCTATACAGCCACCGAGCAGACGGCCACGCGCGATCCCCAGGGCAACGTCACCACCAGCCAGTACGATCCCGCCGGCCGCCTGACCCTGACCACCGATCCCTCCCACAACACCACGCAGGAGCAGTACGACGCCGTGGGCAACACCGTGGCCCTCACCGGCGGGACGGCCCTCGCGGCGACCAGCGTGGAGACGCGCACCTATGATGCCCGCAACGAGGTCGCCACGGACACCACCAGCGGGCCTGGCCTGACGACGCCGCTGACCACTCAGACCGCCTACGACGGCGACGGCAACGTGGCGCAGGTGGAGCAGCCCAACGGCGACACCGTCTACCATCTGTACGACCTGACCGACCTGACCCTCAGCACCCAGACCGACCCCAAGCCGGTGGGCAAGAGCCAGGCGCAACAGGCGCCAAAGTATGAGACCTATGCCTACGACGCGGCGGGCAACCAGGTCAGCCACACCGACGCCGACAACCGCACTGAGACCACGACCCTCGACGCGGACAACCGTACGGTGCAGGACGTGGCCACCGTGCCCGGCCCCAGCGGGACCACCACCATCACCACCACCAACACCTTCGATCCCGATGGCAACGCCGTCTCCTGGACCCGCCAGACCCAGCCCCCGACGGGTCCCGTGCAGACCCAGACCGACAGCGCCACCTTCGACGCCGCCGACCGCCTGACCAGCAGCACCGACAACGGCCTGACCACCCGCTACGGCTACGACGCGGCCGGCCAGCAACGCACCCACACCATCGCCGACGGCACGACCACCGTCACCACCAGCCTCGACCCCGAGGGCCGGCAGACGGGCCTCAGCGAGGGCCTGGGCGGCAGCGGGCCGTACGCCAGCCACATGGGCTACAACGCCAACGACCTGCCGATCACCATGACTCTGCCCGGCGGCAGCGGCGTCGCGGAGGGCATGGGCTACGACCCCTCCAGCCGCCTGGTCACGCAGACCCTGGCCGGTCCGGCCGTCGTCACTCTCGGCAACACCCACAGCGGCAGTTACCAGGACACGGGCGACGCCAACGACATGCAAGGCTCACAGATCAGCACCGGCCCCCAGGGCGGACAGCTCACGTCGATCTCCGCCTACGTCGGCGCCATCGATCCCACCCCGGCCAACGACCAGTATCAGGTCGCCCTCTACGCCGACAGCGGCGGCGCGCCCGGCGCCCTCGTCGCCAGCAGCGCCAGCGCCACGCTCGTGGCCAACAACTGGAACAGCGTGGCCCTCGCCGCCACCCTCGCGCCGAACACCTCCTATTGGCTGATGTACAACACCAACGCCTCGACCGCCTCGTACAACAACCTGGCCTACGACGCGGGTGGCGTCGGCAGCTACTCCCCTGCCGCTCAGCCCTTCGGCAGTTGGCCCTCCACCTTTGGGACCTCGACCAGCCTCGCCTATGGCTACTCCCTCTACGCCACCCTGGCCAGCGGCGCCCCCAACCCCGCCCTGACTCTCAGCAGCAGCTACGCCTACGGCTACAATCCCCTCAACTGGACCACCCGCACCACCACCCTCTCCGGCACCGACACCCTGGTCCACGATGCCCGCGGCCGCCTCACCTCCGAGTCCGGCCAGCAGGTCGTGGCCACCGGCGGGTCGTACCGCTGGACCTACGACGCCAACGGCAACCTGCTCTCCCAGATCGGCGACGATGGCTACCCCGTCACCTACACCTACACCCAGGCCATCACCCCCAACCAACTGCAAACCATGGTCATGGGCGACGGCCAGCCCACCGCCTCCTATGGCTACGATGTCCACGGCGACACCACCGCCATCACCGACGGCAACCTGCTCAACACGCACCTGAGCTACGACAGCCAGGCCCGTCCCACCCAGATCACGACCCTCGACCACCGCACGCCCCTCACCGTCACCCTCAGCTACAATCCGAGCGGCCAGCGCGCCTCCTACCACGTGGTCGAGCCCGGCCAGCCCACCCTCGACCAGCAGTTCACCTATCGGAGCGGGATGCTAGGGCAGGTCCGCCTGACCAGTGGCACGACCGCCTACACCGACACCTACCTCTACACCGCCGCCGGCACCCCCTACGAACTGCTGCGCACCTCCGCCAGCGGGTCGACCAGCCGCTACTGGTACGAAGTCGACGGGCGGGGCAACGTCGTCGCGCTGACCGACATCAACGGCAAGGTGGTGGACCGCTACGCCTACGATAGCTGGGGCGAGCTGACCAGCAACGACGCCACCGACGAGACCGTGCCGCAGCAGTTGCGCTACGCCGGCTACTGGTACGACGAGAAGCTCTCCTGGTACTGGCTCAGCGTCCGCTACTATGACCCCGAGATCGAGCGCTTCCTCCAGCCCGACCCCAGCGAGCGGGATGGCGTCCGTACTTACGCCTACGTCGCCGACGATCCCATCGACGCCACTGATCCGTCCGGACTCGCTTCTCCAACACCATCCCCGACACCGTCCCCAACACAGACGAAGGTAGCAGGGACCCCCGTTCCCTGTTCCGCCTATAAAAATCACACTGTTTGTGAATCAACGGCGACACCTACGCCGTCGATGACGCCGGTCCAGTTCTTTTCCGCGATATTTGACAACCCTGACACTCAGCAACTCGTCCTGATGATATTAACGGACGGCGCACTTGGAGTTGGAATCGGCGGCATGGGAGATGAGCCACCAGTAAACGATGCGCCACCCGCGAACAGCAGCGATCCACAGTCATCGTCAACGGGCTCAAGCAACTCCGTCCTGTTACTACCTCCCGCCCCTGAACGAGTTCTTATCGGTCCACCTGCTCCTCCCGCTGCTCCCGAGCCTGCGTGGATAACATTTGATAGCCTTCCCGTACAGGAACGACAGGAGGTGCAGTCTACTCTTGGCCAAATCTCTGGAGTGAGACCAGGCCCAAGACCAGGATCAGTTAAAGCTGTCAGATGGGCGACAGAGTTTAACAACAGACCTCTAAGAGGTCAAACTGTCCCTGAGCTACCCGCTAAGCCCGCAGGGTATTACCATGAGTACCGGGTAGTGCCAGTAAATGCGACAAGGGCGGGAGCGCTGAGAATTGTTACTGGTAGTAACGGAGAAGTGTATTACACATGGACGCACTATGGAGGGAGTGGACAGCCGTCCTTCGTCCGGCTGAAATAAGTAGCAGGACCAAGGTGATGCTATTAATGGGGATAGGAGTAGATTGATGTGGCTTGAGTAGGAGCGAACGTTGCGCTGACTATGGCCACCACGTACGATGTCGTATAGCGACGGCGTAAAACAGCGGTGACAGCAGTGACATAGGCACGCTATTCAGTAACTGCTCAAGCTCCCAGTCGGTTTCTCATGGGGAGGATAAAGGCGCTTATACTGTCGGCCGCTTTCTTACTCGGACTTAATGGCATCTGGAGGATCATATTTACATGAATGCATGGGTTCCGCTGTCACGTGATGAACAAGACGCGGTCTGGGATCGCTTCTTCAAGGAGTTTCAGTTCCCTATGGGCGTTGAGTCTGGTAGGGAACCAACTCCCTCACTCACCTATTCAATTGCCCAGGCGTTCGACGGGGACATGGACTCGCGCGTAGCTCTTGAGAATGATCTCAACATCAAGACGCTTGCCGCGTTGCGTCGTTGTGACGGACCAGAACAGCGATTGTACGCCCTCGATTGGCAGCACCAGTGTTACTGGTTCTATCCGTATCGTCCTTTTGAGGTAGGGGACTGGTTGGCATGGCAAGTTCCTGTGCTTCCGGATGGGGAATTCTACATCTTTCTTCCCGAAGACTTTAGTTTCTGCATCTATGGGGACTGTATTGCTCTCACTATCTGTATATTTGGGCAAAAACTTCTCAACACATTTGCTCATGACCAGCCACTGTTATTTACAAAGGCCATCCGCAGGGATGGCGAACCAATCTAACGACCCTCGAACAGCTACGCCGCGGCCGGCCAGCAGCGCACCCACACCATCGTCGATGGGACCACCACCGTCGCCACCACCCTCGACGCCGAGGGCCGCGCTATCGCTCTGGCCGAGGGCCTCGCCGGCTCCGGCCCCTACACCGCGCGGATGGGCTACAACCTCAATGACCTGCCCATCACCCTGACCCTGCCCGGCGGCAGCGGCGTGCGCGAAGCAATGGGCTACGATGCCTCCAGCCGCCTGGTGACGCAGACCCTGGCCGGTCCGGCCGTCATCACCCTCGGCAACGCCCATAGCGGCGCGTCCCAGACCTTGCCGACGCGAATTACATGGTCGGCTCACGGATCACCACGAGTCCCCAGGGCGGACAGGTCACCTCCATCTCGGCCTACGTCGGGGCCATCGATCCCACGCCCGCCAACGACCTCTTCCAGGTCGCGCTCTACACGAACAGCAACGGCGCGCCCGGGACACTGGTCGCCTCCAGCGCCTCCGGCACGTTGGTGGCCAACAGCTGGAACACAATAGCCCTCGCCGCCACCCTGGCCCCCACCACCACCTACTGGCTGATGTACAACGCCGCCGGCTCCGCCGCCTCCTACAACAATCTGGCCTACGACGCGGGCGGCTCCGGCAGCTACTCCCCTGCCGCTCAGCCCTTCGGCAGTTGGCCCTCCACCTTTGGGACCTCGACCAGCCTCGCCTATGGCTACTCCCTCTACGCCACCCTGGCCAGCGGCGCCCCCAACCCCGCCCTGACTCTCAGCAGCAGCTACGCCTACGGCTACAATCCCCTCAACTGGACCACCCGCACCACCACCCTCTCCGGCACCGACACCCTGGTCCACGACGCCCGCGGCCGCCTCACGAGCGAGTCCGGCCCGCAGGTCGTGGCCACCGGCGGCACGTACAAGTGGACCTACGACGCCAACGGCAACCTGCTCTCCCAGATTGGCGACGACGGCTACCCCGTCACCTACACCTACACCCAGGCCATCACCCCCAACCAACTCCAGACCATGATCATGGGCGACGGCCAGCCCACCGCCTCCTATGGCTACGATGGCCACGGCGACACCACCGCCATCACCGACGGCAACACCCTCAACACCCATCTCAGCTACGACAGTCAGGCCCGTCCCACCCAGATCACAAAGCTGGACCACCGCACGCCCCTCACCGTTACCCTCACCTACAACCCCGCCGGCCAGCGCGCCTCCTACCATGTGGTCGAGCCCGGCCAGCCCACCCTCGACCAGCAGTTCACCTACCGCAACGGGCTGTTGGGGCAGGTGCGCCTGACCAGCGGCACGACCGCCTACACCGACACCTACCTCTACACCGACGCGGGCGCGCCCTACGAACTGCTGCGCACCACGCCCAACGGCGCCACGAGCCGCTACTGGTACGAAGTCGATGGGCGGGGCAACGTCGTCGCGCTGACGGACATCAACGGCAAGGTGGCGGACCGCTACGCCTACGACAGCTGGGGCGAGCTGACCAGCAACGACGCGACCGACGAGACCGTGCCGCAACAGTTGAGGTATGCCGGCTACTGGTACGACGAGAAGCTGTCCTGGTACTGGCTCAGCGTGCGCTACTACGACCCCGAGATCGAGCGCTTCCTGGCGCCCGACCCTAGCGAGCAGGACGGCGTCCGTACCTACGCCTACGTCAGCGACGACCCTATTGACGGAACCGATCCAAGTGGCTTATGCGTGATAACGGTTCACTTTGAGCCGGTGTATGCAGCGGATGCAGCGGGAATCAAGATACCAACGCCGTTCTCGCACGCCTATATCTATGCGACGGACAGTCAACAAACTGTCTTCTATGAAGCAACGCAGCAGTATCCCATAGGAGAGGACATTGGTATGACTGGGTTTGGGGATTTGATACCTGCAACCGCGCCGTTTCCTAATACCAAGCCACCTCATCCCGATGATCAACTCGTTCTGACGGTCCCAGGAGTGAGACCGGGACCATGTACGTCTTACTGCAATAGCTTCAACGACACAGTGATCCGCGTCGCAATGGCGCACGTTCCATACGATCCTCAGGCACACCATGGCAATAACAGCAACGGCTTCATCACCACGTTGCTTGTGCGAGCCGGACTAGCCGTTCCACCAATTCCGACGCGGACAAGTATCTCGCACGTGAGATACTTCACGGTTAGGACTACGCGACCGGCGGTAAATGCGCCCGGCTACGGTCAC
>JAABUX010007125.1_pt1 | contig 13182 bp, 19 predicted proteins | sample 5561851 | NCBI WGS metagenome assembly JAABUX01 (sample SAMN10711883, study PRJNA513361) | rock metagenome | isolation source: Antarctica rocks | place: Antarctica: Victoria Land, Richard Nunatak red sandstone | collected 2016-01-03 | reverse complement strand
TTTTCTATTCTCGTCTACGTCGCCGTGCTGTGGTTGGCTCTCCTGTAGCATACCGTGTTCACAGATGCTGCCCTGAGAAGGGCTACTATGGGTCGGATGTCCGAAGTAGCCGGCACAGTCATCTTCAAAACTCCTTCGCAGCCTCGACTGCTTCATTGGATCTTTCGCGGAACAGAGATAGAGATGAGGACGCATGGGCCGGAGCATCGTCATGCTTCTCCGGCGTCATACGCCCTCTCCCATGACCGTCCCCTCATCCATGGGTTCGGCCCTATGGGGATCAATTACTGGTTAGCTCGATCGTCGGACACATTGCCGCGTGCGCCAGTCGCGCCATGCTGGTCCACGCCGTTCACGACCACGCGCTCGCGGCGCACCGTGTCGCTGACCTGCTGCTGCTCCTCACTCGCTTGCTTGTGCAGCCGCACTTCCTCAACCTCGCGCACTGGTTTGCCCACGACGGCTTCCTCGCCCATCATCGGCACGTCGATGCCCTGGTCCTGGAAGGCGTTTTGGAGATCGGCCTGGCTCGCCTGTCCCGTGATGGGGACGCGCTCGACCGTCACCTCCTCGTGGCGCAGGGTCACCGGGACGCTCTCCTGCTCCGTCACGACCTCTTTGCTCAAGTGGACATCTCCGACCTGCTCCTGGCGCTTGCCGACGAGCAGTTCCTCCTCGTACACCGGCACGCGGATATCATCGATGTCCGTCTGGCGCACGGTCCGTCCGGTTGCCGCCACGCGGTCGGTGACCTGATCCGTCGCGCCGACCGCGACGGGTTGGGCGCGGCGCGTCGTCGCTATCGGTGCGCTGGCCGCCTCGTTCGGCGCACCGGCGCCCCCGCCGTACTGCCGCGTCAACTCGTCCGTGGTTCCCCTGAGATAGAGCCTACTGGCCCCTGTGTCACCGATGGCGTCGAGCGGGATGCGCGTCTCCTCGGCGAACTGCATGCCCCCGCCGACGTCCATGTAGCCGCCCTGCATGTCGTAACCCGCGACGACTCCGATCGTTTCCCCGACGCCTCCATGACCGTCGCGCTCTGGCCGAGTTTCTGTTCGATGACCGCGCGCGATGTCCGCTGTCCCTCGTTGTTGGTCGTCATTAAGTCGCCCTCCTTGGCGCTGCAACACCCTATGGCCTGCCCCTAGCGGTGGCTCAACAACTCTTTGGCCGCGAAGCCGGCGATGCCGACCGCGGCGATCTTGCCCATTGGGTTGTTCCAGACCTTTTGGAGTAGGTTCGGGTCCTGCTGCCCCATCTGGTGCAGCCCCTGCGCCATGCCCTGTGGGTCGTTGGGATCCATCTGGCTCTGCGCCTCGGGAGGCAACTGCTGCACGAACTGCTCACGCTGGTCCTGCGGCATCTGCTGGAACGCCTGACCGTAGACCTGCTGTTGCATCTCGGGCGGCGCGTTCTGGGCGAACTGCTGCACATGGCCGGCCGCCTGCGTGGGATCGACCTGGCTGTAGTCCCCGGAGTCGCTGGCCTGGGCGTATTGCTGATACTGCTGCTGATTGTTCTGGTCGAACGGATACATGCTGTCCTCCTCTGTCGTATGTGTCTCTGTGCCCTATTGGCCGTGCTGTCGTCCCTCACAACGGAGGGGCAACCCGCAGTGGCCCGGTTTAGGGCCGCGTGGCGTCCTGGCGTGCGACATCCATCGTCTCACGGAGCAGGGGACCATCTGTCGCCGAGGCGCCGTCCGCCCGCAGTTCCCGGACCGTCACCACCTCGCGACGCACCGGCGCCCGCACCTCCTGGTCCTCCGTGACGCGCCGTGTGCGTATGCGCACATACTCCACCACCACCGCGCGCGTTTCCACCACGAGTCGCTCCTCGACCACCGGGATGATCGTTTCATCGGGGTTGGGCGGCGCGCTCGCGTCATATTGGTCGGCCGGGATGCGCTCGACGATCACGTCGTCGTGTGTGAGCGTGGCCATAAGACGCTGCTCCGTCGTCTCCACGCTCTTGTGCACGCGGACGATCCCGCGCTGGACGGGCCGCGTCTCGACCGTCATCTCTTCGGCGAACACGGGGATGCGCAGCGTTTCCCGCACATCCCGCGCTGTCCCCGCGGGCCCGGCCGTGTCGTGACGCTCGGCGACGCCGACAGCAGGCACGATGGGGTCCTGGTCCTCGTCATCGCGGACGCTGTAGCGATCAAGGTCGGTGGGATCGAGGGCGAGGCGCACCATCGTATGTACGACGGACTGGTCGACCTCTTCCCCCCTGGCCTCGACAAGGTGGAGGGGGATGCGGTAGCGCCGCGCGCTGTCGGTCGCCCGCACGAGGAGCGTCCCCGACGCGACGCCATCCGCCGCGTGCGGCTCCACCCGCTCGACGGAGCCGATGGGCCCGGTCGCGGTGCGCACGCGCGTGCCGGGCAGGATCTCTGTCTGTGTCGTCAGTGTCATGTGTCGTCCCTCCTCTACCGTCGGCGGCGGCAGTCGTGCGCCACCGGCCCTCGCACTCGTCCCGTAGCGCGTCAGGTCATCCTCCATCCGTCGTGGCGCGAGGCCTGCGCGCCACCCCGTCGGGGGGTGGTGCGGTCGTTCGTCGTGGCCCGATCCTGGGCGCGTCCGCAGGTCCTTAGCGACGGGGGCTACGCCCCCGCTGCTGCTCCTCTACGCCGTCGACGACGACGCGCTCCTTGCGCACCGTGCCGCCGACCTGCTCTTGCACTTGCGTCGCGTCCTTATGCAGGCGGACCTCCTCGGTCTGATGCATCTGCTTGCCCACGATGGCTTCCTCGCCCATCACGGGCACCTCGATGACCTGGTCCTGGAACGCGTGCGCGAGGTCAACCTGGCTCGCCTGCCCCGTAACGGCGACGCGCTCGACCGTGACCTCCTCGTGCCGCAGGTTCACCGAGACCGTCTCCTGCTCCTGCACCACGTCCTTGTGCAGGTGGACGCGGCCCATCTCCTCCCGCTGCTTGCCGACGACCAACTCCTCCTCCAACACGGGGACATTGATGGTGTCGTCGTCGCGCATCGTCGCCTGGGCCTGGCGGGGCACCGGCGCGGCCTGCCGCGCGCGCGTCGTGGTCGTGGTCGCGGCCACCGTCGCGGTCTGCGCGTCGCTATCCTCACTCATCGCGCCGCCTATGGGCGGGTTATCATAACGCTCGTCGGCCAGGTCGTCCTTGTGCAGGCTCAGGTACACGTTGCCCTCGGCGTCGGTGCGCTGGACCGCGTCTACGGGGATGTAGAGGTCCTTGTGGAACAGGAAACCTTTCTGCACCGTGATGTACCCGCCCTGGGGGTCGTACGCCTGCACTGTGCCGATTTTCTCGTCGGCCGTGTCATAGACGGTCGCATCTTGGTAGAACTGTTGGCTCGTCATCCGTCTCGCTCCCTTCCTGTACACGCCGGAGAGGCTCATGGATGAGCCCGCTGTCCGTCTAGCCGACCAGCGTCGGTGGCGATACGCATCGTGTCGCCGACGCGCCGCGCACCGCAGGGTACGATACGCAGTCTAGTGCCCTTTCCTGAGAAGATCCTGAGAGGGCAGCGCCCCCGCTTTTCGACGCACCCGCCGCTCCAGGGTCCCCCACAGAAACGGGCGCACGAAGACCTGTGCACACCGGCGACACTGCAGGGTCCAGGTACGCCCGTCGATCAGCGCCGCGTGGCGATCTCGACAATCCGGACAGGTGCGCCGGACCGCGCGCTCCCCATAGGCGAGGACGCGATAGGTCCGCGTCGCGTCCGCCTCCATCCGCGTCCCTCCGTCGCCGTCACCTCGCATGGGGTCGCCCTGGCGCGCCCACCGATCTCACCCCTCCATCTCGGCGGAGACGACGCGATCCCCGCGTACGGCGCCCATGGTCCGCTCGGCGTTGGTCATCTCGTTCGTGTGAAGACCCAGATGCACATTCCCTGCGGCGTCAATCTCATGAACGGAGCCCAGGGGGATGTGGAGGTCGGGGCCGAAAAGCCAGCCTGTCCGCACGACGAGGTAGCCGTCCCGCGCGGCGCAGGCGCGGATCATGCCGACTTTCGCGCCCCCCGCGCCATACACGGTCGCGCCCTTGTGAGCCTGGTGGCCTGCCATCGGCCGTCCCTCCTCTTGTGATGGGCCACGGGGACGTGCCCCCGGCCTCGTCTGGTAGGAATACAGGGGCGTGTAGCCCGGCGACCGCACGCCCCCCGTATGATCGCGGGACGTGGTTGCCCACGTCTCGGCGTGAGCTATCTAGGCACCGGCGGGCACGCCCACGGGCGGCTGGATGTCCTTGATGGTGTAGCCACCGCTGTTGGCCTGGCTGCCGACCGTGCTCGACGTGCTATTGAGGTCCTCCACACTGGAGCTATTGAAGGTCCCGCCCTTGAGCGCGGTCGCCGTGCTTTGCGTCTTGCCGAGCAGGGCGTTGAGCGGCGAGACGAGCTTATGCAGCGTGGCGCTGTTGCTCTTGTTGGCCGTCTTGTAGGCGGCCTGGAGGCGATTGTACGCGATGAAGAGAACGATGCCCGCCGCGATGATGTGCTTGGCGCGGCCCGACTCGCCGGAGGCGTAGTAACCCGACTTGTACTTCGTGTAGACGTGGTGGATGCACCAGAAGGCGATGCCCATGTCGCCCAGGAAGCGCGTCTTATCCAGGAACGCCGCGTGCGACCCTGTCGCGCTGGCGACATGAGCGGAGGGCGCGGCAGCGCTGGCGCGGCCCGCGAACGACGGGCCGGCAGCGCCGACCATGAGCAGGGCCAGCAGGCCGACGGCGAAAAGCTTGATTTTCATGAGTTTGACATCCTTCTTGCGTATATGCTGAGCATGTGCGTCGGCGCCAAAAACGACGCTCTCGACGCGACCGTTATCTCCATAACGTCCGAGACTACCGGCTCGTCCGCTGTCCCGCTTCATCATCGGCGACCTGAAGTAGGCCGTGGCCCGCGGTCTCGGTCCGCTCCCCCGGCGCGATCTCGACATGCGCGACGCCGGGCTCGATGATCTCCGCCGTCTCCCTCTCCCGTGCGTCCCCCCTCGTCGGCGTGGCGACTGTCTCGCCGGCCGCGCCCTGGCCGCCCGTGCCTTCGGTGGTCTGTTGTCCGTGCATCTGTCCTCATGCTCTCGTGATGATCGACGACGAGGCGCCGTCCGTGCGCGGCGTCTCTTTGCGCGTGGTTGTACTCCGCTTCGTCGGCGACGGCGCCCGTCGTTCGGGTGCTGCGCTTGCCGGACGGCGGATACATGGTCTAGTCTAGGACGCGTTCCTGAGAGGATCCTGAGAAGGCGGGGGTGGCGACGCTGTAGACCGACGAGACGCACCGCGCAACCGTGACACCCTGGCGCCACGGTCGCCTGTCGTAGGCCGGGAATCAGCGTTGCTGGCACCAGCCGCACACGGTCGTTAGGATCTGCCAGAGAATAACGTAGTCAATCTGGCGCCCCATTTACACACGAACGGGCGCGAATAGTGGATACGTTGTTCATTGACGGGCCCATTAGAGCAGGCGCGGTCCGACGACACCGCTAACCGACGCTGGGCGTCCACGTGGCGGCTCTGGTAGCCTACAGGAGCAGACGCCACGGCGTGACCCGTGCGCGGCGACGCGCCGCCGTGGCGCGAGAAAGTTGTCCCATGCCCACATGCCTCGCCATCCTCGACGACGATCAGGGGTTCCGCACGTTCCTATTGCGCGGTCTTGGCCGATGCCGGCTACGAGCCGGCCGCGTTCGTGGCCGGCATCGGCGTGCATGAGGCCCTGCGCGCCCTTGCCCCCGCTGCCATCATCCTCGACGTCCCGCACGATCTGTCCACGTCCGCGCTGCACTGGCCGGCCGTCGCCGTCCTCGCCCAGGAGGCCGTCCTGCGTCATACTCCCCTCCTCGCGTGCGTCTCCGACGGCGACGACGACGCGCTGCGTCGGATCGCGGCGCTTGGCCTCCCTTTCACCGTGCTCCTGTCCAAGCCCGTCGCCCTGGACGACCTCCTGGCGCGGCTCCGGTGTCTCGTCGGCGACGGATCGATGCCGTCGTGAAGGCCAGCCAGCCCTGTCACCCCATGGATCGTGCCCTCTGGTCGCCGCCCGCATCGCCCCTCACGCGGCCCGACCGCGATGAGATGAGAGGAACACGTCGGCGCGCCGGGGCGATCCTGACCATTGATGACCTGAACTAGGGTAACGGACGCTGTCATTGGCCGCGACCCGACATGATATGGCGCCTGTCGCCTATTTTTGTCACATGAATAGGGCTCGTTTGTCATATGCGCCGGCGCACCATGCCGTATCATGATAGCGATCCTGGAGTTGTCCCGCGATCGCTACCAGCCCCTACGACAGCAGCCGTCACGTCCCGATCAGGGCGTGGGGGAGGGGCGCCTGTGAGCGGATCTATCCTGGTCATCGAGGATGACATGGCCACGGCCGGGCTCATCCGCGAGGCGCTGGAAGCGGAGGGCTACGCCGTCCTGCACGCCTCGGGGGCCGCCGGCCTCGCGCTGGCGGACGTGGCGCTGCCCGCTGTCATCCTCCTCGACATCAACATGCCGGGGATGGACGGGCCGGAGGTGAGCCGGCACCTCCGCGCCGACCCCTGCACGGCGCGCGTCCCCATCGTCTGCATGTCCAGTCACGTCGCGCGCGGCGGTATCCCCGTGGGCATGGTGCACGACGACTGCCTGGCCAAGCCGTTCGCGCTCGACGACCTCTACGCGACGGTGGCGCGCTGGCTCCAGGCGGAGCCAGCAGACCGCATCGACCATCGTCGCTAGACACCTCAAGGATGCGTCGCCTCATATCAACTTCGTAGACATCTACGGGGATTCCGGCGCGCGCAGGACGTAGCCGATGCTGCGGACGGTATGGATCAGCGGCGTCCCGAACGGGACGTCGAGCTTGTGGCGCAGGTAGCCGACGTAGACCTCGACCACGTTGCTCCCGATCTCGCTCTCGCTCCAGACCGCAGCTTCCAGTTGCGCCCGCGTGAGCGCCTGTCCGGCGTGATGCGCCAGGTACTCCAGCAGTACATATTCGCGCGCCGAGAGATCCACGACGCGCCCCGCGCGCCGCACCTCCCGCGTCACCGTGTCCACCTCTAGATCGCCGATGCGCAGCACACGCGCCCGCGTCGCGCCCTCGCGCCGTAACAGCGCGCGCACACGGGCCAGCAGCTCGCCCAGTTGGAAAGGCTTGGTCAGGTAGTCGTCGGCGCCGGCGTCGAGGCCCACGATCGTATCTTGTTCGCGGTCGCGCGCGGTCAGCATGAGGATAGGCACCGCTTTGCCCTCGGCGCGCAGGCGGCGGGCGACCTCGATCCCATCGGTCGTGGGCAGCATCACGTCAAGCACGACCAGGTCGTAGTCGTTCAGGCGCGCGTCGAGGAAACCTTCCTCCCCATCGCCGGCCACGGTCACGCTGTAGCCCGCGTCCTCCAGGCCCTCGCCCACGATCGCGGCGATGTGCGGGTCGTCTTCTACCACGAGGATGCGCAAGGCAGAGCCTCCCGTGTGGCGCGCGGCGATGATAACGGATGTCGCGCCGCCGATGGCGCCAAGGTCATATCGCCAGCCGCGATCGGTGCGCCGCGCCTCTGATTGGTGGATGTACGCGCCATATGCTGGTTTTCTCTCCCCCCTGATCATTTTGTCTTCCATGAGGTAAACACGACGCGCCTCTAAAAAGTGACACGACGGCTGATCGTACCTTTTCACGCCGTGCGCGGGTTTTCTATACTGAGGGCATGCCGCGCGGAGCGTAAGGCGGAGAGGAGGAGCGACGCGCCAGGAAGCTGACCCCGATTTGATCGCGCGGGCGCGCCACGACCGCGCCGCCTTCGCCACGCTCTACGACCTCTACGTGGCGCGGGTCTACGCGTTTTGCGCTGTGCACAGCGCGAGCCGTGAGGAGGCCGAGGACCTGACGGCGCAGACGTTCGAGCGCGCGCTCGGCGCGATCAGCCGCTACGAGGAGCGCGGCGCGCCCTTCTCGGCGTGGCTGCTGCGTATCGCCGCCAACACCGCGATCAATCGAGCGCGCCGGCCCGCCGCCGTTTCGCTGTCCAGCGCGGGGACGGCGGGCGATGGCGACGCCGGGGCCACGCCGGACGTGGAGGACACGCGGGCCGAGGGGTGGGTCGAGGAGTGGGAGCGCGCGGACTGGATCGAGGAGCACCTGGCGGCGCTCTCCGCCGACAGGCAGCGGGTGGTCCGGCTGCGCTTCTACGACGACCTCAGCTTCGGCGATGTGGCCGCGCGGATGGACCGCAGCGAGGGGGCGGTCAAGCAGTTGCTGCGGCGGACGCTCACGACGTTACACGGGCGTATCCAGGAGGAGGGCCGGCGCAATGGCGGCGGGTAAGCACGGTGATCTTCCCACTGAGGAGGCGCTGGAGCGGATGCTGACGGCGGTGGGGCCGCTGCTGCGGCGGCGCGATGCCGTGGTCGCGCCCGACCCCGGCTTCGTCACGCGCCTGCGCGCGCGCTTGCTGGAGACGGGAACGACGCCGGCCCCCACGTTCGCGCAGGGACGGCGCGGTCACCCCACGAAGACGGCCCGCGGCCGAGGCGCCGGCAGGGCGCGGCGGTGGCGACGCGTTGTCGCGGGGCTGGCGCTCGCCATAGCTCTGCTGGCGCTACTAGCGATTGCCGCCGTCGCCCTGGTGTGGCTGGATCTCGCGGTGGCCGCGCTCGTCGTGGTGGCGCTCATTGTCGTCGTCGCTGGGCGCCGCCGTTGAGCGAGGACAGCAGACGGTCGTATAGTTAAGGACATAGATGAGGAGGCGCTGGGGGCATGTCTGAGTGGACGCCTGACGGGGGCGACGGAACGTACAGCGAGGAAACGCTGGAGCGGGAGCTGGCGTGGCTGGGTCCACTGCTGCGGCGACGCGACGATGTAGGCGCGCCCGATCCCGCTTTCGTTGCTCGGACGCGCGCGCGGCTCATGTCCGGCGCGACGGCGGTATCATATCCCATCGTGGAGCCGGTCGTAGTTTCGTCCCTCGCATCACGTCGACGCCGGCTACTTGGAGACATGCGTGGCGTCGTGACGGGGGTGGCGGCCGCCATCCTCATCGCGGCTGCGGTGATCGTGGTCGTCGTGGTCGTGCGTCCGCCACGACCGTCACGCGGGCCGGTCCTGGCCTGGCGTCCTCCCTTACCCAGCCTGGCCGACCTCACACGCGGCTTCCCCGCGCCGGCCGTCGCCCGCGCGGCCGGCCCGCCGGTCCCGACGGCATCCCTGGCCGCTCCGCCGCACGGTGTGGCCTACGCGGGGCGCGTCAGCCTCACCACGGCTCCGTTGCCGGCGCGGGTCGCGCGGGTACAGGCTTTCCGCCTGGCCGCTCCGGCGACCATCGCATCCCCCGCGCGCGTCGCGCGCCTCGCCCGCTCCCTGGGTATCCACGCGCCGGTCCAGCGCATCGCAGGAGAAAGCGACGCAGCGTGGCTCGTCGCGACAGCAGGGGAAAGCGACGCAGCGTGGCTCGTCGCGACAGAAGGTGGGCGATCGCCGCGCCCTCCTCTTCATAGTGTCGCCGTCTCGCGCGTGACGGGTGAACTCGTGTATCACGACGCGTCGTACATGCGCACGGCGCCGCGTGAGCCCTGGGTGGACAACCCGTCCGCCGTCGCCGCCGCACGGACCTGGCTGACGCGGCGGGGCTGGTCGGGCGCGCGGGCGCCGCTCACGGCAATCGAGCACAGTGGTATTCCGGCCGGCCTGCGCGAGATCGAGTTCTCATGGGCCGGCGCCGGCGCGGCGGCGACCGATGCGGCAACGCTCTGGGTCACGCCAGGGGGGCGCGTCGTCGAGGCGGACGTGTGGCCGCCGGTGGAGAGCGTCCAATCAATCCCCGCGGGGAGCATCGTCGCGGCATGGACCGCGGTGCGCGGCCGGCGGGTCCCGCTGGCCGTCGAGGGCGTCCCGCCGCACACAACGGCGCCGGGCGTCGGGGTCATGCGCGATGTCACGCTCACGCACGTCCTGAGCACGGGGGCCGATGGGCGGTCCTACCTCGTCCCGGCCTACCATTTCGCGGGGACGGCGCGGCTGCACGGGATACGTGGGGAGCGCGTCTGCTACGCGCTAGCGCCGGCCGGCGGCGAGGGGACGAGGACATGAACACCAGGCGGGACGCCCCCTTTCACGGGATGTCGCGGCATCGTCATACAAGTCTATGCGTCATCTTGCCCTCCGGTCCCTAGGACTCGACCCAACGCCCGCAGGCCGAGCCCCAACTCGTCCGGCACTTGGCATACGGGCACGCCCACAATCTCCGCGATCTCGGCGCATCCATAGCCGTCGAAGTAGGCCAATGCGACGACGCGGCGTTGGAGTGGGGGCACGCCTGGGAACGCGTCGCCACGCTGTCGCGTGGCATCTACAGGGCGGCCAGATAGACGGACGGCGTCAATCGCCGCGCGGCGCACAAGCGACAACAAGGAACGGGTCACCCCACCTCCGCGACCGCACAGGCCCGGCTCGTGCCACACGCGCAGGAACGCCCGCTCCATCGCCTCGCCCGCCGCCACCGTCTCGCCGAGGATGCGACAGGCCAATCCGTAGGCGGCGTTGCTGTGCCGGTCGTAGAAGAGCGCGAAGGCTGCCGTATCGCCATGATCGATGCGATCGAGCAGGACCTCATCGTCGAGTGCGGCGCCTCCATCATCCCCATCTCCGCACGCGTCCGCGGGGGGGACGGGTGGCACGAGGGAGGGTGCGGAGGAGCAACCGTCGCGGGGAGGATGTCGTTGTGGCCTCGTCATCGGCTCCCTCCTCGGGAGTGCGCTATGACATGTGGGAGCATAGAACGTGCAGTCTGGGACCCGTTCCTGAGATGGACGGGGGACTGGTTGGGCATAAGGCGCTCCTTCTACGTCTACGGCACGGACATCATTTCTTGCCAAGGAGCCGGCCAAGGACCTGTGGGCGCGCCCGCCGGGGCGGAACACCCTCAATTCGTGTGGCGTGCGTCGCCCCAAGCGTGGGCGCGGACGTCGTGATTGGAGTCGCCTGCGCCTCGAGGCGTCCGACGTTGCGCCGAAGGCGCTTCTCCCTGCGCCCCGCCGTGAGTCGGCCCGGCAGCGCGAGCAGGAGGCCGGCGAGCAGGCCGAGCACGACGGCGGCCAGCAGCGCCAGCGACATGGGCAGCGCGCGGGCGGTGAACCATAAGAAATGCAGCGTGACCAACTCCTGATTCTCGACCGCGAAGAGGGCCAGCGCGGCGCCCAAGATGAGGGCGGTGATGGCGGTAAACTTGGACATGTGGATTCCTCCCTATCGTGCGACGTCATCGGCGACGTTCCGCAGCAGGCCGTGTACGATAAGCGTGGTCATCGCGGGTTCAAGGATACTGGCCTCGTCGATCATGTCGCGGAGCGTGCTGTGTCGCAGGTACGAGAGCACAAGGCGATCGGTGGCGCGCGGATTCACGCGCCGGAGCACGATGACAGCCAGGGTGATAATGTGCGCATACGCAACGTCCCAAGCCGCCTTATTCGACGGATGTACGGGGAGAAGTGGCCTATCGAGATTCATGGGAGAGAACCCTCCGTATCGGGCTGCATGGAGACGACGAACTCGCCCGAGCGGCCCAGGGCGACGTGCTCCGGGCCAAGGCCGGCCGGCAGCAGCTTCGACTGCTGCACCGCACGCTCCAACGCACGCCTGTTCTCCAGTCCGAGGGCATTCAGGATCGGATTGTTGACGTGGCGCACCTGCGTGAACGGCGTGTGGATGTGCGCGCGGCCCATCGCCTCGACCAGCGCCTCGGCATTGGGGATCAGGGAGATGGCCGGCATGGTGAAGCCGCTGAACACGAGCGAGAGCGTCTCCAGCGTGTCCTGCGGCAGGTAGCGCAGGTAGATCCGCACCAGTTCGAGGAAGACACCGTGGTGGGCGATCTCGTCATTGGCCACGGTCCTGAACGCGCCCGCCGCGCCGATCTGCTGCCCACGCGCCCGCTCGAACGGGGTCGCCGGGAGTGGGAGTTCATACTCAGCGCGAATGCGTTTGCGCATCTCATCGTAGTTGTAGTAGGTGGCGCGCTCCTGTACCATGGCGTAGCACGCCACGCCCAGGGGCGTGTCCAAGCCGGGGTGATGTTCGCGCATGGTCCAGGTGTGCTCCGACACGCGGTCGCGGTACGCCTCCAGTTGCGCGGCGGTGCGCCGGCCGGAGTGCAGCAGGACGAGTTCCCACGACTCGGCGTGCTTGGACTCCTCCATGCCCCAGGCGAGCTGCAGGTTACGGCGCTCGCGCTGGCCGTGGCATAGGCGCAGGCCCTCCTCCACGTAGTCGCCGACGTAGTCTTCGACGCCGAGGTAGGCCTCGATGATGGTCACGGTGTCCTCGGAGAGGAGATGGCCGTGTGTGGCGATCTCGGCGAGGGGCAGGTCGTCCCAGGGGCTCCAATTGCGGACCTTGACGGCCTTGCGGAAATAGTGAATGAAGGCGTCGCGCGCCTCCCGCGCGGCGGCGCGCTCCCGCGCCTCCCGCGTCCAGGGTCCTGCCAGCACCAAGGGCATCTCCAGCATCATTCCTCCGTTCCCCCGATCTTTTGCCCGGTAGCCCCGCGCCCTGTCACAAGACGGGGCCCTAGCATAGGGATACAGCGTGCAGTCTAGGGACCATTCCTGAGATGATCCTGAGAAGTCTGGCCCACTTTGTGCGACCATGCCGGGAGACAGAGGCTGTGAAAAGTCTTGGGACCGCCGGCTGCCAGCCGGCGGTCCCAAGGATGGCGGATGATGGCCGTGCACGGACAGAAAGAGCGGGAGGGGAAGGCGCCATGGGAAACTCCGCGACGCCGCCGACGGAGCCAGCGGTCCTGGTCGTCGACGATGACGCGACGATCCGCATGCTGCTGACCGACGCCTTTGTCGATAGAGGCGGCTGGAGCGTGACCGCCGTCGCGGATGGGCCGGCCGCGCTAGCGGCCCTCGGTACCCTACGCCCCGCCCTCATCGTGCTGGACGTGAGCCTGCCCGGTCTCGACGGGATCGCGGTCTACCGCCTGCTCCGCCAACGTGAGGGGATGGGCGCGGTCCCCGTGTTGTTTGTGACCGCCGCGAACCGTACGCGGGCGGACGGCCTGGAAGGGCCGTTCCGCTGGCTGTCCAAGCCCTTCCGCCTCGCGGACCTGGACGCTGCGGTGGATGCCCTGCTTGAGCTTGGCCCGGAATTGTGAACGGCGGACGCCATCGGGAGTATGGCCTGGACATAGCATACCAAACGCGCG
>JAABUX010007124.1_pt1 | contig 13184 bp, 12 predicted proteins | sample 5561851 | NCBI WGS metagenome assembly JAABUX01 (sample SAMN10711883, study PRJNA513361) | rock metagenome | isolation source: Antarctica rocks | place: Antarctica: Victoria Land, Richard Nunatak red sandstone | collected 2016-01-03 | reverse complement strand
GTGAGGCGATGCGTCTGCATCGCCTCTCCCCTACTTGATCCTATATAATCCTACCCGACACAATCAGTAGGCCAACCTTACTGCCTCCTGCCTCCTGCCTACTACATATTGATGGCCTGGCCCTCGACGTTGAGCGCAGCCTCGGCGATGACCTCGGAGAGCGTAGGGTGTGGATGGACCGAGCGGGCCAGCTCCAGCGGCGTGGATTCCAGCGTGCGGGCCACGGCGAACTCCGCGATCAACTCGGTCACGTCGGCCCCGATCAGGTGCGCGCCCAGGATCTCGCCGGTGTGCGTGTCGGCGATGATCTTGACCTGCCCGTCGGTCTCGCCCAGGGCCATGGCCTTGCCATTGGGACTGAAGGGGAACTTACCGATGTTGATGTCGCGCCCGCTCTCGCGCGCCTGGGCCTCGGTCAAGCCGATGGCGGCGATCTGCGGCGCGCTATAGGTGCAGCGGGGCATGGCGTCGTAGTCCGGCTTCATGGTGGGGTGGCCGGCGATGACCTCGGCCGCCAATTCGCCCTGCGCCGAGGCCACGTGCGCGAGCGGCAGCTTGCCGGTCACGTCTCCAATGGCGTAGATCCCTGGCACGTTCGTCCGCAGCCGGTCGTCGACCTCGATGTGGCCGCGATTGTTCAGGGCCACGCCGACCTCCTCCAGGCCCAGCCCCTCCGTATTGGGCATGAAGCCGGCGGCGACGATGACCCGATCGACCTCCAGGGTCCGCGGCCCACCTTGTCCTTGCTCCGTGACCCGCTCCTGCGCCCCTTCGGTGTCCCAATCCTCGACCTCGACGACCTGGCCGCCCGTGACGGGCGCGAGGCGGACGCGCACCCGATCGCCCGAGGTGTCGACGCCCTGGACCGCCGTGTCGGTGAGCATGGTGATACCGCGCTTCTTGAAGGCCCTGGCCAACCCGGCGCTCATCTCCTCGTCTTCCAGCGGCAGGATGCGCGGCAGGTACTCCACCACCGTGGTGTCGCTGCCATAGGCGCTATAGACCGTGGCGAACTCGACGCCGATGGGGCCGCTGCCCACGATCAGCACCCGCGCGGGCATCGTGTCGAGGCTCCAGATTTCCTTGGCCGAGACGACGCGCTGGCCGTCGACCTCAACGCCGCGTAGGGGCTTGACGCGCGAACCGGTGGCGATGATGATGTTGCGGGTTTGCAACTCGCGGTCGCCATCGGGTCCGCCGCTGACCGCGACGCGGTCGGGCGCGACCAAGCGTCCGGCGCCGCGCACCACGTCGATCTTATTTTTCTTCATCAGGAAGGTGACGCCCTTGACCTGCTTGCCCACAATGGTCTTGCAGCGGGCGATAGCGGCGGCGTAGTCGGCGGTGATATTGTCGGCTGAGATGCCGAAGTCCTCGGCGTGGTGGAAGAGGGTCAGCACCTCGGCGTTGCGCAGCAGCGCCTTGCTGGGGATACAGCCCCAGTTGAGGCAGATACCTCCAAGCTCATCGCGCTCGACCACCGCCGTCTTGAGTCCGAGTTGCGCCGCGCGGATGGCGGCCACGTAGCCGCCGGGGCCCCCTCCAATGACCACGACATCATAGGTGGGGCCAGTAGCGTTTGTCATCCTTGTCCTTCTCCTGGCTGTCGCAAGATTGTTCATCCTTATCATATCCCATCGCGCGGCTTGTACGGTTCGATACAGCATCTTGCTGCGCGGGGGAGTGGACCTGACCCGGAAGGGCTATGATAGGGGCCAAACCGCGACAGGTCCGAGGGGAAGGTACCACGAGGATGGGGTGAGCGACGAACAGGAAGGGCGAAAGCGGTGATGGGCGACTGCCGGCGCCGTTCACGGATGGTTGATGGGCGACGGTTCACATTCATTGCTGACTGGGGACGATCAGTGTTGCCAAGGGACAAATCGTAGACCTGCAGGGAGGGGTGTTTCGGCGGCGTCATCCGTCACCGGTTGGCGGCTCATGGTCTACGACAAGGGCTTCGACTTGACATAACGGTAAAAACACGAACGATTCATCTATTTATGTAAAATAGGCGAATGTATCACAGCGTAGAGTAGCAATAGATTCCGTTCCTATCGTCCTATCCGATGTCGAGCCACTCGTCGGCGACGTCAGGTGTGACAGGAGCGTCTTGTAACTCGACGTGTGGGCCGGCGGCCTGTTACTCCCTATACCCGACCTACGACGGCCTCTGGTACCGGCTTGCCCCGCAGGCGACGCCCGTACCAGACACGCCGCTTGTCCACCAGGCACACCGCCCACCGCCTGCCATGCTATGCCCGCCGTTCGCCACCTCTTGCTGCTCCAGAGTTCGTTGCCTCACGCTGCCATGACGGTCCGTTGACGATGGGCAGACGGCTTCGTCGTGCTTCCGTCGTCGTCGCGACCACTCCGGCAGCGCATCGCAAGCATTCGGGTGCACCTCGAGATAGTGGGATGCTGCTGAACGGGGCCTGCGACTGCGGTCGCAGGTCGGATTCCACAATGTCAAGGTGCACCCAACCATTCTACGACGTATCCTCTCACCCGGCGGCATGTGATACGTCGTGGCTTGCTCTCACGAGGAGCGGGGACGAGGAATGGGAAAACGCTGGCAGCCATAGGGTCTACCCTCACAGTGATGCAGCGGTTGTCGCCGGGGGTAGCCTTGATAGAAAAGGTGGAGGCTAGGTATTTGTAGGAGATGCGAGGCGCGTTCGTAGCGTCCGAGAGGTCATCCTAGCCATCTATACGGCAGGCGATGGGTCGATCAGGCCTAGTCTCTCATAGGCCGTGTCGATATGCTTCAGATGGTAGGATAGGTCGAACAGGTCTTCTATCTCGGATGGTGTCAGGGTAGCAGCGACGTGCGGATCGGCGGAGAGCAACACCCGGAACGGGACACCATCGTGCCAGGACTGCATGGCGGCGACCTGCACGATCTTATAGGCTTCCTGACGGTCCATGCCCGCCTCCACCAACGCAAGCAAGGCGCGCTGCGAGTAGATGAGGCCGCCGGTCAGGTCGATGTTGGCCCGCATGCGCTCACGGTCCACCTGCAAACCCTCCAGCACGCCCGTCAGCACATGCATGGCGTAGTCGAGCGCCAGGCAGGCGTCGGGCACGATCACACGCTCCGCCGAGGAATGACTTATGTCACGTTCATGCCAGAGCGCGATGTTCTCCAGGGCCGGCGTCACATAGCCACGGACGACGCGAGCCAGCCCACAGACCCGTTCGCATAGGATTGGGTTGCGCTTGTGGGGCATGGCTGACGATCCCTGCTGGCCCTTGGTGAACAGCTCCTCGGCCTCGCGCACCTCCGTGCGCTGGAGATGGCGGATCTCCGTGGCAATCTTCTCCAACGAGGCGGCGATGACGCCCAGCATGGCCATGAAGGTGGCGTGCCGGTCGCGCTGGATGACCTGCGTCCCAGCCGCGACCGGGGTCAGTCCCAGTCGGCGGCAGGCGTCTTCCTCCACGGAAGGGGGGATGTTGGCGTGCGTCCCCACCGCTCCCGCCAGCTTGCCCACCGCCAGTTCCTCACGCGCAAACTCCAGTCGCCGTCTCGCACGCCGCGCCTCGTCGACCCACACGGCCACCTTGAACCCGAAGGTCGTCGGCTCGGCGTGGATGCCATGGCTGCGTCCGATGGTGGGCGTGTCTCGGTGTTTCACGGCCAGATCGGTTAGCACACGCTCCAGACTGTCTACATCGGCCTGCAATAGGGCAATGGAGTCGACGATCTGTAGGGCAAACGCTGTATCGACCACGTCCGAACTAGTCAGACCTAGATGGACATAGCGTGACTCCGGGCCGATAGTCTCGGCCATGGCGCGCAGAAAGGCGATCACGTCGTGGTTGGTCTCGCGCTCGAGTTCGTTCATCCGCGCCAGGTCTACCCGCGCCCTTTTGATCTCAGGGAGAGCCTCCACGGGAATCTCGCCCCGTACCGCCCAGGCCTCGCACACGGCGATCTCCACCCGCAGCCACAACGCGATCTTGTGCTCCTGCGACCATAGCCGCGCCATCTCCGGCCGCGAGTAGCGTTCGATCATCCTATCGCCTCCTATAGTCCTATAGCGTCCCAGAGCCCTAGCTTCCACTCGCCCAAACCCTATGGCTGAGCTATGCCGTTCTACATCACTCTTGCGATTATGCTCTATTCAACTCTATATCTATAAGCGTATCAGGCCCTGGCCTTCGATCTTCATATGTTGCACGTGAAACATTCCACGTTTTACTTGCACGCGCTGGCGCAGCACTATATCCAGAGGCGGCTAGCATGTAGCGCCAGGTGGGGGTCATATCTGGGAATGGCCTCATGGTTATCGCCAGACGCGGTACCATTATCCATACACGATAGTAGCGAGGAGGAATGGAGGAATCATGCCGTACGCCAAACTCGTAGCTCCAGGGCACAAGGTCAAACTCTCGGACTACGACCCCGACGACAAGGGAGGGACCTCGCGCGACAAAGCCGACAAAGAGGTAGCCACGCTCAACGCCAGGCTCGCCGAGCTACAGGAGGCGCTCTACGCGGCGCAACACAACAGCGTGCTGATCGTGCTACAGGGCCTTGACACGGCGGGCAAGGACGGCACGGTGAGCCACGTCATGGCGCAGCTCAATCCGACCGCCTGCCGTGTGGAGTCGTTCAAAGTCCCTACGCCAGTGGAGATCGCCCACGACTTCCTGTGGCGCATCCATGCCGTCACTCCTTCCAGGGGCACGATCTCTATTTTCAACCGCTCGCACTACGAGGACGTGCTGGTGGCCCGCGTGCATGATCTGGCGCCGCCGGATGTCTTGCAGGAGCGATACACGCACATCAACAACTTCGAGTCGCTGCTGCACGACGCCGGGACGATCGTCCTCAAGTTCTTTCTGTACATTTCTAAAGAGGAGCAGCGCGACCGCCTGCTGGCGCGCGAAAAGGACAAGGATAAGGCATGGAAGCTCTCGGCCTCCGATTGGCCCGAGCACGAGCGCTACGACGACTACACCAAGGCCTATGAGGACGCCCTGGAGCGGTGCTCCACGGGGCACGCGCCCTGGTACATTGTCCCGGCCAACCACAAGTGGTTCCGCAATCTGGCTATCGCCGAGGCCATCGCCTCCGCCCTGGAGCCCTACCACTCCCAGTGGCGCCGTGACCTCGATAAGCGGGGGAGTGAGAACCTCGCCGCCATCGCCAGAGCGAAAGCCGGTAGTAAATAGCCAGGCGCCAGGCGCCAGTAAAGACGGCAATGGTGTTGCTGTGCGGGGAGACCAAGATAAGCCTTCGGCGACATGCATGTCGCGTCACCGGGAGTACAACCATGCTTGACCCAGCCCCCATTGGTTTTCGGCCTCTTGAGCTTGCCGATCTCCCTCGGTTGCTGCGGTGGTTGAACACGCCGCATGTCGTACAGTGGTGGGAAGAACCTCCGACGTTCGAGGAGATCGTGGCCAAGTATACACCACGCATCATGGGACAAGAGCCGGTCCACTGCTTTGTCATTCTGTATGACGGCCGGCCGATCGGCTATATGCAGAGCTACAGCATCCGCGACTACCCCGACTTTAGTCGCTACGTCGATAGCCCGGAGGCGACGGTCGGGGTAGATGTCTTTATCGGTGACGCGGATCACGTCCACAAGGGGCTTGGCAGCTTTATCGTGACCTGCTTCCTGCGCGCCATCGTCTTTGACTCGCAGCACGCCACGAGTTGCCTGATCGACCCAGACGCGTGGAACACGGTCGCCATTCGCGCCTACGAGAAAGCAGGCTTCCGACATCTACAAACAGTTCAGGTCTCCAAGGACAACAAAGCCGTTCGCCTTATGCGTATCGACAAGGCCGATCTCATCGAGGCATAACCTTTGGTATTGGTGTCACCACCCTTAGCTCGGCCCCTCTGTGTTGTCTGTGTTGTCCGCTGGCTACTTCGTGGAGTGATAGATGTCATCGACGAGGCTCTTAATCCTGGGCGTGATATTACTACGTCAGCCTATTCACGGCTATGACGTGCGGCGCGAACTGGAGACGTGGCGCGCCGAGCAATGGGCCAACGTGGCCTATGGCTCGATCTACTTCGCGCTCAACAAACTGGCCGACGAGGGCCTGATCGAGGCGGCCGGGACCGACCGCGCGGGTAACCGCCCAGTTCGCACCAGCTATACTATCACCGAGACCGGACGGCGCGAGTTCCACCGCCTGTTGCACGAGGCCTGGTGGGAGCCAAAGCCCCTAATCGATCCGTTTCAGGTCGCCCTAACCTTCATGAACCAGCTGCCGCGCGACGAACTGCTGGCCGCGCTGCGCTACCGCGCCGCCCGGCTCCAGGCCGCCATTGAGGCGCTGTCCGCTACCGACAACTGGCCGGTCGAGTCCGAGCACGTGCCCCGCCACATCCAGGAGAACCTGCGGCTCTCCACGGCCCACATGCGCGCCGAGCATGGCTGGCTCGACGAGGCGGTCCACAAAGTCGAACGGGACGAGCTACCATGAGGCATGATTTACGGTGCTGTACGCGTACACTGACTGGAGGGCCAGGCCATGAAGACACAAAACGCTCAACTCGTGGAGATCATCGCCGCCGAGCTTACCGCTGCGGCGAAAGCGGCGCGTGAGGTCCAGCAGCGCCTGGTGGTTGTCCAAAAGGCGCTGCTTGACGTTCCACAGATCGTGACGGTCGATGATGTGACTGCTCTTTACGCCGCGTCCCATGCCGCCGACGCACTTGAACAATCACTTCGTAGCCTCTGTGCTCATGTGGACAGCGCCATGGACGAGACCGCTTGAGGGGTGTTCCAAGGCATCCCTTGCCACGCCGACCCTCCCCTTGACGAATAAATACTCTACCTTGTATATTAGGTCGGAGATGGTCGTGGCTTCTGGCTGCCACATACTGACAACTGGAGGGAGACCAATGAGCATCACACCGGGCCTGGCACATGGGAGCCACGCCGAGGTCGACAGCATCCCATCATTCCAGACCACGCGCGATCTCGCGCCGACGACGGGCGGCCAGCCACCCATGATCCTGGTCGAAGGGCTGGAGAAGCGCTATCCCAAGCGGCCCACCAACGCCGTCGACGGGGTCTCCTTCGCGGTCGCGCCGGGCGAGGTCTTCGGGCTGCTCGGCCCTAACGGCGCCGGCAAGACGACCACCATGGGCGTGCTGACCACGCGGGTGCTGCCGACCGGCGGCCGCGCCGCCGTCGGCGGCATCGACGTGGTGCGCGACCCGGTCGCCGCCAAACAGCGCTTCGCCGTGGTCCCGCAACGCAACAACCTCGACCGCTCTCTGACCGCGCGCCAGAACCTGCTCTTCCACGCCGCCTACTTCGGCTTCTCGCGCCAGGAACGCGAGCGGCGCGCCAACGCCCTACTGAACCAATTCGGGCTGGGCGACCGCGGCAACGACCGCGTCGACCGCTACTCCGGCGGCATGGCCCAGCGCCTGATGATCGCCCGCGCTCTGATGCACGCGCCCGACCTGCTCTTCCTCGACGAGCCCAGCACGGGACTCGATCCCCAGGCGCGCCTCTTCATATGGGACCGCGTGCGCGACCTCAACGCCCAGGGGCTGACCGTGCTGCTGACCACGCACGACATGGACGAGGCCGAGGAGCTGTGCGGGCGCGTGGCCATCATGGATCGCGGCAAGATTCTGGCCCTGGACACGCCCGATGCCCTCAAGCGGAGCGTGCCCGGCGCCAGCGCCCTGGAGGTACAGCTGTCTTTCCCCACGGGCGCCGACGTTGGGACGGTGCTGGACACGGTACTGGCCGAGTTGCGCGCCCTGCCCGCGGTCGAGCGCGTGGAACACGTGACGCGGGCGCCGTCGGGACCGCCGCCTGGCATGCCGGGTATGGGCGGTCCGCCGCCGTGGGTCAGGACCGGCGCTGGTGGTCCGCCTCCCGGAGCCGCCGGCAAGCAGGCCCCGAGCACAACGCCGGTGATCCGCCTCTACGCCGCCGAGGCGGCCACCCTGATTGCCCCGGTCACGGAGGCGCTCAAGGCGCACGGGGCCACGATCCGCGACCTGCGCGTTACCCAGGCCAGCCTCGAAGACGTCTTCATCGGTCTCACCGGACGGGGGTTACGCTAATCATGGCCACGACCACTCCTACCACGACCACCATCGCCCGCTCCAGAACGGGGACGCCCAGCAACCTCTCCATCGCCACGCGCGCCTTCCTGGCCATCTGCTGGCGCGACATCTTCGTCACCGGGCGACAGTTCCCTATCTTCCTGGCCCAGATCCTATTGCAGCCTATCTTCTTCCTGTTCATCTTCGGACGCATCCTCGCCGAAACGGGCTATACGGGGCCGGGCTATGCCACCCTACTCTTACCGGGCATCGTCGCCTTGACCATCGTCACCACCGGGCTGCAGAGCACCGCCTTGCCTCTGGTGCTGGAGTTTAGCTTCAGCAAAGAGATCGAGGATCGCCTGTTGGCGCCCCTACCTGTCGCTATGGTCGGGGTGCAGAAGATCGTCATTGCCTCGGTGCGCGGCCTGATCGGCGGCATCGTCATCTTCCCGTTGGGCTCCTGGATCATCGGCTCCTCTCTCCACCTCAGTACCGACCACGTCGGGCTGGTCGTGCTGTTCTGCGTGCTGGCGGCGCTAATCGGCAGCAGTCTGGGCCTGACGCTGGGCACGCTGGTCGACGCGCGCCAGATCAGCATCATGTTCGCCCTGGTGCTGACGCCGCTGCTGTTCACGGGCTGCGTACAGTATCCCTGGGCCTTGCTGGACCGCCTCAAGTGGTTCCAGATCGTCACCCTGGTCAACCCCATGACCTACGCCAGCGAGGGTCTGCGCGCCTCACTGATTCCGGCGATCCCCGGCGCGCCCAACAGCATCCCGGTCTGGATCGACATCATTGCCGGGTGCGTGGCCATCGCCCTGTTCAGCGCCATCGGCGTGTGGGGCTTCATCCGTCGGGCGGTCGATTAGCGACGAGTGATTAGTGGCTAGTGGTTAGTGACGAGTGAGGTTTGCTAGCTACAGGGGCTGGAAATAGTCGTGATGCCTCCTGGGAGCGCCGGCTTCCAGCCGGCAGGTCTCCGCAGTCGCAAGGGTCACCGTCAGTAGGCACGCTTGCCGACCGGGGCCGGCTGGAAGCCGGCGCTCCCAGGGGGGGTACGTCCACGGCCAGCGTACCAACCAAGAATCATGCAGGCTAGCCAACTATAACGGTGAGATAGGAGGATGTATGTCCAAGGAAGAGGTGCTCGGCGGGTTCTCCGAGGCCTACGACAGCCTCATCATCGCGGCTAGCCGGGCGGTGACGCGAGGCGATCGCGAGGGCGGCAACGGCGATTGGGGCGTGCGCGAGGTGCTGGGGCACGTCGCTGCCTGGACAGACGAGGCGACCATGCGCATCCCCCTGCTGCTCGCGGGTGCGCCGTCGCTGGACTACGACGCCGACGCCTTCAACGCGGCAGCCATCACGTCCTTTGACAATCTGAGCCTCGGCGAGGTGCGCGACGACCTCGACCGCTCGCAGGCGCGCCTCGTTACCCTGCTGGATACGCTCGACGAGTCCGCCTTTTCGCCCGGTGGCGCCGCCCACGAGTGGATCACGGCGCAGACCGTGCACATGCAACACCATGCCCGCGACCTCAACGGCGAAGACGGTGTCCTACCGTAACGCCGCGCCTCGACTCTATTGCAATGGAAAATCACGATGCTCCGTACGTAGTAGCCCGTCAGCTATGATTTTAGTAGTTAGACAAGGTTCTTCTCAGCCCATTCCTACTTTAATGGTTTGATACATCCTGTCACAGGATCGAACTGTAAAGTGTCTATGCACCTTAATCCAAACCTCGCCCTGTCAATGGCCAACGTGAAGTCCCCGCTGGTGGCCACCAAAAGTCCCCACCCCGCAGGGCTGATTAGGCCAAGGGAATCGGGCCTCCTCCTCCGCGGGTGCGCGCTTCGCGCATGCGGTACGACTCACCCGCCGTGACCACGACGACGGCGTGGTGCAGCAGCCGGTCGAGTAAGGCGACCGCCGTGGCCTGTTCGGGCAGGAAATGGCCCCACTGGTCGAAGGGCCAGTGGCTGGCGATGGCCAGGCTGCGCCGCTCGTAGGCGGCGGCCACGAAACGGAAGAGGAGCTGGGTGCCCACCGGGTCGAGGGGCGCGAAGCCCAACTCGTCGACGATGAGCAGGTCGTGGCGCAGAAGCTGATCGATGAGGCGGCCCACGGAGTTGTCGGCGAGGCCGCGGTAGAGCGTCTCGACCAGGGCGGCGGCCCCGAAGTAGCGCACGCGCTGGCCGGCGGCGACGGCAGCCGCGCCCAAGGCCAGCAAGAGGTGCGACTTTCCGGTACCCGAGGGACCGACCAAACACAGGTTCTCCGCCGCGCGCAGCCATTCTAAGGACGACAGGTAGGCGAAGGTGGCGGGGGGCACGGCGGACGGGGCCAGTTGAAACTCCGCGAGGCTTTTGGCCACGGGGAAGTGGGCCTGGCGTAGGCGGGCCTGCTCGTTGGCCGCGTCACGGGCGGCGATCTCGGCCTCGACCAGGGTACGCAGGACCTCCTCGGGTGCCCAACGCTGGGTTGTGGCGGTCTGCAGGACCTCGGGGGCCAGGCTGCGGATGCGCGCCAGCTTGAGGCGGCGCAGCCCGGCTTCGAGGTCGGGGGCAAGGGGAAGGAGGGTTGACGCGCTCATTGTAGGGCCTCCAGGGCATAGGCGCTCAAGGCACGGGTGGGCACCTCCGGCAGGTCGCCCAAGGCCAGACCGTTGCCGGGCGGTGTGGGGGTGGGCACGCCTGGTCCGGCCGCCAGGATGGCCCGGATCGCAGCGGCCGTGAAGCGGTGGAAGGTGACGGCGCGCTCCAGGGCGGGGAGCAGGGCCGCGCGCCCCCAGGCCGACTCCAGGGCGACGATGGCGCTCAGTTCCATGTCCAGGCGGGCCGTTCCCGCCGCGGCGGCCGCCCGCAGGAACCGCTCGGCTGCCGGGCCGAGGGCCAGGAAGGCCACCTCCGCGGCGCTGCGGGGGCGCACCGCGCGGGCCGGTCGCCGCGCGGGACCGCCATAGTGGGCATCGTCGAGAGCGACCTCGCCCGGCGCCACCGTCCGATGGCGCGCCACCTCGCGTCCCTCCTGCTGGATGAGGACCGCTCCCTCGTGCGCCAGCACCGTCACCGTTGTGCCGACCAGGGCATGGGGCACCGAGTAGCGCGCCGCGCCGAAGCGGATCGTGGACAGCTTGTCCACCTTGCGGGCCTCCCCCTGGCGTAAGGGCGCCCGCAGCGTGGGCACGGGGCGCAGCACGCCGCGCTCCGTGGCCACGCGCTCGGCGGGGATGGCCATGATCTCGCTATGCACCCGCCCGTTGACCTCCGCGCACCACGCGCGCGCCGCGTCGTTGGCGGCGGCCAGACTCTCCCAGCCGCCCGCTGGGAGCACCAGATCGGTCTGGGCATAGCCCACCAGCGCCTCCACCACCCCTTTCGACTCGGGGTCGCGCGCTTCGCAGAAGTCCGGGCGGAACCCATAATGGGCGGCCAGGCGCACATAGTCGGGGTGCGGCACCACCACATTGGCCACTGTCCCCGCCCGCAGGCAGGCCATGCGATCGGCGAGGACCACCGCTGGCACTCCGCCCACCTCCTCAAAGCACTCCGTCAGCAGCCGCAGCGTGGTTTCCCGCCGCTCATCCGTGGCCAGGCGCACGAACCGGTAGCGGCTCCAGGGCAGGACGGCGCAGAAGAGGTGCAGCCCCCGCTCCGTGCCCCAGTCGATCACCAGGTGCTCCCCCGGCACCGGTACCCACGGCCGGTAGACGCGCCGCTGCCGCCGCCAGGCCCCCTTGGCCTCGGCCACGGCCCGCCGGAAGCTGCGCGCCGAGCCGCGGTAGCCCGCCGCCTGCGCCACCGGCAACAGCCGCTTGGCCGTGATCCGCCCGTCGGTGGCCTGCACCCGCTCCGCGATCAACGTCTGTACCCCTTCCGTGTTCCGTGGCCGCGGCAGCCGCCGCTCGCCCTCCGGGTCCGTCGCCGCTCTCCGCCGCTCCACCACCCGTTTGACCGTCTTGTGCGTCGTGCGGCAGAGCGCGGCTGTGGCCCGATAGCTCCCCAGTTCCGCGTAGGCATTGACAATATCCATCTCATCCCTCGTAGACTTCATGAGGCGGCCCCTCCGTGTTGGCGTGGTTCAGGTTAGCACCTTCACCATCGCCAATCGGGGGGACGCCAGCAACCTTACTCACGCGAGGGGTGGGGACTTTTCTTGGCCACTACTGGGGACTTTATCATGGCCACGGACACGGCCCAAGCTCTCTATGCATTCTCATCATCCCCCACGAATCTCCTTGAGTTCCTCGAGAGCTTGCTCATTGATCTTGCGCATACGAGAGATTGTATCGACAAACGTGCTCAACACTTTGCTGAAAGCTACATCCGCAGTGGTGGTAGAATGTTCATGCGTCAGGAAGACAGAGGACGATAATCGCTGCGTCCACAAGCGTCTCCTAGCTTTCTTCTCCTCACTGATGTCGGGATGTTCATGCACTCGGAAAGCAGGGGAGGGTAGTCGCCCGGTTACCCACGACATCCTAGCTTTCTTGTACTCCTCACGCTTCGTAGAATGTGCGTGGTGGCCGTAGATGAAAGCATCAAGCACGCTTCTGTTTGTGTCGGGATCAGTGCCGCGCGAGGGCCTTTTCTCATCTAGAAACGTGTCGAATGTCCTTTCTTCATCTAGAAACTGCTGTACGGTCGAATGCGGGAGTTTGAGGTGTGTCTCCCATGCCTTGTACATTTCACACATTGCCCCTAATTGGATGGGTTCATTCGATTGCATAAAAAAGCGCAGGGTTAGGATGAGCGAATCCATCTGCTCCTCCAATGGCGCAGCCATCATACCGCGCGCTGCCCCTACCAAGACGTCCCGTATAACTGGATAGTTGCGCTTATACCAGCTCCAGAAGCTCGACCGCTCCAGCTTCTCAGCCTTTTCGTTGAACAACGACAACGTGTCGATGGCCGACTCGATCGTCGGAATTTTCTTCGATATCGGTGTCGAAGGAACCGGTGTCGAAGAAACCAGTTTCTTCGATGACTCTAGGGCAGTGGCCTTATTAGCGGAACGCACCATCCCTGGTACCACCCCACTCAATCGTGGTCATGCGACGGCGTCCGTGACGGGTGGCTTGGCCCGCGCCCGTGCCGCCCTTGCCGTCCGCGCCCGCCCCACCTCATCGGTCTGGCGCGGC
>JAABUX010007121.1_pt1 | contig 13190 bp, 10 predicted proteins | sample 5561851 | NCBI WGS metagenome assembly JAABUX01 (sample SAMN10711883, study PRJNA513361) | rock metagenome | isolation source: Antarctica rocks | place: Antarctica: Victoria Land, Richard Nunatak red sandstone | collected 2016-01-03 | reverse complement strand
GGTCGTTGATGATCCGCCGCCTCGAAGCAGGCCAAGTGGCCGTCGTCACCGGCTTCCAGGGCATCGGCCCCGATCGTCGCGTCACCACCCTCGGCCGCGGCGGCTCGGACACCTCCGCCGTGGCGCTGGCCGCAGCGCTCCATGCCGAGCGCTGCGATATCTACACCGACGTGGACGGCGTTTACACCACCGACCCACGGATCGTGCCAAAAGCCAAAAAACTCGATAGGATCGCGTACGAGGAGATGCTCGAGCTCGCCTCCGTGGGCGCCAAGGTCCTCCAGACCCGCAGCGTCGAGCTCGCCATGAAGGCCCGCGTCCGGGTGCGCGTGCTCTCCAGCTTCAAGGACGGACCCGGCACGCTCGTAGTCGATGAGGATGAGATCGTGGAACAAGCCATCGTCGCCGGGATCGCTTACAGCCGGGACGACGCGAAGCTGACCGTGCGCCGCTGCCCCGACCGGCCCGGCGTCGCCGCCGCCGTGTTCGGCCCGCTCGCCCAGGCGCATGTGAATGTCGACATGATCGTCCAAAATGTTTCCGACGATGGCACGACCGACATGACCTTCACTGTCGGCAAGGCGGACCTTGCCCGCGCCCAGGCCATCCTCGAAGAGAGCCGCCCGGCGATCGGCTTCGGCAATCTCGTCTTCGACGCGGACGTGAGCAAGATTTCGGTCGTGGGCGTCGGCATGCGGAGCCACCCCGGCATCGCCCAGCGCATGTTCCAGACCCTCGCGGACAAGGGCATCAATATCCAGGTTATCTCCACGAGCGAGATAAAGGTCAGCATCCTCATCGACGCCGGCTATACCGAACTCGCTGTGCGCGCGTTGCATACCGCCTACGGTCTCGATGCCTGAGGGCCTGATCTCCCCCAATCCGCTCGACGCGCTCTGGGCGCGCGGCCGCGCCTTCCTCGGCACGCGATACGCGATCTTGGGCGGCGCCATGAGCTGGGTCAGCGAGCGTCACCTGGTGGCTGCGATCAGCGAAGCGGGCGGCTTCGGCATCATCGCTGCCGGCTCGATGTCACCGGCCCAGCTTGCAGCCGAGATCGTCGGCACCCAGGCTCTGACCGGCAAGCCGTTCGGCGTCAACCTGATCACGATGCATCCCGCGCTCGATGACCTGATCCGCGTTTGCCTGGAAGCTCGCATCGGGCATCTGGTCCTCGCCGGCCGCCCCCCGTCCAACGCGGCCGTGCGCGCGGTCAAGGACGGAGGCGCCCGGCTGCTCTGCTTTGCCCCGGCCCTTGTTCTGGCCCGTCGCCTGATCCGCTCCGGGGTGGACGCGCTGATCATCGAGGGGTCCGAAGCAGGCGGCCATATCGGCCCCGTGAGCCTCGGCGTGCTCGCGCAGGAAATCCTGCCGGTGGTGCGCGACGTGCCGGTGTTTGTCGCCGGCGGCATCGGGCGCGGCGAGGCCATCCTCGCCTATCTCGAGATGGGGGCGGCCGGCGCGCAGCTCGGCACCCTATTCGCGGCGGCGAGCGAGAGCGTCGCCCATCCACGCTTCAAGGACGCCCTGGTGCGGGCGCCGGCGCGCGACGCGCTGCCGTCCGTCCAGCTCGACCCCGAGTTTCCGGTCATCCCGGTGCGTGGTTTGCTCAATGACGGCGCCCGGCGCTTCGCCCTGCATCAGGCGGAAACGATTCGCCAGTTCCGCGCGGGCGAGCTCGGCCGCGAGGAGGCGCAACTCGCCATCGAGCATTTCTGGGCGGGTTCGTTGCGCCGGGCCGTGATCGAAGGGGATGTGGAGCACGGTTCGGTAATGGCCGGGCAGAGCGTCGGCATGGTGACCCGCGTGCAGCCGGTCGCTGCCATTCTCGACGAGCTGATGGGGCAGGCAGCCGCGGCGCTTCGGGGCCGCGTACCGCAGGGCGTCTAGCGCATGCTTGGCCCTCGCCGCCTGCTGTCGCGCCTCCGCGAGCGAATGGCGGCGGGTCCGGCCGGCGAAGCCGGGCTGCTGGCCGAGCTCGTGACGCTGGTCGCCGGCGAGATGGTGGCCGAAGTCTGCTCCATCTATGCTATGCGGCCCGGCGATTTGCTCGAGCTCACGGCGACCCACGGGCTGCGCGCCGACGCGGTCGGGCGGACGCGGCTCCGCGTCGGCGAGGGAATCGTTGGCGCCTCGGCCGCGACCGGCCAAGTGCAAAATCTTCCCGACGCACAGAACCACCCGGCCTTCGCCTACCGGCCGGAAACGGGCGAGGACGCCTATGCCTCGTTGCTGGCCGTCCCGGTGCGGCGCGAAGGGCGGACGCTCGGCGTATTGACCGTGCAGAACCGGCAGCCCCGGCGCTATGCCGATGACGAGGTCGACGTGATCGAAACGGTCGCAATGGTGGTCGCCGAGCTGCTCGCGTCGCGTGGCGCCACGGACGGCGCGGAGGAAGGGTTTGGCGGCACGCTGCCACGCATCTTTCCGGCCGACCCAATCGCGCCGGGAATCGCCGTGGGTCGCGTCGTGCTGCACGGCCCGGTTAGCACCCCCCGCCCGCTACTCGCCGACGATCCGGCGGCCGAGCTCGTGCGCCTGCAAGCAGCGATCGGCACGATGCGCGACGACCTCGACGTGCTGATCAGCACTCGCCTCCCGGAGGGTGAGGACTCGCGCGAAGTGCTCGAAGCAACGCGCATGTTCGCGGCCGGCGGCGGCTGGACGCAGCGCGTGGCGGACGCTGTGCGCCATGGCTTGTCGGCGGAGGCCGCGGTGACGCGGGTCGCGGGCGAGCTGCGGGACCGGATGCGTCGGATCGTCGACCCCTATCTGAGGGAGCGGCTGGCCGATATCGAGGACCTCGCCGGCCGGCTGCTTGCCGCTCTGGACGGCAAAGCCCAGCCGGCCGGCCCGGTGCCGGGCGCGATTTTGCTCGCCCGCAGGCTCGGCCCCGCACAGTTGCTGGAGTGGCATGCCCGGGGCATCGCGGGTGTCGTGATCGAGGAAGGCAGTGCGGCCGGGCACGCGGCGATCATCGCCCGCGCCCTGGGCATCCCGGCCGTCGCAGGCGCGGTCGGCGCGCTCGAGGCGATCGAGCCCGGGGACGACGCGGTGCTCGACGCCGACGAGGGGCGGTTCATTCTGCGCCCCGAGCCCGACCTGCGTCAGGCCTACCGGCGCGCAATCGAGGCACGGGCCGAGCGCGCCGCCGCGTTCACGGCGGTGCGGGACCGCCCGAGCCGCACCGCCGACGGCACGCCGTTCCAGCTCATGCTCAACGTGGGGCTCGCCCAGGAGATGGGGCAGGTGGAAGCGCTGAACGCCAGTGGCATCGGCCTCTTCCGCACCGAGATCGCCATGATGGCGCGCGGGGCCATCGTCGACGTGGCCGAGCAGGCGGCAATTTACGCGCGCGTGCTGGACGCGGCAGGCGGCCGCCCGGTGCGGTTCCGCACGCTCGACCTAGGCGGCGACAAGCTGCTGCCGGAAGCGCCCGCCCACACCGAGGAGAACCCGGCCATGGGCTGGCGATCGCTCCGCATCGGCCTAGACCGGCCGGCGCTGCTGCGGCGCCAGCTCCGGGCGATGCTGCTCGCGGCGGGCGGGCGGGAGCTTTCGGTGATGTTCCCGATGGTGGCGACGGTCGCCGAGTTCCGGGCGGCACGCGGCCTGCTCTTCGCCGAAGCTGCACGCGTGCGGCCAGCGCCGGCCCGGCTCCTCGTCGGCAGCATGGTCGAAGTACCGGCCCTCCTCTGGCAATTGCCGGCGCTGCTGCGAGAGGCGGATTTCGTCTCGATCGGCACCAACGATCTCATGCAGTTCCTGTTCGCAGCCGACCGCGGCACGCCCGCCCTCGCGGGCCGCTACGACTTGCTCTCCCAACCGATGCTCGACGCGCTCGAGGCTGTGCAGATGGCGGCGCAACAGGCCGGCCGGGATGTTGCGGTCTGCGGCGAGCATGCCGGCCGGCCACTCGATGCGCTCGTGCTGGCAGCCCTCGGCCTCACGACGCTGTCGATGCCGTCCGGCAGCCTACTACGGATCAAGGCGCTGTTGATGGGCGCGGATTTGGAGGCGCTGCGGGCCGTGCTGGCGACGCTGCGCCGGTCCGACGGACCCCAAAAACTGCGCGAACCGTTGCTAGCCTGGGCGCGGGAGCACGGTCACGAGGTCTGAACCCTGCCCAGGGCCACCGCTGGCATCGGCCGCGGATACGCGCCATATTGCAGGTGCGACCCCTCGTAAATGGGGCTTCACGGGAGCGCGCATGGCAGCGATGCTGGCCGAGACGGCGGAAGACAGCGCGACAGGCGCTTCTCGCGTGGGTTCGGAGCTTCGGGCAGCCCGGCAGCGGCTCGGCTGGGCGCTTCCGGACGTAGCAGCGATGCTGCGCATCCGGCTGCCGTATCTGGAAGCGATCGAGGACGGGCGCGTTGCCGACCTGCCGAGCAGCACCTACGCGATCGGCTTCCTGCGAACCTACGCCACCGCACTCGGCCTCGACGCGGACGAAATGGCCCGGCGTTTCCGTGCCGAAGCGGGCGAGGTCCGAAAGCCGGAGCTGGCCTTCCCGGTCCCCGTCCCCGAGCGCGGTGTCCCCGCGGGAGCAGTCGTCCTGCTGGGCGCTGTGCTCGTCGCGCTCGCCTATGGCGGCTGGTATAAGCTGAGCGGCGAGCACCGGGCAGCCGCCGACGCCGTGACGCCGGTACCAGCCCGGCTGGCGCCTCTCGCGGCCAACGTAGAGCCCACGCCGTCTCCGCAAGTAGCCTCGGTCATGCCGGCCGGCCCACCGCCGATCGTGAACCCCACGCCACCCCTTACCGCTGCGCCAAGCCCCGCCACACCCCCACCGGCTCCCGACCCCGCTCCAACCCCAGTCGCAGCGACCGTCACGGGCGCGCCCCCGCCCGCCGCCCAGATCGTGCTGCGCGCCAAAGCGGATAGCTGGGTGCAGGTGCGCGACAAACAGGGCAAGGTCGTGTTCTTCGGCATCATGCGGCCCGGCGAGACCTGGACCGTCCCCGACGGCGCGCCCTTGCTGCTCACCACCGGCAACGCCGGCGGCACCGAAATCGATGTGGGCGGCCAGCCAGCTCCGCCGCTCGGCAAGTCCGGCGCAGTGCTGCACGACGTGCCGCTCGACGCCGACGCGCTCAAGCAGGGCCGGTTCGCAGCAGCCGCGCGCGTCCCCACCTCGACGCCACGCCCGGCGCCGCAGTAGAACCCAGCATCACAGACGGCCCAGCCGGGCCAAGGAAGACCCATGAATTACCGCCCGTACCAACAGATCGACCGCCGCCGCTCGCGCCAAATCCATGTCGGCCGCGTCCCCGTCGGCGGCGACGCCCCGATCACCGTGCAGACGATGACCAACACGCTGACCACCGACATCCCCGGCACCATCGCCCAGATACGCCGCGCGGAAATCGCGGGCGTCGACATCGTCCGCGTGTCCTGCCCCGACCAGGAAAGCGCGCTGGCCCTGAAGGAGATCGTCCCCGAGGTCGGCGTGCCGATCGTCGCCGACATCCACTTCCACTACAAGCGTGCGATCGAGGCGGCCGAGAGCGGCGCCGCCTGCTTGCGCATCAACCCCGGCAACATTGGCAGCCCCGAGCGCGTCCGCGAGGTCGTTAAAGCCGCCCGCGACCATGGATGCTCGATGCGCATTGGCGTAAACGCCGGCAGTCTCGAGCGCCACCTACTCGAGAAATATGGCGAGCCCAACCCGGAAGCGCTGGTGGAAAGCGCGCTCGAGCACGCAAAAATCCTGCAGGACCACGACTTTCACGAGTTCAAGATCAGCGTGAAGGCGAGCGACGTCTTTATGGCCGTCGCCGCCTACCAGCAGCTCGCCGAGGTCTGCGACCACCCGCTCCATATCGGCATTACCGAGGCCGGCACGAAGCGGGCCGGCACGGTGAAGAGCGCGATCGGCCTTGGCTCGCTTCTCTGGGCCGGCATCGGCGACACGCTGCGGGTCTCGCTCTCGGCCGAGCCGGAGGAGGAGGTCCTCGTCGGCTGGGACATCCTGAAGTCGCTCGGCGTTCGCCATCGCGGCGTGAAGATCATCTCCTGCCCGTCCTGCGCGCGTCAGGGCTTCAACGTGATCCAGACCGTAGCGACCCTCGAAGAGCGGCTCGCGCACATCAAGACGCCGATCACCCTCAGCATAATCGGCTGTGTCGTGAACGGCCCCGGCGAAGCGTTGATGACCGACCTTGGCGTGACCGGCGGCGGCTCCGGCAAGCACATGGTCTATGCCGCCGGCCGCACGGATCACACGGTCGAAGGCATGGGCATGGTCGAGCACATCGTGGAACTCGTCGAGCGCCGCGCGGCCGAACTCGCCGCCGCCGAGCCGGTAAGGGTGGCGGCGGAATAATCCGCATTTATCCTGTGTCTCTCCCTACGTCATGCCCGGGCATGTCCCGGCTATCCACGTCTTGTCTGCCGTGCTGCCGAATGCGGATGGTCGGACCGAGCGCTATCATGGTTTTCGAGGTCCGATGACCGCACTTCAACCGCCGCGCGGCACGCGGGACTTGATCGGGGACGAGCAGCGCCGACACGCCCACGTGATCACGACGGCCCGGCGGGTGGCCGGGCTCTACGCTTTCGACGAGTGGGCGACCCCCATCTTCGAGGACACGCGCGTCTTCGCGCGGACGCTGGGCGACACCTCCGACGTCGTGACCAAGGAGATGTACGAGTTCAGCGACCGCGGCGGCGACAGCCTCACGCTCCGCCCCGAAGGCACGGCCGGGATATGCCGCGCGCTGGTGAGCAACGGCCTCGCGCAGAGCCTGCCGCAGCGCGTGTTCTACACGGGTCCGATGTTCCGCTACGAGCGGCCGCAAAAGGGCCGGTTCCGGCAATTCCACCAGGTCGGCGCCGAACTGCTGGGCCCCGCGGAGCCATTGGCTGACGCCGAGGTGATCGCCCTCGGCCGCGACGTGCTGGCCGGGCTGGGCATAGCAGGTGCGTGCGTGCTCGAAGTGAATACGCTGGGCGACGGGCCGAGCCGGATGGCCTGGCGGGAGGCCCTGGTCGCCTATTTCGGCGCCCGTACCGCCGAGCTCTCGGAGGAAAGCCGGGAGCGGCTCCTGCGCAATCCCTTGCGCGTGCTGGACAGCAAGGACGGGCGTGACCGCGCCGCAGTGGCGGAAGCGCCGATGATCGAGGCGTATCTGACGGACGACTCCCGCCGGTTCTGGGACGGGCTGCGCCAAGGCCTCACCCGGTTCGGCATAGCCTACCGCGAGAATCCGCGCATCGTGCGCGGCCTCGACTACTACAATCATACCGCATTCGAGTTCGTGACCGATCAGCTCGGCGCGCAAGGCACTGTGCTCGCCGGTGGCCGCTATGACGGCCTCGTCGAACAGATGGGTGGTCCGGCGGTGCCCGCAGTCGGCTGGGCGGCGGGCGTAGAGCGGCTCGCGATGCTGCTTGCCGAACCGCCGGCAGCGGTGGCGCCGGTGGTAGTGATCCCGGTGGGCGACGGCCAGGAAGTGGCCGCGCTCGGCGTGTTGCAGGCGCTCCGCGGAACTGGAGTGCGTGCGGAGATGGCCTATCGCGGTAACCTGCGCCGACGCATGGAGCGCGCGAACCGGGTCGGCGCGCGCGCAGCGGTGATCATGGGCGAGGACGAGGCCGCGCGCGGCGCTGCGATAGTGCGGGACTTGGCTACGGGCGAGCAGAGCGAAGTCGCCCTCTCGGATATTCCCCGGCGGCTCGCTTCAGCGAGCTCGCCCGGCAGCTCGCATGAGTGAACTCGACATGCGGCTTGACCGCATCGTGGGCCGCGCGGCGGAGCTTCGGGCCATGCTATCCGAAGGCATCGGCGGCGAGGCCTTTTCGCGCGCCAGCAAGGAGCTAGCAGAAATCGAGCTGGTGGTGGCGCGGATCGACGAGCTGCGCGCGGCGGAACTGGCCGCGCGCGAAGCCGAAGCGATGCTGGCGGACCCGGAGATGCGTGGCCTGGCCGAGGCCGAGCTCGACGGTTTGCGCGAGCGGCTACCCGGCCTGCAACACGAGATCAGGCTTGCGCTCCTGCCCCGCGATGAGGCCGACGAGCGCAGCGCCATCCTGGAAGTGCGCCCGGCGGCCGGCGGCGATGAGGCCGGGCTGTTCGCGGCCGAGCTCTTTTCGATGTATCAAAAATTCGCCGCCGCCCATGGCTGGCGCTCCGAGGTGCTCGATTACGGCGAGAGCGAGCTCGGGGGCTTGCGGGAAGGCATCGCCGAGATCACCGGCCGGGGCGTCTTTGCGCGCCTGAAATGGGAGAGCGGCGTGCATCGCGTGCAGCGCGTGCCCTCGACCGAGAGCCAGGGCCGCATCCATACGAGCACGGTGACGGTCGCCGTCTTGCCGGAAGCCGAAGAGGTGGATGTCGAGGTGAACGAGGGTGACCTGCGCATCGACGTCTACCGGGCCTCGGGCGCCGGCGGTCAGCACGTGAACAAGACCGAGAGCGCGGTCCGCATCACCCATCTTCCCACTGGGATCGCCGTGGCCATGCAGGAAGAGCGGAGCCAGCACAAGAATCGCGTAAAGGCGATGCGCGTGTTGCGGGCGCGGCTTTACGAGCAGCAGCGTTCGAGCCTGCACGCCACGCGCTCGGCTGACCGCAAGTCGCAAGTCGGCACGGGCGATCGCAGCGAGCGCATCCGCACCTACAATTTCCCGCAAGGGCGCGTGACGGACCACCGTGTCAACTTCACCCTGCACAAGATCGAACGCGTCATGGCGGGCGAACTCGATGAGATCATCGACCGGCTCGCGGCGGAGGACCAGGCAGCGAAGCTCGCAGCCGAGGCGTGACGGCCAGAGAGGCGTTGCGCGACGCCGCCAAATGCCTGGCCGCGGCCGGAGTAGCGAACCCGCGTCTCGACGCGCGGCTGCTCCTCGGATTTGCTGAGAATATCGGGCAGGCGGCGCTGTTGGCCGACCCGCAGCGTGTCGTGGACGGGCCGCGGTACGAGGCGCTAGTGGCGCGCCGGGTCGCGCGGGAGCCGATGGCCTACATTCTGGGTCGCCAGGAGTTCTGGAGCTTGCCGTTCCAGGTGTCGCCGGCAACGCTGATCCCGCGGGCGGATAGCGAGGCGGTGGTGGAAGCGGCCCTCGCAGGCTTCGAGGCTGGGCGAGCACTCGATCTCGGGACGGGAACGGGATGCTTGCTCCTGGCAATCCTTCAGGAGCGCCCCGGCGCGTGGGGCGTGGGCATAGACGCCGAGCCCGCCGCGGCCAAGCTCGCCGCCGCCAATGCAAGGGCGCTCGGGATGGCTACGCGGGCGATGTTTCTGGCGGGAGACTGGGACCGGGCGCTGCAGGGCCGGTTTGAGCTCGTCGTCTCGAACCCCCCCTATATCGGTGAGAGCGAACTCCCCGGGCTCGCACCGGAGGTCAAGCGCTGGGAGCCGCGGCGGGCACTCCTGGCCGGGCCGGACGGGCTGCTCGCCTATCGCGCGTTGGTGCCGCGGCTCGCGGGCTTGCTTGCGCCCGACGGGCTGGCCGTGCTGGAGGTGGGGGCGGGGCAGGCGGCGACGGTTGGCGATCTCGCGGCGGAATGCGGCCTCGCGGTCGTGGGCATTCACACCGATCTCGGCGGCATCGAGCGGGCGCTCACGTTTCGGATTGGGGGAGGGGTTGGCAGCGTGGGTGGGGTGCGCTACGTGTAAGGAGTGTCAAGCGCAGGCCTACCGCCCGCTGAGACGCAGCCCGGCGCGGGTCCATGATTGGTCGCGCGGGCCGATGCGACACCTGGCTCACGACTTGTCCGCGTGCATCCGATGCCGGGCAGGGTCGTAGGGTAAGCCGAAAGGGTTGGATTTGCAGTGAACATGAAGCGTATGCGCGGGCGCAACCATCGCCCTAACGGCGGCGGCAACGTAGGCGGCGGCGGCTTCCGCGCCCAGAGCGGTAGCATTCCGCTGAACCGCAATCACTCGTTCGACAGCCAAGGTCCGGATTTGAGGTTGCGCGGTACGGCGCAGCAGCTATTCGAGAAATACCTCCAGCTAGGGCGCGACGCGACCAGCGCGGGCGACCGGGTCATGGCGGAAAGCTATTTCCAGCATGCGGAGCATTACTTCCGCATCCTGGGCGCGATGCAGGTGGTGCAGCAACAGCCGCCGCCGCAGAACGGCCAAGGCTATAATGGTCACCGCCGGCCGCAGGGCGATGCCGAACCGACCGAGCAAAGCGCCGAGTCGCCAGAGGACCCGGTCGAGGCGCGCGAAATCCCGATAACTGCCGCACCGCCCGAGGACTGAGCCGCGTTGGAATCGATCTACTATGTCATGGCATGGGCGTGCCACCGCCGGTGCCGGCATTGCTACGAGGATCGGTTCCGGCCCTATGTGCGGGGCGCGCTCGAGGCGGTGATCGCCGAGGCGGAGGCGAATGCCCCGCTTATCGTCGCGAACCTGCCAGCGCGCCTGACCTGGTGGGACCGAAGCGGCCCGGCCCCCGTCGAGCGCGGCGGCCGGATCATCCTGGCGGGCGGCGAGGCGTTGCTGCCGGGGGTGCGTGAGCGTATCACCTTCCCGACGATCGAGCGATTGCAGGTGCGCTATGCCGGGCAGGGTCTCCGTATCATCGTCCAAACCACGGGGGATTTGCTGACGCCGGCGCTGATCGAGGAATTGCTGGCGCGAGGCGTTTGGCAGATTTCGGTTTCGGGCGTCGATGACTTCCACGTGGGGCTCGAAGGGCCTGTTAAGCAGGCGGCGTTCGTGGACGGCATCGCGGCGATGATGGCGGCGGCGGGCGTCATGCGGGCCGGGCTGGCCGCCGAGCGAGTGGCTTGGTTCGAGGAAGAGGGGCCGCTCTACAGCGTCTTCGGCGCGACCGCGGAGGCCTGGATTGGCAAGCTCTGGCCGCGCGGCCGAGCCTGGAAAAATGGGCTGTCGACGGCGACGATGGCCGATAATTTTTGTGCCCGCTGGTCGGGCGGGATGAACTTCCTGCGCAGCGGCGAGGCCGGAAGCGAAGTGGCGATCGAACCCGACGGCGCAGTTTACCCGTGCTGCCTCAAGACCGGCGCGCCGCTCGGTTACCTGACCGAGGAGCCGCTCGAGGTCATTCTCGCGTGCCTCCGCGACGATCCGGCCTTTCAAGCCATCGACGCCGGGAGGCCCGAGCGTATGGGGCTGGACGCTGGCTGGAGCGAGGCGGAGTTCCTAGCACGCTCCGAGACGCTAACGCCCCAAGGCAAGCCCTACGCCAATCTCTGCATCGGCTGCGACCGATTCCACGAAGAGGTGCTCGGTCCCCGCCTCATGGCCGCCCGCGCCCGGCGGATGGCGCTCGCATGCTGACCCGGCGGACGCTGCTGGCGGCGATGGCGATCGCGCCAGGCTGGGCGGAACTTGGCCGCGGCCAAGAGGTGTTTTGGAACGCCTGGGGCGGCGACGACGGGACCAACCGGTTTATTGCCTGGACCGCGGAGCGCGTCCGCGCCCTACACGGGATCACGCTGCATCACGTGAAGCTTCGCGACACCGCCGACGCGGTCGCGCGGATCGTGGCGGAGAAGGCCGCCGGGCGCGAGCATGGCGGCAGCGTGGACATGCTGTGGCTGAACGGGCCGAACTTCCTGGCGCTGCGGTCCCGCAACCTGCTGCTCGGGCCGCTGCTCGACCAGCTGCCCAATGCGAAGTTCGTGGACCGGGCCGGCAAGCCCGCGACCGTCATCGACTTCACCGTGCCGACGGAGGGCTACGAGGTGCCGTGGCGGATGGCGCAAGTGTGCTTCATCCGGGACGCGGCGGGGCTTCCCGACCCGCCGCGCTCCGCCGCGGCATTGCTCGACTGGGCCGTAGCCCATCCAGGCCGGACGACTCACCCCGAAGCCCGCAATTTCCTGGGCGCGACCTTTCTCAAGACGGCACTGCTCGAGCTCGCGCCGGAGACCGGCCCGCTCTACGTGCCACCGACGGATCAGGCTTATGCGGCGGCAACGGCACCGCTATGGCGCTGGTACGACGCGCTGCGTCCCGCGCTGTGGCGGCGCGGGCGGCAGTTTCCGGCGAGTGGCCCGGCGCAGCGCAGCCTGATGAACGACGGCGAACTCGATCTCATGATCTCGTTCAACCCGTCCGAAGCAGCGGTGGCGGTGGTAGCGGGAACGCTACCCGCGAGCGTGCGCGTGTCGGGTTTCGCACGGGGGACGATCGGCAATGCGAGCGACAACGCGATCCCACGCGATGCGGCCCATCCGGAGGGGGCGATGCTGGTGCTGGACTTCCTGCTGTCGCCGGAGGCGCAGGCGAAGGGGCAGGACATACGGATGATGGGAGCGCCGACGGTGCTGGCCATCGATAGGCTTAGCCTATCGGATCAGGAATTGTTTAAGGCGTTGCCTATGGCTCCTGCGCTGCCGGAGCCGGGGGCGCTCGGGCCGGTGCTGCTCGAACCACACCCCGCGTGGATGGACCGGCTTGCCGCGGATTGGGAACGGCGGGTCACGGGCTAGGGCGTGCGGCCGTCTTGGGTGGTGGGGGTGGTGCTGCTGCCGGTGGGGGCGGGGCTTTTGGCGACGGTGCTGCCGGCGTTCGGGTACTGGCCGGCGATTGGCGAAACTGTGGTGTCGCTGGCGCCGTGGCGCGTGTTGGCGACATGGCCGGGGGTGGGGCGGGCGGCGCTGCTGACGCTGTGGACGGGAGTGGCGGCAACGCTGCTGGCGTCCGGGACGGCGGTCTTGATGGGCTTCGGGTGTACGCGGCCGGGGTTCCTAGGGTGGGCACGGCGGCTGCTACCGGCGGCGCTGGCGACGCCGCATGCGGCTTTGGCGATCGGGCTGGCCTTCTTGGTAGCGCCGAGCGGATGGCTTGTGCGGCTAGTGTCGCCGTGGCTGACGGGATGGCAGGTCCCGCCCGACCTGGTGATCGTGGGCGACCCGTGGGGGCTCGCGCTGATCGCCGGGTTATGGCTGAAAGAGGCGCCGTTCCTGCTGTTGATGCTGTTGGCGGCACTCGGGCAGGCGGCGCCGGAGGCGCGGATGCGGGTGGCCTCGGCGCTCGGGTATGGTCCGGCACGGGGGTGGGCACTCGCGGTGCTGCCGGGCGCGTGGCGGCAGATGCGGTTGCCGGTGCTGGCGGTGCTGGCGTTCGCGTGTTCGGGGGTGGAGGTGGCGCTCGTGCTGGGGCCGACGGAGCCGCCGACGCTGGCCGTGCTGGGGTTGCGGCTGGTGACGGATGCGGATTTTAGGTTGTGGGCGGTGGGGAGTGCGGCGGGGGTTA
>JAABUX010007120.1_pt1 | contig 13190 bp, 14 predicted proteins | sample 5561851 | NCBI WGS metagenome assembly JAABUX01 (sample SAMN10711883, study PRJNA513361) | rock metagenome | isolation source: Antarctica rocks | place: Antarctica: Victoria Land, Richard Nunatak red sandstone | collected 2016-01-03 | reverse complement strand
TTCGCGAGCGCGGTCGCTAGGCCGTGAACCCATTAATAGGATTTCCTCTCAGCCGATTTTCTGATTCAGGCTTGTGCATGAGCCGATACGATTTGACCGATTACGAGTGGCGTGTGATCGAGCCGCTGCTGCCCAACAAGCCGAGGGGCGTGCCGCGTGTCGATGACCGGCGTGTGCTGAACGGCATCTTTTGGGTGCTTCGCTCGGGTGCGCCATGGCGCGATTTGCTCGAGCGCTACGGGCCGAGAACGACGTGGCTCACAATCGCTTCGTGCGCTGGCGACGGGCAGGCGTGTGGGACCGGCTGATGGACGCGATATCGGCGGCTTACGACGGCGATATCCAAATGATCGACAGCACTTCAATACGGGCGCGACCTGCAGGCTGCGACCGCAAAAAGGGGGGTCGAGATCATTGTCTGGGTCGCTCGCGCGGCGGGCTCACCACCAAGATCCACGCGGTCGTCGACCGGCAGGGCTTGCCGATCCGGCTCGGCCTGACGCCGGGCCAGGCGCACGACGCACCTGCCGCGTTGGCACTGCTCGACCGCCTCCAGCCGCGCACCATCGTGCTCGCCGACAAAGCCTATGACGCCGGCGGAATCCGCGATCTGATCGAAGGGCAAGGCGCGGTGCCCAACATCCCGGCCAAGTCCAACCGCAAATGGAAGCCCTGCTTCAGCCGGACGCTCTACCGCGAACGCAACCAGATCGAGCGCTTCTTCAGCAAGCTCAAACACTTCCGCCGCATCGCCACCCGCTACGACAAGCTCGCCGAGAACTTCCTTGCCATGGTCCAGCTCGCCTCAATGCGCCTGTGGCTGCGCGCTTATGAGTCTACGGCCTAGTATCGTCGCGCGCGAGCTTCGGGCCGAGAGGCTGATCGTCTACGTGCGCGGTCGCATTTCGGTGCTCGACCGACCCGGGCTCGAGCGCGCCGCTTGCGAATGCTACAGCATCATTCGTGGCGAGACCGCCAAGCTGTTCGCCGGTCAGCTGAGCGACAAGTGCGGTGGTTAAGGCTTTCGCCGCGTGCTCGTTGCGCAGCACCGCCTCGCAGATGCGCTTGACGCACACGCCGATCGTATATTCGGTCGCGCCCTTGCGGCGCACGATTTCGGGCGCGGTGGAGCGGACCTGATCAAGGAGATCCCCCCGGGCCAGGTCGCCACCGCCGGGAAAATGGTCGAGTGCGACTCCCGCCACGCGCGTCGCGCTGCAGACCGCGATCTCCGAATCGCCATGCTCGCCGATGATATACGCATCAACCGCGCGCGGTTCGACGCCGAGCGCATCGCCGATCACCCGCGCAGCCGCGCCGTGTCGATCAACGTGCCCGAGCCGGCGACGGACGTGGCCGGTAACCCCGACACCTCGTGCGCCACCTTCGCCAAGATATCGACCGGGTTCGATGTGACAAGAAGGATGCCTGCGAAGCCTGCGGCCTTGAGGTGGCCGACGATGTCGCGGATGATCCCGGTGTTTTGCTCGAGCAGGTCGAGCCGCGAAACTTCCGGATCGTCGCTCGCCACACCCGCCGTCAGTACGACGATCGAACAGCGCGCCGCCTGCGCGTAATCGCCGACGATGATGTCGATCGACGACGTTATCGGCACCGCGACCGCGTGGCGAAGGTCCATCGCCTCGCCTTCCGCCTTCCGCCTTCCGCCGAACGGTCGACGAGAACCAGTTCGCGCACGAAGCTGCTCTGGATGAGCGCGTAGGCGCTCGCCATGCCGACGCGGCCGCAGCCGATGATCGCGACGCGGTTTTCGTGCGTCGCGGGAGCTGCATAACGGCGCTCTCGTCGTGGTTTGTCGAATTGTTAATGGAAATGCTTTCGCGGCTGCGATGATGGCTAATCGTCCGGATCGCAGGGTTGCAGCCCAACGCGGGGCCACACATGTTATCACGTACCAATTAGCTGAGAGCCGCTTGGTTGGACGGAGCCTCAGCGAATGGGAAATTCAAAAAATCCGGCAACCTCCTCTCCGGGCGAGCTCCCCCGGCTGTTGTCATCGAACCGCGTGGAAGGCGTCGGCGTGTACGGTCGCGACGGCGATAAGCTCGGTACGGTTGCGGCGTTCGTCTTCGACCGCTTCACAGGGCGAACCGAGTATATCGTCGTGGCGATCGGGGGGCTGCTGGGCGTAGGAGCCAACTATCACCCGCTGCCTTGGCCCTTGGCCACCTACAATCCGGCGCGCGACGGTTATGCAATCGCGGTCGAGAAGGCGACGCTGAGCAGCGGCCCCTCGTTCAAACACACGAGCGACGCGACGTTCGACCGGGCTTACGTCGAAAGGGTCGCCAGCTATTACGAGACAAGCCATAAGCACTAAGCGGCATTGGACCGATTGTACGCAAGGCTATGAAGTTTTCCGATCATCGGCTCCATGCGTGACAGCATTCTGGTCCGCGCCAGCGCCCACCTTCTTGCCCGCTAAACGTCCCGATCCCGAGTAGCCGGGGTTGGATTGGCCGCCGGTGGCATCGCCCGGGTCCGTGCTGCCCATCGCCGGGTGCGTATAGTCGCTGCCGCCGGACTGGCCTCCCATCATTCCACGTGCTGCTGGGTCGTAAGCGGCGGTGCCCGCGGCTGCGGGCCACTTGCGCTCGATCTCGGCCGCACGGTCGCTATCGGAACGGCCGACCATCTTATCCGGCGCGTTGGGATCGCCGAGCGATTTGCCGCTCGCGTCGAGAATTTCGGTCATAGCTCACTCCGGCGATGGTTCAGCCGGGCAACGGTGGCCTAGTCGGGAGGGTTCCAATGCGCTCTCCTCCGATCAGCGCTGCAAGCCGATTACGCTGGGCTTGATGTAAGCCAACAACGGATCGTAATTTGTTTGTCGACAAAAAGGGCCGCATTATTCTCGAGCGCAAGGTGCCGACCTGCCCCGAGACGACCGCATTGCAAAACAGTTCGACCCTCGATTGCGAGCTGTTAATGGTTATCGCCTGATTCTGGAAACGGTTAAGGAATTTGCGATGTTCATGCGAATCGACCGGCTGCAAGCCGCACTGCCAGAGCCCAAGAAGCCCGAACCCAACGCCGCCGCCGCGCTGCTGGAATTGCTTGGTGGCAAGTATGGCGAGATGTCGACGCTCGGCAACTATATGTTCCAGAGCTTTAACTTTCGCAACAAGACAAAACTGAAGCCGTTCTACGGTCTGGTCAACACAATCTTCCAGGAAGAACTCGGCCACGTCGAGCTGGTCTCGACCGGCGTGGCGATGCTCAACAACGGTCCGGGCGATTCGACCGAGCATGTCGATATCTCGAAAGCACCGTTCGAGCAGATGCAAGATGTCCGTAACGCAGGCGGTTTCTTCCAGACCGGTGGCGGCGCGCAGCCGGTCAACAGCAATTTCCAGTCGTGGAACAACGACATGGTCACCACGACCGGCAACATCATCGTCGATTTGTTGCACATTTCCATCTTGAGTGTGGCGCGCGCCTGCATAAGCTACGCGTCTATGAGACGATGGTCGAGCCGACCGGGCGCGAGGTGTGCGGTTACTTGCTCGTGCGCGGATCGGTCCACGCCCATGCTTATGCGCTGGCGCTCAAAAAGCTGACCGGCGTGGCGATCCAGAAGATGCTGCCCACCCCCAACATCAACCTCGACCGCATTCCCGAGTGCCAGAAGTATCTGGACGAGGGCAGCCACCGCCGCCTGTACCGCTTCGGCTCGCCCGATTTCGCCGAAGCTGCAGGGGTGTGGTCGCATGACGAGGTGGCGCTGCCCGGCGATCCTCCGGGCCATCTCGAAGTCGTCGATGGTCCGCCCAACGGCGGTCAGATGGCGGAACTGCTCGGCAACTACGGGGCGTTCGCGCCCGACTACGCGCCGCAGGAGATTTTCGATATCGCGGGTAAGCTATACCAAAAAAGCCGCTGACCGCTTACACGTCAGCGCATTGCCAATGGGTCCGCTCGCAGCGCCTTGAAGTTCGTTAAAACGTTAACTGTTATGATGCCGCTCTGCTCCGAGTTAACGGCTACCTCGCTGGTCGCCGCCTTTGACCGTCAGTCCTGGCGCGATAACCGTGAACGACTCTGCTAACCCAGGGATGCCCGACGGTGCGCGACACCGACGGATTATCGCGATGCCGCGCCACGTCAACACGAGCGAGCAAATCTTCGGAGACTGACTCGCCAGCCAGCAACTTTATCGGACAGACGGAGACAATGAATGGCTAACGTGATTTCAGGTACGTTTGACACAAGACGTGAGGCCGAGATGGCGGTCGAGCGCTTTGTTCAGGGACACGGCGTTGACCGCGGGGCGATCCGCATCATCCCGGTCTCGGCCGAGAATAGCGCGGGCGTTGAGGTCGCGGGTGCCGACGCTAAACGCGGGGAGCCCACACCGCCATCAGGCGATGAGGCAGCGCTCGCCGGGCGCATCGAGGTCTCGCTTGACCGCGATGACACAGATCTCCAGACCGCGCGAGAGGTATTCGAGGAGTTCAAGGCGAAGGACATCAACGTCGGTTAAGCCGGCGTCGAATGCCGGCTCTTCAAGACGGGCATCTGTGCATTTTGCAACACAGATTTACGGTATGCGTCCCAGCGATTGCGCCGGATACCGGGCAACTTGGCCAGTCCAGAGAACATGAATTCTAGACAGGATCGAAACGATGCTGCGAGTCACCGACGTAATGACCACTTTCGTCGAGTTCATCGGGCCGGACGCAACGGTCAAGGAAGCCGCCGAGCTGATGGGCGAGCTGGAGGTCGGCGCCTTGCCAGCCGGCTCCGCCGACCGGGTCGAGGGTGTAGTCACCGACCGCGACATCCTCTACCGGGTCGTGGCGGCTGGTCTCGATCCGAACCACGTACGGGTGCGCGAGGTGCTCTCGCGCCCGGTGATCGCTTGTGGCGAGGACGAGACGTTGCAGGCGGCTATGGACGCCATGGCAGCCAACCATATCCGCCGAATGCCTGTGCAGGACGCCGCCGGGCGCGTCACCGGCTGGGTGACGCTCGCCGACCTCGCCCGCAAGCTGCTCGTGGACAGCTCGACGCTTCAAGAGGCGCTCACCGCGCTCACGAACGACGCCGAGACCTGACCGCGATAGCGGCGGTCGGCGCTGCGGACGACTTCAGGGGGCAACGCGAGGCGGGCCGCAAGGTAGTTTAGGAAAAGCTGCCCAGCGTGATCGCGCGGGTCCGTCGCCACGAGCGCGACCACGTAGGCGTAGGCGGCCATCCCGTTGTTCAACGCTTCATGCACCAGGGTGCTCAGCGCTTCGGGTGCCTGCAACGCTGCGCTGAGTGCACGGCGCACCTCGTCGCCGCCTCCGACCTGCCCGAGCCAGGCCATAACCGCCTCGACCCGTCCTTCCTCCAGCGCCCGAGCGCCCGCCAACATGACCGCGGCCATCAGCCGGGCGAGCAGCGCGGTGCAGCCTGCGTCGAGCGTCCGCAGGTTTACCGTGAGCGGGTAGAGCGTCTGGTGCCGATTCTCCAGCCAAGCATTGAGCACCTTCTGGGCCAGGCTCTCCTGCAGCACCTCGCGAGGGAGGGCGAGCGAGCGCTGGCGTCGCCCCGCAGGGGCGCTGGGCTGAATGTCCGCCTCCGGCGCAAGCGAAGCAGCAGCGACGCCGGTCGCGTGCGCTTCGAGCATGGCGTTCTCGCCGTCGCGCTGGGGTGAGTCGCCGAACCATCGGCTGAGGAGCCCGGCCACCACCCGGTCGTCAGCCGCCCGCAGCTAAAGAAGCGCCGCGCGTTAACGCCTCGATTTGACCGAGCAGGCGGGAGAAATCGACAGGTTTAGCATGGTAGTCGTCGCAGCCCGCAGCTATCGCCTTGTCCCGGTCGCCCGACATGGCGTGTGCGGTGAGCGCGATGATTGGGACTTTCGCGGTCGCCAGGTCCTTCTTGATCTCCCCTGCAGCGGTCCACCCATCCATGACCGGCAAGTTCATGTCGAGCAGGATCACGTCGGGCATCTCCGAGCGCGCTTTGTTCACGCCCTCCTGCCCGTCTGTCGCGACAACGACCTCGTAGCCACGACGCTTGAGCCGGCGCGAGAGGAAGTCCCAGATCTCCTCATGATCCTCGACCAGCAAGATGCGCGTCATCGTCCCATCTCCAAAAAACCTGCCCGCACGGTCATCTCGCTTCTGTCCTAGCCTGTTGCGGCACTGCCCCCGCAGCTTCGGGGATCGGTTCAGGAGCGCTGCCGCGTGACGCAAGTTTCCGCATGTCCAAGGCCAGTTCGCGCAGGCTCACGTCACCCTTGACCACCACCCGGTCCGTCTGCCGCTCCAAGCAAGCCTTCTCCGTGGCACTCACATCGCGTGCCGTAAGCACGACGACCGGCACGTCGCGCCCGTCCGGGCGAGCACGCAGCGCCCTGAGGAAGGTAAACCCGTCCATGACGGGCATCGTGAGGTCGAGCAATACCAGCCCCGGCACGCGCCGGTCCACCTCGGCGAGCGCTTCTCGACCGTTCGCGGCCTCGACGACCTGCAGGCCGTTGCGTTCCAGCGAAGTCCGCAGGAGCGCGCGCAAATCCGCGTCGTCGTCCACGACGAGCACTCCGCCCGGATCGCCATGCGCCCTGTCGCCATCCGGATCGTCCGTGCGGAAGCGGCCGATGATGTCCTTGAGATGCCCCCAATCGACAGGCTTGGTAACGTAGTCGGTGGCGCCCAGGGCGAAACCCAGGCCCTTCTCGTTCAGGACGGAGACCATGACGACCGGCGTCTCCGCAAGGTCGGTGTCCGCGCGCACGGCGTGCAGCATGGACCAGCCATCCATGCGCGGCATCTCCACATCCAGCAGGATCGCGGTTGGGTGGAGAGCGCGGGCCAGCGCAAGCCCGGCCTGGCCGTCTGCCGCAGTGCGAACGTTGAAGCCCTGGCGTTCCAGGAAGCGGGTGAGCAGGTCGCGCTGCGCCGGGTCGTCGTCCACGACGAGGACGCACGGCGGCTCGCATGGATCGACGTGCTCGGGAATGGCCTCGACGGCGTCGTCGGCGGGGAGTTCCGCGGGGAGGCGAAGCGTGAAGGTCGAACCCTCCCCTGGCGTGCTCGCCACACTCACCTCGCCGCCCATCATACCGCAGAAGGCGCGCGTGATCGCGAGGCCAAGGCCGGTGCCGCCATATTCTCGGGTCGTGCTCTCGTCGGCTTGGCTGAACCGCTGGAATAAGCGGCTGAGCTGCTCCTCCGTCATGCCGATGCCGGTGTCCTTCACGGCGAAATTCACCCAATCCCGGCCGCCCTCGCTCTCACGCCGCACCGCGAGGGTGACCATGCCTTTCTCGGTAAACTTCGAGGCGTTGCCGATCAGGTTCAGCAGGCATTGGCGGACCTTCACCTGGTCCGTGTGCATCGTTCCCAAATTCTCGTCGAGATCGAGCACGAGGCGGTTCTCCTTGCGCGCGACCAGCGGCGAGGTCGATGACACGACATCGTCCACCAGGCCGCGCACCCCGAACGCTTCGGCGGAAACGGTCATGCGGCCCGCCTCGATCTTGGAGAGGTCGAGCACGTCGTTGATGAGGCTGAGCAGGTGACGCGCGTTGGACTCGATCTTGCTCACGTCCGGCACGAGTTCGTCCTGGCCGAGGTCCTGCAGCTCCTCGGCCAGCATCTCGCTGTAGCCTATCACCGCCGAGAGCGGCGTGCGCAGCTCGTGGCTCATATTGGCGATGAACTGACTCTTGGCGCGGTTGGCCGCCTCCGCCTGGTCCTTCGCACTCGCGAGTTGCCGCTCGGCGAGCGTGCGGTCGGTCACGTCGGTATGGGTGCCGATCCACTCGCGGATGCTGCCGCCCGCGTCCAGGATCGGCACGGCGCGCGCCTCCATGTACCGCCACCAGCCATCCGCCCGGCGCAAGCGGTGGTCCGCCTCATAGTGCGAGCGGTCGCGGATCGCATGCGCCCAGGTCTCGCCGACCCGCGCGCGATCCTCGGGATGCACCGCGTCGAGCCAACCCCAGCCCCGCAATTGCTCGAAGTCCTGCCCCGTGAATGCGGTCCAGCGCGGTTGCGTCCACTCGAATTCGCCGGTCGCGGCGGTGTTCCAGATAATCGAGGCCGAAGCTTCCAGCACGGTGCGAAAGCGCTCCTCGCTGCGCCGCATCCGCTCCTCGGCCTCGCGTTGGCCGGTGACGTCGGTGTTGGTACCAAACCAGCGCGTGATGTGGCCGTTCTCGCCGCGGATCGGCATCGCGCGCGAGAGGAACCAGCGATATTCGCCGTCCTTGCCGCGGAGTGGAAATGTATCCTCCCAGTCTTCACCCGCATCGAGAGCGCGCTGATAGCTGGCGACGACACGATCCACGTGCTCAGGGTCTTGCGCCGTCTTCCAACCCCCGCCCTCGATGTCCTGTATATTGGTCCCGGTATAGTCGTACCAGCGCTGGTTAAACCAGTTGATCGCCCCAGTCTCGTCCGCAACCCAGGCGAGCTGGGGGATCGCGTTCGCCATGTCGCGAAAGCGTTCCTCGCTGTGCTTTAGCTGCTCCTCCGCGCGGCGGCGCCTTGTAGTATCCTGAGCCATCATGCCGACGCCGGTTACAACTCCGCCACGGCCGCGTAGCGGGAAGAACCCCATCTGCAAGAAACGCTTCTGGTCCAGCTGACGCGGAGCCTCAGTCTCGACCTCCACATTCAACCGCGGTTTGCCTTCCCTAAGCACCGCGTGCAGCGCGGGATCGATTTGCTCACGTATCTCAGGCGCCAACGAACCCACATCCTCGCCGACCTCGAGGCCGAGTCTGCGCTCGCCCATGGCCGCCAGGGCGCGGTTGGCTTGCCGCAGGTGAAGGTGCCGGTCGAGGAAGCCGAGGCCGATCGGCGCGTTCTCCAGGACTGCCTGCAAGGTCTGGTTCGCAACCCGCTCCGCCCGGTGCCGCGCGAGCGCGTAGGCACCGAGCAGAACGCAGGCCAAGAGAACGAGACCTAGCGATAGCGCGGTGAGCACGTCGCTCCTGGTCGTGTCCTTCCGGAGCACCCGCTGCTCGCGCGCTTGCGCGTTGACCTGGAGCTGCCGGGTTTCGGCCCGGATCGCGTCCATGGCGGCCTTGTCCGGGCCAGCGGCTTCGAGCAGCGCCATCGACCTGGCGGCGGGGTCGGCCCGGCGCAGCGCCACCGCTTGCCCCGCGATGACGAACTTCGTCGCGATCAGGCCGCGCAGGCGGTCAACCACGCCTGTTTCAGCAGGCGATGCCAAGCGCCCCAGTTCGTCGATGCGAGCTCGAGCGCTGCTCAGCCCTGCGGTGTAAGGTTCTAAGTAAGGTTCCTGTCCGGTGATCACGAAACCACGCTCGCCGGTTTCCACGTCCTTCATGGCGGAGACCAGCCCCTGCGACGCCAGAGCGACTTCGCTCGCCGCCGCCGCCACCGTGCGTGCCTGGTTGCTCGCCAATAGATTCCAGCCCGTGGCGAGCAGCGCGAGCACGATGAGCACGCCGGCCAGGCCCGGCGCGACGCGGCCCTGGCTGAACTTGGCCCAGTGTTTTGCCTGCTGTTGCTGTAAGGAAGTTTCCATGGGCCGCGCTTTATTGTTCGATGATTCCCTAGCACATGATCTCGCCGAAGGTTCAACAATCGCCCTGCGCATTCCCCTTGCGCGGTTACCCGCAAACGGGGCACCCCTAAGCGAGCCTAAGCCACTATATCCGCAGAGGACCGTATGACTTTCGACCAATCGCTCGCCTTCGGGCTGATCGGGGTCACGATTGGTCTTTTCGTATGGGGCCGCGTGGCCTACGATCTCGTGGCGATAGCGGCCCTGCTCGTCGGCATCCTGATCGGCCTCGTGCCGGCCAAGCACGCCTTCGAGGGGTTCGCGAGCGAGATCGTTATCATCATCGCTGCCGCCCTCGTGGTCAGTGAGGCCATCGCGCGCTCGGGCGTGGTTGAGAGCGTGATGCGGCCCCTGATGCCCAGATTGAAAACCGTGCAGACGCAGGTGCCCGCGCTGGCCGGCGCGGTGCTGGTGCTTTCCATGGTGACAAAGAACGTCGGCGCGCTCGCTATCCTCATGCCCGTAGCGCTACAGATCGCCCGCCGCACCGGCACGCCGCCCTCCAAGCTGCTGATGCCCATGGCCTTCGCCGCGCTGCTCGGCGGCATCGTCACCTTGGTCGGCACCTCGCCCAACATCATTATCGCCGACGTCCGCGCCCAGCTCTACGGCAAGCCGTTCGGCATGTTCGACTTCACCCCCGTGGGCCTCAGCATCGCGTTGCTGGGCCTCGTCTTTCTTTCGTTCGGCTGGCGCCTGCTGCCGAGCGGGCGGCGGGTCGCTGGGTCGATGGAAGCAGCGTTCGCGAGCGTTGAAGACTACACGGCCGAGGCGCGGCTTTCCAACGCTTCCCCGGCTGCCGGGCAAACGGTCGCTCACCTGGAGCGAATGGGCGACGGTGTTGTGCACGTCGCGGCCATCGTACGCGAGCGCTTCCGCCGCTACGTGCCCACTCCGGACTGGCGCCTGCGCGCCGACGATGTCGTGCTGCTGCGCGGTGAGCCTGGCGACCTGGAGCGGCTGGTCGCCAGAGCACGACTGACGCTCGCAGGCGGGACTGGCGCGGATGGCGGCGGCGAGGTCAGCGTCATCGAGGGCGTCGTCACGACGGAGTCCCCGCTCATCGGGCATACTCCCACCCAGCTCGCGCTACAGGAACGCCATGGCGTCGGGCTGCTCGCCGTGAGCCGAAGCGGCCAGACCATCACCCAACGCCTTTCGGCGGTACGGCTGCAAGCCGGCGATGTCGTGGTGCTGCGGGGCGCCGCCGGCCCGTTGCCGGACACGTTGGGCGAGCTGCGCGTCCTGCCACTGGCCGAACGCAGCATTACGCTCGGGCGAAGCAACCGCAGCCTGGTGCCTGCAGGCGTGCTGGCCGTGGCCATGGCGCTCGTCGCGTTCAAAGTCCTGCCCGTCGCGGTCGCGTTCTTCGGCGCGGCCGTGGTCCTGCTGCTGCTCCGCACCATGACCATGCACGAAGCCTACGAGACGGTGGAGTGGCACATCCTGATCCTGCTCGGCGCGCTGATCCCGCTGAGCCATGCCATCCAGACGACGGGCGGCACGGACCTGATCGCAGGCTGGCTCACGCAGGCCGTGGCGGGCGTGCCAGCCTTAGCAGCGCTGGCGATCATCCTCGTGATCACGATGATCGTGACACCGTTCCTGCACAATGCGCCCACGGTCCTGATCGTGGCCCCGATTGCCGCGAGCCTGGCGACCAAGCTCGGGCTGCATCCCGACCCGTTCCTGATGGCCGTCGCGCTTGGTGCCGGGTGCGACTTCCTCACCCCGATTGGCCACCAGTGCAATACCTTGGTCATGGGACCGGGCGGCTACCGCTTCACCGACTACCCGCGTCTGGGCTTGCCGCTCTCGATCCTGGTCGTCGTCGCCGGCGTGCCGCTGATTGCTTTCTTCTGGCCGCTACGCTGAGGGATCCGCCATGGATCAACCGAACCCGACCGCCTGCCTGCTCGTCGTCGGCAACGAGGTTCTGTCCGGGCGCACGTTCTGTATCACGACACGCGCGCTAGTGCGGCGAAGTTCGAACCAAAATGAGCATGTGCGGCCAATCTAAAAGTTCGTGGTAAATGCAAAATTATTCGCGCGATGCGCTAGACTGGCGCTTGGGGACTGCGTTGGGGACGTCGAGGAGTTGCTCGCCGAGCGCGGAGTCGAGGTCAGCTACGAGACGATCCAATGTTGGACGCGCAAGTTCGGCCAGCTTTACGCGGCGAACATCCGTTGATCGCGATCGGCGCCAACCGCCCGCTGGCACCTCGACGAGATGGTGGTGAAGGTTGGCGGCACATGCGTGTGGCTGTGGTGCGCGGTCGACGACGAGGGCGCACTGTTCCGATTTATATCACGCCTGACCTTGCTCCGCGGACCGAGGTAGCAAGAGACTGTTTACGCTCTGGGTGTCTGGTTCCACGGGCGTCACTGATCCCATGGTTGGCCATGGAATGATATATTCTCTTCCACTCCTAGACCAAGCATCTCAAGGATCGCTTGTATAACGGTAGTCGGCTTCGTAATGTTTGCGTCGCTGTCATAGGCTGTTGTAATCCCTTGGCGGAGCGTCATGTCCAGAGGAGTCCTTCGGACTGAATCAGAGTCTCTGCTCGGTCGAAGAAGCTAGCTTCACATAGAGTTGGAGCAACCTTGATGTTGCGGCACTCGCGAAGGCCTGCACAAAACGATCATGCGTTTGACTCAACGTTGTACGTAAAGCGGCTTCGTTAAATCGAATTGGATTCATCGGTCTGGCTATACAGCGTTTGTTGATTGTAGTATAGTCTTCCCATGCTGCCGAATCGTAACCCGCGTCCGCAGGCGGGTCGTGTTAGCCATGATGCTGTTCAGAAAACGGCTCAGACCGTCCGAAAACTCGTGATCCGGATTCCGTGACGGCGATAGCCGGGGTATGGTCGATGTATGGTCGTCTAACTGCGGTTCGCGGCATCGGGCTCCCGCCCTCGATCGCCGATGCCATCCACCCGGACCGATTGCGCCAACTGGTCCGCGAGGGGCGCTCCTCGCCGACGCAGCTTCTCGCGCGCTACACACCCGCCAGACGCCGTGCGACGCTCGCGGCGACGATTCTCGATCCGGAGCCGACACTGATCGACGCCGCGCTCGACATGGCCGACCGTATCATCGGCGGCAGCTTCACGCGCGGCGGCAACGCCAAGAAGCGCAGACGCCGCGACCACGCGCGACGTCGGGCGGATCCTGCGCCTCTTCGATCGGACCGTCGTGGCGCTCGAGAAAGCGCAGGAGAGCGGTGCCGACGGGTTCGCCTCGGTTGACGCCGCCGTGGGGTGGGACAAGCTGTCGCGTGCGCAGAGCGAAGCGCGCACCATTGCCGACATGGCCGAAGAGAGCCCGCTAATCCGCGCCGCCGATCGCTGGAAAACGCTGCGCAAATTCGCGCCGCTACTGCTGAAGGTGCTCGACTTCAAGGCCGGACGCGGCAGCGCGAGCACGATCGCGGCGGTGAACTCGCTTCGCGAGCTGAACCGCTCGGGCCGACACGACGTCCCGAGAACGCCCCCATGCCGTTCCACAAGGAGTGGCGAACGCTCGTCACCGAAGGCGGAGGCAAGCCCGATCTTCGCCTATGGGAGACGGCGACCATGGCGCACCTGCGCAACAAGTGGCGCTCGGGAGATGTGTGGGTCGAGCGCTCGTCC
>JAABUX010007118.1_pt1 | contig 13191 bp, 9 predicted proteins | sample 5561851 | NCBI WGS metagenome assembly JAABUX01 (sample SAMN10711883, study PRJNA513361) | rock metagenome | isolation source: Antarctica rocks | place: Antarctica: Victoria Land, Richard Nunatak red sandstone | collected 2016-01-03 | reverse complement strand
TCTTCGAGTTCGTGCATAATGTGCGGAGACGAGGCAAGGCCATGCTGGGGTCCTTGATCGATCTTCTCGTAGCACCCCGAAATCCCGGATGAGCCACAATTGTTTCCTTTGCAACACCGAAGGACCGGACGGCGGGGACAGGCGTCAGCTCTTCCAAAATCATCGGGGCGCAACCCCGGATTCGAAATTTAGGGCGGAAAAGACTTCGACTCGCCGTTCACTTCGATTCGACAGAATCGATCAAGTCTTGGCCGACATCGATTCTCTCGCGGAGGCTGAAATGAATGGCACTGTGCGATGTCTCGGCAACTGGACCTTCGGCTAAAACCTCAACCATCTCGCCACCTGGGTCGATTACGCCTACGAAGGTTTGCCATATAAGATCCCCTTCGTCATTCGATGCGTGGTGCGGCCCTTGAAGAAGCGAATCCTGACAAAGCCCATGAAGCCCGGCATGAGGCTTCCGAATACCGCCGGTGGAACACTGGCGACCGAAGTTGTCGCCACGGACGAAGCCCTCCCTCACCTCCGCAAAACGTTGGCCCGCCTTGCCTGCGAGTGCCCTGTCCGACCGCATCCTATCTTTGGACCCATGCATCACGACGAATGGATCGCACTTCACCTCCGTCATGCGGAGCTGCATCTTTCGTTTATTTCGGCCAGTTGACCGCGGGAAGAGAAAACGGGGAAAATCTACTTTTGGTGGTCTAACAAAGGGAGAAGAGGCATCCTACTTTTTGGCGATTTGAGCAGTTCGAAGAGGTATCGGTGTCAATGAATGCCTGGCTCAAGCCCGGCACGATAGACACCGATCCAGCCACCCATATTCTTGAATCAGTCCGCCGCGAAGGTGGCCGAGAGCTTGCCCAACGCCTCGTTTTCGATCTGGCGGACACGCTCGCGGGTGAGGTTCAGGGATTCGCCGATCTCCTTCAAAGTCTTGGGCGGTTCGTCGTTGAGGCCGAAGCGCATCCGGAGGACGGTGGCCTCGCGTTTGTCCATCTCGTTGAGGCGGTTCATGACCAGGGTGAGGTTGTCAGCCTCGACCATCTCGACGTCGGGGGCTTTGGTCCGCTCGTCCATGAGCATCTCGCCGAGACTCCAACCGTTTTCGGGCTGGTCGGTTTGCGGGACAAGGTTGTAGACCTTGATCGCCTTTTTGACGATCGCCAGCTTCTTCTTGGGGATTTCCAGCCCCAAGGCGATCTCGTCCATCGTGGCGGGTCGCCCGAGCGAGTCTTGCAGGTCGGCGGCCATCCGGCGCCACTTGCAGAGCAGTTCGACCATGTAGGCCGGTATCCGGATCGGCTTGGCGGTGTTCACCAAAGCCCGCTTGATCGACTGCTTGATCCAGTAGCTGGCGTAGGTGCTGAAGCGCGTCCCGACCGCCGGGTCGAACCCTTCGACGGCCCGGAGGAGACCGAGGTTGCCTTCCTCGATCAGGTCTTGCAGGGCCAGACCCTTGCCCACGTAGCCGCGAGCGATGTTGACGACCAGGCGAAGGTTGGCCTTGACCATCCAGTCCCGTGCGGAGCGGTCGCCGTCGGCGATCCGGCGGGCGAGCATCTTTTCTTCGTCCGCATTGAGCAGCGCCGTCTCATTGATTTCGCGGAGATACGTTTCCAGCGGGCTTTGCACCGTGTCTCGGCGTGGGCGGCGTATACGGGCCATGGAGATCCTCGTCGTCGGTCGGTCGCGAAGTGGTTTGGCCCCGACCGGTCGGAAACTGACCAGGTCGGGATCACGGGGAAAAAGCCCCGTCGCTCTCTTGGGCGAGCCGTCCGCTCCACGTCGGGCCGCGAGTATCCGTTGGAAAAAGAAGCGAAGCCGATCGCCAGGCGGGCTCCGCCACTGACCTCGGTACGCCGGGTAGGAGTGCCACCGCTTGAGAGAGGATTGAGGCTCAGTCGGCTCAGAAAGCGTTAGGAAGAACGGCGGTACCCGCAGGCCCGACTCGACTTCCCGCGAATTTTGCCGACCTCGCTTGACCTTTCTCTACCTGTGGATTGGTATCGGAAGTAAAGGCAGGAAACTTAAGAGGCTTTTGGAACTTTGGGAGTTATTGGGTATTTAAGGATTCTAAAAGAGATGTGGGTTGAGAAGAAGATCAGATTCAGGCAATTTGAATGGATCAAATCGATCGAGTTGGCTTTGATTCACCTCGAAAGCAACAAGGCCGCCGTCCTCCAAGGGTTGGAGGACGACGGCCTTGCTTAAACAATCGCGACGAGTCAAACCTGAGAACCGATTACTCGTCGAACGACGCCTCGGGTTCGGTCGGCTTTGGTTCGCCCGAGTCGGTGTCGGGGGTCGCTTCGGTCGCGGTCTCTGATGGGGTTTCGGCTTCGGTTTCCGCTTCAGTCTCAAAGGCGGGCGTACCACCCATGCTGAAGAGCATCCCACCGCCGCCCAGTCCCCCCTTGAGGCCCTTCGATTCGGCCTTAGCCGCTGCTGCAGCCGGTTCGGCCTTGGTGGCGGACGCGGCGACGGTTGCCGGTTCGCCGTTTTCGCCTTCGCCGGTTGGGGTGGAGCCTTCCGCTCCCTCTTCCCCTTCCTCGCCGTCTTCCTTGGTCCACTGCGCCTTCTTGCGGCTCAGGCCGATCTTTCGCTCGGCGCGGTCGACCCGGAGGATCTTGACCTCGATGTCGTCGCCGACGTTGACCACCTCCTCGGGGCTGTCGACTTTGTGGTCGGCCAGTTCGGAGATGTGGAGCAACCCTTCCAGACCTTGCTCAAGCTCGACGAAGACGCCGAAATTGGTCAGCTTGGTCACCTTGCCGGTGACGACGTCGCCGGGTGCGTAGCGGCCGGGAATATCGGTCTCCCAGGGGTCGTCCTTGAGCTGCTTGAGTCCCAGCGCGATCCGCTTCCGCTCCTGGTCGACGTTCAAGACCTGGCAAGAGATCTTCTGGCCTTTTTCGAGCACTTCGTTGGGGTGGCCGATCTTCCGGGTCCAGCTCATGTCGGAGATGTGGAGGAGACCGTCGATCCCTTCCTCGATCTCGATGAACGCCCCGTAGTTGGTCAGGTTCCGGACCGTCCCCTCGATCATGGTGTTCGGCGGGTACTTGCCGGCCACCTGGTCCCACGGGTTGGTTTGGGTCTGCTTCATCCCCAAGGAGATTTCCTGCTTCTCCTTGTTAATACCCAGGACGACGACCTCGATCTTGTCGCTGATGTTAACCAGTTCGGAGGGGTGGTTGATTCGCTTGGTCCAGCTCATCTCGGAGATATGGACCAGGCCCTCGATCCCCTCTTCGAGCTTGACGAAGGCGCCGTAGCTCATGACGTTGACGACTTCGCCCATGACCCGGGTGGCCACGGGGTACTTGTCGGCGACATTTTCCCACGGGCTGGCCGACTTCTGCTTGAGGCCCAGCGCGATCTTCTCGCGGTCCTTGTCGACGTGGAGGACCATGACCTCGATCTGGTCATCGATCTTGACCATGTCGGACGGGTGGTTAATCCGGCCCCAGGACATGTCGGTGATGTGCAAGAGGCCGTCGATCCCACCGAGGTCGACGAACGCGCCGAAGTCGGCGATGTTCTTGACCGTCCCCTTGCGGACCTGGCCGACTTCGATCTCCGACAGGAGGTTCTTCTTGAGCGTTTCACGCGTGATCTCGATCAACTTTCGGCGCGAGACGACGATGTTTCGCCGCCCTTCGTCGATCTTGAGAATCATGCACTGGATGTCTTGGTCGATGTAGTCGGCGATGTCCGACGGCCGGCGGATGTCCACCTGGCTGGCGGGCAAGAAGACATTGACGCCGATATCGACCAGCAACCCGCCCTTGATCTTCCGCGTGACCTTGCCCGAGACCACGTCTCCTTCGTGGTACTTGGAGATCACCATCTCCCAGGCCCGCATCCGGTGGGCCTTCTTGCGGGACAGGACGATCTCGCCCGTCTCGTCTTCCATCCCTTCGAGGAGGACCTCGACGCTGTCGCCCGGCTCGGGTGGGGGTTCGTCTTCCCACTCGTTGAGCGGGACAAGCCCCTCGGACTTGTAGCCGACGTCGACGATCACCTGATCGCCGACGATCTCGATGACCTTGCCGGAAACGATCCCGCCGATGTTGAAGAGTTGGGCGATTTCCAGGAATCGCTCAAACTCGTCGGGGCCATCCTGAACGATCAGGTCGCCCATCTCGTCGTCAGATACGTCGAACTCACGGAGGAGGTTGCGATCTACCATGTTGTTATGTTGAGTTTCATCCACCCCCCGATCGTCATGAACGGGAGGAACTCGGTTGACGGCCGGACATCCATCCAGCGCCAAACACGAATCGCGGGCCTGGAACCATCCCGGGCGTGGATCTGCCGAGGTGGTGGCCGCTTGGGGTGCTATCAGGTTGGTTAAAAAAACAACCCGCCCTCTCCACGCGGAGGACGGGTCGCCGCATCATCGATTGTAATAGGAAGAGAGGCGAGTTGACAAGCTCATCATCCACCGGTCAACAAGTTCCGCGATCCCGGCGCTTCTTCCCGCCGGTAAGCACGCGCTTCCGGAAGCAAAACAAGCCCAGGAACCGCAAACCCACCATCGCCAGGTAGAGAACCAGGACCCACCAGTGCCAGAAGGCGACCACCTGGACGATCGGCTGGCCGATCGCCAGGCACGCCTCGAACAGACCCACCACGACCGAGAGGAAGACCCCCGTCACCAGGCAAGGTCCGAGGTAACTCCACCCCCCCGCCCCGATCGCCCGGAGGATCAGGATCGGGTGGGCCACCGCCCAGGGGGACTCAGAGATCAAGGCAATCACGACGGCCATCTGGGCATAAGCCAGGCCCGGCAAGATCAGGTCGATCAAGACCACCCGGTCGAACCAGTCGACGTCGCCGCAATCGATCCAGTAGATCAAAGCGGGCATCCCGCCCACGACTCCCCCGAAGAGACCGGCCCAGAGCCAACGGCCCCAGCCGCGGACGATCTTGGACAGGCTCCAGGTCGCCTGGCGTGGCAAGGTCACCGCGCCCAGGCAACTGGTCACAACCACGTCTCCCAGGAACAGGAGCGTGTGGCCGAGAACCACCCCTAGGATCACCAGTTCCGGCAGCAGCAAAACCAGGCCGAGTAACGTCACCGCCGAGGCCGACGCGATCATCGGCACCAAGGCGAACAAGGGGACGGACCCGAACCAGAGCAGCGGCGGGATCATCGCCAGCATCCCCAGCCCCGATGCGTTCCGGAGCGGGTAGTTCCAACTTCCGAGCAGCGTCGTCTCCGGGGCGCTCGGGATCACCACCAGACCGTCCGCCCAGACCGTCCGGGACGAGAGCGGACTCCGAGCCTCCCGGGGCCGACGGTATGGCCCCCCCGCCGCGATCGGCTCGGGTCGCGGCTCCGCTCTGGGAGCGGGTGCTTCGTCGATCTTGAGGAGCGACCCGCACCGGGGGCATTTGCCGACCCGCCCGGGGACAGCCCCGGGCGTGTTCAGCTTCAAACCGCAGCGACAGAGCAGGATCATCGCCGCCTCGATCCCTTCGCGGCTCAAAGTTGCGCGGCCCTCACCCCCGATCAGTCGCGGTCAACGACCGGTCGCCGACGAGGCCAAGCGGGTATCGGTCGTCCCAACCATGCCCGGCGCCCGGAGCGAACCGAGGAAAGCGAGGACGTTAGCCCGATCCGTGAGCTTGAGGTTTTGGTACATCTCAACCACATGCGCCGCTTCTCCCTTGTGGCGGGTGATCGCGTCGTCGAGGGTCGCGGCCCGACCGTCGTGGAGGTAAGGCGCCGAGTCGGCCACGCCCCAGAGCGGCGGGGTCCGCCACTCGTTGGCCACGGGGGGCGCGGTGCCCGACCCTTCCGAGGGGGCGGCGGGGGGTTCGCCGTAGTAGCCGGTGCTCGACGCGAGGTCGGCACCCATGTCGTGGAGCAGTAGGTTCGAGTAGAACCCGGCGATCGTTCCGAGGTTGGGGGTGTGGCAGTCCGCGCAGCCGATCGCCTCGAAGGTCGCGGCCCCCGCTTCGACCTTGCCGCGGGCGGGTAGGTCGGTCGGGATGTCTCGCACCGGCGCGGGCAAGGCCCGGAGGTAGTCGCCGATCAGGACGCACTGGGCGTCGGACAGGTCGGTCTTCCCGGACGCGGGGACCGCCTTAGCCATCGAGATCGCTTGCGGCTTGCTCGGGTTCGACAAGCCCAGCTCGTTGGCGCAGGCGGCGCGGACAAATTCGTCCAGGGTGGCGAACTCCCCCTTCCAGCCGAACCGACCGAGCCGGCCGTCGGCCAGGCGGGCGACTCGCCCTCGGATCGCCGGGTCGACCGCTCGGCTCAAGCCGACGATCCGCCCGACCGTGGAGTTCCGCCGCTGCTCGGCGTGGAGGGCATCCTCGGGGATCGCGTCGAGCAACCCGTCGCCGAACAAGGCGGGGGTGTTCCGCTGGGTCACCGTCACGCCGACCGGGACGACCGACCGCGGCGAGCTGACCAAGGTCGCCAGCGGGATCGACGCCGCTCGGGGGAGCGACGGGTGGACGTGGTTGAGGGTTTCCTGGAACTCGGGGCGGATCGCGTGGGTATGGACCACGCCGATCCGCGGGATCGACTGCGCCGGGCCGGTCGGGGCTGATGTCAGGCCATACACGGTGACGTTGCTGGCCACCGCGCCCCCGCCGCCCCCGCCCCCCTGGCTATGGCACTCGACGCATGACCGGGCGTTGAAGACGGGTCCGATCCCGTCCCCCGAACTGAGCGGGTCGTTGACCGTCCACCGGTGGTCGAACAACTCCCGGCCCGCCGCCACGGCCGCCGTCGAGACCGACTTGACCCTCGACTCGGGCCAGACCATCCCGCCGAGTTTGATGACCGGCGGCACGACCAAAACGACCGCGACCAGATGAATGGGACGAAACCGCCGCCCGTCGATCATGGCTGAGACTCCGTGGGAAGAATGAGAAGGGAGGAAACGAGCGACTAAAGACTACTGAACCGAATTCACTAAATTCAAGAAATCGAAGCACTAAGGTGTCAAGATTTGGCGAACCGCGACGAAGCACTCACATTAGTCCGCACCGACTCGTCCCGGCGATCCAGGCTCGTGAATCCGGTGAGGCTGATCTGTTGGCCGCGAATTGCTTGTACAAAGCGGGAAGACAGGTTGGGGGGGAAGCCGAACAACTTCGATCGGACCGAACGGAAATCAATGACCTTTGGGTCGGTTCAAGAATGCGTGGTGGCCGGCGGTTCGGGCCGTTTCATGTCTTCGAGCAAGGCTCGGACCTCATGCGCATGATTCGGGTCAAGCTGGTGCGACTTGAGGAGGTGGAGCACGAGCAGCCCAGGTTCCCCTTGATACAGCTTGTCGACCAGACTATCAACCCGCCGCCGCTGGACGTCTTTGACCGAGACCAAGGCCCGGTACGAAAACGCCTGGTCGGTCCGGTCGGACTCGATCAGCTTCCGCGATTCGAGGCGGTCCAACAGCGTCGCCACCGTGGCGTAAGACCAGGGGCGGCCTTCTTTTTCGCCGACGTGGCCGGCGGCTTTCAAGGTTTCCAGGACTTCGCGGACCGTGGCTTGTCCCCGTTCCCAGAGCACCTTGATCACGTCGAGTTCCGAGTCGGGAATCGACAAAGGCGGTTTAGCCATGTTCAAAATTCTCGGTTTGTTGCCTAAGATGGGCTTGATCTATCCCAACGATCTGACCAGCCAGGTCGGATCGATTCCCGCAGTCAACTCCTCTATCCTAAGACAGTTGTCGTCCGATTGTCAAGCGATCATCAGACGTTTGTCTCAGAATAACAGGCGACTTCGCACCAAAGAATCCAGGGAGGGATCGGTCGATGAGGCGACAGAGTCCTCCCCTCAGCTTGAACTGCCCTCAGTGCCGAGGAGTGCTGGCGGTGCTCGACCCTCCTCAGGAGCCGGGCGAACCCTACTCCCTGTGGTGTCCCCGGTGCGAGCACACGTTTCGGGCCAAGCCCAGGCCGAAGCTTTCGGTCCGGCCCCGGACGCCTCGACCACCGATTGGTGATCTGGCGCTCTACTGTCGGTCGCGATCGCTCTGGGTGGTCCTCGCAGTTTATCGCTTAGGACTCGGCTTGGGAACGGTCGGGCTGTTGGTTTTGGGTGGTTTTGTGCCGGTCTGCCGGGCCTGGCTTAGGGACGCACTCAACGGCTGGTCAAGTTTGATCACTGTTCTCGGCGGCGTCTCGATCCAGCATGGGCCGGTCGACCCCGACGCCGACTTTGGCCCGATCTTGAAGCGGAGCGAAGCCCCCCGGTTGTTCAGCCTCCTGGCCGACCTGGCGACGCAACTCGAAGTCCGCCCCCCGGAGCAGGTCCGGCTCGCCTTCTTGCCTTGCTGCGGCGTGGTGGCCTGGGGGCGGTCACGGGCACTCCTCCTTGGTTTACCCCTGCTCTCGGTCCTCGAAGTGGCCGAACTCCGCGCGGTCCTCGCCCACGAACTGGCCCACCTGGCCCGAGGGGATGCCACCTGGTCGGCGCGCCTGGTCCGATCGGTGGAGATCCTCGACCGGGCCTTGAACGATTCCGACTCGACAAGCTGGGGACCACTCCGGTGGTGGGCGATCGGCTGTCTCCGGGTGGCCAACGGACTCCTCGGGCCGATAGCCGAGGGGCAAGAAGCCCGCGCGGATCGCTGCTCGGCGACCGTCGCCGGTGGGCGGGACGCGGCCTCGGCGCTGGTCAAGGTCGCGCTGGTCCAACCGCTCTTCCGCGAACTCCTCACCATCACCGACATCGACGACCCCAACGCCGACAACCTTTACGCCACGTTCCGGCGTTTTTGGGATCGCCTCCCCGAACCGCTGGTTGACGCGATGCGGCTGAAGATCCTGACAACGACCGAAGCCGTCGACCAATCCCCCCACCCTCCGCTGGCTGACCGGGTGGCGCAGCTTCTCGCCTATCCCGACCGGCGCGCGATCCCGCTCGGCGGCGGACCGTCGTTATCTCTGCTGGGTGACCCGGAATGGATCGAGCAGATGCTCCATGACCATCTGTACAAACTCCATCCCATCGAGCCGACCGTCTTTCATCCGGCGGGGACTTGATGTCGTCTCAAACGGGAGTGGGCAACGGATCGCTCGCGTCGTAATAGCAACTGCGACAAAGACTTGGATCGCCCACTTGTCGATCCGAGCAATTGGTCGCACGATTTCGTGAATCGCACGAGACGATCCCTTGACATCGGGTCGAATCCGGTTCAATACTGATATCCCAGACCGGACCGACCGCGGGTTTTGGCCCTCCCGGGCAGCCCGATCCCAGCAGTGTTGCTGACCTGAGCGAACTCACCATGAGCGAGACCGCCCTGCTGGCGGATCATATCGACCGTCAGGTCGAAGCGATCCTCGACGTTTGGAAGCAGACGGTCGAGCAATACGGGGATGTTCCCGACGCTGGGCGGCTGTCGGGCGTGGACTTCCTGGATCACGTTCCCGAACTGCTCGACCGCCTGACCGACCGACTCCGGGGGAGAAGCTCGCCGGTCGCCGCGACCGGGCGCAAGCATGGTGACTGCCGGTGGACCCAAGGTTATAGTATCACCGAGGTTGTCACCGAGCTAGGCCACCTCCGGTCTATCTTGATCCGAGACACGTTCAATTACGGCATTGACCAAGGTTTCGACCTCAACCAGGTGGAAACCCTGGTGATGACGATCGACTCCGTACTCGACGAGTCGATCGCGACCTCGGTGCAGCAATACCTCGACTCGACCAAAACGCACGGTCGGGCCTTGATCGACGAGGTCGAGGGGCGCAAAGACACGGCGGAAACCGAGCGGATCAAACTGCAATCCCTGATCGATGACCTCCCCGTCGGGATCTGGGTGAGTCAGGCGGATGGGACGACGCTGTCGGCGAACCGGGAAGCGGTCCGGCTCCAGGGGAGGGAATTAGCGGGTCCGACCAGCGTGGTTGACGGCCTCGACCCAACGACCCGCCGACAATGGTTCCGCCCCGACGGCTCGGCTTACCCGGACGACCTGTTTCCGATCGCCCGGGCACTCCGGGGGGAGACGGTCCTCCGGGAGGACCACTTCTGGCACAACCACGATGGCGGGATCTTCGTCACCGCCAGCGCCGCGCCTTTGACCTCGGACGAGGGGTTGGTCGCCGGGGCGGTTTTGGTCGTGCAGGACATCACCGCGCGGAAGGTCCTCGAAGCGGACCTCGCCGCCTCCGAGTCGCGCTTCCGGGTGATCGTCGAGCAGTCGCCGGTGATGATCTGGCGGTCCGATCGACTCGGGCGGTACGACTTCTTCAACGAGACCTGGCTCGAATTTCGCGGCCGGAGCTACAACGAGGAAGCCGGCCAAGGGTGGACCGAGGGGATTCACCCCGACGACTCCGATCGGCGGCTCGCGGCCTTCCGGCGGTCGGTCGAGCACCGCGAAGCCTTCGAGATGGTGTATCGCCTGCGGCGACGTGATGGCCAGTACCGTTGGGTGGCCGACCAGGGGACACCGTATTACGACGGGTCGGGCGGCTTTCTCGGCGTCCTCGGCTCGGCAATCGATATCACCGCCCGGGTGGAGCTAGAAGCCAAGCTCGAACAGCAGTCGCAGCACAAGAGCCGGCTCATGGCCGCGCTGTCGCACGACGCCCGGACCCCGCTCAACGCGGTGGTCCTCTCGGCCCGCCTCCTGGAGTCGCAGGTCAAGAACCAGGACGACCCCGAGGTCAAGGAATGCCTCCGGACGATCCGGAACGCGGTCCGGAACGTCTTGGACCTGCTCAGCGACCTCCTCGACCTGAGCCGGATCGACGCTGGAGCGACGCTGGCTGAACTCTCCCTCTTTGACCTCCGGGGGACCCTGGCCGAGTGCTTGTCGAGCATCGAGCCTCAAGCCCGGGCCAAGGGGCTTGAGATCGAGTTCGACCTCGACCATGTCGCCAACGTCCGGCTCAAGACCGACCGGGCCAAGGTCAAGCAGATCCTCTCGAACCTCCTCTCCAACGCCCTCCGCTACACTGAGGCCGGGTCGATCCGCTTGTTCACGCTGGAAGTCGACAAGAATCTGCTCATCGGCGTCGAGGACACCGGGATCGGGATCGCCCCGCCCGACCAGACCCGGATCTTCGACGAGTTCGCCGTCCTGGAGCACCCGAACCGCCCTCGGGGGGAAGGGACCGGCCTGGGCCTGGCGATCTGCCGCCGCCTGGCCAACCTCCTCCACGGCGAGATCCAGCTCGACAGCGAGCCGGGACGGGGGAGTCGGTTCACGCTGGCCTTGCCGATCGGCGTAATCAGTCAGGAATCCGCGCCGGTGGATCTTCCCCGCGTCCCGCCGCCGACGGGCGACTCGGCCGGGGCGATCCTGATCGCCGAGGACCATGCCGACAGCCGGCGGACCTTGGCCAAGGTCCTCCGTCGGCTCGGCTACCGCGTCCTCGAAGCGGGCGACGGCCGCGAGGCGCTGGCGATCGTCGAGACCGAGCGGCCGATGATGATCTTGATGGACGTGAACATGCCCGCCATGGACGGGGTGGAAGCAACCTTGGCCCTCCGCCGCGACCCCCGGTTCGCCGACCTCCCGATCTTCGCTCTGACGGGGGACGTCTCTGTCGTCAACCAAAGTCGGATCGGCGAGGCGGGCGTCAACGGTTACCTCGAAAAGCCGGTGACCTGGGAAAAGCTCGAAGCCGCCCTCGATCAGATCGCGGCCAAATGAGGCGCATCCCCGCACCATCCATCCCACCGCGTGGGTCCATCGCGTCCATCCCTCGAACTGTCCTCCGCAGCCAAGGCAAGCCCAGCGGCAAGATGCTCCCCCGATTTTTGCTTTCGCCTATGAGACATCTCGGCTAATCTCGTTCGGAGGTGGCATCAGTGGATTGTTAGGATTTTCAAGTCAGGGGTGTTTCCATGCTTCGGGACATGCGTGCGCTCGCCTCGTGTCTCTTGTTGCTCAGCCTGACGGGCGATCAGGCCACGGTGGCCCACGACGAATCGACCTACGGGGCGTTGCTCAAAGAATTCCCCGGACGCGCCGGCGCCTACATCGATCAGAACGAGGAACGAGGCCGCGCCGCCGCGGCGCAATTCTTCGCCTTTGCTCGCGAGCACCGGGACGCCCCGGAGGCCGTCGAGGCCCTCGGCTGGGTGGCCAGTCACCGGATTTTTGACGCCGATGCGGGCGAGGCGATGACTTGGATCGCCAAGGACCACGCCAAGAGCTCGAACCTGGCCGCAATCCTCCGTGAGTTGGATCGGCTCTACGGCGACCCGTTTGGTCCGCACGAGGCGATGCTCCGTGTGGTCCTGAAAGACTCGCCGCACCTCGACGTCCGGGGCACTGCTGCCTTGTGCCTTGCCCGTGAACTCCTTGCCAAGCGGACCAAGGCCGAACGGGACACCATCCAGTATGACCTCGCCATGAAGGGGGCGAAGGTCCCGTTCGTCGCCAAGCCGGTTGCGACCGACGTCGACCTCGACCACTGGTCCGACGAGGCGGCCGCGCTCTGCGAGGCGATCGAGGGGGAGCCGACCTACTCGGATCGACTGCGCGACGACGCCGGGGCGACACTTCGGCAGATTCGCGATCTGGCGATCGGGAGCCGGGCGCCGGAGATCGAAGGCCGCGATCACGAAGGCAAGCCGTTCCGGCTCAGCGACTTCCAAGGCAAGGTCATCCTCCTGACCTTTGACTCCAGCGGGTGCGGCGGTTGCGTGGCGATGTATCCCACGAAACGCCAGATGATCAACCGTTACAAAGGCCAACCCTTCGCCACGGTGAGCATCTATTGCGACGACAACCTCGGCTATCTCAAGCGAGCGATTGGATCGGGCGAGATCACCTGGCGATCCTGGTGCGATGGCGGGGCGGACGGTCCTATCTCCAGGCAATGGAACGTTTCCGGCTACCCAACGATTTACGTCATCGACGGGGGAGGGGTGATCCGCCACAGGTTTACTCATGGTTTCGGCTTGGAGGAGACCATCGAGCGGATGGTCGGAGAGGCCGAGAAGCAAGCTCGGCAGTAATCGGCCCGGTGGCTTGATCCGTCCCATGCGCTGGGATCAGGCTGAAACAAAACCCGCCTCGACCCCACTGGGATCGGAGCGGGTTTCAGTTTTCGGGCCGGATCAATGAACCGCTCACCGGGGGGCGGCGGCTTTCGGGGCGGGGGCGGCGTCCTTCGGTGTGGCGGCGTTGTCGGGAGCCGGCCCCTGGGTGGGTTGCGGAGCTTTCGGGAAGAGGTCGGCGGGTATCGGGT
>JAABUX010007117.1_pt1 | contig 13191 bp, 15 predicted proteins | sample 5561851 | NCBI WGS metagenome assembly JAABUX01 (sample SAMN10711883, study PRJNA513361) | rock metagenome | isolation source: Antarctica rocks | place: Antarctica: Victoria Land, Richard Nunatak red sandstone | collected 2016-01-03 | reverse complement strand
CGTCACATCCGCGCTTTCGCCCGCGCTCACAGTGGCATGTATGGGGAAGTCGGGGAAGCGTGCGGTAATGCCCTATATCGCCGCTTCCTTCCCCGGCAATCACCGGAAGGGAAATTACCCCGCTTCCTTCAACGTTTCTTGTAGGCAGTTGTTAGTTCTTCGGGGTCTGATTCACGGTAGGTAATGTCTTGCATGTATATGCCCATGTACTCTGCGACTTTGCCCTGAACGAAATCGACGGTGTGACCATATATTCGCAGTTGGCGCTGCGTCTCCCAAGAGAGATAGAACACTGGATCGCCTGAATCTACCCAAACGGCTTGATATCGGCACTTCTCTACTGTGGCGCGAGCGCTACTCTTAACTGTGTAGACTCCGTTCGTTCGGGGCGGGGGCGGATGAAGTCCGATAGGCATAGTCTACTCCCTAACTTCATCGGGGCAACAAAAGTGCTTTTTCAGTTAGCCTGCAAGGAGATTCACAAGGGCATCGTACAGACCGCCCTTTGGCACTGTCAGTTGCCCATCTGTTGAATGCCACACCTGACGTACAGTGTCATATGTGAATGTCCCGCCACGGTTATTGTAGCTAATCGATATCCCTGGTTCCCCAAGGCCTTGTGATGGATCAAGAATCTGGAGCCTGAGTCGCTGCTGATTCGCTGTTGAAAGCTCTTCATTAACGGCCTTGACGAACGCATCTTTCTCAGCTTGTGACTTCGCGGTAGCATCGGCAGCACGTTGCTTCGCAATGTCATCCACGGCCTTAGTAATGTCGTCCTGATTGTTCACCATATTCCGGCCTCCTTTAGCCTTATGTCTCTTACGTAAAAGGGTTGCCTATTCGGTAGCGGCTTTGGTCGTTCCATCACTTACTCCTATCACTTCCGGCGCGAGCGCGGGGCAAGCGGCGAGGCCATGGAACGCACGAGAGGCCACGGAGCGACACGAAAAGGCGAGAGCGGCGTTAAGAGGAAGGAATGTACTCTACACATCGGGTAAAAGCCGCAGTCACTGCCGCTGGCGTGCTCATACGCCCCCTTGCGGTAAAAACTCCCTCCGTGGTTGAAGACCCGTAAACTGTAAAAATAGCCCAACCACCTTCCTCACTACGCCAGATTCTCCAAGCAGTGCTGTTAGGGACAATTTTTCTCTGCTCGAAGATCATCTCTCTTTGCTCGTCTGATTGATCCACTCGTTTCCTCGCTTTCCCCAAAGACGTAGACTAATCAGAAGGGCTAGGGAAGCATTTTCCCCGCCCTTCCGTCTTGTACTTTTCCGCTTTGGGAGCCTCAACTCCCCCTTTTAGGGACAGTCCGAGACACTCGCAGCAAGCACAAGCACTGGCTCACTGTGTACCGCGACGGAGCCGCGACGGCCATCCGCCGTCGGGCGCACACGCACGTCCACATCGTTACCGAGCGCGGTAAGAACGTCCATGAGACGCTCAACGGAAAAGCCGCGTAGGCGTCCGTGAAGGATGTGCGACACATCCCCCTGCGTGAGGCCGTTACCCACCTTCAGGACTACCTCTTTCTGCTTCAGGCGCTGTGCTGCCATCGTGTCGGCAATCGCCATTGCCAACTGTGCTTTTTGGTGTCGCTCCTCTGCGTTGGGCACGCCGAGGTCAGCGAACACGTTGCCCGATCCCCCGATGAATGTGGGTGCGGCGCGATCATGCGTAGCGTCCATAGTTATTTTGCCTGCCTCCCATCTATCTCGATATCCGTTACTGCCCTCTCTAAGGAGAGAGGGGAGGGGGGTTATGCCCCCTCTTCCTCCACTGGCACGCCCTGCGCTACGAGCTTAGCTTCGAAGGCTTCGGCGGCACGAATGCCCGCCCGAACCGCTTCTTTGACCTCGCTTGGCATATCACGCCCCGACTTCGACTTTTTCACGAACGCCGCTACCACGTAGATGTGGTGAGCGAGACGAACGTAATAAATCGCCCGGTACGCATTGCCCTCGTAGCTTGAGCGTGCCTCATACACGCCGCTTCCGAACTCTGGTAGGGGACTGGCTTTGAGATGCATCGTGCCCGCTTGCGCGCGTTCGATAGCATATCCAAGCTCATCCTGTACATCATCCGGGAACGCCGCGTACTCCTTCCGCACTTGCGGTAAGAACAAGGCAGTACGCATATCACCTCCTTGGTGATTAAGCCTGACAGTATTATATGGTAGTTTCACCATATTTCAAGGGCAAGGTAAGAGCAGAATGCCGCGCTTCCAGCCGGGGCAATCGAAACACGGGGGGGCGGCGACGACGTTACCCGCTTGCTTCCCTTCCCGCGCCCGTGCGATGCTTCCGGCATGACGGATACAAGCCCGCCCGACATTCCCCCCGCCCGCGACGAAAGCGCGCAAGGCATTGAAAGGGATACTTCCCAGACAGAGGCCGCGCCGCTTCTCTCTGTGGGGGAAGCGGCGGCACGTCTTGGCATTACGCCCCGTGCGGTACGGCAACGCATCGAAGGCGGCAAACTGCCCGGTACGATGCTTGACGGGCGCTGGTATGTGCCGGTGGACGTGATAGAGAACCGGCCTCGTCCCGCCCAAAGGGCACCCGCCCGCGCCTCCCGGCCTCGCACACCACACGCCCACGCCGCTCCGCCTTTCCCCGTCACAGAACACGGAGAGGGCGCGAGCGAGGGGGAAGCGCCGCATACTTCCCCCACTTCCCCGCCTCTTCCCCCACGGGAAGAACCGTCGCGCTTCCCCATGCAGGACGCCACCCGCGCCAGTCTGGAAGCGGTGATGCATGAATGGCTCACGCCGCTTGTAGATCGCATCGCGGAACTGGAACGCGAGCGCGGGCGGCTGCTCGAACGGGTCGAAAATGCGGAGCACGCACGCACGGAAGCGGAGCAGGCGTACACCCGTGTCGAGGAAGAGCGCGCGATACTGACGCGGATGATTGCCGCACGCGAGCACGCGCCCCCGCCCGAAGAAACGCCCCCACGCCCCGCACAATCCGGGGGGTTGCAGGCGTTTTTCCGCTGGCTTACGGGGAAGGAATAGCGCGCTTCCCTTCCTTCCCCGGAAAAAACGGGGAAGGAAGGGGAAGCGTTTCTCTACTGGCTGTATCGCGTGGGGCGCGTACGTGCGAGATATTCGCCCGCTGTGGTATACCACTCCACCGCGCGAGCCGGTGCCACTATCAGCACCGGTTTTCCCTCCCGTGTGGGTGTCAAGGCGTAATCCGTACATGCGTAAAGCACAATCCGTTCGGGCTTCCGAAGAATAACGTTCGGGTCGCCTTCCGTGCCCGGAGCCTTCGCCGTGCTGTAATGATGCGCGGGGTTGCGGAGATGTGGGCAAACTTGCATCACATACCGCGCGCACGCTTCGTGCATAGGCGCATCACCAAACACGCGGTTCTGTACACACATCGGGCCACCAATAAACCACATGAGCCGGTGCAAGGACTTTCCGCAGATACCGCAACGGTGCTCGCGTGCGCACGCCGTGTAGCGGTCAAGTTGCAGCACGCGGAAATCTACCCGCCCATCCGCCGGTACGCCCCCGCGCGGTTCCACCGCGAAGAACACGGGATAGCCGCGATGATCGCGGGGCCGGTCGCGGACAGCGGGGGGCATGGATGCCGTTCGCCAGTCAGGGGGCGGGGGCGCGGGGCGCGGTATCGGATCAGGCAGCGATATGCCTTCTTCGTAGACGGGCGGAGTGTCCGGCGTGAGGCCGGGATGCGTCGGGGCTTGTGGGACAGTCAATGTGCTTGCCATTGCTACAGTTCCTTTCCGTTCTTCCTGCTATATGTCTGCATCACGACATTCGTAATCTTCCCCGCACCTTCAACTTCCGGCACCATTTCGTACGTGAGTTGTGTAAGCGCTGCCGTAGGGTTATCGGCGTACCCTAGCGCATTCAGCCGGTCTACCACGCGCGCGGCGTTCCACCCCGCGTGCGTAAACAGATTTACTTCCGCGTTCTTCAATCCGGTGCGTTGCCCATAGCTTTCCAGCGTCGCAAAGGTGATCGTGAGTGACACCCCTTTCCCCTGCTTCGCCGCGCGCTGGAGATTCTTCATCAACGTTTTCCAGCCGCGCTTTGTCTCATAGATGATGTTTCCATCCGATAGCGCGGTTGTCGCTTTGGGACGCACCTTCGCGGGGGTGCCTTCCGCCGTCTTGCGTCCCGCACGCTCTACACGCGGGGTAGTCTCAGACGGGGCCGGGGGCGCTTTCCTGCTCCGTGTCAACTCCCGGAATGCCGCCGTGTTTGCCGCCGTCGGTTTCTTCGCGCCGCTTATCACTTGCGAGATATAGGACGAACCGATGCCAAGTGCGCGCCCGATTGCCGCGTTACTCCACGGTGTTTTGCGTGCCTTCAATTGCGCAATCATGCGCGCCGCGTCGGAAGGGTATTTCGCCATTTAGCGCCCCCCTTCCGCTACCATCGCCGCGCGGTTGCGGAGCATGTTCAATCCCCCTTGTGTGCGAGGCGGAGCGAGCGGGCCGGGAACGATGCCCTTGCACCGCATATCGCCCGGTACGCCCCCGTCGTGCCACTGCGGAGCACACGCGAGATAGAGTGCATCGGTGCGGATGGCGAGCACATCCGCGCGGGGGAGCGTCAACGCGCCCGATGTTGCCACCACGCGCCCCGCTTGCCGTGTCTCGTGAAAGAGCATCCGCTTCCGCGCCCGCGCCCATATCTCCGCTGCCCATTCCGGGTGCTGATATATCCGTTCCGCATCCGTTAGCGGCGCGAGCACGCGATAGGTGAAATTGCCGTTTGCCGTGCGCCGTATCGTGGGATTGTTCCCCGGCAGTGAGTGCGCTTCCGCGCTGGACACCACGTACGTCTGCTCGCGTGCTCGCCGTGCGAGCGCCCCGATGGTATGCAGCACGATGGCACGCGCGGCAAAGCGCACACGCTCCGCTAACTCCGCCGTGTGTGTTTCCGCAAGCCGCGCCGTGCCCGCATACAGCGCCGTGAGGCGAGGCACGAACGTGTCTAGTGGGCCGGGTAGCCCCTTCATCGGGCCGGGGAAAAGCAAGCGCTCGCACACGTCCACCTGCCACCCGCGCGCGAGCGCAAGCGCCACTTCCGCCGCGCCCGCCCATGTTTCCGCCGTCTCTCCCGGCGTGGATGGATAGTGCCACCCGCCGTCCGGGTGTTTCGTCATTAGCAGGCCGATATGCTGCCACCCTTCCGGCACGGTATAGCGCACGCGGTAGCGCCCTCGCGCGTGCGGGTCAAACTCCGCCCGGTCGTCGTGGATCGCCTCGCCGCACCCTAACCGCTCCGCACACGCGGCATACATGAACCGTCCGTCCATGTAGACAAACTCCGGTATCTCCGCCCGTTCCGGTAACGTGCATATCTCTATGCGCCCTTGCCCGCTTGTCTCGTGTACGAGATTGCGCAATGTGTCGGGGAGCACGGGGTAAAGCGAGAGGTCACGGAGAAGGGCCAGAAGCGCGAGACCTGTTTGCGCGGGGGTGGTCAACACACGCGCATCGTTGCCGAATGCCGTGCGGAGAAGCCCTCGAAGCGCACGCATTGCCAGCCTCGCCGCGTCCGGTGTCGCGCCGTCCTCGCCGTACCATTCCACGCACCGCCGTACTTGGATGCTCCGCTTGCTCACCCGGTGCTTTGCACGGAGTACGGGGTTACGCCCCGTCGGACCCTCGCTCATTGCATCGCCCAAATGTGTGCCGGTGGCGTCCCATGTGGCGAGCACGCCCGGCGCGAGCGCCCATGCTTCCAACTCGCTCCGCCCCCCGCCCCCCGGCATCTCTCCCGTGAGATACACGAGACGCGCCCCCGCGTGCTCCGCCGCTGTAAGGATGTCCGCGAGGCGCGGGCGCGGTGCGAGATGTACGGTTGCGCCGTTGTCCGTGACACCATAGCCGGTGCCATAGTCGAGGAAGAGGCGTTGCCATTCCGCGTAGTGGTAGACCTGCTTATGCATCGCCCTCACCCCCTTCCGGCTCGCTCAGACCGAACCATTCGAGGGCAAGCGCACGGGTGCTCTCGCCCGCCACTGCCGGGAATCCGAGGTTCTGCATGTCCTTTGCGAGACTGAATGAAATTGGCACGTCGCGCGCACACAAGAGCGCGGCACGGAGATCGCCTGTTAGCCGGGGGTAGACGGTTCTTTGGTACTCCGTTGCGTTTTCAGGGAGTGGGGGCGGAAGAGGCGCGGTCGCGTCGGTCGCGTCGGTGTCCGTGACCGCTTCGCCCGTGCGGTAGTCGGGAAAGAGTTGTGCCCGTTTTTTACGGCGGTGCCACTTAGGCGTCATTCTTGCCCCCTTCCGGCGCGTCCGTTTCTTCCGCTTCGCCGCCGTTCACGTACCAGTCAAGGCGGAGCGGGACGACACGCTCTTGTGTGCCATTTATCCGTCGTCGCGTCGTGTGCCGCTTGCGGTCGTCATCCGCCCCCACAATCCACCCTTCCGCTTGCGCGGCGCCGAGTAGCGCGCGGTCGCTCGCCGCCAGGTCGCTGTACCCCAGATCGCGTGCGATACCGCGCAACAGGTCGCGCCCCCCCCCCGTGAGATAGAGCGCTCCCGCGCTTGCGTCCGCGTAGGCAATCGGGGCGCTCTTGTAATGCCCGTAGTCATTCTCATTCCCGTTTTCATCCTCGCCCCGCTTCCATCCCCATGTTTCCAGCGCCACGCCCTGATAGCGCGGGCATTGCTCCTCAACTCCATAGGCGTCAATGCGCCACGTCACGCCCTTTGCGAATTGCCCCGCCCGGATAGAAGCGAGGAACGATTGCATGATGCGCGTGAAGGGGCGCACGCCGTCGTCTGCATCGTGCTCCGTGATGCGGTCAATGAGAGCGCAGGTAAACGCCGTGATCGCGGGCAAGGCGCGCGCGCGCATGGATTCGTTCCCGTCCAGTGCGAGCAAATCATCGAGCAGCATCAACCCCACGAGAATGTGCGCGCCGTGGCTAATCACACTCCCGGCAATATCAGGCAGGTTGCCCCCCCGTTCCTGCTGCACAAGAGTGGAAAGGGTGATGTATTGCGCCGCGTAGTACTCACCGAGTTCCACCGCAAGCGCGTCCATCTCTTCCCGCGCCATGCGCGCCCCCCACTGGGTGAGGAAGGTGTGCCCGATGCTTGCGAGTTGCGCCGCGACTGCCTTCCCGTGTTCTCGCAACGGGGGGATGTCAATGTCCCCGTCCACGTACTGCACGACGAACGCGCGCCGCAAGAGCGATTGCAGCACGGTGGGGAATAACCGCTCCGCCGTGATGAACGGCACCGTGCGGGTGTAGTTTGCCCGTCGCAAGCCGCCGTCACGCCGCGCGCGTTGTCGGGCCGGGGCGTCGTTCGCCACGGGGCGCACGAGGTTGTCTATCTTCTTGGATAGCACCGCGATCTCCGCCGGTGTGGGGCGGAGCGGGGGCGCGAGATCATCCACAATGGCAGGAAAGCTCGCGTGCCGTGCGAGTTGCAATTCAAGCGCGTTGTCCGTGTCCGTAAAGCTGCCCACCCGGTAGCCTTCAAAGCTATATGGGGCGAAGGGGGCAATGGCGAGCGCGAGCGTGCTTGTTTTCCCCGTGCCGGACGCGCCTTCCGCGATGTAGGCAAATCCCGGCGCGAGCACGGCAGTAAGCACGGAACGTATCGCGGCACCAAGCGCCACGGCGATGTGCCCATGCGGGGCAATCTCCCATAGCCGGTCGAGCGCCTCGCGCGCGGCGTCGCGGTCGAACGGTGCGAGGCCGCGATGCATCCTCGCAAAGCGGTCTTGCACGTCGGTATCAAAACCAAGCATGTGTGCGCGGTGATTATCGAGCGCGGGGGGCGTAATCGTACCGTCCGGTGTCACGTAGCCCCACCGTGTTTCCCCGTCCGCAGTGACGATGCGGTGCCAGCCCGTTATATCGAAGCCGGGAGTAACAGGTGCGCTTTTCGCAAGGTGTCGCACGACGTTGGCGAGCATGTCCGTGTTTGCTTTTCCCACCGTGCCTTCTACCGGGAGCCGCTCCCAGAAGTCCCCGCGCACGAGTTCCCCGTGCGAGACAATTACGCGATTGTCCCCCGCCTCAATGTCGTACCATCGGGCGCACACGCGGGTGTATTCGTCGTCCATCGCTCCGCCCTCGCTGCCGTCATACACTATGACCTGCGCATGAACGGTAGGACACCACGAGTGCGTGCGCTTATATTGGGTGCCTGCCTTTTTCCAGATACCATCACGGGCGGGGGAAAGCACGACGTTTGTGCCGTCCACTTCTTCCGCGCCGTCCAGTCCGGGCGCTCCCGCCTCGCCTCGCCTCGCTTCTCGCCTCGCTTCCAGGTCAGTGATCGGTGCGAGTTGCGCCCCCCCGCCCTCCGCCCGTGGCGTGGTAAGGCGAGGCGAGGCGGGGGGGCGTATCGGTGTCACACGGTCGCCGTAGAACTCCGTCTTTCCCGCAAGCGCCGCCGCTATCGTGCGGTCGCGGTAGTCGGGCCGGTTCCACTTCTCGCGCATCCGTCCTGATTGACGGAAGAGGCGTTCAATGCGCGCGGCGTCGCCCCCCGTCCAGAAGGCGAGCATCCCGCATAGCGCAAGATCACCGCTGGATTCATCACCGCCGTAATCACTGCTATCGCCACCCCATATGCGCGTAAACTTCGCACCGTTCGCCGCCCCCCGTGCGCGTTCGATCAATGCCACGTCGTCAATCGCGGGGGGGAGAGGCGAGGCGAGGCGAGGCTGCTCCGCCTCGCTCGCCTCGCCGTGCGAGACCATAGGCGGAGCGGGGAAAAGGCGCGCGTGCAATGCGGCCAGCGCGTCTTGCCGCTCTTCAATCGTTGCCCCGGTGTCCGGTACGCGGTGTCCGGTGATCGTGAGAAAGCGCCCCGTGGTGTATATCTCTATGCCGTCTTTGCGGTTGCTCATGCCGGGGCGGAGCGCGCCGCGAATGAAGATATGCACGCCGGTACCGGACGGTGAATACTCCGTGTAGGAAGCGAGGGCGCGCACGATCTCTTGCGCTTCCGGTGTCAACTCCCCCGTGTCCGCATCCGCGCAATGGTCTATGTCTATCCCCGTGTACGGGTCAGCCGTGGTGAGAACGAAACCGATACCATCGGTTCTTTCGTCAGTGCTGTTGGCAGATCGGAGCGCGTGCTGATATGTGCCCCACGTTGCCGGGTCGGTCGCCTTCGCATATCGCCCGCTCGCGCGCGGATTGAGCGGCGGCTTCGTCCACTTGCCTTCCCGGTTCTCATATCGCCATACCACCCATTGCCGGAGCGCCTTCAATTCCGCCGGTATGTGCTCCGGCTGGACGGCGAGGGTATGCGGTCGCGTCGTCATACCGCTACCCTCGCAAATGCGGGCGCGGGCGCGGGTGCCCGATGGGCAGGACGCGGGCCGGTTCGGTGTTGTGTGGGTTGTGACGCATGGTGAAAGACAAACGCGGGTAGGGTACAATAAAGTCGCACTAGGAACCGCCTTCCTTGTGTCGCCGCCCGCTCGTGTTGGCACACGGTGCGGGCTTTCTTTTATTTAACTGCCGGGAGTCTAGCAGATTATCTGTACGGACGGCGCGACGTTTACCCATCGCGGCCCTGCCACCGAAGCGCCATCGCGCGCACTGCCTCGCCGGTCGCCTCGGTGACGTAACGCCCCCCCTCGTAACGGAAAAGCGTCATGTTCGCGGTGTCGGAAAAGCCGGTGAGCAGGTCATCGCACATCTTGTCGCGGTCATTCCAGTACCCACGGAGCCGGTTGCGGTCGTGCGCGCGCAATTGCCAGTACGTCATCACGCCCCCCCGCCCTTGCGTGCCCGTCGTTCGGCGGCGCGGTGCGCTTGTCGCGTGCGAGCCGCTTCTTCGTTGCGCGCGCCAAACACCGCGATGATGTCCGCCGCATCGGGCGGTTCGCTCTGTAGCGACGCGGGTAACATGTCGGGGGGCATGACATCAAAAAGCCAGTGGTAGAGTTGTGAAAAGGAAACGAACCGTAACCGCGTCCCGCGCGGGTAGCCGGGAAGCGAGGCAATGACCATTTCCGCGCCGCCGTCGGGTGTCGCGGACACGGTGCCTTGCCAGTGTGCCCCGTGGTAGGCGGCAACGATACCCCCACCGATGCAGCGGCGCTCCACCTCGCGCGCGATCATCTCCACCGAGAACAGGTGGCGGGCGAGGTCAAGGGTAAAGGGGCGGGGGTCGCCCGCGTGCGAACCGTGTGGTACCATAAAGATGTCCTTTTCACGCGATCTCCCCACCGCCGCCCAAGCAAGCGGGGACTTCGCGCGTCTATCGCACGCCTATACGTTGACGCGCTCGCGGTGTGTGTTCGTCTCCGGGGCGGCGACAAGAGGCGGTTCCGGTACGGTGATTCCCCGTGCCGCAAGCCCGCTGATGAGGAAGTCGCGGATCAGCGCGCGCATGGGCACATCATCGAGCGCGGCAACGGAACGAATCGCGCGACGCAAGGCCGGGTCGGGCACGACGATGTACAAATCTCCTCGCTTGGTCGGCATGGCAAACCTCCGTTGAATCCCTTGTTTCAATCCTCACCCGGCGCAAAGGCTGGGTGCAACGTGAAGCCCTTGGAAACGCCCGCTTCGCAGTGTAGAATGAGGCGGAGCTTGTTACCTGTAAGAATAACAGGACACAACACGTTGTCAATAGATCACGGAAATAGGAGACGCAATGCAGGGAATAATGTCCGAGTACCGGCTTCGTGAAGAGGTGCAACGGCGCGGCTTTGCACTGGGTCATCATCAATTCGACGGCTACGTAGACGCGGGCTTAATCCCCCCCCCGGACGCGCAGGGGCGCTGGCAGCCGGACGTGGTGGAAATGCTTGTGGCATTGCGGGAAGTCAGTGACACGGTGCGGATGCTTCCGCGCCGTCTCTTGTACTTCTCCGCCGACCCCCGCTTCGCGCACATCACCGCCGACCGCGTCTATGTCGCCACGCTCGCGTTTGCCCCTACGATGGATCACGCCACCGCGAAAACGCGACTGGTGGACGCCGCGCTCCGCCCCGACCTCCCGTTGCCGCCCGATCTGGTGAATGCACTCCCGCCGCCCACGCCCACCGGCTGCCAGGCGGCGTTGCGATCCATGCAACCGTATTTTGCCCCACGCATCGAGGACTTCCGGGGGGACGCGGCGAGGCTTGTGAGCGTTCTGTGGGAGGGGGAGCCGCTGCCCTATGAGGAACGGTTTACGATCGCAGCGGGCGTGCATCTGTACTGGCTGGAGCACGCGATGCTCCTGTACGTGTGGCTGATGGGAGAGCCGGAACGGGACGTGCTGCTGCGCACGCTGGAAGCGGCGGTGGGAACGCTGCCAGTCTCCCCCCCGCCGGTTCCGGTGAACCGCAACGCCAAACTGTTCCCACGCGGGTGGAGGTGAACCGAAACGCCGCAATCGGGGTGCAAACCGGACTGCAAACCGGGCGCGAACTTCGCGCCCCGCGAGTCTGATACATCCCGTGTCAGGCTTGCAGTTTTCTCCTTGTATGCCGGGGAACTTCGCGGGTTTGCGCCCGCCTCCCTCCGTGCGAAAAATGGTACAATGCACCGAAACCCGCCCGCAAACGCTCCATGCGAACCACACCAAAGGCAGGCCGTCCCTATGGCAATCACACAAAGCAAATTGACAGACATCTTCAATGCGTCCGGCCTCTCAAAGCGCGCGTTTGCCAGCGCCATTGGTGTCAGTGACACGGCGGTAGGGCGTTGGCTCAAAGGCGGGCCGGTTGCTCCCGATAGTGAGCGCCGCATCCGGGCCTTTGCCATGAGCACCGCCCTGCCCGCGCTCACACCGCACTATGCCGCCCCCACACCCCTTGCCGGTATCGGCGTGCCGGTGATGAGCAATGATCGGGTGGCGATCATCGGGGCGTCGGGAAGCGGCAAGACGTGGCTCGTTACGCACATGCTGCCTCGCGTTCCCGCGTTCGTGGTGCTCACTGCCGACGATGCTTCGGTACCCGATAGTGTGACCGCGATGCTGCCGGACATCCCGGTTACGACATCCTTTGACGCATCGTTGCCCCGGCAAATCGTCTGCATCCCCGACACTTTCGCACGGGATGAGGCGAAATGGCAGGCATGGGACACCGTGCACCGGGCGATCTTTCGGGCGGGCAATTGCATCATCTATTACGACGAATTAACCGCAATCGCCCCCGGCACAAATGCCCGCGCCCCATTCACGGAGATCGTGACGCAAGGACGCAAGCGCAACATCGGCGTGTGGGTAGGGATGCAACGACCGCGCGGCGTTGCCCGTATCGCCCTGTCACAAGCAGAGCACTTCCTTGCACTTTCAACTACCGACCCGGAAGACCGCACGTACATCGGAGAGTTTATCGGGCGCGCATATACCGGGGAGATACCGCGCATCAATCGTGCCGTGTTGTATTGCAATGTCAAAGAGCAGTGGACACGGTATTGGGACATGGACGCGGAACGCGCCGCGCGAGACACGGAAGCGGCGCGGATACCACCGCAAACCGCACAGCCGGAATACCCGGCGAGCGCGTCAAAAGTGGCGAGGGCGATCACCGCCCCCGTCCTCACCCGCTTGCCCCCCCCCGTGCCCGCCCTGCCACCGGGAACCGTCAGTGAAGATGGGAGCGTGCTTCACACCATTGTCGCCGGTGCCGGTCACACCGCAAACAACACACGGGTAGCGCGGGGACAGACAAAAGGGCGTTCCATTCCGGCAAACGGTATCAGTGAGCGTGCGCGTACGGAGATTATGCGGAACGTTCTTGGTAGCGTGAGCACGGACACATTCACAGAGTTGCGGCAGGCAGGACTCATACCCGACTACACATCGCGCGGTCACCCCCCGACGCCACGATTGCGGCAACTCCCCGACGGTGCCGGAATCGGGGATAGCGATGACGACACCCCGCCTGTCCGGGACACCGCCCGCGTGCGGCGTTCGTGAGAGGGCACACGATGAAGTGGGTGTAACACTTCCCCCCTGATCGTCCCGCCTCCTTGCTCCCTCACATAGTGCGATGCAGCCTCGTCCCCGCCGCACGGATAGCGGGACACTTCCCGCGTGCTTCCCGATGCTTCCCCGGCTTCCCGATGCGCCACGGGGCACGGAGCGAGGGCGAGGGCGCGGCGCGGGTGAATCGGGCATCCGCGCCGATTGCGTGTCGCTGCGTGGTGTCCAGTACGTGTAACGGCCCATGTGTGGCGGGCACGGTCCGCGCTCGCCGCCCTCGCCGCCCGTAGCGCTCGC
>JAABUX010007116.1_pt1 | contig 13194 bp, 8 predicted proteins | sample 5561851 | NCBI WGS metagenome assembly JAABUX01 (sample SAMN10711883, study PRJNA513361) | rock metagenome | isolation source: Antarctica rocks | place: Antarctica: Victoria Land, Richard Nunatak red sandstone | collected 2016-01-03 | reverse complement strand
CTGCGAGCACGACAGCCGTGTCGGATGCCTGTCGTGCGCGATCGAGGGGGCAACGGGAGCTCCCCTCGATTTCGACAACGAAGCGCTTCGCTACGAGCTTCGGTACGAAGACCGCGAGCAGGCCGGGCGCATAGCGGAGTCGATGAGTGCCGAGATCACGAACTCTGGCGGCGTGGCGTTGGCGGGCGCAATTGACAGTCTCCTGACCGCGGACGGCTTCAGCCTGACTTTCCTCGACAGGGATGGCTGTCTGAAGGGCTGGATCGAGCCCACCGACGATGACCAGACGCGCTGGGACCTACACCTGACCCCTGGACACGCCTACCCACCCGGCAGCGAGCTAGTCGCCGGTCCGGTGAGGGAGACAGTGTTCGACAGCGCCCGGTACCTCGACGGCCTGCTGCTTGGCTTCGATCCGCCCGAAGACGAGCCGCGCCGGCCGGTGGCGCTGTTTCTAGCCGGCGGCCCGCTGTCAGGCAAGACGACCGTGCTCGGATCGCTTGCCGCCGAGGACCACGAGCTGATCCCCACGGATGGAGTGGTGGTCGATCCGAAGCTGATCCGGGAGCAGTTGCCCGAGTGGGCCCAGATGTACGGCTCGCGTGACCGGACGCCGCCGAGCAGGTGTACGAGGAGTGCTGCGACGTCGCCCGTCAGCTGACGGGCGAGGCGGTGCAGCTCCGACGCGATCTGATCATCGACGGTGTCGGCGCCTCGGGAGAGCGCCAGTTCGTAGTGCTGCTGGAGACATTCGACGCGATCGGCTACGACGTGCGGGTGCTGCTGGCCGACACGCCCACGGCCACCGCCGAGCTGCGAAACCTCGCCCGAGCCGAACGCGACGGGCTCCTGATCGACCGCGAGGAGTTGGCCGCCATGCACCGTGAGGTGTCGGCCCGGTTCGACGAGTGGAAGGATGGGCCCTGGCGCTGGGAGATGTTCGCGACCGAGTAGCCCATCGTGGTTCGGGCAACGACCGCGATTCAGCTGACCCCGTGTTCGAACGCCGGCCAATGGTCGGCCGTACGGTCGGCGAGGGCGCCAACTACAGCTGTGCTGAGCCGCTGGTATTCGGCCTCAACGACTTCATCACTTAGGTAGCGCTCGCGCGGAACGATGTGGAACATGAAGGCGCACGCGTCAGACGGGCGACCGTCCCCCGGTTCGAGCATCGCATCGGGATACATCCAGAGCGCGCTGAGCAACACCTCCTTGCCAAGCTCGCGAAGCAGGATGCCTGCGACACGGTCATAAAGAGCCTGTGGCGTTGACGGTGACTGCGGCCTGAACCAGAAGCGATGCTGGCCTGAACCGAACTGCGCAGCCCAAACACCGATTCCCTCAGCTGTCTCAGTCCGCGGCGGCCGCGCGCTCCAGCTCATCGACGACCTCGCTCAGCTCGACCGCCATTCGGCCCGGCAGGAGCACGCGGAACCTCTCGGCGAGCTGTCGGTAGTACCAGATCTGGCCGTCGCGGCCGGCCTGGAAACGCTTCCAGACGTTGTCGCCGACCAGGAGGTAGTCGCGCAGGATCGCTCGCGCGTTGAACAGCTTGTCCGCGAGCGACACGCGCAGCGCCGATTCGGGTTGATCACCGAGGTGCTCAACGTAGCCCTCCTTGCGGACCCGCCACGGGGGCTTCGGCGACTCGAATGTGTCGCTGCATGCCGCGACGATCCCGGCCACGTGGTCTCCGAACCGCTGCCGGATCTGCTCGAGCATCGGCTCTCCTCCCTGATCCTCGGCGGCGTCGTGCAGCAGCGCTCCAATCGCCTCATCCTCGCTGCCACCGTCCTCGATGACGAGCGAACAAACGCCAAGCAGGTGCCCGACATATGGGATGCCGCTGCCCTTTCGCACCTGGGTTCGGTGAGCCGCCGCCGCGAATTGCAGCGCCTGTTCGAAGCGGTCCCCGAGCAGATGGTCCGGAGACCTGAATTTGCCCGGTTCAGCTGCCATCTCGCTCACGGTACCCAAGCACCGGACCGCCATAGCGGCGGTTTCGCCAATCTCGGCTGGCAGAGCATGAGGTTCATCGATTTCGTGTTACGTGTTGCTGAGCTCAGTCGCGTGCCTCATACGGGAAATCGCGAGGCATCAGGCATCGGGCTTTGCGAGAGGTCCGGAGGAAGTCGTCACTTCACGGTCGTTCGCACCGATCGACCGAGCGCACGGTCGTATCTGGACCACCGCTCGCCGGTGACTGTCTCCCGCTCGAGTCGATCAAAGCTCCCGAGATCGCCGCTGAGCTTGTCCATTGAGTGGACGAGCAGCGCCTCACGGGTGACGGGCAGAACCGGGCTGCCGTGCTCTAGGCAGCCATGATGGGCGAGGATGATGTGCAGCAGCGCCTGCGCCAGGTCCGAAGGAAACCCGACGATGTCCTCGATGTGGCGGCGGACGGTGTAGTAGCCGCTGGGGATCTCGCCGATCAGCTTTCCGGAGTCGTTGAGCGCGACAGCGTGCTCGTCTCCCGAGTAGGCATCGAGCTTGCCGATGTCGTGCAGCAGCGCGCCACAGACGGCCAAGTCCCGATCGATTCCTGGGAAGATCGCGGCAGCAGCGCTGACGGCCTGCGCCACTGCGAGAGAGTGCTCCAGCAGGCCGGAGCGGTAAGCGTGGTGGTTGTACTGGGCAGCGAACGCCCGCCGGAACAAACGCCCGCCCGGCGATTCGCCGCCGACGAAGACGCTCATCAATGCGGCGAGGTGCTGATCCTGGAGGGTCGCTAGCAGAGCGTCGAGTTGACGCTCGAGCTTCGCCACGGGGGTGGTGGGACCGTCGAGCAAAAGGTTCCAGTCAACCTCGACCGGTCTGTCGAGCGCGTCCACTGTGACCTGGGGCCCGAAGCGCGGGTGCTGCGAGTAGGTGCCGACTATCCGAACTGGATCCCCGGCTCTTGCGGTCTCGACCGCTTCGTCGACGTCGTCCCAGACGAAGCCGGTGATGACGCCGGTGCGATCGGCAAGCGACAGGCGCATGAAGTCAGCCCCGGCCCGCGTCTGGCGAAGTTCGGTGTCCCGAACCAGCAGCACCTGGTCGACGGCGACCCCGTCTACGAAGTCCCGAATCCCGCAAGGTGCATTTCGGTTTCTCAAGCGTTCCACGGATCGGAAGTCGCCAGCTCTGCGGGCTTCCTGACAATCCGCGCGACTTGGCCCACCCACCGGGTTGTCAGGTCGCCGAGCGCCGAGGCGACAAGGACCCTATGGAGGGCCAGCAGCTGATCCGGTTTGTGGTCGAGAAACAGCGCAGTGGGTGTGGGACGGTGCTGGGCATCCTTCTCTTGGTGGGGCTCGCCGTCGAGTACTGGTACGTCTCGCTCGCGATCTTGGCGATCGTGGTATTCGTAGCAGCCGTCCGCGCCTCGCAGGACCGCAAGCAGGCCCGGCACAGGCCAGGGCCGCGAGATCCGTGGCTGAACGAGATCGCGGTCGCACTTGCCGACCTCGGATTGACCGAGATCGCTCGCAATACCGGAGCCCAACTGGGTGGCGTCCCGATCGACGGCGACATCGGCACGGAAACGAACCGGCTTCGCGTCTACGTGACGCTGTTCTCAGATCAGCTGCGGGCCCGGCAGGCCGAACTCGGGCTGCGAGCCAACCCGATGATCCGGACAGCACTCGCAAACGGAGCGACAGCGATCAAGACCGCCGATCGTGTCGTGTTCGTCGCGAACGGCCGTGGCACCGTCGTCGATGAGTTCCGGCTCGAGGAGGTCATCCGTGTGGTCGGACGGATTGCCGTGCCGGCCGCGCTGACGGGCGTGGCAGCACTATCTGTGGGCTCAGGTGGCGTGGTAGCCCCCGAGGCAGGTGGCGCCGGCGATGCGCTGGAGCAGCTGCGCAAGCTTGGAGACCTCCGAGCTGCGGGCGTGCTGACAGATGCAGAGTTCGAGGCCAAGAAGACAGAGCTGCTTGGGCGGCTCTGAGTTCGCTACGAGACGGGTGGAGGACCCGTTGGATGTGAGGCCACAACCGTCGTCATTTTCGCAACGTAGAGCCCCACGCCAGCCGAAAGGCGCGTTGACGGGTTCACGACTCGCACGGGACCAGCAACCCACCCGTTCGTGGCCTCGCGTCTCACGGCATAGGGGTAGACGAGCCTCATGAAGTGCTCCAGATCAGCAGCGTTCCGCTGCCTCGCAAGCGGGTCGCTGAGCGGGGTCTCGAGCTCGTGCACACAGAACACGGCTACGCCGGCACCTGAATCGGTGGCGGCCGCGATCGTTCCGGCCGCAGCGCTGAACAGCTGATAGCGCAGCTTCTGACGTTCATCGTCTACGTCGGACGGCTTCCAGCCAGCAAGCGCCCCGGTCAGGGCGTTGAGACGCTCCTGCGCCTTCGAGCGCGGGTTTCGCTCAAGTAGCCGCACGGCTTGCGCGCGGTACTTGTCGATTGTCTGGCCGAACGGTTCATTGACCTTGCCCTCGATCGCGACAACCGCCCGTCCGTCCGCGGCCCTCCCGATCAGCAACAGATCGTGGGTCCGGGGTCCGCGATACGCATCAAAGCTGCTCTTGGCCTCCGGGACCCCAAGCTCGGGCGTGAACGTCGACAGCTCGGGCACGAGGTCCAGGATTGACCGAAGTTCATTGATCGGCTCGTTCTCGAGCCAGCAGCGTGCGAGCTCGAGCGCGCTGTAGCCGTCCGCCCATTGGTCGCCCGAGACAGGTCCGGCGAAATGCTCCCAATCGAGGATGTTGCGAATCGCATGGCCGCCGCTGCGGCTGCGGATCGGGAATTCGGCTGGCATTGGGGGAAGATCCGGTAAGCGCTTCCGGATGTGACGAACCTATTTGATTCTGGCGGCGGAGGGGTCCTGCATCCGTGTCAGGAGCAACCCATCTGGCTCGACTTGCACGAGATGAGCGTCCGGCGCCCGACGATCCACGCGCCGTGACCCAGTGTCGCGTCAACCGCTCGCTGCGATCGGCGCCGCCCTGCGCCCGTGCTGTCCAGATCCCGCCCCACGAAGGAGTTGCTGGTGTCCAAGTTTGCTCATCTCCACGTCCATTCTGAGTACTCGCTGTTGGATTCCACCTGTCGGATCGAAGCGCTGGCGAGCCGCGCCGCGGCGTTCGACCAACCAGCTCTAGCTCTGACCGACCATGGCGTGATGAACGGAGCGGTGGAGTTGGTCATGGCCTGCCGCAAGCACGGGATCAAGCCGATCCAGGGCTGTGAGGTCTATCTCGTTGACGATCGCTTGGCCCGTTCTCAAGGCAGGCTCGAGCGTCACCACCTCACGATCCTGGCTGAGACTCCAGTCGGTTATCGGAACCTGATGCGCGTCTGCTCGGCTGGCTTCCTGGAAGGTTTCCACCGCGGCAAGCCGTCAGTCGATATGGATCTGTTGGCCGCTCATGCCGAGGGTCTGATCGTCTTCACGGGCTGCCTCACGTCACGTTTCTGCCAGCGCATCGTGCAGGGCCGCACGAGCGAGGCGAGACGCCATGCCGGCGAGTTGATCCAAGCGTTCGGGCTGGAGAACGCGTACTTCGAGGTGCAGAAGAACGGCCTCGCCGACCAGGACAAGGCCAATGAGGGGATCGTCAGGATCGCCCGGGAGATCGGCCGGCCGCTGGTCGCGACTGGGGACGTGCACTACCTCGGCCGTGAGGACTACGCCAGCCACGCCGCCTTCCTGTGTGCGCAGACGAAGTCGACCGTGGCGCACCCGAAGATCGCCTTCGCAACCAACGAGTTTTACCTGCGCTCGACGGAGGAGATGCGCAAGGCATTTGCAGAGTGGCCGGAGGCGATCGCCTCGACGATTGAGATCGCCGAGCGCTGCGACGTCGAGCTCGAGCTGGGGCGGCAGCTGATTCCAAGCTACGCGTGCCCGGACGGGATGGCGGAGCGGACCTACCTGCGCGAGCGCGTCTTGGACGGCCTCGCTGGCCGGTACGGCGATCCGATGCCGGCGGCCGCGCTGGAGCGGGCGGAGCATGAGCTTGAGGTGATCGATCGGATGGGCTTCAGCGCCTACTTCCTGATCGTCTGGGACTACGTGAAGTACGCGAAGACTCGTCGGATCGCGGTCGGCCCGGGACGTGGCTCGGCGGCGGGGTCGATCGTCAACTACTGCCTGCGGATCACGGAAATCGATCCGCTGCGTCACGACCTGCTGTTCGAGCGGTTCCTGAACCCCGAGCGGAGGTCGATGCCGGACATCGACATCGATTTCTCGGTTCGGGGGCGGGGTGACGTGATCCGGTACGTGATGGAGAAGTACGGCAAGGAGTCGGTGGCCCAGGTGATCACCTTCGGCAAGATGTACCCGCGGACAGCCACGCGCGAGGCCGCTCGGGTTCTTGGCGGGGGAAGCGAGGTGGGTGACAAGCTCGCGAAGCTGATCCCGGATCCCGTCTGGGGACGGCCGCCGACGTTCGAGGCGTGCCTTGCGCCTGGGCAGCCGCTGCGCGCGGCAGTCGATCGCGACCGGGTTGCGCGCGAGACCGTTGAGATCGCCCGCGGATGGGAGGGCATCATTCGCGATTCATCTGTTCACGTGGCAGCGTTCGTAATCGGTGACCGTCCGCTGACCGACATCGTGCCGCTGCAGCTCGGGCTGCTCCGCAGCGCCGATGAGCAGGGCGGAGAGCAGTGGGGAACGGTCACCCAGTTGTCGATGAGGTCGGTTGAAAGGATCGGCCTGTTGAAAATGGACCTCCTTGGGCTGTGGAACCTCGACGCGCTCGAGCAGGCGCTTGACGAAATCGAGCGCGTGGATGGTGAGCGGCCTGATATGGCGACACTGCCGCTTGATGACGAGCGCACGTACCAGATGCTCGCGCGGGGCGAGTCGGCTGGGGTGTTCGCGTTCGATTCGAAGGGCATGCGTGAGGCGCTCAGGGAGGTGCAGCCGACCGAGTTCGACGACCTCGTTGCGCTTGAGGCGCTGTATCGGCCCGGCGCGATGGATCAGATCCAGACCTACGCTCGCCACAAGCGGGATCCGGGGTCGATCAGCTATCCGGATGAGCGGCTGCAGCCGATACTCAGCGTCACCAAGGGACTCTTGCTTTATCAGGAGCAGATCATGTTGACCGCGACGGAGTTCGCTGGCTTAACGGCTGGCGGCGCCGACGAGCTTCGCAGAGCGCTCGGCAAGAAGCACCGCGAGAGGATGGCCGAGTTCAAGCTCGAGTTCCTGGAGGGCTGCGTCGCGTCTGGAACGCAGGCTTTGGTCGCAGATCGAATCTGGGGGCTTATGGTCCGCTCGACCGATTTCGCGTTCAACCGTTCACACGCCGCGAGCTATGCGCTGATCGCATACTGGACCGCCTGGGTGCGCGCGAACTATCCAGACGTAGGGACTAACGACAGCGTCTGAGCTTGCCGAGGCGCTACGAGGTCGCACGGCGCGCGGCCGACCTGTCAGGTCCCGCCCTTGGTTCGCGACCTTGTGATCAGTGACCTAGGGGTGCGGTTGTCGGCTCAACAGCGATCGGGGAGGATTCTCGGACTGTGAACGGGATGCGAGTGGTCAGCGGCCGGCCGACGGCGCTCGGGGCGGCGATCGCTGCTCGGGTCGCGGAGCTTCGTGCCCACGATCCGCTCGAGCCGATCACGGTGCTGGTGGGCACGTCCTTGCAGCGCCCCTGGCTGGCGCGTTGGCTGGCCGCGCAGCTCGGGGCGCACGCGAGCGTGCGGGTCCTGATGCCCGGCGATCTGGCGCTGTATCTCGGTGCGCCCTCGCTCGTGGCCGGCGGCCGCCGGGCGTTGCCGCCTTTGGCCGACCGGGTGCTGCTTGCGGAGGTCGCGCGCTCGCATCCTGGCTATTTCGCGCCGGTCGCTGAGACGCCGGGGTTCGCTGAGGCGCTGTATCGGTTGGTGCGGGAACTGAAGGGCGCCGGCTACGACGTCGCGGATCTCGGCGCCGTGCTCGAAGGCGCGACCGACGCGCCGGAGAAGGCAAGCTCGCTGGCTGAGATCCTCGCCGCGTTTGAGGCGCGACGCGCCGACTTCTACGGTCCCGACGACGCTTTGCTGGCGGCTGAACCCGAGCGGATGGACGGGCTCGGCCTGCTCGTGTGGGGGATGCTCGACATCGCTCCCGCTCTGATGCGGCTCCTGACCTCGATTTCCGCCCGGATGCCAGTCGATCTGTTCCTGCCCGAAGTGCCCGCGGCGGCCGACGCACCGCTCGGAGAGCTTCGGCGCCGATTGCTGTCCGGCGGAGCTGCGGAGGACGTCGCCCCCGCCCTGGCGGGATCCGAAGCAGCGCTCGACGGGGTCCGCGGCGTCCTATTCACGCCGCCGGCTGAGCCGGCAATCGAGCCCGACGAGACGCTCCAGCTGGTGTCCGCACCGGATCCGGCGCGCGAGGTGCGAGCCGCAGCGCGGGCATGTCTGCAGTGGGCGCAGGACGGTGTGGGTTTCTGGGAGATGGCGGTCGCCTACCGTCACGGCGAGGCGTATCGGCCGCTGGTGGAGGCCGTGTTCATCGAGGCTGGGATCCCGGTGTATCTCCACGAGGGGTCGCCCCTTGCCGAGCGTCCGCTCGGACGTCAAACACTCGCGCTGCTCGATCTCTATGAGAGCGATTTCTCGCGCCGGTCGGTGATGGACTTCCTCACCGACGCGCGGCTGCCGAATGCGCTGCGCGATCAGTTCGGTGGCGCTCCGGCGTCGCGATGGGATTCGGTCTCACGACAGGCCGGGGTGGTCGCGGGTGCCGAGCAGTGGGCGCAGCGACTGAAGACTCTGAAGCGGGAGCTGCTCGGGAACGGCGACCAGGACGACGCGCCCGCGTGGGTGGCGGAGCGTGCCGCTGACGCCGGCGAGCTCGCCCGGTTCATCGCTGACCTGCACGCGCGCCTTCACGGCCACCCGGGGCGGGCACCGTGGGAGGCGCACCTGGTGTTCCTGGCCGGCGTTCTCTCTGGGTACGTGCGGGGAGCGCAGGAGGTGATCGACGCGCTGCGCGGCCTGGAGCGGTTTACGGCGCTCGAGCAGGAGGTCGCTTTCGACCGGTTCCTCGATGTCGTTCGCCGGGCTGTTGGGACGTTGCGCTCGGAGGATGTGCTGGAGGGGCGCGCGGGCGCGTTCGCCCGGCGCGGGGTGAATGTTGTGGCGGTCAACTCGCTGCCGGGGATCGAGTTCGCGCGCGTGTGGGTACTGGGGGCAACGGAGCGGGCGTTCCCGCCGCCGGCGCGCCAGGATCCGATCCTGCTCGACGGCGAGCGCGCGCTCGTGTCACAGCGCACGGGCGCGGAGCTGGCGCCGCGGGCGACGCGGGGCACCGAGGAGGCCCTTCAGTTCGCCCTCGCGTGCGAGGCTGCGCGCGAGCGTCTGGTTGTCTCGTATGCGCGGCGCGCGACGGGGGAGAGCCGGCCGCGGCTGCCGTCGGTGTTCTTCCGCGAGATCGCCTCGCAGCTGGTGGGAGAGCGAGTCTCGGCCGAGCGGGCGCCGCTGCTTCGACGTCCGGATGTGCAGAGGATCCCGGGTGACGCGATCGGCGCGCCGATTCCGGGCGGGCGCTACGCGACCGATCCGGAGGTGGTCAGCGTTTCGGCCGCCGGAGCGATCTCGGAGTCGGAGCGCGATCGCACCTATCTGCAGGCGAGCGTGACGCAGCCCTGGGCGATCGCGACGTTCGAGCGGGCCGCGCCGGCGTTCGCTCGCGCGCTCACCGCATCACGTGCTCGTTGGTCGGGCACCTACTCGGAGTGGGACGGTGCGCTCGGCGAGCGGGCGCTCGCGGCGATCGCGTCGCTGGTGCCGACCGATCGAACGTTCTCACCGACTTCGCTCGAGAACTACTGCAAGTGCCCGCAGCAGTTCTTGATGAGCGACGTGCTGCGAGTCCGTGGCGTGGAGGAACCCGAGCGGACGGTGCGGATCGACGCGCTGCGGCGCGGCAGTCTGTTTCACCGGATCCTCGAACGCTTCCACTCCGAATGGGACGGAGATGGAGCGGCACCGCTAGCGCCGGTCGCATCCGTGCGGATGCGGGCGCTTGCGGGTGAGGAGTGCGACGCGGCGCAGGCGCGCGGCGAGACGGGGTATCCGGCGATGTGGGCTGCGGACCGGCTCGAGGTGATCGACGACTGCCTGCAGTGGCTTGAAGTTGAGCGGCTCGATCCGGTGACGCGGCTGCAGCCGCTTAGCGCCTGCGAGGCGCGGTTCGGGCGCAGGCATCCCGGTGAGGATGTCGGCGAGCTCTCGCGCGATCAACCGATCTCGATCGGGCTCGACGGCCGCGAGCTGCTGCTGTCCGGTCGGATCGACCGAATCAACTGGGACCCGGCGCGAACCCGTTTCCGGGTGATCGACTACAAGACCGGCAAGGTTCGCGATGAGAAGTCCGCGCAGCTCCAGGGCGGGCGGATGCTGCAGCTGCCGCTGTACGTGCTGGCGGGCGCCGAGCTGCTCGGGGCCGACCCGCTCGGCGGCGAGGCGGCGTACGCGTATCCGACCCGCCGCGGCCAGTTCAAAACAGTCGACTGGACCGGTGAGCAGCTCGCCGAGCGCCACGACGAGGTGCTCGCTGTGCTCGGCGCCGTGCTCGACGGGATTGCCCGCGGGGACTTCATGGTCGCGCCGTGGGACGAGGGCAGCGCCTGCACGTACTGCGACTTCAACGCGATCTGCCCGCGACCCCGCGGGGCATATGTGAAGCGCAAGGCCGGCGACGATCGCCTCGCGCATTTCAGCGATCGGGTCCGGAGCGTGCCGTGAGCGGCCGGTTGCCGGGTGACCAAGCCGCTCGAGAGCGGATCGCGAGCGACCTCGACACGAACCTGTGTGTCGAGGCGGCCGCCGGCACCGGTAAGACGACCGTGCTGGTCAACCGGGTGGTCAACCTGCTCGCCGCCGGGAGCGTGAACGTCGATCAGCTGGTCGTGATCACGTTCACCGAGAAGGCAGCGGCTGAGCTCGCCACGCGGGTACGTGACGTGCTCGAGTCGCGCGCGCGCGAGGCCTCCGGGGAGGAGCACGAGCGGCTGCTCACCGCCGCCCGTGACCTGTACCGCGCGCACATCGAGACGATCCACAGCTTCGCGACCGCCCTACTGCGCGAACGGCCGGTCGAGGCCGGGATCGATCCGCTGTTCGAGGTCCTCGAGGGGCTCGCCGCCGGGCTCGAGTTCGACGCCGCCTACGAGCGCTTCCAGGACGAGCTGCTTTCAGAGTCGCGTCCGGAGGTGGAGCGGGCGCTGCGTCGCGGGCTCGGGCTCGCAGAGCTGCGCGAGGCATGCGAGCACGTACACGAGCATCGCTACCTGCTGCCGCTGTCGGTCCCGGCCGAGAGCGACGACGACGTCAACGCGGCCATCGGGCATTTCCGAGCGATCGGCGACGAGTTGATGGGGCTGCTGCGCCAGCATCAGCCGCCCGGCGAGGACAGGGCGGTCGAGATCATTGAGGGAATCCACGACTGGGTGGAACGCCTCGAGTCTCGCCCGGCGGATGAGCGCGAGCGTGGGCTGCTGTTCGGCGCCCCGGCGCGTACGCATCTGGGCGCAGGCAACGCCGGCAACTGGGGCGGCGACAAGCCGCGGATCAAGGAACTCCAAGAGGAGTACAAGGAGCGCTTCGGGCTTGCTCGGGGGACGCTGCGCTCGAACGCGCTGCTCGGCCTGCTGCCGCACGTCGAGCGGTTCGTCAGCAACTATGCCGCCGAGCGAAAGCGCGCCGGGCGCGCCGACTTCGACGATCTCCTGTTCTGGGCGCGCGATCTTCTACGACACAGCCGCCCGGCGCGTGAGTACTTCCGCGGGCGCTTCCGGGCCGTGCTGATCGACGAGTTCCAGGACACTGATCCGGTACAGGCCGAACTCGCGCTGCTCCTGACCAGCGACGAGGAACCCGGTGAGGATTGGCGCACGCTGCGGCCCGGTTCCGGGCGCCTGACGGTCGTCGGCGATCCGAAGCAGTCGATCTACCGCTTCCGCCGCGCCGACATCGCCGTCTATGACCAGGTCAAGGCCGGCTCGCTGCAATCCGGGGCCGAGCAGATCTCGACCAACTTCCGCTCCAACCCGGAGCTGCTGGCCGCTCTGAACTCGGCGTTCGATCAGATCCTCACGGCGGAGCCCGGGGTTCAGCCTGGCAACGTGCCGTTCGAGTCCCCCCACGGCGCCGCGCCGGCCCTACGCCCGCCGATCGTGGTGGCCGAGGGAAAGCTCGAGGACGACGCCGAGGGCGTGCGCCGCGAGGAGGCGCGCGTGATCGCGGCGCTTCTGCACACCGCCCACACAGAAGGCTGGGAGATCCGCGACCGGCACGACGAGGACCGCTGGCGGGCGTGTCGCTGGGGTGACATGGCGATCCTGCTGCCCGCGCGGACCGGCCTCGAGCTCTACGAGGAGGCGCTTGCCCAAGCGGGGATCCCATACCGCCACGAGGGCTCACGGGACTTCTTCCAGCGTGATGAGGTCCGCGACCTGATCTGGGTGCTCTCGACGATCGATGACCCCACCGATCGCGTCGCGCTCGTCGGCGCGCTCAGGTCAAGCGCGTTCGCCGTCAGCGACGAGGAGCTTGTGATCCACGCCGCCAGCGCTGGCGGTTTGTCCTACCGCTCGCTCAAGCAGGGAGCGAGCGAACTGGTCAACGAGGCGCTGGCAGAGTTGCACGACCTTCACCGGATGCGCCGCAGCGTCTCGTTGGCCGAGGTCGTCCGTCGGGTCGTCGATCGCACCCGGCTGGTCGAGTTCGCGCTGACCCGCGAGGACGGCGAGCAGGGCGCGGCCAATCTCCTGGCGATCGTCGATGACGCCCGACTGTTCTCGGCCGCCGGCGGCGGCGGCCTCCGACCATTTATCCGGCATCTGCGCGACTCGATGGAGCAGGAGGCGATCGAGATCGAAGCCACCGTTGCCGAGGAGACCGACGACGTCGTGCGGATCATGACCATGCATGGCGCCAAGGGCCTCGAGTATCCGATCGTTGCGCTCGCGAACCTCGGGAGCCAGAGCAGCGCGCAGCACGCGCCCGTTCCGCGCGAGGACGAATCGTTCCTGCACTTCCGCGTCGGTGCCGGATCGCTCGGCCGCAGCGGCCACTTCGCCACCCCGAACTACGAAACAGCTTGGGACTCGGAGAAGACCTACATCCAGGCCGAGCGGCTCCGGCTGCTCTACGTCGCAGCCACCCGCGCGCGCGAGCACCTGCTGATCCCTTGCGTAGTCGGGGCGCTGCAAGCGAAGAACCTGCTCGGCACGCTCGTGCGGGCGCT
>JAABUX010007114.1_pt1 | contig 13197 bp, 12 predicted proteins | sample 5561851 | NCBI WGS metagenome assembly JAABUX01 (sample SAMN10711883, study PRJNA513361) | rock metagenome | isolation source: Antarctica rocks | place: Antarctica: Victoria Land, Richard Nunatak red sandstone | collected 2016-01-03 | reverse complement strand
TCCCCTGACGATAAGAGGGAGTCCGAGCGCGCCTCTTTCCGAACCCTTACCGCGGGAGCACACAGAGGTCTCGATGCCGTCTTCACCAGCAGCAGGCCGTCGACGCGGCGCATCGCGCGGCGCCTTGTCAGCACGAACCGCACCGCTCTCCAGGCCGGAGTCCTTCGTGATCACGCTGATGCGCGACAATAAGGGGATGAACGTCCGTACACCGACCGACCAACGCATCCTGGACGCCGCCCAGCACCTTATGCAGGCGCGCGGCTACCACGGCGTCAGCTACGCCGCCGTGGCGGCCGCGGTGGGCCTACGTAAAGCTAGCGTCTTCCACCACTTCGCGGCTAAGGAAGGTCTTGCCCGCGCCGTCGTCGCACGCTACCGGACGACGACGCGCGAGGACCTAACCACGATCGCTCAGGCGACGGACGATCCGCGCGACCAGCTCGTTCGCTACATCGGGCTCTACCATACACGGCTGGTACAGGGCGAACATATGTGCCTGTGTGGGCTGCTCGCGGCGGAGGCGACGACGCTGCCAGAGACCGTGCGGGCGGAGGTGCGCGCCTATTTTATCGAGCACGAGGCGTGGCTAGGCGACGTGCTGGCAGCGGGCCGTACGGCCGGGCTCCTGCGGGACGATGGGCCGCTTCCCGACGCGGCGCAACGACTACTCGCGGGGGTCGAGGGCGCGCTGTTGGTAGCACAGGCACACGACGACGACGCGCGCTTCGACGTCATCGCGGCCGGCCTCCTTGCCGCTCTGCATAGCCGCCCGTAGCACGCTCGAACGGCGTCCTCCTCTTATCAGGCTGTTCGGGTGCTCACTCCATCGCAAACCGTTTCTACCGATCGGTCGGACGGTCGCGGCACGTTTCGTGCTCCTTGCACTTCGGTAGTCAAGACGTCGCCCCTTTCGTCGACGTCGGCTATGAGAACCTACCTTTTGAGGTAGGAAGGGAGCGTTGATGCCGACCTTGGACCGCACCACCACGACATCCCCCGCTATCCATCCGACGCGCCGTACGGTGCTGCGCGCGGGCCTCGGCGCCGCCGCCGGGCTAGCCGGCGTCCAGGCGTTGGCGCCCGCGCTGGCTCACGCCGCTGGGACGCCTCCCCTCGTTGGCGCGAACATTGGCAGGCCGTACCCGCAGATGCAGGCCGTGCTCGACCAGTTCGCGGCCCTGCACCCGCTGCCCCTGCCCACGCTGACTCCCGAGCAGGCCCGCCAGCAATCCTCCACCACGGATGCCCTCCAGGGCCTCCGCGCGGCGCGCGGCCAGGCTCCCGCCGTCGAGCCGGTCGGGCGCATCGACCACATCCGCATCCCCGGACCGGGTGGGTTGATTCTGGCCCGCGTCTACACGCCCGCAGGAACGGGCCCCTTCCCTGTGACAGTGTACTTCCATGGCGGCGGCTGGGTCATCGCCAACCTCGACACCTACGACCCGTCCTGCCGCGCCCTCTGCAACGCGGCCGGCTCCATTATCGTCTCCGTCGCCTACCGGCAGGCCCCCGAGCACCGCTTTCCCGCCGCGCCGGACGACGCCTACGCCGCGCTGCGCTGGGTCCAGACTAACGCCACGACGATCAACGGCGATCCGCGCCGCGTAGCCATTGCCGGCGAGAGCGCGGGCGGCAACCTCGCCGCCGTGACCTGCCTGCGCGCGCGCGATCGCGGCACGCCGCAGCCGGTCTACCAGCTGCTGGTGTACCCTATCACCAACAACGACTTCAACACACCGTCGTACCTCGAGCAGGCCATGGCCGTCCCGCTCGACCGGCCGAGCATGATGTGGTTCTTTAAGTATTACTTGCCCACGCCGGCCGACGGCGCTAACCCCTACGTCTCGCCGCTGCGCGCGCCGAGCCTGCGGGGTCTGGCCCCGGCCACGGTGATCACGGATCAGTTCGACCCGCTGCGCAGCGAGGGCGAGGCCTACGCGGCGCGGCTGCGTGCGGCGGGCGTAGCGGTGCAGGCGACGCGCTACAACGGAGTGACCCACGAGTTCTTCACCATGTCCGCTGTCGTCGACGCAGCCAAGGCGGCCGTCGCCGAGGCCGCCGTTGGCCTGCGCTCGGCCTTCTAGCAACGGCCCAGGCAGCGGAGCAAGAAGACCAAAACCGTGCGGGGCGCACGTGGAGACGGCATCGACGGCCACGTTCGGCGCAGCGGCTGTCGATGCCAGGGGTGGCGCGGCACCGTCCCGCTCTAAACGCTCTAGACACACAACATGAAGGGGAAAGACATGACAGACTTTGGAGGACTCAGGCCGACCGAGGGCTCCGTCCTCGCGGGCGGCATCGCCGGCTATGAAACGGTGGGGCAGATCATCAATATCGCGGCGACCGCCGAGGCCTTCGCGGTCACCGCCCTGGGGAGCGCTTTGGCCAACGCCGCGAACGGGACGCTGGCGCTTACCCCACTGCAGCGACAGACCTTTACCGCGTCACGGGCCGAAGAGCAGGCGCACTACACCTACTTGATCGGCGCGGGCGCGCGGCCCCTGACGACCACGTTCACCGTGCCCGACCCCACGATCGTCACCGACGTCCCGACCTTCCTGCTCACCTTGATCGGCCTCGAGGAAATCTTCATCGCCGCCTATCTGGCGGCGGCGCAGGAGTTCGCCGTGCTCGGTCAGCCGCGCCTGGCTCAGCTCGCGCTGCAGATCGGCGCGGTAGAAGCAGAGCACCGCGCGGGCGTCCGCTTTTTCGCCATCGAGGCTGGCCTCTTATCCGGCGCCCCCAACGACGTGGCGTTCGAGAAAGCGTTGTTCACCCGCGTGGGTGGAGCGGCCGATGCGCTCACGACATTGGGCTTCATCGGGGGACGCGGCGCGAAGATCACCTATCCCGGTCCCGGCGCCATCGACGCGACCGGCATCCACTACCTGCAGCCCTACTCATGATGGGTGAAAAAGGACGAGAAGCGATGAACGAACACGAGACCTTGACCCGCGCTCTGCTCTCGCGGCGCACCGTGCTCAAAGGTGCGGCGGCCGGACTAGCCGGCGTGACGCTGGCGCAGGCGGACCTGTTCCGCGTGCTGGCCGCGGACACGGAGAGCGTCCAGCAGATCCTCGACATCACCACGACGGTCGAGCAGTTCGGAGTGACCTTTCTAGGCGCCGGCATCGAGCGCGCCCAGCAGCAGGCTTTCAACAAGCCTGTTCCCGCACCCGTGCTCACGGTGCTCAAGGCGGCGCAGGCGCAGGAGCACTTCCACCTTGCCTTCTTCGAACGCGCTGGAGGACGGCCCCTGGTCCATACCTATACGATCCCGCCCTTGGCCCTCTCCGACTACGACGTTTTCTTTAAGGCTATTGTGGAGCAAGAGACGACGGAGGTCGCCGCGCAGATCGCGGCCGTCGGCGTCTACGCGACGCTCAAGCGGCCCGATCTGGTCAAGATTAGCTTTCAATACGCGGCGGAGGAAGGCGAGCACCGCGTGCTGGCCAACGCCGCGCTAGGAACCCATCCGGCCAACGATGTGGCCTTCGCCCCCCTGTTGTTCGGGACCGTAGGCGGCATTCTGACCTCGATGCGGCAGCGCGGGCTGATCGGCGGCAGCGGCCTCGCCGTGGCCTATCCAGGGCCTACCCCGGTTGACGCCGTCAACGTCATCGACCGCATCCCGAACGGTCCCTCCGTCCGTTAAGTCGGTTGATCCACGCCACGCTGGACGCGAGAGGGGCGAACAGACCTGTCTTTGGCCCCATACAACGCAATGGAAGAGCGCGGTATCCCCGCGCTCTTCAACGGGCAGTGTGGATGCCTGTGAGTATTCTTTAGATGGGGCCAGACGCATCCTGACGTGGACGCGCCGCGAGAGACTGGCAACGCGAGGGGGGCCTAGCCGCTGAGTCCTGACGGCCTGTCCGTCTCCGTTCGCCTGCGCGACTTCCCCGTGCAGGACCAGCCCAAATTCGGCGCCGACACTCTCCCTACCTATGCCGCGCGCCTCGACCTGGACATGAGTTGGCTGGCACACGGTCCCGCGCTGGGAGTAACTGACCCGAAGAACAAGTATCGGGTGCAGTTCCACCTGGTCACTGTGGCGCGCATCACCGTGTCCGCGACGGGCTTCACCTTCCTCTCCGACCCCCCAAAGACGTCTCAGACGATCTTCGCCATGATCGGCCACGATCAGAACGGTCTGTTTTTCTAGCACAGCCAATTCAATCGGTTAACTAGATGTCTTATATCCGGTCATCCGAATAGGTGATACTACGCGGGGCTAGGATCGTCCATCCTGTGTAGAGACATCTAGTTCGTGTCTACTACTCCGTGCCATGCCACGCGTCTGCGACCAACGGGCCTCAGCTACGTGATGCAGTCTACCCCGAAGGGAACTACCATCTATGAAGCTAAAAACCTACCTGCGACCAGCGGCCTTGCTGTTGCTGCCGCTGCTGTCGTCCACGTCAGCGCGCGCCGCGACCATTCCCCCTCTTGGAACGGCGGGCACGTTCGCTGTACTCGCGGGCAGCACAGTGACGAATACGGGCGGGACCACGCTGATCGGCGATCTGGGCGTAAGTCCGGGGACCGCCCTGGTAGGATTCCCCCCCGGAATCGTGAGCGGGACGACGCACACCGGGGACGCCGCGGCAACGACAGCCCAGGCTGACGCGACCGCCGCCTATAACGACGCCAAGGGGCAAGCGTGCGATGTCACGTTGACCGGCCAGGATCTGGGCGGCAAAACCCTCACGCCCGGTGTGTACTGTTTCGCAACGTCCGCACAATTAACCGGGCAGCTCATCTTGGATGGTCAGGGAAATCCCAGCAGCGTCTTCATCTTCCAGATTGGAAGCACTCTCACCACGGCGAGCAATGCCAGCGTGGTATTGATCAACGGCGCTCAACCATGCAGCAGCAATATCTTCTGGCAGGTCGGCAGTTCAGCGACCTTGGGCACAAGCACCAGCTTTACTGGAAATATCTTGGCGCTAGTCTCCATCACCCTTAATACAGGGAGCGTGACGAACGGCGGCCTCTATGCTCAAACGGGCGCCGTGACCTTGGATACCAACAACGTTGTGCGCAATAATGCAGTGTGCGGCACGGCGCCCGTGGCCACGCCGATCAATACGGTGGCGCCGACGAGCACGAGCACGCCGATCAATACGGTGGCGCCGACGAGCACGAGCACGCCGATCGATACGGCGACGTCCACGAGCACGCCGATCGATACGGCGACGTCCACGAGCACGCCGATCGATACGGCGACGTCCACGAGCACGCCAGTGGCCACGCCGATCAGTACAGTGATCCCGACTACCGTGGCCATAGTCACGGTCATACCGACCAGCACTTCGACAAGCACCGCGCTCCCGAACGCTGCTGCGACAAGCATCGCGCCCCCGAACGCCGCTTCGACAAGCACCGCGACCCCGAACACCACGGCGGCGGCGACGAACGCCGCGATCAGTACGGCGACCCCGGCCAGCACGGGCGCACCGCTCGGCACGGGCACGCCGCTGGCCACGCCGACCAACACGGGCACACCGACGAGTGTGGCGACTGATACGCTAGCGCGTCCGGCGACGAAGAGCGCGACCGATACAGTGATATCGACGGGCGAGGCGACGACGTTGGCAGTGCTGACGAGCACAACGCTCCTCACGGAAACCGTGCAGGGCGTGCCCCAGATCCGCTACCACGATGTGACACGGACGCACACGAAGATCAGGACGCTCGTACACTACCACGATGTGACACGGACGCACACGAAGATCAGGACGCTCGTACACTACCACGATGCGACGCGGGTACACACGAAAATCAAGACGCTCGTGCGCTACCACGACGTGACGCGGGTACACACGAAAATCAGGACGCTCGTACACTACCGAACCGTCGAGCGGGTCACCACCATCACGCGGGTCAAGCACCTTACCAAGATCCGCACCGTGGTCAATCACAAGGTCGTTTACACCCCCAAGGTACGTTATAGCACCGTTGTCCATCACATCACCAAGCTGATTGTTCTTCATAAGACGGTAGTAACCACGATCGTCACGTACCACTACTATCACTTGCCGAAGACCGGTCGCTTTGCCGGCCCGGTGGCCGCGAGGCTCAGGGCTATCCCGCCCGTCGAGGCACGTCTCAGCATTGCCCGCCTCGGCATCAGCTGGGCGCCTATCTGGGCGCGCGACTATCGGACGAACCCAGACGGCTCGCTCAACTATGACATCGTCCCGGCCTACGGCGTCACGCGGTTCGCGTCGTCGGCTGCCCTGGGGCAGCCCGGCCTGACGGTGATGAGCGGGCACGACGACATCTCCGGCAGCATCCTCCGCTCCCTCGGGAGGCTACGCCGGGGCGATGTGATCCAGGCGCGGCGTGGGTCGCATACCTTCCGATACGTGGTCTCCTCGGTCCAAGTGGTCACGCCGGACAACGTGAGCGCTCTCAACGCACCGCGGACGCGGCCAACGCTTGCGCTGATCTCCTGCACCCCCTACTGGGTCGACACCCATCGCGTCATCGTCATCGCGCAGATGCGTTAACCAACACCACACGGACCACTAGAAGAACGGGCGAGGCTGCAGGGTCATCCACCCTGCAGCCTCGCCCGTTCTCGGTAGAAGCGATTAACTACCCCCGCATAATACGCTGCTTTACGGCCAACCGCTGCGCGTTTATGGACCTCCCCCTCGTGCGTCGCAGGGCTAGAGGTCCGCACCGTTCGCTGCCGAGCCGCGGGACCGCTCAGGCGCCGGGCGTTCCCTGGCCGCCCACGGCGGTCTCCGTCAGCGGCAACCATACCGTGAACGTCGTCCCCTCTCCCTCCACGGACGCGACCGCGATCCGGCCGCCGTGCGCCGTGACCACCTCCTGGCAGATAAACAGACCCAGACCTAGACCTCCTTGCGCCGGACGATGCGGGTCCGCCACCTGGTAGAAGCGCTCGAACAGATGGGGCAGTTGATCGGCGGCGATGCCTGGCCCTTGGTCGCGCACCGCCAGCACCCCCTCGTTCCCCTGCCGCCGCAACTGCACCACGACGGGCGCCAGGCCGGGCGCGTGGGCGAAGGCGTTGGTAAGCAAATTCAAGAGCACCTGCTCCAGTCGCCCCGCATCGCCATGCACCGGCAGGGCGTCCCCTCTCACATCCAACTCGATCGCGTGTCCGGGCGGCAGGTCGCGGGCCGTCTCCACCACCCGCGCCGTCAGTAGTCTTAGATCGAGCAGGGTCCGTGTGAGCGTGAGCTTGCCGCTGTGCAGGCGCGCCACGTCCGTCAGGTCGCCGATCAACGCCGTGAGCCGCTGCGTCTGTCCCCGCGCATGCGTCACGTAGCGGAGCGCGCGTGTATCGTCGTGCGAGCCCTGCAACTGCTTGAACGCAAGATCGAGGTAGCCCTGGACGGAGGTCAGCGGCGTGCGCAGTTCGTGGCTGGCCAGGGACAGAAACGCATCCTGCATCTGGCGCTGGGTGTGGGCCAGGGTGATGTCGCGGATCACCACGACGCCGACCTCGTGCCCACGATCGTGCAGCGGCTGCCCGTTGGCCTCGTACCATCGCGCGCGTCCATCCACTCCCTGCTGCGCGAACTCCAGCCTGAACGACTCGCCCCGGCTAGCCCGCGCCTGCGGCGTCGCGTCCACGGGCAGCGGCTGGCCCTGGGCATCGTGCGGCGCGAGAGGAGCCCTGGCCTCGCCGGCCAGGCGCGCGTACGCCGCGTTCGTACGCACGATGGACCCTGTCGGCCCCACGACAAGGACGGCGTCCCCGATGTCGGCCAGGATCGCCGCGAGTTGCGCCCGCTCGGCCTCCAGCACCTCGGCCAGCTCTCGCTCTCTTAACCCGGCGAGGAGCAGCGCCTCGTTGACGGCGCGCAACTCCGCCGGGATTGGCGTCGTGAGAGGGCTGGGCCGTCTGCGGAGCGCGCGACCGCCGCCTCCCGCGTCCCGCGCACTCCGGGACGCCTCGTCCGCCGTCCCCTTCTGTCCCGTCATGCGTCCCCCTGTGTGCTGTCACCGCGGCGGCTCGTGCTTTCCTAGGAGGAGAAGCGCGCCACGGGCCGGTAGATGGTCTCCGCTTCGTCCCCTTGGAGGGCATAGCCCAGACGGACGAGGCGATCGAGCGCGGCGATCAGGACCTCCCCACGCATCCCGCTGCGCCGCGCCACCTCCTCCATTGGAGCCTTCCCCAGGGCGACCAGCGCCTCCCGCACGGTCGCTTCCTCCTCGGTCAGCCCCGGATAAAGATCTCTTCCGCCTCCCGTCGGGAGCAGGGCCGTGGCTACACCAGCGCCCTGAACGTCGCGCAAGCTCTGGCGGATCACCAGACCCTCCCCCGTGACATCGTACAGCCACAACTCTTTGCTGTGGTCGCTGTTGCGCATTTTGATCACCGTCAGACTCTTGCGCAGCTGACCAGCTATCTCAACATACCGCAGCAAGAGGATGTCGTCGGTCAAGAAGGAGATGAGATACGGGCTCAAGCGCAATTCACTGGTCGTCTGCACGATCTCCATGGTCATGAGCACCGTGACCCCCGTCCCCGTCAGCGCCCCTACCAGCCGGTACAGGGACTCGCGGAAATCCTGCCGGAAGTCCGGCGCCAGCGCCAGCTCGAAGCCTGAGACGGAATCGATGACCACGCGCCGCGCGCCGATCCGCGCGGCCGCCTCGTGGATCGCCCCCAGCGTCTCGTCCGGCGAGAGGTCCAGCGGTCGAATGTAGATGAGCGCGAGCCTGCCCTGGCGCACCATCTCCTCCAGGTCCAGGCCCAGGCTGCGGGCGCGCCGCAGATACTCCGGTGGGTGCTCTTCAAAAACGGCGATCACCCCTGGCTCGCCCTCGCGCACACCCGCCGCGATGAACTGCGCCGCCAGGATCGACTTGCCCGTGCCCGAGGCCCCGCTCACCATGACCGCGTCGCCCCACGGCAGCCCTCCGCCCACCAGCGTGTCCAGCCCTGGCACGCCCGTGGGACCGCGGCCCTGCCCCCATATCCGCTCACCTCGCTCCCAGCCGGCGCTGATGCGCGGGAACACCTGGAGACCCGTGTGGTCGAGGCGCGTGGTGTGCAAGCCCGGCATGACCTCCTGCCCACGCATCTTGACCACCTGCAGCTTGCGCACTACCGAGTTGCGGACGGCGGTCTGCGAGAGCCAGAGCACGCCGTCGGCCACGGTGAACACGGGGTCAACGCCGAGGTCGTCGTCACGGTAGACTCCCAGCAGGAACGTCGTGGCCTGCCAACTCGTGAGGTGGAGGGCCAGGCGCTGCACGAAGCCCGCGATATCCAGACGCCCCTGCTCCCGCTCCGCCGCCACCCGCACGATGTTGTGGAAGGAATCGAGCACGACGAGGGCCGGTTCACGCTCCTCCACCCACCGCACGATGTCCGCGAGCACCTGCTCCAGGTCTCCGGTCAAGACCGCGTCGCTCAGATTCACGAAGTCGATGCTCGAGCCGACCTTGGTGTGATCGAAGTAGTCCATCTGCTGCTGGTAGCGCAGCATCTTGAGCGTTGGCTCGCCCATCACGCTGAAATACAGGGCGCGCCGCGTGGGGGAGGCCAGGGTGAAGAGGATCTGGTGGGCCAGCGTGGTCTTCCCGGTCCCCGGTGCGCCGGCGATTATGGTGAAAGCATACTCGGGCAGCCCCCCCCCAGGACCGCGTCGAGGCCGGGGACGCCCGTGGGCAGCCGTGTAATGGCGACGCGTGATGCCTCGCTCATGCGCGTCCTTCCTCCACAGCAACATCTTGGGTCGGCTCCGGCCAGACCTCACGGACCAGACGGAGCGCCAGATCCTCGCCAACGAAGGTGATCAGCAGCCCGATGATCTGGGCCAGGAGGGCGATCAAGCCGGCTTCGGCGACGCGCGAGCCGCCATTGGCTCGCGTGGACTCCACGAAGGCGCGGACGCCTTGCAACCGCCCCTCCGCTCCAGGGTCCACCGTGACAGGCGCGAGGGCCGGGACCTCGGCTTGGGACAGACGCAGGGCGCGGGCGACGAGGGCGGCGTACCCACGCACGCCGACCAGATCGACCATACGTACCTGCAGCCGCACCTCGGCCTGGATAGCCACCTCCGCCAGCGCCACGGACTCCCGACCCTCCCCGGCGCCCTGCACGAGCACACGCTCTACCCACGCGCGCGCGGCCGTGGACGACGCCTCAGGCATGACAACTCCTTACAGAGCGTCGGCGTCTACACGACGCGCCCCGTTACTTTAGCATAACACGCATAGGGACGCCGCGTGCTCCGTGATCGCCATCGCTGGGCGTCCCCAGCGCGGGTGCTGAACGCGGCTCAAGGGGAAGGGTCACCGTCCGCGACGACGCGGAATGCCTTCCACGCCGTACCAGGGTTCTGGCCTCACCAACGAGACGACGCGAGGGAAACATCGCCGTTCGTGCGTCCTCCTGCATCACACCCTGTTTCACCCGAATCGACGGAGCGGCCGCGAGGCTCCCCCCCCCACGTATCGTCAAGGCCGTCGGGCGCGAACGGCCCGCGGTGGCGGCGCGGCCAAGGGCGGGAATGACGCCCTCGACGCGGCGCCTAGCTGGACTCACCCGTGAGACGGTCGAGCAACACGAGGAGGTCGCCGAGAGCGAACGGCTTCGGCAAGGCGGCGTAGCCGTCTCCCTGCATCTGGGCCGCCCGCTCCGCGCCCCCCGCGACAGCGGCGGAACACACGATAATCGGAGTCGTGCAAAGCAGTGCGTCCTGCCGAAATCGATCGAGCAGGTCCCAGCCGGCGTCGGGACGCTCGGGGTGGATGTCTAGGACGACGGCGTGCGGCACGAGGGCGCGGACGCGATCGTAGGAGGCCGCGCCCTCACGAAAGGCGTGGGGAGCGTAGCCCTCCTCGCTCAACAGCTCGTGCAGCAGGTTGAGGAAGACAAGCTCGTCGTCGATTATCGCGATGCGCGGGGGCATATCTCGCTCCTCTCCAACCGCGTTGCTGGTAGTGTATCACGGTCTCATCGCCTTGACGACAGCGCGTCTGTCAACCTGTTAGTTTGTCAACGCCTTGCGCGTCACTGGCATGTTTCCTGCGTCCGACGACACCTAGCGATCTAACGAGATCGGCGTCGCGAGACGTTGCCTACATGTTGCCTACAAAGAGAGGAGCGACTAATGGACGTGCGTACGATCCATCTCATCCTCATCGTGAGCGCGGATCCCGACCGGCTCCAGACGCGCCATGCAGCGATGCGACGCGCTGGCTATCATGCCCTGCCTGCTCCCACTATCGCTCAGGCCTTGACGCTGGCACGGAAGGTGCGCCCCTCCGTCGTGCTCGCGGACGTCGTGCTCGCCGATGGGCGTGCGCCCGCGCTGGTGCAGGCCTTACGTGCAGTGGAGGCGTTGCGCCACGTCCACGTGATCGTGCTTGGCGTCCCTACCGTGGACGAAGAGGACGTCGTGGCGCGGGATGCACGGACGCGTGTCCACCAGGACGCCGACGAGGCAACGCTCCTGACCGTCCTGGAGAGCATATTGGCAGCGTAGTTTCTCGTCGACATGGATCCCCGCGCGGAGGGCTCGGTAAGGCGTCACGTCAGCGCGCCAGGGACCGCCTCAGCGGCCCCATCATAATTGTGGTGGGACACGCAAATTGGCCCGTACCCCGCCTATCGGAAAGCGGATGGGACACACTATTGGCCCAATGGGACACGATCTAATTGGCCCGACCCCACTTGGGGACACGCGTTTTTGGCCCATCCCCACACGGCTTGCGGCGCACTTTTTTCCCTTAGAGGCGTCGTACGTTTAAGACGGCAAAGGAATGCGTGGAGAACTGAATTGAGAATAGGAGAAGATCGTTATGGTGCGTGAGCACCCGTGGCGCAACGCCGAATCATCAAGACCCGGTCGCGCTCGCCGTACGGCCTAGCAAGAGGTCGCTGACGGCATTGATCAGCCGAGCGGCATTCAAAAGTTAGCGTAGCGGTCAACGATCATAGTGAGCGACACGCCAGCGCCCACGCCGCACTTCCCGCGGGAGACGGACTCCCGAGCACGCAGCGAAGCATGGGGTGAAGATACCCTTACCGACTCGGTCTTTTCCGACGCACTGGGCCCCCAGCTCTCTTGTCCCTTTGCTAGCAAGGCTAGCAATTGCGGGGCAGAGTAGGGCCGGACGCCTGGGATACACTATCCGTCTGGCCGCGCTAGACGAATAGGCCTCTCCCCTGATGCCGTTCTAGCTGCTGTATTGAGAGGCGGATCTCTCTATACAGCGCACGTCCTACGTCCCGGACCGTCCTCACTGATTGACCAAGCATCGCTACGTCGCCGTCGGAGAGTACAATTATCCGTCCTCGCTCGTCACGCATACGTCGCTCGCGAGAGCCATAACATCCTCCCGAGCGTATCGGCGTGTTATCTCTCCACTACTATCTATGGGTTCGATCCAACGGCTGGATACCCAACGCGTGAACGTGTCAGGGTTAACTTTGAGCAATTGTACGGCTGTTAACGTATCCACGGGGTCGCCATTTAGGCGTCGCATCTCCTCTTTCGTCGGTTGACTCGAGCACAAGCGTACAATGTCCTCTACGGCAAAGGTGTCTCTTCGGACATTACCTACACTTGTCTCTCTTATCATCTTGCGTGCAACCCACCTGTTAAATGTTTCCGCTGTCACGCCAATATAACTGGCGGCCTCAGCGACCTCCACGAAGGGCGCAGTCAAACTAGGCGCACGCCGTCTGCGTTTGGTGCGTAAACGTACTATGTCCTGACGCTCAAACGTTCGATCTCGCACCATCGTGGTGACCACGGGCGCGATCTGCTCAGACCGTATAAGCTGTCGGAATTGCATGCATCCCATACCCAGTAGTTTTGCAGCCTCATCACTTGTGATCTGATTGGCTTGAACATCCTCTAGTGCCCGTCGATCAAACAGGTAGTCCGTATACTTAGGCGTCCCGTAGACGCATGCCTTTGTGTACTGACCACGTCGAACGCCACGCTGCACGGTCTGGTACTGCACGCCGAGGAGTGCAGCAGCGGATTGGATGCCAACGTACCGATCGGCAAAAGCCCTCACATCATCCCCATTGTATGACGTAGCATGTTTGCCTGGCATCCTCTCCTCCACGGTCTGTGAATTCTAATTTTGCTGCTTGGGACAAGCGGGTGGAAGCTGCACGCACCTTGCTGTACCCACACACTCCTGTCGCGTCTGAGCGCCGCAGCAGAGAGAGGCAGGGGCGTG